>Ga0247770_1001004_pt1 | contig 24876 bp, 26 predicted proteins | sample UWRJL136409B6_FD_179943 | JGI IMG/M metagenome (GOLD analysis project Ga0247770, IMG submission 179943) | Plant litter microbial communities from Arlington Agricultural Research Station in Wisconsin, United States - UWRJ-L136-409B-6 | ecosystem: Environmental > Terrestrial > Plant litter >... | reverse complement strand
CGGCCTCCCGCAGCATCCCCACAATCTGCGTGGCCGTATGCCTGATTCTCTTCATCCAGAGTCCCCTTTCCCTTTGTTCGGGTGTGGACTCCCATTCTAACTGGATCAATCTACGGGGAGCATTCCACACGATCTCCCAAGCCGTGCAAACTGCGTCATCGTGGGGATGTGGAGCAGAGGCCGACTTCCGCGCCAACCCTACACGATGAACGCAGTTAGCGATGCCTGATGAGCGCACCGACGTCTCTCGTCGCGCGATGGAGGCACGAACACCGTCGGAAGATGCGGATCGAGGGAGGACGACCGAAGGGTGCCTCTCCGAAAGAATTTCGATGACTCATCTCCGCCTATGGTTCCACGGCGGGACGCGGGCTCTTCTCTTCTGATGCGGCGCCTTTCGGACCTGCTCCGCGCGATCCGTCCGGGGAATCGGAGCGATCGCCGGGAATCTCCCCGCGCGCGTCCGGCGATCTCCCCTGGCTCCGATGCGGCGGGGCGGTGTATCATCCGGCTTCGCTTCTCGACCGATCACCAACGATCCACACCCACGGGACCCGAATGGAAGGCCAGTCGCTCGGGCTGTTCGTCGCCTTTTCGGCGGGGCTGCTCAGCTTTCTCTCGCCGTGCGTGCTCCCGCTGGTTCCCAGCTACGCCACGTTCATCACCGGGATGAGCCTGGACGAGATGCAGTCCGTGGAGACCGCGCGCACCCGCCGCGCCATCTTCACCCACGGCCTCCTCTTCGTCCTGGGCTTCACCGCCGTCTTCATGGCGCTGGGCGCCTCCGCCACCCTGCTCGGCTCGATGGTGAACTCCGCCAGCCGCTGGGTGGAGCGCATCGGCGGCGTGCTGCTGATCCTCTTCGGCCTCTACCTGGTGGGCCTGCTGCGGCTTCCCGGCGCCGGGCGCGAGTGGCGGATGCACCTGGCCGAGAAGCCGGTGGGGTACCTGGGGACCGTGCTGGTGGGCGTCACCTTCGGCGCGGGATGGACCCCCTGCATCGGGCCGGTGCTGGGGGGGATCCTGACGCTGGCGGCCACGCGCGGCACGCTGGGCGAGGGGATGGGGCTGCTGGCCGTCTACTCGGCCGGGCTCGCCATCCCCTTCCTGCTCAGCACCGTGCTCATCGAGCGCTTCCTCACCTCCTTCAAGCGCATCCGCCGCTTCCTCCCGTGGATCAACCGCATCAGCGGCGCGCTGCTGATCATGCTGGGGGTGCTGATGCTGAGCGGCGAGTTCTCGCGGCTGGCGGCGCAGATGGCCCGGTGGACCCCCGAGTGGCTGGTGGAGCGGCTGTAACGCGTTTGTTCGCTGGAGAATGCTTGCGCGGGCACCCCCTCGGGGGCAGATTCGTCCGCCGGGGCGCCCCATCCCAACCCACCTGCCGACCGAGCCGATGGCCCAGACGATCCGCATCCTCCTGGTGGACGACCACGCCGTGCTCCGCGCGGGGCTCCGCGCCCTGCTGGAGGTGGAGTCCGGCTTCCTGGTGGTGGGCGAGGCGGCCACCGGCGAGGAGGGGGTGATGAAGGCGCAGCAGCTTCGCCCCCACGTGGTGGTGATGGACCTGTCGATGCCGGGGATGGGCGGGCTGGAGGCCGTGCGCCAGATCCACGCGCTGGGCCAGGACATCCGCACCCTCGTCCTGACCATGCACGGCGAGGAGGAGCACCTCCTTCCCGTGCTGGAGGCCGGCGGAAGCGGCTACGTCAACAAGCGCAGCGCCGACGAGGAGCTGATCGAGGCCATCAAGACCGTGGCCTCGGGCGACGTCTTCCTCTACCCCAGCGGCGCCAAGCTCCTCCTCCGCGGCCTGAAGCAGAAGGCCGCGCCGGGCGAGGAGGACCCGCTGGAGAAGCTCACCGAGCGCGAGCGCGAGGTGCTGGGGTACACGGTGGAGGGCTTCAGCTCCAGCGAGATCGGGAAGAAGCTCTTCATCTCGCCCAAGACGGTGGACACCTACCGCGCGCGGATCATGGAGAAGCTGAACCTGCACCACCGCAGCGAGCTGGTGCGGTTCGCGCTGCGCACGGGGCTGTTGAAGGCAGAGTAAACCGAAGGGTACAGGGGACAGGGTACAGGGGACAGCCCGCACGGCGATGGAAGTCGCAGGCTGTCCCCTGTCCCCTGTAACCTGTCCCCTTCCCTACCGATACGAATATGCCGCGCAGAGTCGTCGTTACGGGGGTCGGGATGGTCACGCCGCTGGGGAACACGGCGGACGATACCTGGCAGGGCGTGCTGGCCGGGAAGTCGGGGACGGGGCCGCTCACCAAGTTCCAGCTGGAGGGGCTCGCCCCGGAGCTGTGCATCGCGGGCGAGGTCAAGGGCTTCGACCCGGAGCCGGTGGTGGACCGCCGCGAGCAGAAGCGGATGGACACCTTCATCCAGTACGCCCTCGTGGCCTCGGACGAGGCGATGCGGAGCGCGGGGCTGGGCGGGCTGGGGCAGGTGCCGGATCCCGAGGAGACGGGGACCATCATCGGCTCGGGGATGGGCGGGCTGGCCAACATCATGGAGACGCGCACGGTGATGGACGCGTCGGGGCCGCGGCGCGTGTCGCCGTTCTTCATCCCCGCCAGCATCATCAACCTGGCCGCCGGGCAGGTGGCCATGCGCACGGGGGCGATGGGGCCCAGCTACGCCCCCGTCTCGGCGTGCGCCAGCAGCAACCACGCCATCGGCGAGGCCTTCCACGCCATCCAGCGCGGCGACGCGGACATGATGATCGCCGGCGGGGTGGAGGCGTGCGTGACGGCCATCTCCTTCGCGGGGTTCGCGGCGGCGCGGGCGCTGGCCTCGCGCGGCGAGTCGGCGGAGACGGCGTCGCGGCCCTTCGACAAGGGCCGGACCGGGTTCGTGCACGCGGAGGGCGGCGGGATCCTGATCCTGGAGGAGCTGGAGGCCGCGAAGCGACGCGGCGCGCCGATCCTGGCGGAGGTGGCGGGGTTCGGGATGAGCGCGGACGCCTACCACGTCACCGCGCCGCCGGAGAACGGCGAGGGCGCCGCGCGGGCGATGAAGCGCGCGCTCAAGAGCGCCGGGATCGCGCCGGAGCGGGTGAGCTACATCAACGCGCACGGCACGGCCACGCCCGTGGGCGACGTGGCGGAGACGCGCGCCATCCGCTCCGTCTTCGGCGGCCACGCGGAGCGGCTGGCCGTCTCGTCCACCAAGTCGATGCTGGGGCACGCGCTGGGCGGGAGCGCGGCCATCGAGGCGGGCGTCTCCGTCTTCGCGCTCCGCGACGGGGTGATGCCGCCCACCATCAACCTCACCGACCCCGATTCCGAGTGCGACCTGGACTACGTCCCCGGCCAGGCCCGCAAGGCCGAGCTGGACGTGGTGCTCTCCAACTCCTTCGGCTTCGGCGGCGCCAACACCACGCTCGTCCTCAAGCGCTACGAGGAGTAGGCATCTGGAGAAGGCGCGGGGAGATCCATCCTCCGCGTCTCCTCCAAAGCGGATCGGCCGCCGTTCGGATCGACCGTGGACGCGCGAAGGGGAGGCCCCCAGCCGGGAGCCTCCCCTTCGCGCGTCCGCCGGCCCGCGGCGTCAGGTGTTGTCCGTGCCGCCCCAGCTGCTCGTCTCGCTGGTGCCGCTGGTGCCGGACGACTCGGTGTTGCCGAGGCCGGTGCTCCCGGTGGAGCCGCTGCTGGAGCCGCCGGTGGCCCCGCCCGTCGTGCTCCCGCGGCCCGGCGAGGTGAACCCGCCGCGGCTGGTGCCGCCCGCGCTCATCCCGCCCCCGCTGACGCCGCCGCCGAAGGCGCCGCCGCGCGACTGGCTGGCGCGCATCCCGCCGCGTCCGCCGCCGGAGCGGCCGGGCTCGGAGATGCGCTCCAGGGTGTCGGCCACGCGCTGCTCGCCGCGGTCGGTGTCCAGGTCGCGGGCCACGTCGGCCTGCGCCACGATCCCCACCAGGCGCCCCTCGCGGTCGGTGATGGGCACGCGGCGCACCTGCTCGCGCTCCATCACGCGGAGGATGTCGGCCACGCTGTCGTTCTTGTTGCAGGTCTCCACCTCGGTGGTCATCACCTCGGAGACCTTGGTGGTGCGGGCGTCCATCCCCTCCGCCACCGCGCGGATGGTGATGTCGCGGTCGGTGACCACGCCCTTGAGACGCTTGTTGCTCTCGCTCTCCACCACGGGGATGATGCCGACGTCCAGGTCGCGCATCTTCATGGCCGCGTCGGCCAGCGTGGTGTCGGGGGTGACGCACTCGGGGTTGTCGGTCATGATCTGCGAGGCGCGCGTGCGGAGGGTCTCGTCCTGCCCCATCCCGCCGCCCATCGACGATCCGCCCGACAGCGCGCCGTACGACGATCCGCCCGAGCCGTAGCTCGATCCGCCGCCGAAGGTGGAGCCGCCGCGGCCCATCCCCATCCCGGCATCGCGAGCGCCCCAGTCGCCGCCGCCGGTGTAGCCCCCGGTGTCGCGGGCGCCGCCCATCCCGCCCGACATCCCGCCGCCGCCCATCCCGCCGCCGTAGTAGCCGCCGCCGTAGCCGCCGGTCTCGTAGCCGAAGCCGCCGGCGCTGTAGAACTCGCCGCCGCGGCCGCGGGTGAGCCCGCCGCCCATGCTCCCGCCGCCGTAGCTGGTGCGGCCGTAGCCCGTGTCGAACTCGCTGTCGTACGCCCCGCCGCCGGCGCCGAAGCCGCTGTAGCCGCCCTGCTGGCCGCCCGCGTCGGAGCCCATCCCGCCGTACTCGCCGCCGTAGCCGCCCCGGCCGGCGCCGCCGCTCATCCCGCCGCCCGATCCGCCGTACTCACCGCCCCAGCCGCCGCCGCGCCCCGCGCTCTCCCCGCCGCGCCAGTGGCCGCCGAACTCGTCGCCGCCGCCGTAGTAGCCCGATCCGCCGCCGCCCATGTTCTCCTGCCCCCGCCCGGTCCAGCGGCTGCGATCGAAATCTCGTCCGTAGCGTGCCATAGCTCAGCCTCCCTCGGTTGAATCAGCTCCCGGCCCGGTCCCCCGCGCCGGCCGTTCGTCCCCCTCCACTCGTCGGGGACAGGCGGGGCGCGTGGGTGCAAGATGCGCACCCCTCCGGCCGGAACCGTGGGCGCTACACGCGGTTGCGCCGATCCCGGTACAGCAGGATGGCGAGCCCTCCGACGCCGATGGCCGCGAAGCTGAACCACTGGACGGCGTACCCCAGGTGCGGCCCCTCCGACAGCGCCGGCGCCGGCACGCGCTTGGGCGCCGAGGCCGCTCCGTTCGACCGTGGATCGGGGAGCTGCTGCACGTAGAGCGGGAGGACGGGGCGCCCCAGCCGCCGCTCCAGCGCCGCGCGGTCGAGCCGGCGGTAGGTGACGAGCGCGGAGCCGCTCCCGGGCCGGGCCTGCGACGGGGTGCCGCCGTCGCCGGTGACGGGGACCTCCTGCAGCAGCCCGGTGACGGCACGGTCGCCGGGCTCGGTGTAGGCCGCGGGATCGACGGTGGCGGCGTCGGGAGAGGGCACCCAGCCGCGGTTGACCATCACCAGCACGCCGGCGCCCTCGGAGACGAGCGGGGTGACCAGGTGCACGCCGGGGCTCCCCTCGTGCGCGCGCCCGCGCAGCACCACCTCGCCCGCGGGGAGGTAGGAGCCGCGCACCGTCACGCGGCGGTTGATGAACCGCGCCGGATCGCGGCGGATGGAGTCGGCGGTGGCGGCGTCCAGGACGAGCGGCGGGAGCGCGCCCATCCGCACCAGCGCGGCGTTGCGGGCGCGCCGCTGCTCCAAGCGATCGAGCTGCCAGAACCCCAGCCGCACGCAGAGGGCGCACATCCCCAGGATGAACGCGGCGGCCAGCACGCCGCGGACGGAAAGCTTCATCGGATCGTTCGGATTGCGGTGGATCGTCGCGGATCGGTCCATCGACCCCGCCGACAATCTACGCTTCCGATTCCGTGCGTGCTCGTGGGCGGCCGACCCGCCGCGCGGCCTCCGGATCTCGAGGTGGAACCGGTCGCGAATGGTACGGATCCGCGCCAGCCACGCGTGCCTCGATCCCGCTCGGGAATGCCGATCGCGCCGTCGTCTGCTCCTGGCACCACGGGGAACGGAACGGCGCGCGCCACCCTGCAGGCGGCGCGCGCCGTTCCTCACCCACGGCCAGGCGGCGACGCTCAGGCGCCGCGCGATCGACCGGCCTTCGCCGCGCGGCTCAGACGCGCCCGATCTCGGCGCCGCCCGGGTAGGCCTCCATCTTCTCGCCCGGATACGCCTCGACCACGCAGTACCGGCCGCCGTCGCGGGTCTCCGGCATGGGATAGGTACAGACGCAGGGATAGTAGCGCGGATCCTTGGTGATGAAGCACTCCTCCTGCACCGTCCACGCTTCCACCGGGCCCGTGCCCCCCGGGCCCACCACCGCCGCGTCGCTGCCGCCGTCCACGATCGCGTGGCCGGCGACGGTTCCGGTGCGGCCCCGCGCCATCGGGGACACCTCGAACGACTCCACCGCCAGCATCTCCATGTCGAGAACCAGCTTGCGCATACCCCACCTCCCACGAAGGAATGATGAAGAGATTCCGCGCGCCACACCGAGTCGATCCAGGGACGCGCAAATCGAGAGCGGGATTACGGTATCACTTCGTCGCAGATTTTACAACCATTTTCAGACTGTTGTTGCAACGTGCAATAAAACACATGGCGAGCCTGGAAAGGGGCAACTGAGCGCTCCCGAGCGGGATGCGCACTGTCGTGGGGCACCTTTTCAGACGTGTCGAGGCTTCGGCTCGGACGCCCCGGGCCGGGCGCGGAGCCCGGACCCTTGACGATCCGGCAATCCGCAACTAAACTCGTTACAGTTAGAAAACGAGGAGCCTGGAGAGAGATGATCAGCAGCAGGGTCGCCGTCGCCGTTCACGTGCTCGCCTACCTGGCGTGGAAGCGCCACGAGGCGGCCACGTCGGAGCGCATCGCCGCCAGCGTGAACACCAACCCCGTGGTGGTGCGCCGCATCGTGGGCGCGCTGCGCAACGCGGGGATGGTGACCGTGCAGCCCGGCGTGGGGGGCGGCGCGCAGCTGGCCCGCTCGCCGGTGGACATCACCCTGCTGGACGTCTACCGCGCCGTGGAGGACGGGGACGATCTCTTCTCGCTGCACCCCCAGCAGCCGCGGCGCGACTGCAGCGTGGGCGGCAACATCCAGGCGGTGCTCCAGGGCGTCTTCTGCCGCGCGACGGCCGCCATGGAGGAAGTGCTGGAACGGATGACCATGGAGGACGTGGGCCGCGAGGTGATGGCCCGCGCGGGAGCGGCGGGATGCTGCGGCGCCGAGAACGACGAAGGCGCGCACCCCGCCCTGGTGCAGCGGCAGGCGTAGCCGTCCGGACGGCCGCCTTTTCCAGATAAACGTAACTGTAACAGGCACGGTTTCGGAACGGATGTCGTCCGGACGTGCGGCGGGGACGCGGGAACACGGGGGGAGGGTGCCATGAGCGTCACGAAGCGAGGCCTGGCCGGGTGGACGATCCGGGGTTTCCTCTTCTCCCTGCTGATGGCGGCGGCCGGCGCGGGCTCCGCGGCGGCGCAGGAGCAGGGGCGGATCGTGGGACGGGTGACGGACGGGGTGGGAAACCCGGTGGCGGGCGCGCGCGTGACGCTGGTGGATGCCGATTCCACCCGCGAGGCGCGGACGGTGGTCACGGGCGAGACGGGCGTGTTCGAGTTCGCCGGCCTCCCGGCGGGCGGGTACCGGGTGCGGGTGGCGTCGGGGCGGTACTCGGCGCGGGAGATGGCGGTGCTGGTGGAGCCGGGCGAGCTGGAGTCGGTGGTCGCGCGGCTCCGCGAGGGACATCGCGGCGCCGTCCTGGTGGAGCAGCGCGCCATCCCCGATCCGCGGCGGACGCCGTAATCGGGTGGGGAGGATCCGGCTGGCGTGATCGGACCGCAAGCCGTTGGACGGCAGGGACTTCCGTATCCATATCTGTAACCGCCGCGGTTTCGGTTTCGTCACGATCGGGAGGGGCGGACGGGGCGCGGGCGGATGGGAATCGACCACTGACGAGAGCCGAACGAGGACACGAGAGATGAGCGACACGAACGACCGGAGCCTGCTCTCGCCCTTCCAGCTGGGGCCGTACGAGCTCCGCAACCGGCTGGTGATGGCCCCCATGACCCGCAACCGCGCGGGCGACGGGAACGTGCCCACCGAGGCGACCGCGCAGTACTACGCCCAGCGCGCCACGGCCGGGCTGATCGTGACCGAGGGGTCGCAGGTGGCGCCCACGGGACAAGGCTACCCGGGCACGCCGGGGATCCACTCCGACGAGCAGGTGGCGGGGTGGCGGAAGGTGACGCAGGCGGTGCACGCGCGCGGCGGGCGCATCTTCCTCCAGCTCTGGCACGTGGGCCGGGCGTCGCACCCGCTCACCCAGCCCGGCGGCGCGCTCCCGGTGGCGCCGTCGGCCATCGGCTTCGAGGGCGAGATCCCCACGGTGCAGGGGATGAAGCCCATCGTGGTCCCCCGCGCGCTGGAGACGGACGAGATCCCGGGCGTCGTGGCCCAGTTCGCCGAGGGCGCGCGGCGGGCGTACGACGCGGGGTTCGACGGCGTGGAGCTGCACGGCGCCAACGGCTACCTGATCGACCAGTTCCTCCGCGACGGGACCAACCACCGCACCGACCAGTACGGCGGCACCATCCCCAACCGCGTGCGGTTCCTGGAGGAGGTGACGGCGGCGGTGGTGGAGGTGTGGGGCGGCGACCGCGTGGGCGTGCGGCTCTCCCCCACGGGGGCGTTCAACGGGATGAGCGACTCGGACCCGGAGGCCACCTTCGGCTACGCGGCGTGGGCGCTCAACCGCTTCGGGCTGGCGTACCTGCACGTCACCGAGCCCATCGCCCCCGGCGCCAACCCCAACGTCCCCTTCTCGGAGGGCGGGCGGATCTCGCCGGCGCTGCGGGCCATCTTCCGGGGCGCCTTCATCGCCAACGGCGGATACGACGCCGAGGCGGGGCACGCGGCCGTCGCGCGCGGCGAGGCGGACCTGGTGGCGTACGGGACGGCGTTCCTGGCCAACCCCGATCTCCCGCGCCGCTTCCGCGAGGGCGCGCCGCTGAACGAGCCGGACCGCGCCACCTTCTAAGGCGGCGACCACCGCGGCTACGTGGACTACCCCACGCTGGACGAGGTCCTGGCCCGGTAGGACGTGTGGAGACGGCGATCGGAAGCGGAGACACGGAACCGCGCCGCCCCGCGCGTCGGGGCGGCGCCCACGAAGGAAACGAGGCATCAGATGTTCGCACTGCTCACGCTCCCCCGCGCCGTCCCGCTCGACGCGGCCCCGCTTCCGACGCTCGCCGCCGCGCGCGAGGAGCCCGTCGGCATCGTCATCCGCCCCGGCCCGGCGCCCACCCTGCCCGCCGGCACCCCGCGCCCCCGCCCAAGCCTGGCGCTGGCGTAGAATCGGGCGGCGGTGCGCGTCCGAGGCCCCGCACCCCCTCCTGACCGCTGGGGCGGTCTGTCCTCCCCCGTTCCGGGGGAAGATGGCGGTGCGAAGATTTTCGTGCGCGCCGAGGTTCGCGACGCGGTTGAAAAAGCTCCCTCCCACCGCTTCCGGGGGGAGGGGGGCCGCCGCGGCGGCGAGATCGCCCGTCGAACCTCCCCGCCCCGCCGTTCTCCTGATGATCTTTCGCGGGGAGATGGATCGGGATTCCCCCTCTCCCCGAATGCGCAACGCCGGTCTATCGGAAGCGGGGCGACGCGGTGAGATTGCGGGGTGCGGAGCCGTTCGCGGCGCGCGGGGTACAGGGAGGGCTCCACCGGGCGGAGGTCGCGCCCGGTGGTTTCGTGTTGATTCGCGGGAACGAAAGGAAGCGGGTGAAGGACGGAGTGGAAGCGGGGATCGGCGTCGTGCGGACGCGCGAGGAGCGCAGGCGCGAGTGGATGCTGCTGTTCATGCTGGCGGCGGTGCAGTTCTGCCACATCATGGACTTCGTGATCGTGATGCCGCTGGGCCCGCAGCTGATGCGGGCCTTCGACATCACGCCGGCGCAGTTCGGGCTGATCGTGTCGGCGTACACCTTCAGCGCCGCCGCGTCGGGGCTGCTGGCGGCGTTCTTCATGGACCGCTTCGACCGCAAGACGGCGCTGCTGGGGCTGCTGGCCGGCTTCGGGGTGGGGACGCTGGCGTGCGCCCTGGCGCCCACCTACGGCTTCCTCCTCCTGGCCCGCGTCATGGCCGGCGCCTTCGGCGGCGTGCTGGCGGCGGTGGTGTTCGCCATCGTGGGCGACGAGATCCCGCCGTCGCGGCGCGGCTTCGCCATGGGGATCGTCACCTCGGGGTTCAGCGCCGCGTCGGTGCTGGGGCTGCCCGTGGGGCTCTTCCTGGCCGCGCGCTCCAGCTGGCACTCGCCGTTCTTCCTCCTGGTGGCCGTCACCGCCGTCGTCCTGGCCGTGGGCTTCGCCTCGCTCCCGTCCATGCGCTCGCACATGGCCGCCGAGCGCAGCTCCCCGCTGGCCGAGGTCGTGGCCGTGGTCCGCGAGCCCGCCCACCTGCGCGCCTTCGCGCTGATGGTGGCCATGATGTTCGGCGGCTTCACCATGACGCCCTTCCTGAGCCCGTACCTGGTCTCCAACGTGGGGATCGGCGAGGTGGAGCTGAGCTACGTCTACCTCTTCGGCGGGCTGACCACGCTGTTCGCGGGGCCCATCTCGGGGCGGCTCTCGGACCGCTACGGCCACGTGCGCATCTTCGTGGTGATGGCGCTCCTCTCCATCGTCCCCATCCTGGCCGTCAGCCACCTCCCGCGCGTCCCGCTGGCGCTGGTGCTGGTGGTGACCTCGGTGATGATGGCCGGCTTCAGCGCCCGCATGGTGCCGGCGATCGCGCTGATCACGGGGAGCGTGGAGCCCCGGCGGCGCGGGGGCTTCATGAGCGTCAACTCGTCGGTGCAGCAGATGTCGGCCGGGCTGGCCGCCATGGTGGCCGGGCAGATCGTGGGCGGCTCGGAAGCGACCGGGATCACCCACTTCGGCACCGTGGGATGGGTGGCGGCCGCGTGCACCCTGGTGGCCGTCCCGCTGGCCATGCGCCTGCGCCCCCCGGCGCGCGCCGCGTCCCCAGGCGCGCCCCCCGTCTCCATCGAAATCGAACCCGCGGAGCCCCGGCCCGAGCGCCGGCGCGCCGCAGGAACCTGAAAGGACCGACCCTTGGCGAACGTCACCACCCGCGCCCCGGCGAAGGCCGCCGCGGCGGCCCCGGCCGGCGCGGGAGCGGAGAAGAAGAAGCGGAAGAAGGCCTCGCCCGAGGCGTGGCGCGAGGCGAAGGCGCTGATGTGGGCGCACCGGCGCTACCTGGGGATCGGGATGGTGCTGATGGTGGTCAGCCGGCTGGCCGGGCTGGTGCTCCCGCTGTCGTCCAAGTTCCTGATCGACGACGTGATCGGGCGTGACCGCAGCCACCTCCTCCTCCCGCTGGGGGTGGCCATCGCGGCCGCCACGCTGGTGCAGGCGGCCACCTCGTTCTCGCTCTCGCAGGTCATCTCCATCACGGCGCAGCGGGCCATCACCGACATGCGCCGGCGGGTGATGGCGCGGGTGACCAGGCTCCCCATCTCCTTCTTCGACTCCACGCAGACGGGCGTGCTGGTGTCGCGCATCATGACGGACGCGGAGGGGATCCGGAACCTGGTGGGGACGGGGATCGTGCAGCTGGTGGGCGGCTTCTTCACGGCCATCCTGGCGCTGGGGGCGCTCTTCTGGATCTCGTGGAAGCTGACGCTCTTCATCCTCCTGCTGCTGGTGATGCTGGGGGCGGTGATGGGCTACTTCTTCGCCAAGCTGCGCCCCATCTTCCGCGAGCGGGGCGAGATCAACGCACAGGTCACCGGCCGGCTCACCGAGACGCTGGGCGGCATCCGCGTGGTGAAGGCGTACGGCACCGAGAAGCGCGAGCAGCGGGTCTTCACCGGCGGGGCGCACCGCCTCTTCCGCAACGTGGCCAGCTCCATCACCGGCGTCTCGTCGGTGAGCTCGGCGGCCATCGTGGCCACGGGGCTGATCGGGGTGGTGCTGACGGTGGTGGGGGGGAGCGACATCATCTCGGGGGCCATGACGCTGGGCGACCTGGTGTCGTACCTGGCGTTCACCGCCATCCTGGCCGCGCCGGTGGTGCAGATCGCCTCCATCGGGACGCAGGTGAGCGAGGCGCTGGCGGGGCTGGACCGCCTCCGCGAGGTGATGGGGATGGAGACGGAGGACGAGGAGGACGAGCGACGCCAGCCGCTGCGGACGGTGGAGGGGCACATCCGGCTGGAGAACGTCTGGTTCGAGTACCACCAGGGCCAGCCGGTGCTCAAGGGGATCGAGGTGGACGCCCCCGCGGGGACCACGACGGCGCTGGTGGGCTCCAGCGGCTCGGGGAAGAGCACGCTGGTGTCGCTGGTGATGGCCTTCAACCGGCCCACGTCGGGGCGGCTGACGGTGGACGGGGCGGACCTGGAGTCGCTGCGGCTGGCGGACTACCGGGCGCAGCTGGGGGTGGTGCTGCAGGAGAACTTCCTCTTCGACGGGACGGTGGCCGACAACATCCGCTTCGCCAAGCCGGACGCCACGCGGGCGCAGATCGAGGAGGTGTCGCGCATCGCCCACGTGGACGACTTCGTCCGGGGCTTCCCGGAGGGGTACGACACCATCGTGGGGGAGCGGGGGATCAAGCTCTCGGGGGGACAGCGGCAGCGGATCGCCATCGCCCGGGCCATCCTGGCGGACCCGCGCATCCTGATCCTGGACGAGGCCACCTCGTCGCTGGACAGCGAGAGCGAGGCGCTGATCCAGGAGGGGCTGCGGCGGCTGCGGCAGGGGCGCACGTCGTTCGTGATCGCGCACCGGCTGTCCACCATCCGCAGCGCGACCAGATCCTGGTGCTGGAGCACGGGGAGATCGTGGAGCGCGGCACGCATTCGGAGCTGATCGCGCGCCGCGGACGCTACCGCGAGCTGCACGACCGCCAGTACGCGCTGGAGAGCGACCGCTTCATCAACCCCGGCGAGGACTTCACCCCCGAGCCCGAGGTGGTGAAGCCCAAGGTCAAGATCGCCGCGACCTGATCGCGGTCGGACTCCGCGATCGGCGGCGGACGGATCGTCAGCAGGTGCGAAGAAGCCCGCTTCCCGGGGAGGGAGGCGGGCTTCGTTGCGTCCGCTGGAGCGGGCGAATGGATTTCGCGGCAACAACGGAGCGAAGTCCGCCTCCGCGGACTGCTTCGCCGGCTGTTGGGCGGCTGGCCGGCGGTGGCGTATCGGCGGGGACGACGGCGCGACGGCGCGACGGCACGACGGCACGACGGCACGACGGCACGACGGCACGACGGCACGACGGCGATCGGTGTTCGCGGTGGGCGGGTTTTCGCAACGGGCGGTTTTTCGCGCCGGGCGGGTTTTCGCGCCGGGCGGTTGAAACCGCCCGCTACAAAGGCACGAAGTCCGCCTTCGCGGACTGCTTCGTTGGCGATCGCGTGTGGAGCCAGTATCTGTGAGACCAGATCTCACAACGCGCTGTGCATTCCACCACACTCAGAATGTCATCCTGGAGGAGCCTCAACGACTGAAGGATCTACAGCCTGGGCCGCGAGAATGCGGAGTTTGTCTCACTGCCGGCTATAGATAGATCCTTCGGCCTGCGAAAGCTTGTCAGGGCATCGGGTTCCGTGTGACCGGCCTCAGGATGACAATCTCGGGGAATGCACAATTGGATGTGGAATCCGATATGAGAAAAGAATTGCCGAATAGTGGCGCGCTGAATATCTTCTATCCTCCTCGCTGGACCATCTGTTCCTTCCGCAGGCGCCCTTCCATGAACGGTCTCTCTCGGGTCACCGCAATCCTGTCGTTCGGTATGGCCGTCATCGGCTGCGTCGCGGCCATTGTCGTCGTGCCCGAAGTCCGCTGCGCCCTGGGGATGGAAGAGGGCCAGGTGCTGCGCGGAGGGAGGTGCCAGAAGGCGTCGGCCACGGGGTCGGGATCGGCGCTCGGCCTCGGGGCCCTCCCCGTTTCACCACCCGGCGCGCTGTCGCTCATGGGGCCGGGCTCTCTCGCCGACTACGCGGACGAGATGATGCTGCAGCGAATCCGCCGCGAGTACCAGGAGATCGAGTCCCGCCGCGAGTGGCTCCAGACGTGGCGGCAGGAGATCGAAGGAAGTGGGGCGGAGGACGCGTACGCGAACATCTGGAGCGAGGACGGAGCGATCCGGCTGATCCGCGGCGCTTTCATCGCGACGGGCACCGGCGGGTGGTGCTTCTCTACTACAAGCACGGCGAGCTGTTCTTCGCGCACCAGCTGTTGAAGCGCATCGGCCCCGGTGGGGAGGAGACGACGCTCGATGAGCAGCGCTTCTACTTCGCGGACGGGAAGCTCGTCCGCTGGCTGGACGGCAACCGCGCCGGAGTGCCCGCGAGCACCGCCGAGTACGCCGAGAACGAGCGCCGGCTGCGCGAGCTCGCCGCCACCTTCATGCGTGGCGCCCGCTCTCCCGACCGCCCGATCCGCCTCTGATTCGCGGCTCGCCGTCACCGGACGCCGCGCGCGAAGAAGCCCGCGTCCCTGGAGGGAGGCGGGCTTCGTTGCGTCCGCGGCTGGGCGGGCGTCAACTGTTGGGCGGCTGGCCGGCGGTGGCGTGGGCGGAGGTTGCGCGGGGCGGGTTTTCGCGCCGGGCGGTTGAAACCGCCCGCTACAACGGCACGAAGTCCGCCTGCGCGGACTGCTTCGTCGGCGATCTCGCGCGGAACCAGCTCCCACGCGGCGCGACACAGTGCGGCAGGCGCGTAAACACGTCTGCTATAACAACGGGAAGCCTCGCCGGAGATCTCCGTGGCATCAGAGATCGAGCGGCGAGGCTTCGTGCGTGTTGTCGTTGCCGTTCTCCCTCTCCCCCGGGGGTTTTCGGGGGAGAGAGCCGGGGAGAGGGGGCCCGCCGCGGCATGCGACACCGCCTGTCGAACCCCCCTCCTTATCCCCTACTTCTCGATCGGCAGCCGCACGGAGTTGCCCCACTCGGTCCAGCTGCCGTCGTAGTTGCGGACGTTGGGGAAGCCCAGCAGGTACGTCAGCGCGAACCAGGTGTGCGACGAGCGCTCGCCGATGCGGCAGTAGGCGATGGTCTCCTCCTCCGGCTTCAGCCCCAGCTGCTCCTCGTACAGCGCGCGGAGCTCGTCGGCGGAGCGGAACTCGCCGGTGTCGGGGTTCACGGCGCGCGCCCAGGGCATGCTCCTGGCCCCGGGGATGTGGCCGCCGCGCATCGCCCCCTCCTGCGGGTAGTCGGGCATGTGCAGCTTCTCGCCGCTGAACTCCTCGGGGGAGCGCACGTCCACCAGCTGCCCGTGCCGCTTCACGTGCTCCAGCACGTCCTCGCGGAAGGCGCGGATCCGCTCGTCGTCGCGCTTCGGCGTCGGGTACTCGGTGGGCGGATAGGTGGGATAGTCGGTGGTGGTGGGGCGGCCCTCGTCGTCCCACTTCTTGCGGCCGCCGTCCATCACCTTGACGCGGTCGTGGCCGAAGAGGCGGAAGACCCAGAGCGCGTACGTGGCCCACCAGTTGTTCTTGTCGCCGTAGAAGACGACGGTGGTGTCGGGGGCGATCCCCTTCTCGCGCATCAGCCTGGCGAAGCTCTCCTCGTCCAGGTAGTCGCGCGAGGTGGGGTGCTGCAGGTCGGTGTGCCAGTCGATCTTCACGGCGCCGGGGATGTGCCCCACGTCGTAGAGGAGGACGTCCTCGTCGGATTCGACGATGCGGACGGACAGGTCCTTCAGGTGGTCCGCCACCCAGTCGGTGGAGACCAGGGCGTCGGCGTGGGCGTAGCCGCGCTCCTCGATGGGCTTCGACATCTCGGCTCTCCTTCAGCGCTATGTGAGCGGCCGTGCCGGGGACGCACGGCGGACGGAAATCGTCGGACCAGGGCGGACGAGAAAGCCCGGCTCGCCTCCAGCGGGGCGGACCGGGCGGATGCGGGAGCGTCCATCTCCCTGCGGCGGCTTCGTGCGTCAGCCGCCCGCGCCCTTCCCCGCCCCGCCCGATGGGCGGCGACAGGGACGAGTGGCGCGGAGGCGGCGGTCGCGATGCATGGTGTCCATCCTACCCGCCGGGCCGCATCCTGTCAAGAATGATTCTCCGTATCAATCGAAACGGCGGCCACGCCATCGGAAGCGCGGCCGCCGTTCATCCATCGACCCGATGCGGATCAGCCCTGGCCCTCGGCCTCGAGGACGGCGCGCTCGGCGCCCTGGAACCCGATGCGCGAGTGCGTCCCGTCGCAGAACGGCTTCTTCGTCGATCCACCGCAGCGGCAGAGGGAGAACGGCTTTCCCGCGGGGAGCTGGAACTCGTTGCCGTTGGCGTCGATCAGCCGCACCGGCCCTTCCACGCGGAACGGCCCGTTCTCGCGCACCGTGATGGTGACGGCCGGCACCTGGGGGGTTTCCGCTCCGCCCACGCCCGCTTCGCCCTGGTTCGACATTCGGTTTCCTCGAAGTGAAAGAGAAAAGAAAGTGCTTAGTCCTTAGTGCTTGGTCCTTAGTCGAACCAATCCAGCATATCGCGGACCCGGCGGGCTCCCCGATCGAGACGAATCAGTCGAAAACAGTGTCAGCGCGTGTGATCGTGATGGTCCGCCCGTCGTCCAAGCACTAAGCACTAAGCACCAAGCACTAAGCACTTCTGTTTTCGTCCTCACGCCCCGCCGACCGCGCCCACCATCCACATCACCCCGATCGCCGCGCTCCCCAGCGCCGTCACCGCGCGCAGCGTGCCGCCCAGCGCGGGAACACGGGTGCCGGCGTGGTGGAAGAGCAGCCCCGCCACCAGCGCGTAGACGCCCATCGCCAGCGTGGTTCCCACGCCGAAGAAGAGGAGGTAGGCGCCCGCCAGCAGCGGCGAGCGCGCCATCGCCACGGGGAGGATCGCCACCAGCGGCGCGGTGCCGGCCAGGCCGTGCGCCAGCCCCACCCACAGGCTCCCGCCGCGGTGGTCGTGCGAGTGGGCGTGCGGGTGGCCGGCGTCCGCCGCGCGGTGCGCGCGCTCGTGCAGCACGCTCCACAGCAGCCACAGCCCCAGCCCCAGCAGCATGGCGCCCACGCCGAACTCCAGCCCGCGCGCCACGCCGTCGGAAAGGCGCAGGTCCAGCGCGATCAGCACCGTGCCGACCAGGAAGATGGCCACCGAATGGCCCACGCCCCAGCGCAGCCCGAACCACACCGCCTGGAGCGGCCGCGGGCGGCGCGAGACGAAGGTGGTGACGGCGGCCATGTGATCGGCCTCGAGCGCGTGGGCGAACCCCGCGACGAGCGCCGTGAAGAGCGGAAGCAGTTCCATCGATCGAGCGGAAACGGAAGAGGTACGCGCAAAGGGAAAGCGCGCGGCCGGAACGCCATGGTTCCGTCCGCGCGCGCTTCAGTCTACCCCCGCCGCCCCCGCCGGTCAATCACGACGGAAGTCCTGAGTCCTGAATCCTGAGTCCTGAGTCCGAACTGCACACGGAAGCTCCGGACGGCCGCACTAAGCACTAAGGACTAAGGACTAAGGACTTCTGCTTCCCTACCTCACGTTGAACGCGAGCGTGAACCGAAACCGCGTATCGAACGCCATGTCGTCCAGCTTCGCCGGAAGAAACCGGAGCCGCTCGGCGATGGCCGTCACGTACGGGTCCAGGTTCTCGTCGCCGGTGGGGCGCTCCACCTCCACGTAGCTCACGGTGCCCTCGCGGTTCACCACCAGCCGCACCACGGCGCGCTTGATCTCCGGCGTCGGAGGGTGGCCCGGGTAGCGGTCCCGCACCCGCTCCATCATGTCGCTGAGCTCCTGGAGGTTCGCCAGCGTGGGGGCGCAGTGGCGCTTTCCCGCCGCCATCGCCGGGTACTCGCCGTCGATGCGGATCAGCGCCTGGTAGGGCTTTCCCGGCGGGAGCGTCTCCAGGTACGCGCCCACCGCCCGCGTGGCCGTGTTCACCAGCGCCTGCGGGTAGTTGGTCTCGATGAAGATCACCTTCCCGCGCCGCGTGCTGTCCACGTCCACCAGCAGCAGCCCCGTCGGCGCCGCCACCCCGTTGCTGCGGCCGAGCGCCACCAGCCGCGCCTGCAGCTCGCGCCGCTCGCGGATCTGCCCGGGCGTGGGCACCGCCGCCGTGTCCGGCACCACCCTGCACTCCTGCGTCACCTCCACCGTGGGCGTCTGGGCGACGAGTCCGCCGGAGGCGAGCAGGGAGAAAGCGACGGCGGCGAGCGGGATTTTGGGAATGCGCATGCGTCTGCGGGAGAAGCGGTGGGATGGAGTGCGGGAGATCGAAATCTGCGCGGGACAACGGGCTGCGGGAGAAGATAACTACAAATGGCGCGATCGGGCCACCCGTCGGCGGATCGAGGGCGGGCGTCGCGCTAGGCCGGAGCGGGAGATGGCGATCAGCCGCCGTCGCGCTTGTGGCGGACGTGGATCACCTTCTCCACCCGCGCGTGCACCACGCCCTCGCGGTCCACCAGCTCCACCGCGTAGGTGCGATCGACCGAGCGCTCCGTCTCCAGCGCGGCGCGGATGGCGTCCAGCTCCGCCTGGTCGATGGCGAAGCGCGCGTACAGCGTGGTGCGTCCCGGGCGGCGGAAGCGGATGGACGCCGACTTGTCCCAGACGACGTACTCCGGCCCCAGGTTGCGGATCAGCATCACCATGTAGATGGGGTCCACCGCGCCGTACATGCTCCCGCCGAAGATGGTCCCCACGTAGTTCCGCGTCCGCAGGCTCAGCGGCACTTTGATCCGGATCTCCCGCCAGTCCTCGGCGATGTAGGTGATGCGCGCCCCCGTCCCCCGGTACGCCGGGAAGAAGTTGAACGCCAGGCGCGTCATCCGCGAGCGAAGGGACTCCGCCATGAGTGGGCCGGGGGATGGGGATCGAAAGGCGGATCGGAGGGATCACGATCGCCCGCACAACCTCCTCCCGCTCCGCATCCCGCGCAAGCCGCCGACCCCGATCGCCATCTCCCCGATCGCCCCCGCGCAAATCCGCCGCCCCGATCACGTCGTATATCATCCTGCCATCAAAGGAGATCACCCTCCCGCCCCACCGCCCGCCGGCCTGGTGAGACGAGACGGGAGCATCTTGTGCAAACCATGGCATCGTGCCGCCGCGGGGGAGCGGACGGCGCGGGGCCATCGAGTGGAAGCGGTGGGACGATGCAGATGCGGGACGAGGCCCCGGCCATGGGGAAGACGCGGAAGCGGGCGGCGCGCGTGGAGGCGCCGCCGGTGTACCGGATCGTGACCGCGGGAGGCGAGGCGCTGGCGGAGGTGGGCCCGGACGGGAACCCGCCGGGGCGCGGGCGCGTTTCCATGGTGGAGGTCCCCGCCGACGTCACGGTCCGGCCGGGGCACGGGGGCGGCCTCCTGCTCTTCAAAACGGGCGAGCCGCGGGGAAGGACGCCCGCGGAGGCGCTGGAGGCGGGGTGGGCCCGGCACGTGCAGCCGGAGCCGCGCCGCCGCCGCGACCGTCCGACGCTGACCACCGCGCAGCTGGGCGCGCTCTGCCGCGTCTTCGACAGCTGGGTTCGCCCCGGCGCGCGGAGGGACTGATCCCGATCCACGCCGCAGGCAGAAAGACAGGGGACACGACCATGGCCCAGAGCGCCGAACAGGACTTCGACCAGCTGCGGAAGCCGAAGCAGGAGTGGCGTCGGCTGCTGGACCCCGAGGCGTACCACGTCCTCTTCGAGGAAGGCACCGAGCGGGCGCGCACCTCCCCGCTGAACGAGGAGAAGCGCGCCGGCACCTTCGTGTGCGCCGCGTGCGGCCTCCCGCTCTTCACGTCGCGCGCCAAGTACGAGAGCGGCACCGGCTGGCCCAGCTTCTACGAGCCCATCGAGGGCCACCTGGACACCCGGCGCGACTTCACGATGATCTGGCCGCGCACCGAGTACCACTGCGCCCGCTGCGGCGGCCACCAGGGCCACGTCTTCAACGACGGCCCCCGCCCCACCGGCAAGCGCTACTGCAACAACGGCGTGGCGCTGCGCTTCGTCCCCGAGGGCGAGGAGCTGCCGCCGCTGCGGGACTGAGGAAACGAAGGGGACAGGTTACAGGGGACAGGGGACAGCAAGATACGAAGCGCCCTCCGCCGGTTCGGCGGAGGGCGCTTTCGTCATTCCTGGATCAGGATCCTGCCGCGAGGTGCGGGAGCGATCGCGAACGCGCCGTCACTCTCGCACTCTCGCACTCTCGCACTCTCGCACCTTCGCACCTCAGTTCCTGTACGACCGCGTCTCGTCCAGCCGCATGTACCGGTCGCGCAGCTGCGTCTCGCGCGAGACCATGGGGATCTGCGTTCCGCGGATGAAGACGGCCTCCACGGGGGTGAGCAGCTCCAGCGGGTCGCCGCCCCACACCACCACGTTCGCCACCTTCCCCGGCGCCAGCGAGCCGTAGCGGTCCGCCACCCCCCAGATCTGCGCGGGGTAGAGGGTGATGGCCTTCAGCGCCTCGTCCCAGGGGAGGCCGTAGGCCACGGCGTTCCCCGCTTCCTGCTTGATGTTGCGCGCGTTGTGCGTGTCGCCGGTGGTGATGGCCACCTGCACCCCCGCGCGCTGCAGGAGCGCCGCGTTGTCGTAGCGCGCGCCCAGCCGCTCGAAGTTGTCGGGGAGGTTCCCCAGCACCTTCACCAGCACGGGGACGCGCGCGCGGGCCAGGTCGCCCGCCACCATCCACGCCTCCGTCCCGCCCTCCAGGATCATCCGCAGGCCGTACTCGTTCGCGATGCGGAGCGCGCCGCGGATGTCGCTGGCGCGGTGCGCCTCGATCACCATCGGGAGCTCGCCGCGGAGGACGGGCTGCAGCGCCTCCAGGTCCAGGCGGCTGGTGGCGTACTCGCGCGTCTCGCCGCGCTCGTAGGCCGCGCGGTTGCGGGCGTAGGCGCGCGCGTCCTCCAGCAGCTCGCGGAGGCGCATGGTGGCCCCCGCGCGCGCCCCGCCCCCCACCTGCTCCGCCGTCTCGCCCAGCGACGCGAACATCGCCACCGGCGAGCGGACGATCATCTCCGGGCCGTCGTTCCCCGCCAGATCGATGATCACCCCCTGCCCCTTCACGAAGCTCCCCCCCGGCGCCGCCACCGCCGTGGTCACCCCGGCCACGCGGGTCACGGGGATGACGATGGAGCGCGGGTTGAGCCCGTCGGCCACGTTGAACGCCGCGGTGATGCGGTCGTCCTCGCGCATGGTGTAGTCGTTGGTCCCCTCCACCGCCCCCACCTCGCTCAGCCCGATGCGGGTGGAGGACTCGAAGAGCCCCGGCGTCACCTGCTTCCCGCGCGCGTCGATCCGGATGGCCCCGGCGGGAACCGCCACGTCGCGCCCCACGGCCACGATGGTCCCGTTGCGGATCAGCACCGTGCCGCCCTCGATGGGGGCGCCGGTCATCGTGTGCACGCGCCCGCCCTCGATGGCGATGGTCTGCGCCGGGAGGGGGGCGGCGGCCAGCGCGGCGACGGCCGCGGCGAGCCAGCTCATGGTCTTCATCAGCGCACCTCTCCCGGAAGGATCCCCACCTCGAAGTCGGCCCGGGGCTGGCGCCGCGGGTCGTTGCGGTCGTACAGCAGCGCCCCGTCGATGAACACCCGGTCGGCGCGGGCGTAGACGCTGAGCGGATGGTGCGACCAGATCACCACGTCCGCCCGCTTCCCCGCCTCCAGCGTCCCCGTCTCGTCCTGCAGCCCCAGCGCCCACGCCGGGTTGGCCGTGATCCAGCGCAGCGCCTCGTTGTCGGAGATCTGGATCCCCGCCTGGCGGCCGGCCAGCACCGCCTTGGCGGCCTCCTGGTTCAGCCGCTGGATCCCGCCCGCGTCGTCCGAGTGGACGATGGCGCGCGCCCCCGCCTGGTGCACCAGGGCGATGTTGGAGTTGGTGCCGTCCAGCGCCTCCATCTTGAACCCCCACCAGTCGGCCCACAGCGAGCCGGAGATGGAGTCGCGCGCCATCAGGTCGCGAACCTTGTACGCCTCCACCGCGTGGTGGAAGGAGCGGATCCGGTAGCCGAACTCGCGCGCGAGGTCGATCATCTGCGCCATCTCGTCGCCGCGGTAGCAGTGGTTGTGCACCAGGATGTCGCCGCGCAGCACGCCGGCCAGCGTCTCCAGCTCCAGGTCGCGGGTGGGCATGTCCTTGGCGGCGCGCCCGCCCTCCTCCCACCGGTCCCAGCGCGCGCGGTACTCCGTCGCGCGGATCCACGCCGCCCGGAAGCCCGCCATGTTCCCCATCCGCGTGGCCGGGCCGCCGCGGTTGCCGTAGACGCGCTTGGGGTTCTCGCCGCACGCCATCTTCAGCCCGTAGCGCGCGCCGGGGAACTTCATCCCCTGCGCGGTCCGCGACGGCACGTTGCGCAGCACCACGCTCCGGCCGCCGAAGAGGTTGGCCGAGCCGGGAAGGATCTGCAGGGTGGTGATGCCGCCCTCCAGCGCCCGGACGAAGCCGGGGTCGTGCGGCCACACCGAGTGCTCGGCCCACACCTCGGCGGTGTTGGGGGAGGTGGCCTCGTTGCCGTCGGAGTGCGCCTCCACCCCCGGGCTGGCGTAGACGCCCAGGTGCGAGTGCGTGTCGATGATCCCCGGGGTCACCCACTTCCCCGTGGCGTCGATCACCGTGGCGTTGGCCGGCGCCGTCACGGTGGCGCCCACGGCGGCGATGCGGCCGTCCACCAGGAGCACCTGGCCGTTGGGGATCACCTCGCCCGCGGCCGTCATCACCGTTCCGCCGCGGATCAGGGTGGGGGTGGAGGGGAAGGGGCGGTAGGTGGAGGGATACGGGTCGGCGGGAAGGCGCGGCGCGGGGGAGGGCTGGTTGGCCGGCTGGCTGGCCGGCGCGGCCCGTCCCTGCGCGCACGCCGCCGTTGCCGCCAGCAACAGCGCGGACAGCGCACGCTTCATGGAAGGTACCTCTCTGCTTGGAGGAGCACCCGGGGGCCCCGAGCGGGGCCTGGGCTTGGTTGGGGATGGTCGAGAATGGTAAGCCGCCGCGTCCGCCGCGCAAGGGAGCCGGACCGCGCGGTATACAGCATACGATCCGGGCGGACGGGCGTCCTCGCATCGTCCTCCCGCCGTCTCCCTCCGGGGACGGCGGGAGGAGGAGCGATCCGGTCGATTCCGCGAAATCGCTGGACTGAGGCTAAATCCTTTGCGGAGTGTGACCTGGCACCGCCCTTGCTCGTCAGGGCGCCGCGTGAAGGTAGCAGTTTACCGATACAGGAGTATCAGGTCATGACGAATCGCAGGCTCTCCCTTCCCCTGGCGCTGCTGCTGGCCGCGGCGCTCTCCGCCGCCCCGGCGGACGCCCAGAAGGGCCACGGGAACGGGCATGGAAACGGGAACGGCAACGGCAAGAAGCACGAGCAGCGCGACGAGCGCCGCGACGACGATCGCTGGGAGCGTGACGACCGCCGCGACGACGACCGCCGCGTGACGCGCCGCGACGGCTCCAACGACAACGTGCGCTGGGAGAGCCGCAGCGGCGACAACCGCTGGTCGCTGAGCCGCGACCGCCGCTCCCTCTCGCGCAACGGGCGCCGGGTGCCCACCGGGTGGTGCCAGGGGCGCGGCAACCCGCACAACACGGCCGCCAACTGCGGGGGCTACCGCTACAACACCAGCCGCAGCCTCTGGGACTGGGTCGGCCTGGGAAGCTACTCGACGAACCGCACCACCAGCGGGAGCCGCACGCTCAGCAGCGTCCTGGGCGGCCGCACCAGCAGCGGCAGCTACGACTCGCGCCACGCGGAGTTCCACCGCCAGCACGACGCGCGCTGCCGCGAGGCCGGCCGCAACGCCGGCTCCCTCACGCGCCGCCTGGCGATCGCCAGCCAATGCAAGGACGAGCACGACGACTGGCACCGCCGTACCGGCACCCGCCATTGATCGATCGGCTGATCGGCTGATCTTGATCGAACGATCCTGATCTGCGGACGATGGAAAGAGCCCCCTTCCCGAGCTTCGGGGAGGGGGCTCTCGCTCGCGCGGGCCCACATCATGTTTGCTTGCGCCGCGATCCGTCGATCCTGATCTTGGTCTCTACCCCCGGTCACGCGGGGGCCACGATCATGTTCCCACCTTTCATCCAACGGCCGATTCCGGCCCCGCACCGGGAGCAACGGAGATGCCAGGGAAAACGCCCTTGACCACGCTCATCCGTGGCGAAGAAGGACCCGTCTTCACCACGCTGGCCGTAGGCGAGGAAGAGCCGCAGGTCACCACGCTGGAGGTGGGCGAGGAGGATACGGTCACCACCTACGTCCTCGGCGAGGAGGGCCCCATCTTCACCACCGAGGCGGTCGGGGAAGAGGAGCCGCAGCCCACCACCAAGAGGCTGGGCGAGGAAGACCCCGGCCACGGCCACCACCGCGACGCCGATTCCAGCCTGGACGAGAAGGCCACGACGCTGGCCGTCGGCGAGGAGGAAGCGGAGGACGACGGGACGGTGACCACGCTGGCGCTGGGCGAGGAGACCGTCATCACCACGCTGGCGTTGGGCGAGGAAGGCCCCGTGCTCACCACCAAGGCCATCGGCGAGGAAGACCCGAAGCCCACCACGCTGCGCCTGGGCGAGGAGGACAAGGACGCCGACCGCGCCCTCCAGGCGCAGGTCCCCAACCCCTTCGGCCACTTCTGATCGCGATCGGCCGTCCGCACTGACGGGAGCGACGACGCCCCGCCGGCAGCGTGCCGGCGGGGCGTCGTTCGTTCGTCGAGCGCGGATGCGTCACCGATCCATCATCAGCGGCCCGGCCTCCGCGCGGGTGGGTGAACCCACCCGCTACAGAGCCTGTCTCGCAAACCCCTTCCGGTAGTGCGGAATGGCCAGGGAGGGAGTAGAATTCGGGGAGAAGCGCACAAAGTGCCGACACTTCCCGGTGGACGATGAACTATAACTTCCG
>Ga0247770_1001003_pt1 | contig 24936 bp, 26 predicted proteins | sample UWRJL136409B6_FD_179943 | JGI IMG/M metagenome (GOLD analysis project Ga0247770, IMG submission 179943) | Plant litter microbial communities from Arlington Agricultural Research Station in Wisconsin, United States - UWRJ-L136-409B-6 | ecosystem: Environmental > Terrestrial > Plant litter >... | reverse complement strand
GGAATGCGAATTGCACGACATGAGCAGAAATGAATTTTCAGAAGAAACCCCGAGTGTTGAGCCGCGAAGATGCGTGATTTCGAGTATAAAACCATGTCATTCGGGCTCTGGTTTCCCGTCATCAATCAGCCATCAAACCCGCCATCAATAGCAATCCGGGCTCAAGGAGAGCGTGTTCATTCATTCCCCTTTGACGGCATCGCCCAAGTTTACCCTAGCTGTCTTCACAATAAGCCCGTCAAGAACTCTTGTTTGCAGCAAACCTCCAATGTCTACCGATTTCGATTTCGCCATTATTGACGGACGCGGCCGGCTTTGCCACAAAGTGAGTTTCCTAGTCCAATTTCTGCCCTTTTAATCGGTCATATACTAACTCCCGTTACCTGCCAGCCCGAATCGATCACAATTATGATCGAGTTCGTCAAATTTGAAGGGACAATTCTGGAACGACAAAAAGCTAAACAACCGTACCAAGTCGCCGCTTCATGTGCCAACCAAACAGGAAGTTCGAACGAGGTCACCCCTGAGGCACTTGAGCTCTGTTTGGGGCCAGAATTCAGCATTCACCAGATCTCCCAATGGGCCGAGAAAGAAACCCTCAACGTTACGATCGGATGGCGTCCCGAGCCAAATGCCATCCTCGCCGAAACGCTCCACACCGTGAGAAAGGGGCAGTTCTCCCAGCCCCACGGAGTGACATTCGCAGGAAACATCGATTTTGTGTTGCGTGCTGCAAGTCACGTAGCAGACGTTACTCGAGCCACGGATGCAACTATGGCGGCAATGTCTGCTTCATCATATGGTGTCATTTATTCAAGTCCCGAAGCCACATTCAACACTACCTACCGGAGCAACGCGGGGGAGAAAACCCCAGATACGATCCCATGGAGCCAAAGCACCAACCGAGGCCCAAGCCTTTCGCCTCAATATAGCGGCCCACTCTCGGATTCAGGGGTAGTCAACTCGGGCACCATCGCCCGGGCAACGCGACGTCCGAGACGTCAGCAGGACCGGCGCCGCACCCAGACCTCACGTCTGGTACAGACGTACAGCGTTTACGCCGACGACGTTTTTAAGTCGACTGGAGATGCCAGCGAGGTGATCCGCGCGCTGGAGCTTTCCCGCTTGGTCGCCGCTTCTCAGATACATTGAAAATCCCGGCAAAGGATTCTTAGCAGCGGCAAGACGTGGGATGACGTTTTTTTCTCTTGAAATGTATCTACATATGTAGTATTGCATCCGCCTAGTATACCTAGGGCACGTCGAGGCTGATAGTTTTGTCATTTTCAGGGCTCGCGCTCAACTTCATCCGATTCTTCCTGCGGCCTAATATTTCGCTACTCTGTTGCAGGTTCTTTCCTATACTGTCTCTTTGTTGTTAGTGCAAATGGTTGTAAACTACATGTAATCTACTCGGCGCAGGGGCTAGGATGGCGCAAGCCGCAAGGGAAGGTTGTATTGTCTAGGGTACTAACATTAGTGGAGTCAGAGTTTAGTGCGCACTAGGTCTTACTAGTATGATCTAGCAAAGCGTTTAATAACTAAAGGGGCTTGTACCTAGGTCTATTACTACATAGTAGAGTGCCGGTCTTGTAAGACTCTTGATATCTGGGTTGTCACATGTCACCGTTCGATAGTACCAACGTACCCTAGTCCAAGCCTTTGTATTAGGTTTTGTACACATAACTTCAGCTACTGAAGTAGGCATGACGACAACTATACGACGTTGTTACATAAGCGTAATGACAATGGATCTATAACTGTTTACTGGTTAGGTCAGGTATCCACCCGGGCAATACCTACCTCGTTTTTATCCACGGAACATCTTCTCATTGCTGCAGCCTGGGTCGACGACCTACTTATTATTTGTATTGTTGTACGGGGGCATGCTGGTCTTCCCGTTGCAGGATAGGGGCAACATGACATGTCAGAGGGTAAGTCAGAGGACGGAATACCAAGAACAAAAATAAAAGAACCTAGGTAAATATCAAAAGAGTGTATGCATTTCGCTATGAGTAAAGATCGACAAACGTAAAATAGTAGAACCTATCAGCCAACCAAGAGTAAGACAACATGTCGTCATCACCAACGTCGTCCCGACTAACAAAAGAAACCCATCTAAATGAGCGATATCTCCATCGTTTTCCTAAGCAACCGAGACCAACATAGAGAACCATGACGTATCAGGGCAAAAGAAATGAAACCGGCGACGTGGAGGCCGATGTAACCACGTGGCCGGCGTAAATGAGCCAGTAAAGGAGTCATGCCGGGTCGCATCGATTTTGGCACCGGGGCCAGTATGCTTTGGCGCTGATGCAGAGAATGGGCAAGCAGCAGATACTAACTTCAACGAGCCACGTACGCCGGATTTTGTTGCAACGGTAAAGGTCTCCCAGAGACCTGACGAAGATCTAGAATCCATGTATGCGGTAGACTAGAGACTCATCAGAGGACCACCCTCCTACCTTTGCCTGGTCCATCCCGGCGCATAGGTCACGACACGTCAAGTTTTCAATGGTGCCCCACAAGCGGTTAAAGCGCGTTGCAGTATTGTCCCCCTTCATCTGCACAAGGCGCCTCGGCTCCCGATCCGAGGGTCCACAAAGGATGCAGGCTTCCGATCTTGTGACTCGTCACACTTTATATATGTGCTATATCCTTGGTTAGCGCGCTGCGGCTCTGCTGTCGTTCAACGACACATACATTTGAGGCCGAGTATGTCTGGATCATTCCTCGGCAGTGCCCGCGTCCTCGACGCTGGCGTAAACGTTGCGGCCGTTTTCATAAACGTATTTCCTAAAAAAAGGGTTCTCGTGAATCCATGGGCGTCCCATAATAATGGGAACGCCGATATCCGGGTGTTCATCGTCAAGAACCAGAACACGAATGTTATCAAACTCGTCGTGTCCCAGCTGAGGTAAGGAAAAGTAGAGGATAACTGTGCGGGTACATCGGAGCCACCCACGGGGGGTCGAAATCCGCTTGATATCGGAGGGAGGTAAGTCCACGGGTTCCAGTCCAAAAATCAGAGCGGTGATTGGGTTCATAAAGCTCTCTGGATAGTGTGGGCTTGCGATTGCGTTTTCGAATGTGACGATGCCATCTCCGGTCATCAACTTCATCTCCATAGCTCTTTCGGCGCGGTGTAATTTGTTTGGGTTGATGGGTTGATGGCCACGGCCCCTACGAGCTAGGCCGGGTTGAACAACATGCGAGAGGGGAACTGGTGTAATGAAAGGTTGGGGCGGTGGAACCAGCGAAGTGGCCGGGATGAGTGTTTCCGAGACTGGAGGTGGAATGTTTGTGACAGTAGGGTCAGGAAGGGAGATGTTCTCGAATGTATTTGGGATAGGAGGAATGGGGGGGGAAATGTCTTGGGATATGTCGATTCCATGGGTAGGGGAGGTCAATATTTCTCCTTCCGGTACGAGCGACGGACGAGGTATGATAGGCACTGGGTTGCGAACATCGCGACGGGGACTGCTCGGAAATACATTAACCATGCGCATCTTCACGGGCACTGCATTACAAGACCATGCACTCACAGTCCGCGGTTGTTTCGCGGCCGCCCTGTCCTTTTGCCCGTACCCTTCTTTGGCTCGCCGCCTCTAGGGTGGTCGATAAGCTTTCTCCTTTTAGGTTCCCACTCCCCCCCTTCCTCCCCTTCCCTCTGAGCCCCTGGGGAACTTGGACTCATCGCCGAGTTAGGAGAGTTCGGCGTTGTCAAGGGTCGCCAGCGCGCGGGGCTCGCGCTGGCAATCGCTGCAGACTAGTGGAGTCTGAGGGGCAGGGCAGGGCAAGGAAGGTTGATCAAGGGGGATGGGCTTGACTGAACAGAATGAGTGAGTGCTTTTAGAAAGCGATACTCGGGGAAAACAAATCCGAGGAAAAAAAGAGGCGAGGATAAATCCGCAACCGCGAGAGGCGTGAACCAAATACTGAATACGGAGTACGTGGGAGCTACCTAAGATATGAGCTGTTATGCGAACTTGAACGACAAGGCGTCCAGGCAGTCTTGCCAACACGCAGTAGTGCGTGCAGTCAAGTCCACGGGATTGTTGTGTCGCCTCGCAGCTCAACGTGCGATAGGGCAGCTGAGCTGCATCGTAGCTGCCGAGCTTGGGCTCCGGTTGTAAATTCCACCGCCGAGGGTGGCTCAAGGCCAATCCGTGGCTCAGCGGCCATTAGCAAGCTACCAAACTCGTCAATTCAGACTTCCATCTAGTATTTGACCGGGGTGAATTTCCACAGCTCTCCCCGTGCCGGTTGTCTATTGGGTAGGTAGAAATAAAGGAAGAGCACTGCAGGGTGGGAATTGAGAGGACGTGGGGTTTCATAGTGCTGTCAATGGACTTTTGTCGAATGATGGATTCAGAGAGCTGTGCTTGGGGAAAAAAATAAGCTCATTTTCAGGGCTGTTTCCCCTCATCAGCTGCAGCTTCTCTTCCGGGAGGCAACCTGGAGGGACGGCTGGGGCTGAGATTGGTCATAAGTCCGCTCGGAGGGTGTGCCAGATTTGATCGCTGCTCACCACAGGTTTTCTGCCTGAGGGTGCCGCAGCATCAAGCGGAAGGTGCCAATTGGAACTCTTGTACTCGCAACTGTAGCGCTGATGCAGAAACTGGGGCGGCTGACTGCCTGAATTCACGAATTTACAAATGCCGCAATCAGAACCAGCCATCAACTGACTGCCACGGCAGGACCTGAGAAAAAACGAGGCTGACGACGGGATCGGGCGAATCGCCCCGCTCGTGGGGATTTTCATCCTTGATTGCATCAGTGGGAGATGTCATAGGCAGCCCTCTGAAGAACCTTTTTACCATATATTCTGCCTTGAGCTTCTTTTGCTCACCTTGGTCCCTCAAGCCGCTTTCTTTCTTTCCTTCAACAATCACCAACGAGCTTCCCAGAGACTATGAATAAGAGCGTTCGCATCCTATTGTCGTAGTGGTGCAATGCGCCAACATCAAACATGCCTGCAGACCGCCCCTGAAGCGAAGATGACGCCCGCAGATAGTTCAGTGAGTACACCTCCGGTGAGTTTCGGATCAGTTACTGAATGAACCACCTTCAGGCCGGGGAAAGAACTATCTCGGTGCGGAAGCTGTCTTTTTGTGGAGTTGACAATCCTCCGGCTAAACCTCCGAGCGCATGTGTCAAAGCTGCGAGGTTTGCCCCAGGAAGCGCCCATACGGTGTCTGTTCATCTCGCCTCCCAGATGACAGCTTTCAGCTTGGAAATCCTCCTTCGTCTCGCAAGCACGGGAGAGAGCTTTTGCCAGCTCGAATGGAACTTCCCAAGCTATCAGTTTCCCAACTTTACCACCCGCCACGTCCTTGTGGAAGAGGGGATGGACGATGTCTGCTTCAGTGGAGGCCTTAACTGGGCTGCTCGGATCTTCAATCACTTCCATCCTCTTCAGCCTACCAGATTGGACCTTGAGGAAGAGACTTTGCCTCCTACAGAGTCGAATAGCCATCAAAAAACTCGGCAAAAGCTCACTGATGGCAGGCCATGCGGAGATGACACAGGGTCAGAGTCTCAGACCCCCTGGCTAGGGGCCGGCTCTGATGAGTTTCCTATCTCAACTCCATTTGAGGTTCCGGGCACACCTCTTTCTACACCTCCTTTTCACTTGGATGATGGGAAAATCGCATCTGTTTTGCGTGACCCGCTGGCCCCTCCTCATGATACAGCCTTGGACCTCCCTTGCTCACTGCTAGGTCTTTCACAAAATACATTGGATTCTCCAACAGCGTCTGGCCCCACCAACTCTGAGTATTCAGATGACTGGCGTGACCAAGCTGGTTCGCCCACCTCGCAGATGTCCCTTACAACAGGCACAACGAGGCAATCTACCCCCGAATGGGACTATGACACGCCTTGCGGTAACGATCTGATATCTCAACCCTCGGTCAAGGATCAGGCCCAAATCGACACACTCTCACAGCGGAGACAGGAGGCAGAATCCCTTTATGCGAGGAATGGGGATTCCAGTGCCATACTCGCCGTCTTGGATTCGGCTGCACAGTACAGTGCAGCCTGGTTCCCTTCAGGGTTCGCTCGCTTTTGACAGACCTGCAATATCGTCTATCATCTGGAGCACTTGGGTATCATCTCAGGAACATGTCAATTTCTGACGGACACAAATCCCTTGTTATTGCATCTCTTCCTGGTACATTGGGAATCTCATTGCTGCAGGACAGCAGCAAGGACCACGCAGCCACTGCGGATCCTCAATGAGATGCTCTCTGGACATTTGGTATCAAGCAGCAGATCTAGACACGCAGCGTCTTCTGAGCTACACCCACAATCAGTTCTATCATTTCGTAATGTCTTCCTTATGGAGAGTAGCAACTGACTTGCGGTGCGTTCCCATGCTTACTCCCATGACAATACCTAACCTAATGCAATTGCTGATGTTGAGTCTGGCACGCCCCAGGTTCTCTTTTAGTGATTCCATTTTCCTTTGTACGAACGGACGACAATAGAAACAGCACCATTCGGCCTTTTTGATCTCTTCTTCTTCACATTTTCTCTTCAAATAAAACCGTAGACGGCGCTGGGTAGACATCTTTAAAAAAGGGGGGTTTATTTCAGGATCTTCATTTCAGGCGGCTCCTTTGATGCACCCGGAACGGCATTCCTGACTGCATTATGGTCGTCATGGTTGATGTTTTGCTGGTTCGGGGCTTCTTTTCTCTGGCATAATGCCACCAGGGGTCAGTGGGCCGGGTTGCGCCACAGGGTAAAAGTTTTATTGTGGTTTTTTCCTCCATTTTAGTTCTTTTATTACAACTCGTTCTTGCTGTTGTCATCTTTTAGATTGTGGTGCAGGTCGCGTAATGGCAATGACCTGACATGAGTTATCTTTCATGAGAACCAATGCATTATTTGTCAGTATATGACCAAAGCTGCGAGCCATCTGCTGTGTCCACCCGCTGGAACAAGCAACACAGGCTGGTATATTGCATCCCACCTTCAGCACCACACTCCGCGGGTCAAGTATCAACATTGCTGTCGCCTTTCACTCTCCTGAGGAAGCTCCAGGAGCCGACGAAAAGAGACAGGGAATTCAGTATCGACTGCATGTATGTCCCTATGGTTTCCAAAACGCCCCCAAAAGATACGTCTTGAATCTCAGAAGAACACATTGGTTCCTGCCAAACGCCAAACTGCCCATAGAATGACAGAGTTCCTCCCCGAGAAAAGCCTCCGCCATCTAATCGCAAAGAGAGAAAGCCGACCGCGTGTGAGAAATGACGACAATTCTGTCCTTCAAAAGTGGAGACCTTTAAACTCCAACTGAACTTGTTCCTCCAAAAGAATTTGTCTAACCTAACTGCCCGGCTATGCTGCGATGCGGGAAATATTAGGTAGGTAAATAAGTCAAAAGGTTAAATGGGCAAACCTCCCAAGGAAAGAGCTTGGAACCCAGTGTTTCGTCAAAATGGCATCACTTTTCTTCTGGCGTGGTAAGAATATGAAATGAAAGCCCTCCCGCAAATACGTTCCCCCTACTGCTGTAATTATAGTAAAAGAATACTCCCAGATGAGCAGAGACCGTGATTCACGTCGTTATGTCGTTGAAATTTGTCTCTGAGTGACCCGGACAGCATGCTTGGGGTTAGGGTTGACGAGGAAGGGCCACCCCTGGCGAAGAGAGAACCAAGACCTTGGCAAATCAGCCAACTCAATAGTAAACGGAACCTAAGCTCGGTTATCGAGTCGCGTCCGAGTTCGCGAGCTTGCTGACCTCCCAGCTTGGCCTGGCGGGCCGCTTGCTTCATATCCTCCGAGAGAGCGAGACAAGTCTCGCACGATAACACCACCGTGTTGAAAGTGGACCGATGTGGCTGTTCGGTATTGGACAAACAGTCAAGCGCAGAGTGTGGAGGGGGGGTGCGCCTGGCTCCAACTGGACGGAGGCGACTGAGCCTCGAATCGTAGGATCGACTGAGCCATGGATCGGGGAAAGGTCGTTGCCAGCCGGCCTTAAGAACTGGAGTATCGTACTTCTGACTGGTTCCCGCTGCGGCAAGGTAATGATGGCGCGCAGGGATACTTCCCCGGTTTTCGGCGTTGTGTCCAGCCCCTGGCGGCTCAAATACGCCCGCCTTTCGGCCGAACCTAACTGCAACGACAGCTCTTGAGCTAAGCCTTTGGTATCTTTGTAACCAAATTGCTCTCCGAGACCATTCTCATTGCGATAAAAATGTCGATTACGCCTACACATATCAGCACTGGTGCTTCAGTTCATAAAGTACCAGCGCTCATACTTGGAGTGTCGCTGGTCTTGATTGGCATCACCCGGTTCCAACGGTGCGCAATGACAGAGACGAGTCATCGCCTTTGGGGCAGCCCTCCTTGAAAGTTCACAGATAAGAACGGTCGTCCAAGATAGATGTCTGGGCCACAGTGCGGGACCGAGTCGTCCAGGACCAGGAAATGTCCAGCTTGCCCATCAAACCCCAGCTGTGGCTGATGAATGGCAAGTCCAACGTATCGTCTCGGCGCAATTCTACCAAGCGGGCAGAATATGTTTCGTTCGGACATGTCTGGCGATAGCTCAAGTTGTTCCACCGCCAGAGTGTCTAACACAGAGGAGTGTACCAACGAACATGGGAACTGCTGGCTGAATACTGCTCGAAAGCCCAAGGTTGATCGAGTCCGCCAGGAATACAATCCGACTTCAAACTCCGCCTCGGACTCCAGGTTGACGTGGTAAGGTCTTCTCGATCGAGACTGACGGCCTTGACGTTGGTCGGCGGCTGGCGGTACCCCCGCTTGTGGCCCTGGGTTGCCTGTTCGATGCAGCACATTGGCACCGATCCCGGGCCTTCGCGGGGGAGGAACTGATCGCCTCGTCCGAAGATTTTGAACAGCAGAGCGCGCTGCGGGGAGCTCGCCTTGCGGGACAGGATGCGGGACAGGGTGCGGGCCACGGCGCGGCACCGCGCGCTGACCTCCTCTCAGGTGTCTGGGGATCCCATGCCTTGAAAGCCGATTCGAAGGCACCGTTTGGCTGGGCAATACGGGTCGTTGTGGTCTTGGAGGATTACTTGTCGTTGGCGGGTTCTGAAGCGTATTGGAGGAGACACCCTCCATGTGTGAGATGGCCGAGAGGCGGGGGTAAGCTGGTGATCCACTCATCCCAACGACAGCCCAAAGCAGCGGGTGGCGCGGGTGCAGGAGCTGACTCCTTGCTGAAAGGGGTTCTATCGCTCTTTTATAAGCACTGACAAGCAAAAACCACGCCGCCAACCTCTACGGCCGACTTAAGCAAAGACCAGTGGGATGAAGAGAAGTTACACCTGCCTAACGTCCGGCATGAGCTTCTTCTTCAGGGCTATTGCATTATAGCCGCTCCATCAGAAGCTGGACGCTAATTTCGCGATTCGAAAGATCTTGAGGGGTGAGTTGCGGATGGCTGTCGTGAAGGCTGTGGGCAAATAGGTGTGCAGGTATGTATGGTCGTCGATATGCTCGGAGGCCGTTTCCCTAGGTAAGGAAAGAAAACAGGGCTTATGCCCACACCTCCGCCAAAGCCAGTACGGATATAGCCAGTGTTATGACCGTGTTGCAATGGATATGTTTTGAAGCCATGGCTAAGCATTCATGGAGGGATTCTCAGAAGTAGTCGTGTAAGGGACGGGCGTCGGCAAAGGGTGGTAGGCACGCCTCATCTTGTTTCTGGTGGGAGTGGTTCGCGAACTAGAGTGTTGCTGTGAAGGTCTTGGGTCAGCCTAGCCTAAGCCGTAGGTCATGGCTACCGTCAGTTTCGGGTAGTTGGAAATTCGGCATGCTGACCTTCGGGGGCGGTGTCCATCAGTCCCGGCCACCCTGTCTGACCGAAATTCAGTGCCTGGCTCCAATCATTGGCCCTGGACGGGGTGGTTCCCTGTTGCCGTGACGAGATGTAGCCAAAACATCCATGTGCCCTCTGCAAAAGCGGGCAACGAGCTCCCCGGGCGGACTGCAAAAAGCAAGAGGTTGTTGGGCTTTTGAGGGGGCGAAGGGCAGTGGCCGAGCCACAAGGCGAACCCGCGTGCCAGTAGGTAGAGCATAGGAGCATGGCACTTCTCAGAAGATTGAGGCCGCCCGGGCTAGCACGGGCGAAAGTTCGTCATTTCGAGGAGGAGCGGTAGATTTAGGCAGTCTGATGCTGTCCACGGTGCGAGCACTAACGTGGAGTCAACTTATCTCGCGCCTTCCCCGGAGGCCGGGCCCCCTCCGACTTTTCTTGCGAGCAGCGACCGGTTTCGAGGTGGTGGTCCTACATCATCTTTTTGGATTATTTCACCAAAATGTTTCCACGTTGGGGCTTCTGCAGCAGTCCGATAGTGTCATTTCTCCCGCCCCCTTCAGGTTCTTGGAGGTCCCCGACCCGTCCTATTTGGGATACATTATCCTTGACGCCCTCGGCGGCTGCGTGCCAAAAACCCCGCTCTCGTCCACACCTTCTTCACATCATCAGTTCTCCAGCTCAGAGCCTCGCCGCCCCCATGTGCGCATTTTTAATCTTGGTGACCGACAAATTCGGCACAATTGGGTGCCCCTAACCGCTCGTTGTCGTAGTTGGGGTCAGAAAGGGAATATCTCCTGATACAGCAGGGCAACCATTAGCAACAAAGCTTCCAACAGCGGGCGAGCTGCCCGGTTTCATGCGGGATTCGTATTTCACTTCTGCATTTTCAGCTGATCCCTTCGGTCTCCAGGTAGCCAAGAGCCCGAGTTGGGCGCCGCTGATAAATAGGTGGGCGACGATCTCCGCATTCGACTTCTCTTCCCTGCCTTAATTTCATGTTGCGTATTGTCCCCCAAAGGCCTTCCCAGCCTCGTTCTATCAAACTGGAGTTCCCACCAACCATCGCACAGGACGCTCCCAAGAACATTGGGCCATCGCTTCCTTCCAACTCAATCACGATATACCGCCTCCGGCCTTGCCCAACAGATCCATCCAAGACCGACAGAAATGACTGGACAAGAACTCATATTTTTGTAACAACTTGCTTGATGCCTTGCCACAGTTCCCCTTGGGATCCCTCCCAGCTCGCAGGGCATTGTGCTATCCGCTCTTTTGCCCCTTAAGTCGGCAGCCGTTGCTCAATGTCGGCAAGGAGTAGGTGAAGCAACCTCTCCACTTCAAGAGAACACCCTATTCCAGTTTGTCGAATCCAAACACCCAACCGTCATGCCCCGGACCAGCGCAATCACTGGCGACCAAATTCGACCCTCGAAGCAGCCGAACAAACGAAAACTCCAAGCTGACAACCTCGAGGGCTCAACGTCTGCTTCCGTCATCACAACTAGTCGCACAGATCAACGCACTACAAGAGGGAAACAAAAAGAACCACCAGTCCCACAGAGACAAGGCGATGAACACTTCATAGCCCGTTCCAAAAAGAGACCGCGTACTGGCCCGCAACAACATCGAGCTACATCGGTGGCCAAGAAGGTGAAGGCAGAAGTCCGGCCACACACAAGCAGGTCGCAAAGTGCCAAATTAAGACCACATTCATCCCAACAATCCCATGGTCCCGTCGACGACAGACGCAGTGCCACCTTATCAGCAGAGCCCCCGCCTCCGGCAAGATTGACGGTCAATGCTCCAAGCGAGCCGAATCCTTCTCACGACCCAGACTTCGAGCTCAAAAGATGTGCAAGGGAACAGTTTCGAGAGTCCGGGGATTTTAGTGTGTTCAATACGTTATTGTCTCCTTTCTGGAAAGGAGAGAAGAAGAGAGAGCTCAGTGATTGGGCATATGATGAGGAAAAACAGAGATGGCGGCGAGAGGACAGATCCGATGGGTCGATCATCTGGGCCCCTACGTTTGACTCCTTTCTTTGACTTCCCTAAGATGTTCCCGCTCCATCCAGTTTTCTTCACAGTTGAAGTTCCCTCCAATAACGTTCATTGCGAGATCACCATATATAAATACGTTACAGCAGGGGGCGAGCCCCCCTCCACCACAGAGCAACAACTCAATGCACATCCTATTCGAGCTATCGAACTACCGTGCCTGTTCAGTAGTGATATGTAGCACAATCAGAAAGCTTCCCTCCGAACAAACTCTCGTGTCCTGCTATTCGCATCCCCTTGCACCCTTCACTCTTCACTCCTCAACCTTCTTCGCCTTTACCACCTCCTCCCTCGTCGCCTCCGTCGCCCCCACCTTCGCATCCTCATTCGCCGCCACCCGATACTCCTCCAAATACCCCGGAACCTCCCCCACCCCATTATACGGCCCTGCCACCGGCTCCCCAAAAGTCTGATAAACAGGCACAACCCCCGTCCACACCCGCCCCTTAAGCTCCTCATCCTCCATATCCCCCCTCTCATCATGCGGCATGCCGCTCCTGATCTTGGCGCTCCCCGTCGCAATCTTCACGCGCAGCACAGAAGTGCTTTGCATCTCGGCCGCGTTGGGGGGCACCCGGGTGTTGGACCAACGCGAGGGGACGATAGAGTTGGTGATAAGCTCCATTGCGTAGAGCTTTTCGGAGACGGAGGTCACAAGTGTGGCGTGCCCGAAGAGGATTGCAGAGCGGTAGTTGAGTGAGTGCGAGTTGGGGGTGAGGGCGAGGACGAGGCCGTCGATGTGGGCGGCGGAGATGGTTAGGGGGAGGCCTGGGGGGGTTGGGTTCGAGGGGGAGGTTGAGGAGGTTGAAGGGGAAGGGGAGCGGGTGAGGTTGATGATGCGGGAGGAGACGTAGCTATGGGAGAGGAGGGAGGTTAGTTGGTGGTTGGTGGTTGGTGATTGGTATAAACGGGGGTTATGGAATAGGGGTATGGGGCGGAAGGTGATTGGGTAGCCCCTGGCAAGGAGAGCCAAGGAGTCAACAGTAAACAAATGGGGTGTCCCACCCGTGCAAATAAAGCTCAAGCACGTCGCCCAGGTCGGCGCTTGGTCTGTCAAAAGAACCCATATGCCCGATCATGGGGATAGTCGCGGGGAATGGGCTATCCAGGGTATTGAAGGACACATGTAACATGGGACAAGTGTTCACGATTCGATGGATAGTCTCTAGGGCATGAGTTCCTGATCTGGGTGTTAGACGTGTCTTTACTGGGGGCATGGAGAGACGAGATGAGACACACCCCGATTGTTGTACCGCTTGATGGCACTGAATGGTTCAGTTGGGTATTCGAGCTCTTGACGAGGCATCTTGACGTGGCCGTTGATGAGTCAGGGGTGAGGCTCGGATGGGTTTGTATTATGAGTTTATGGGTGTTGATCGTAGGTGGAAAGTCAATTGAGGGACCAAAAACACTGCTAATCTCTGCTTTAAGACATGGACTGGAGAGTTCCTGTGAGTCACTGCACCATCACAAAGGATGCAAAGGATGAAGTCGCAATACAGCTAAGGTGGACGGATGAGGAGGGCGCGGAGATCCGCGGGGCCCGGCCCCACAAGCCCGCAGCTGGCTCGGCTGGCCGAACCCGGGTGATTGGCTCTAAGCTCCGGGTATCACCAGCCATCACCGGCCGACCGTCACAGTTGCATCCGCGCCCTTTCGTCGACGGCTGCATGCCAGCCCAGCCCGGAACCAATTCTGTCGTTCCTCGGAAAATCGGAAAATTGGCAGACTGGCTAGGTCTCTTGCATTCTACGTACGTACGCCATGTCTTCAGCCGCATTGGCGGAGAGGAGCAGAGGTCGACGGCAAAATTTTAGCGGGATCTTCTGTAACGTCAAGATGGGCCGTATGGCGGCTTCTGGGCGTCCCGAACCATTTTGGCTGAAAGTTGGTGAATGCGGGTCGCGTTCGATTTCCGCGGCTGATTTCTTCCTCGTGACTTCCTTCTTCGGCTGGGGGGCGATCAGAACACCAGTGTTTTAGATCTTCGTCTGCGAGGCTGAGATCTGGTGGACGTGGCAGCGGCGGCGATGGCCGAGGGATGTCCGACGGAGATGGACTGGAGAGGGAAGCCGGTTTGGGAGCGTGCATTATGAAGGTGTTGGGATGCTAAATTCTGACGGAACTCTTGATTACTTCACAACTTGCCGTCATCTGAGAAGGGCTTCTTTCTTTTTCTTGAACCTGCCTGTCTGCAAACCAAGCGAGGGTTTCACAGGGAGGGGATCAGAGTGAGAATGTGGTTAGGGTTCAGATGGGGTTAGGGTCCAGATGGGTTTGGGGTTAAGATGGGGCTGGGGTTAGCGTGGGTTGTGGGGGTTAGGGTCGAGTGAGGGGCAGGAAATTAGCGAAGGGTTTCGGCAGATCTTGGCATGAGCGAGGCCCAATCGGAGAATTGCTGCCCCGCCAGAATGCACTGTCCGTTTCCCCTGCAGAAAGGGAGGGGAAAGATTCCCAAAATAATCCACCATCAAGGTGACGAAGCAGCGCAGCGGAAGTCATCCCACATCACACTGTTGATTAGCGCTCTACTGCAAGTCATTGCCCCTCGATCTCAAACATCAGATTGAGCATGATGGCTGCCCACGTGCTCATGCTGTCTGACTGGTCCCGAGCTGCGTTGGGCTTGCCGCCGTCCAGTCAGATGTCTTCACCTTGGGTTGAGATGATTCGACATCATACATCTCAACACCGCGCGTAGTCGCGTGCCTACCCGTCACCTTCGCTGTCACCTCAACTATTGTTTCGATCTCCTGTGAGGCAACTCTTCTTTAACGCTAGTCGAGTCGGGATCGCGCCACCTCCCCACGTTGCGTTGCGGTGGCACGACACTGCAACTCCTTGACGCGCGCCAGAGGATCCTCCTCATCCAGCATCCAGAGATTCACGGAACAGTAAGGAAAAAAGTCGGGAGAAACCACGCGGTTTTCAACCACGGGTCTCTTGCGCCCAAGGTCAAAGTTAGCAGTTTTTGCAAGGTGCGTGTGCACGCGGGTGTGTTCCGGAACACGGGTGGGTTTCGAGATGAAACAGTAGGGAGCGGGGATCCAAGGTGACATCTGGTGGGCTTGGATCTTGTCAGCCTTGCAGGCGGTACGCATCTGTTCGAGGTGGGCCAATCGTCTTGCACGCCCGCCACCGGCATGAACGATGCAGTCCAAGATCTCCAACGGTAGCCTGCACCTAGACTGTTTGAGAGCTTCCGTGCATCGACTCGCAGAGTGGGCACTCCGACACAGCAACCCATGGCCGACTGGGAACATCCCTCCTCGCCTCTGCACCCCCACAAGCGTGGCGCCGGTGGATGGGTTGCGGGAGTCTTGCTGCTCTCGCAGATCCGGCGTTGCGCGACAGCGAGTACATCTTGGCAGTCTTGCAAGGGCGAGAAGCCCCTTTGTCCGCCAAACCCTGTCGAGGATCTCGTTGCCTGTCGTGCCCTTCCTCCAGTCGCCCTCGAGAAACTCCAGTCCCAAATCCCAAGTGGCCTCTCTCCCCTTTCCACACACCATCATCCATGCTGTCGGATTAACACGATAGCTTCGATGAGATGTCACTGTCCCTTTTCAGGATAACGGCTTGATGCGAATGCCTTCACTATGACACGCTCCTTTTGACATCCAACTTTCTTCTTTTCGTATCACCCCATTGACTGGGCTTTCGTTTCTTCCCGCCCACTATCCATCGCTACCGACCGACGTCGCCCACCATGGCCGTCGAGGGCGCCATCCAAGGCCTCATCGCAGCCTTTACTTTGTTCGTCCAACGCCACTCTATGGGATCGTGAATCCGAAGGGTGGGCTTACTGACAGTTTTCGTGTAGCGGTTTCGTCGTCAACGCAGCGTCTGCAGCACTCTTTCTCTACACCAGGGGTCATGGCACCTCTGTATTCCGGGACAGCCAGAGGCTGGTCCTCATTATATTCCTTTTAAGCGCAGCCCTGTGGGCGCAAATCGATTTCGTTACCGTTCTTCTCGATGTCACGAGGTCGTCCATGTCGTGCCAGGTCGGCATCATTTTCGCCACCGTTTTCGATCAGCTTGCGCGGTTCTCGATCGAGCAGTACTTGGTATGGGCCATGAACCATGGAACGAAGCCCACCGTGTGGCAGATGGTTCCGCAGTTCGTCGTCCTGGGTCGGTTCATCGCGGGGGCGGTATTTGCTGGGTTTTCGAGGCCGCAGACCGACACCTTCTGCGTGGCGACGTCGTCCATGTTTCCGGTTGCAGTTGTGGTTATTGTATTGGATGTGGTCACTCTCTTGCTCCTTACGGCAAGGGCTTTTTCGTCGGTGAACGAGGTCAAAGAGTCTGAGTTGGCTAAGCGGGTGTCTTATAAGCTTGTTTTGCTTGGTTTCGCGATCTGGACTGCGGTACGTACTACTCATGTGGAAATGCTCTTCAACTACATACTGACGATCCCATAGAGCAGTGTACCTTTGTTGCTGGGCATCAGAACGGTGGAGCTTGCGGCAAGGACTGCTGTTCCCGCAGTCGGTTTGACCATCCTAATCAGTACGTTGGCCGAGCAGCAAGTCTTCCGATAACACACTGACAAGTCTCTAGTAATTGTGACTGGTTGTGCTGGAACATTGACTTTGAGCCGCGGAACGGGCTCGAGGCCGCCAGAGGCTCCCTCACCGAGGAGGATTAATATCAGCCGAGACATTTCTACTTCGGATTCCGACTACCCACCCAGCCGGTTTGAGGATCTCAAGGAGGCCGCGATTCGGTCTTCTACGGCCTTTGTAAACCCGCGGGAGGCCCCGAGCTTCAAGGATGAGACCAGTATTGGCTTGTCCTGGGCTACAGCCGAATCCGAGCCAACCCAGCCCATGAACGTCGCCGCATCTGGACGTGCTCGAAAGGTGGACAACTCTGGGTCGAAAGGGGGTCTCTTTGGGTTCGGCAAGGGCGCGCCGTCTATTACTGTTGCGAAGGTCATGATTGGCAACCCGATCCTCCAAGATAACGACCAAAACCCGCTGAACAAGATCGCCACTATCGGCCTGGACGAGGCTGCGAGAGCAGAGAGGGAAAGGAGGTTGAGAATGCAAATTGAGCCTCCGGTACCTGCACGCCCAACCGGACAAACAAATATGACTCCCGAGGAGGTTATGAAGAGGGGAGTGAGTCTCAAGAGAAAGGAGGTTCAGTCGATGGCCTCGCAGCCCGGCGGCCTTCAGCTTTACCCTGATGGTACTGCCTCGAGTACAGCAGCGCAGCTCTCTCCGGGCGTTGAGGAAATACGCCGGAGATCTCCGAGACAAGCATCGCTAGAGCGAATCCCTCCACTCCCGCGAGCTGCCGAAACTGTGACTCCTGCCGAGTCCACCCCCCAGATGGCAGCCTCTCAGCCATGGCTCGAATCCCCCCCTTTTGAGGAGGCTCGCCCACAGCCAGCGTTTGCCCAGGCGCCGATTCCGCGGCCCGAAATTCGACCATCGAGACAGGCTCCCCCGTCTCCAAAGACAGCCGAGCCTCAGCCAGAGAAGTCTCTTCTTCAGAAGCGGCCTACAATCGGGCTGCCGACAAACCCTAGGGCTAGGGCTCTCAAGGTCGCACAGGATGCTAAGGCGCAAGCACAGCAGCAGCAGATCATGTTCGTGAACAACATTGTGTACAACGATCCGACCGCCGTTCAGAACATCATCAAGGGTGCGAACGACTTGGCCGCGAAGAATGCCGCGGCCGCTGAGCAGGCTGAGCAGGACCAAGACGCCTCGGTAGTCAATAGGCCTCGCCCGATTCCTCGCAAGGGCGACGCGCCCCAACTGAGCCCTTCTCCCAAGCACAGACGGAGCAGGTCTGGCGCCTCCATGAGCAGGAAGTCCATCCTTACCTCTGCTGCTGGAAGCCCAACTCAGTTGCCGCCGCTTCCGCCGCCACCGATGATGATGGGGGGTACCTCAATTAGACCGCAACCCAACGCCACCAAAAGCATGACCGTCGATGAGAAGATGACAATGTTTTTCCCCAGTCCTCCCAGCGGAGACACAACCAAGCGAAGGTCCCCTGCTCCTCAGCTGCCGCCTATCCCCATATCGTATCTGAACAGCAACTCTCCAACGGAATCCCGGCGCTCCAACCGGACAACCAAGACATCCTTCAAGACCGAGAGCGTTTTGGATGTAGATGAGATTCCGCGCCGAAAGCCTGCGGATCCGACATCCCAGTTCAGCCCCATGACCGAGATGAACATTGCTGACGATCTTGGCACCTCTTGGCTGCCCGGACTTACCGCGGACAACAGGAACTCTGGATCGCGCAGCGCACGAACATTGGCTGGCACCGCCGCCAAACGGGCATCATCCCCAATCATCCCTCCGGCAATGCCGACCCGTAGCTCCGGGTTTACCCAGAATACTGAGAGCTATGATGACACGGCGACAAACTGGGGCACTGTTCACTCGCCAGAGCTTGCGGTTGGTGTTAAGGTCATGAAGGGCGCCCAGTCCTCGGCTCTCCGCAATACCGACCGCCGGGTGCCACCCTTGCCTCGAGCTAACGAGCAAGCTGAGAATATCACATTCATGCTAGACGAGCTTGAGTTCAACCACAAAGGCTCCTCTTGGCTTCTTGAATCCGAGGCTGCGGAGGTAAAGCTAGAACGATCTACTCCTTCTCCCAACCAGTGGCATCGTCGCGTCGGTGACGAATGCCCGACGTTCTCGGCCAGAGAGAACGTGCGGTCAAGGAAAGCACCAGCCCCGACGCCGCTGATGCTAAATGGAGTTCCGAGCAGAAATAAGATTGTTATCCAGGCTGAACCCTCTCCGCTCACCTCTCCCGAGCAAGCGCTGCTGGAGATTCAGGCTCAGCTCAAGAAGCTTGACGACGCCAATAGAGATTCCATGAACAGTCCCTCTAGACGTCTGGCGCTTCTCGAGAACCTCGAGAGGGAGATGGGTCAGCAGGAGGACCACTGGCAAGAGATGAAGCACGACATGCGCGACTCAATGACAAGCATCCAGACAATGTCTCCAGGACGCAGGGCGTCTCGTGTTGAGCCTCCGCCTGTACCTGCACAGATAAGCCGCGAGCCGGGGTCGAGGTCAAGCATTGCGCTGGAGCGGAGAGCATCCCGCCGCGCGAAGATGCTCAACAGTAGCATTCCTAAGCCTGCTGAGGTGCTGGCATGGAGCCCCGAACTCGAAAAGACGACGACGACGACGACCAGTGGATGGCAAAAACGGCTGACCGAGGCCCAGTCCGAGTACATGGAGGCCGCGGCCGATCTCCTCCGCACTCGCAGCAAGCGCAACAACAATATGATGTCCCTGTCCAAGGCTCAGCTAGGCAGCCCGACGCCCCCTGATTCCGATCAGTCCGATGCGGAGGTTCCACGCATGACCAACCGACTCAACGTGGTGGTGCAGTCGCTCAAGAGAGCCCGTGCCCCTGCGTCTCTGTGGAAGCCGACACCGAGGCTGATCTCCCCACCGGGTCTCATGTGGGCTCCCACTCAAAAGGCCGCCTCCGAGCCTGAGGCTCAACTCCCCGGGCTTTTTGTGCGACCCGCTCAGAGGAAGGAATGGGCGCCTCTTCATATTCATAGCTCCGAACTTTGGCGCAAGCCGTACGAAAACGACAGCAGTTCTGGCTACGGGCTCTGGCGTCCCGCTTGGGCCTCGGCCGCACCGCCAGCCAACACATTCCGCAACTCCTCGCAGGGCATCCCGCAGTTGCAGTCTCAGAAGGCACCGCGTCCGCTGACCCAGCGACCTCCTCGCCGCAACAAGCGTATGACTCTGTTGCCAGATATCCTCGAGAGCCCCAAGCCCCTCCCAGACAAGCGAGGGACCCTCGGTATCTTCCAGTTCCCTTGGGGTGAGCGTTCTGACACAGCGTTCGCCTCCGCTACTGTTCCGGCCCGGCCGGCATACAAGGCTATGCCAGGAACAATGGCTTCAAGGGGCCTCTCTAGCAACGCAGGTTCAAAGCAGGCTGAACCGGCCGAGTACACGTCCTCTTTCTTCGACGACTACGACGATGACGAAGAGGAGAACTCGGATGATGCTGAGGAAGACGAGAGCGACGACGGTTTCGATGAGACTACCCTTTGGGAGATTGCTAGCCTTCTGAAGTCGGATAACGTGCCTTCTACGAACAGCATGTTCCCGCCCCCGGCCAAGTCCTCTTCGTCTTCATCGGTCATGGCAGAGTATATGGATGACATCCCGTCTGATGATGACAGCAGCCGGTTGTCTTCTCGGGAGCAGTCCATTATGATCGGTCTTGGGGATGTCCTCTTTGAGCAGCCTACAAGCCAGCTGAATCTTGTGCAGAAACCCAAGGGTAGGTCGCAGGCGATCGTCACCGACGAGAACTCGGCCTCCTGGACGCTAGAGGAGGAGTACGAGGCCAAGCGTGCTCCATCGCCGCCGCGGCCCGCTATGATGGGGCTTCCAGCAAACCCTAAGGCGTCGAAGATCCCTCGCGCTTCTCCTCCTCCTGCCCCGGCCCCCGCGCCTGTGGCTGTCCAGCCCCCGAAGCCGTCGCAGGTCCCCCGTCTCACTATCGATAGCAAGGCCCGCAAGGTCACTAAGGCGGTTTCCATCGGTCTATGGAGGCCGACTGTGCTGTCCGAGATACCTTCATCTACCGGCATGTTCGAGGCTACTTCCAACAGGACCAACTTCCGCACCACCTCTGAGGAGCCGGCCGCCTTGAGCATCGCCCGCAAGCCACGTCCGTCAGAGGCTAAGCCGCTCGAGGCACTTGCTTCCACCCATCTCTGGGCTGCTACAGCCATAGTCAAGACGAACAACTCCAAGCTCTGGTCCAAGCAAACCTTGCTCTGGTCGGAGCAGACTCTCATCGCAGAGAAGCCATGGGGCACGGGTATGTTCGATTCTGCTTCCAACCGGGCCAACTTCCGCACCACTTCCGAGGAGCCCGCCGCCAAGGATGTCACTCGCAAGCCCCGCCCTTCCGAGGCCAAGCCGCTCGAGATTATTGCATCTACCCGCCTCTGGGCCGCGACAACTGCCGTCAAGGTGGACGACTCCAAGCTCTGGTCGAAGCAAACCCCATCCCGCCGCATCGCCGCCACGGCCGCAGATTGGGACTCCGCTCTCAAGGACGCCCTTGCAGCCGGCCACAAGCGCACAACCGCCACCCCCGCGGAATGGGACGCCGCACTCCAAGAAGCTTCCGGGCACCACACTCTGCGCCGCCAGCGCTCGAAGATCAGTACCCGCGAGCGGCCCGCGTCGCGCGGTCGTGCCCTCAGCCGCTCCGATAGCTCGCGCAAGGACGAGATCCGCGCCCAGATCCGCGCCCTCGAGCAGGAGAAGGCGCTCGGCGAGGCAGAGGAGGCTATCCCCCGTCTTCCCGAGACGGAGAAGAGGGATGCCATCATGGCGCAGATTGAGGCGCTTGAGCAGGAGAGGATCTTTGTTCAGCATGCCGCTCAGGAGGAATATCGCCGCCGCATGTCTGCTGGGTATGGCTCGTTCTCGGGCCAGCTTATGACCGAGGAGCCGGAGGAGATCGCTGTGCCGGTGCTGCCATCGCCGGAGGAGGTTGTGGCGCAGGTGCAGAGGAGGATGTCGCTGGCAAAGAGGAGGGAGTCGATCGCGCGGAGCGCACCTGTTGCTCCGGCTGCTCCCGCCACATTGTCGGTAAAGCGCACTTCCCCGCCTCCCCACCCAGCAGCTCTGCCAAAGGGCCTCTGGTCGCCGCCTACACAAACCAAGCTAAACCACGCCGAGGCAAAGACGCTGTGGACACCCCTATCAGTAGGTCAGACCACCGAGCTGGCAGGCGGCAGTGAAGACGCAGAGGCGTTTGCGCGCCGCGCCCGCGGCAGGAAGGCCATGCAGAAGTTGGCGCGCCGCGCCGAAATCCTGGCGCAGATTGCCATGATTGAGAGGGATGTTGATCCCATGGCCGAGTATAGACGTCAGAGGATGTGGAGTTTACGAGCGGCGAGGACGGGTAATTCGAAGAGGAGTTGGCTGCATGAGCGGAAGGCTAGTAAGGGGGTTATGTTGCGGTATTGAGTGGTGTTAGGAGGGAAGGAGGTAGGGGGGGGGTTTGCTGGAAATGGGGTGTTGATGTTGGGGTTTACAAGTGTATTGATGTTCTCGGATGTACCTGTACCAGAAGCGTGTACATGCATATATACCAACCTACCTTAGGTACCTTACCTATTTCATATTGTTATTGTTGTATGAGAGCAGGGGTGAGAACCTGCTTGTTGCTTGTGCGAGTGTCTGTTGTACATTTTGAGAAAACATCTACTGCCTTGGCGCACTTAGCTGCCCACCTACGTACCTACCAATCTCTTCGTACATTACCTATAGTCATCAATATCTATTTCTCTCAAATTCTGTTTGGTGTTGGGATCACGTGAGTAGGAACTGGGCTTGGTGGGGTGGAAGACGACAAGGTATCTCGCTCCTTTATTAGATACCTAGGTGTACCCTGAGCAGCTAGGAAAGCACGCATGTCAACAGCCTTATTTGCGGAAGATAGGTCCAAGATTCCATTAACTTTTCTTTTCCCAGTCCCTCCTTGACTGTGCTTCAAATCCCCCCCCTTTTTCTTTCTTTCTCGGCGGCCATCTTCCTCTCACGCTCCCCGCGGCGGTTGCTTTATTGTTGCTAGAAGCCCGCCAACATGATTCGTGAGATATCACGGGAAAACGGGGAAGGCGCTACTTTGTGCATGGACAAAGACAACGGCTTCTCTGCCGGGGTGCTTCCCCTATCTTCGAGCGTTGTATTGGTAGCTTCGTGGTCTTTGTGGGCGTACGTGCTTTGTCGCCCCAGCCGCTACACCCGCCCGGATTTGGCAAGTATCTCAACCGCCACGCTTTGATGGGGGTAGTTTCAATATGGGTCTTATATAGTCGCTTGTCGCCAGATCAAGGTTCTCTTCTGCCAGGCGTGGTCGATCGATGAGGGAGAATGCCCAGATCAGGCAGCCGCAACTCGTCAACCGTCATCAACTGCGACTTGGGCCGCTGTAGTTCGGGCCGCCTGCATCGCCATTTTGAGTCACGCGAACGGTCGCCCAGAGAATCGCCCAGAGAATCACCCGAGGTGGCAGAGCAAGCATCCATACCGCGGGGATTTCCGCGCCGTGACGGAAGGGCACGCAGCACCGAGCAAATGGCCGACCCCCTGGATATTCCCCCGGAGGCTCCCCCGGTCACGCCCCAGGGCTCTGATCCTCACAGCAGCCATGAGTCCTCCGAGCCGGACTGGGACGCCTTTTTGGAAGCCAGAAAAAAGCGTCCAGACCCACCAACACCACCAACACCACCAACAATACTACCAACGCCAGTGTGGGAAGATATTCCGAATTTAGCTTTGTGGGTTGATGTCCAACTGTCAATGGTATGCTTGTAGGGCTACAGTACTGACATAAGGGGACAGACAATACCCACCCTATCTCGTCGTCCTTGGGGTAGTCACCTTTCTCTTCTACTCGACCTTGTACGTCGTCGATCTCATCATCTTATACTGGATTCTTGTCCCCGGCCGGGCTTTCGAGCAGATCAAAACTATATCCGAGAGTGTCTCTATGTTTTGGAAAGCACTTGGCTTCCCCGGCGTGTTGAGTAACATTGCGGCTATCGTGGCAACAGTGCCCCGCCCCAGGAACAACCCCCCGAATCTGTTCCTCCCGTCGTGGACAGACCTCCTCGCCTTGACGGATAACTATGGATATTCGGCGCCTTTCAAGATCTTGCTCTGGTGGATATCGCCCTCGTGGTCCGCCAATTTCCGCGCGCCATATGTCAGCATCGTCGCCTTGCGATACGTGGAAAGCCTCCTCATCTGGTCGTATTGGCTCGACGTCTGCGCTGTCTGCAGTGCTGCGGTGCTCGCATTATGCATCTGGCGCGAGTCCAGAGTGCTCCGGCTGTCCAGGCGCCACGGTAGCGTGTGGACTGTCATCCCTGCGCCCTTTGGCTATTCGCAATCCGCCGGCATCGTCCTCGTCGTGACCCTTATATTCCTTCCAAGGGTAGCAAACGCGTTTGAGGCCCTAGTTTTCGCGGGTTTGGGCCTCAGATTCTTGTACAGCCAGATAGATGGGCTTGTACACCGTCTTGATAGGGACAGAAGGGGCCTATGGCGCAACCTCCCTCGCAGCGTTCAGTGCCAAGTAGCCTTGTCGCTTTTCCGCCTCAGAGCGCTGGACCCCTATTCCCACCAGATCCAGTTTGTCGACGGCATTGTCCAGCTGTTCCTGCTCTTTTACATGCTGAACCTCGCCAGAGCATCGACCAACTACTGGCACCAATGCATGGCTCACTATGTGGACGAGGTCATCCACGCTCGGTATCCTGAGCTCTACAGAACATCAACGGATGCTCGTAAAGCCGCCCGTAAGATGTATCATCGGGAGCTGGCGAGAGAACGGAAACGGCCAAGGCCCCGCCGCTGCACGTTCTGTGGCAGCTGCTTTGTTACACTCACCTGCTGTATTGTCTGGGTGGCTTTGGCAGTCTTTTTTATATTCCAGTGGTCTGCTCTCCAGGGCACTGTTTACCAGGGTACTGTTCTCCAGGGTACTATTCTCCAGTGGGTGCTCCAAAGGCTTGGTCTCTAGGATATGCCTGCCAAAGCCGCACCATCACCTTCATCATCATCTGCACGGCCACCCAGGCGATCATCAGACTATGGCTTGTAGTTCCGGCACTACAACTAGGTAGTATCAAGATATAATATACCCCCTTGGAAATAAACATCACGAGACCACTTACCGAAAGGGGTCGTGGGATGTCAGCGTCGCAGGGTACGCAGCATCAGCCGCAGGGTACGCGGCACTGAAAAAGGGGTATCCGTGTAGCACCCCAGACCAGGCGCATTGGGATGTCTCAATTGAGTTCTGACTCCGTTTAACCCGTCGGCGCTCCTCCCCTCCCTCGCGAAGAATTAGCAATGAATGCCTTGGCCCTGATGCCCCTCCCCAAATTGCAGAACTGCAGGGGCGCATCTCATTTGGCCCTTTCCCCTCCAAATTGCCCAAAACATCTCGGTTCTCAATCCCGATAGGTCGGCAGAGAGGGCGCCACCACCCCCCCCCCCCCCCCCCGCCCCCCCCCGCCACCCGGA
>Ga0247770_1001002_pt1 | contig 24947 bp, 14 predicted proteins | sample UWRJL136409B6_FD_179943 | JGI IMG/M metagenome (GOLD analysis project Ga0247770, IMG submission 179943) | Plant litter microbial communities from Arlington Agricultural Research Station in Wisconsin, United States - UWRJ-L136-409B-6 | ecosystem: Environmental > Terrestrial > Plant litter >... | reverse complement strand
TCCGCGCCCTGGACGAAGAAAACCACATCATCCGCCGCGGCTCCTCCCTCGACCCCCCCTCCATCAGCCGCGCCGCCTCCCTCATCCAAACCCCCGAAGTGCAATCCCTCCTGCACTCCCCCTCCTCAGCCCTCATCTCCGCCGACGGGCACTTCGACCGCGCGCAAATAAGCCGGGTATCGCCCATGTCGTACGTGTGCGCGACACTGGCGCACGCGCTGCGCAGACAAGGGAAGGCGGTGTTAGTTTTCTTTTGCGGGCAGCATGCTGGGGTGGATGATGCGGATGGGCTGCAGGGGCCGCAGGGACTGCTGAGGAGTTTGGTGGCGCAGTTGGTGCTGGTTTTGGTGCAGAATGGGTGGATGGGGGAGGGGCAGGAGGTTCCGGTTGGGATGCCCGTGGATGGGATGAATATGGGTGGTTGGTCGGGGGAAGGTGGGGGGTTTGGGTATGATGTGATGGAGGAGTGTGAGGAGGAGCCGGGGGTGAGTCTTGGGGACTTGTGTGGGGTTTTTTATTGGCTGTTGGGGTTGGTTCCACGGGAGACATCGGTGGTTTGCTTGGTGGATGGGATGTCGTACTATGAGAGGGAATATTGGAGGGAGGACTATGAGATTGTGGTGGGCATGTTTGGGAGGATTGTGCAGGATCCGGGGCTGGGTGGATTCTTGAAGGTGTTGATGACGAGTCCGACGGTGAGTCAGGGGCTACCAGAGGAGGTTCCGCATCAGAGGATAGCTTTGCGAGGGTTGAGGGCGGGTGGAGCGGCGTCTGAGAGGGCGTTTAGAGCCGCGGTGCGAACTCGGGACTGGATGGAATAGCAAGAGCGGTATCCGGGAGTCTTGATAATTCAAGTTGTTCATATTTCTGATCAATTTCCCATTAAAGTGTTGTATCGCCCGGCATCAACTCGTTTCGCCATGGCATAGCACCATTATCATTCGCCCACTTCAGCACCGCGTCATAGTCCTTGCACTGGTGTTTTGACCCCCATCCTGGCCCCGCCTCTGTCTTGCCTTCGAGATTTGTGTCCGCGGCGCACATGATGGACTGACGAATGTAGTCGAAACAATGTGCCGAGTGGTGGGCGATCTCCTTCTCCAGCTTGACGCCGCCGTATCCCTGCTGGAAGTGCTCGACGATGTATGAGAGGCAATGGAGCTGGTGGAAGACGGACATCATGAATGTTGGGCCCTCCTCGTCGCGGCTGATTGCCGAAGTGTACGGATCGCCAAGGTCGTAGCGTTCTCGGTCAGCTATTTGCACGTATCCACGCGCCTGTGCGCTCAACTCGATCCAGTTGTGCAGGGTGCTGAGAGTCGTGCGGTTACTCTCGAACATGTCTTCGTGCATGTAGCGTTTGTTTGGATTGAATGTGTAGGTTTTGAGAGGGACTGGCATCAAGAAATCAGTCAGCTCTGGCACCTTCAGTGGCCGACCTGGACATGCGTGTACTCACACTGAGGAATGGGTGTCGGCCTCCCCCCTCTATTACACAGCGCGGCCGGTGGACGAAATAAAAGGCCGACGATGCCGAGCGCCATGGCGCATTCCAGCGCTAGTCGCAAGTACTGAGTCGGGCTTCGCCATACTCGTTTTCTGGGGAGCGGGTCATCTGCGTGTGTCGGGGGCAGAAACGCCTGGTGCTCCTCCCCTTCTCTGTCTTTCGTCGAACTCATTGTGATTATGATGAGTCGTTAAAATCGAGCACCATGAAATGCCACTAAAGCAAGCACGCAGGCGTGGGGCAAGGTGCGGGACACCGGCCTTATATTGAAGTCACGCTCATCGTTGGGGTTGGTTTAGGCTAATATCGCAAGAGCGCGGAAGTAACGGCGCGCCCCCAAAACCGGCTCAGGCCGCTTCGGTGGGCTCGGCACTGGGGACTAGCGATTGGCACGCTTGTCTCCATTCTCCACAGAGGCTAGCGCAAAGCCCTTGGCGTTCGTTAAAAGTCCGGCCGACTCCGCGGCCAAGATTCCGATTTGATGAATATCAGCAGATCATCTTGCAATCGGACCTGGTGCCTCAGGGACGTCTAAAGTTGACTTGATGGCGACCTTGGCCTAATTGCGAATGTGTATATGAGGCCGCTCACGATACAGCAGACAGCGAAGCCGAAACCAGCACGCGGATGCCAAATAGTCGAGATGACGACCATCGAAGTAACCGTGAGCAGGGCGATGGGTATCAAGACGAACGGGACTTTGATGATCGGCCTCTCAGCATTGTGGCCATCGGCGTTGGTCCGACACCAAAGCCGAAGATACAAGAGCCCTATAAGGGTAAGAAAGACCACGGCATACTCGATAATTCCTGGAGGGATGGGTCAGTTCTGTGAAATAAGAGCCAAGGTCGGGGAATTTACCCATGAACGAGATCAGAGAGCCGATATCTCCAGCAAGTACAAACGCAGAAGTGACCAACGAGTTGAACACGATACCGGATCTGCCTTGTTAGAGCTCTATGCTGCATCGAGTGGGTGCTTGGGTGTCGGGCCTGCTCACATTGGGATGCTCCCATCCCCAAGCCTCAGTGGACCGTGGAGAGACTCAAGGACTGGCTTTGCTGGATGTGATTCTGACATACTTTCGTCGACATCATCATCCTTCTTGATACCACCACGGGCAACTGTCTTCATCAAAAGGGGTAGATATCCGCGCTCCGCGGCCGCCTGTGTTAGCCGCCCGGCGGTAAACATCTTGACGTTCAGAGTCCCGAGAGTAGAGAGACAAATAGCAATAGCGTAAAGAATGCTGCCGGCACGTCCGAGGAAATGTTCGCTGAAGGTCTGCATACGATCAGCCAGTTATCACACCCTCAATTTATGGTGGAGAGAGCCCGTACCAAGCCGATTGTTGTAGAGCGAGCTACTTCGTCGAACGACAGAGCTGAGAAATAGGCCACATTGGCGAACAGCGTGAGAATAAGGACTATGCTCATGGAAGAATTAATAATGCGCGGGAAATTACGGTCCGGGTTTCGAAGATCTCCGCCCACGAGTCCAAGCTAGCTCTACGTTAGCCCCGGAATTTCGGATTCCTCGTAAGGGGGTTGAATTTACCACCTCCCACCCAGAGTAAGCCCACATGGCGGCCACCAATGCATCAACATAGCTGCCCGAGCCAAGCTTAGGGGGTGTCACGGGTGGCGGGTCAGCTTCGGCGGGAGGCGACAGCCGTGGGAAAAGCAGCACGGCAAAGCCCATGATGATGACGAAGCCAACACCGATGGTCTTGCAGACCAGCAGGACTTTAGTCGAGACGTTACTGAGACGGTTGCCGGTGCAGTTCACAGCCGTCACAACCGCAACAACCATCAAGGCAACGAGACGATTGTACGACGCGATGTCCGCGGCATCGCACACGTAGTCGGCGATAAAGAGGGCGAGGATGGCCGAAGAGCACGGCTTGACGCCGAAAATGCAGCCCCACGAAGTCAAAAAGCCGAACAGATCTCCAAAGCAGTACGCAAGATACTCCTGAGGCCCGCCGTTGACAGGGAGACGCGTTCCCATCTCAATGTAGCAAGCGGCGCACGCCCAAGCCAGGAGCCCGGCAACGATCCACACGACGAGCGCTGTCGCCTCGGACCCAGTGTTCCGGGCTACCAGCGCCGGCGACACGAAAATCCCGGATCCGATCTGGATTCCAAGCACGAGGGCGACGCCATCCCAGAAGCTGAGTGTCGCCGGCTGCGGTCGGCTATCGACGGGCTCGCGCGCGTGTCCGTCGTCGAGTCCATCGCCGAGAAGCGGGGTTGTCGCCGAGGATGCCATGGTCGTCGCGGATTTGCGCTGTGGCGCCGCCTTCAATCGCGGTCGTGTAACGGCGGAGCAATAGGACTATGGCGGCATCCGAGTCTTTCGATGACATAGTTTGGCCGGGAAGGACGGTGAGAAGAGCACTCGGGGCGCACGCGGTGGTCGTCATTCGCACGTGGCAGCCTGCAGGGGCACGCGCTTTGGGAGTGGGGCCAGAAGCCCCACTGAAAGACGCCCAGGCCAGTGCGTCGATGGACTCTCTCATTATCCCGTCGACCTCCTCTTCAACATTCCTTCTCTAACAGAAAACGTTGCTGCTCTTTTATCAGCTCTGCAAGACATATGAATCCGCAAAAATTGATATCATGTAACATTTTCCTCACCAAATCATCCAGCGTATACGTTCCCCTTGCTGCGGAGCAGAAGGGAAAGGAATTGTGAAACGACAGCCCCAGAAAACTGCCAACCAGAGCTAGGAAATATCTATCCACTGTGCCTCCCCGACATTCACAGGTTTCGAATAATCTCCTCGCAGTTAGTATCAAACCTGTGATTCCATAGCTTTCCAGCAGTTAGAAAGTTTTCAGTTCTCCTCGGCTCCCTCTCAACACCGAACATTGTTTCCACAGACTCAATGCCTGCGCCATTCCCAAGCTGTAAATTCCTTTTCGATACTGATTCGAGCATGCGCTTTTCGCGGACCTTTAAAAGTCTGCGTAGTCTAATATTCATCAAGGCTTCGCCACTTTTGATAAACCCCTTCACTATCTCAACATTATCTCTCGACCTAATGTTCGGTATTGCATTCTCGGCGCGTTTTATCTGCCCGGCCAGCTTGGTTAGGAGTAGCCACATCTCACCAGCCATGTCTGATATAGGCGTTTCTTGGCCGTGATGATGTACAGTCCATTCGTATATCCACTTTCCGAGCGAGTCCACGTCGAAAACGGAGCCAAGGAAAATAATGGGTCTTTCGGTGGGATCCCAATCTTTGAGAAAATACCCAACAGGAACCCGGTGTCGCTTTGCGTCGGCTTCAGTCGCTATGCGCGGCTGCGAATCTTGTGTCTCTTCCAAGTTAACTTTCTTCTCCTCGTGCTTGGGAGGTACCTGTGGTGTCAAGTCACCACCTGATCTTGGTGTGCTGGATGATGCTAATCTAGATCTCGAGTTAGCCGGTTGGAAGTAATAGTGGCCACTGGCAGTGGCGTATTCTCCATTGTGGTTGTACCTCGGTGAACGTTGCCCGGAAGTAGCGCATGTCCCGTCAGATTCATGCCGTGGGGAGCCTAAGTATGGATTGGGGGAATACTTCCCCTGAAATGGGTCTGTTGGCGATTGCGGTTGGGACCTATCGTGAGCAAGTGGCGATTTAGAACCGTTGCCCATTTTAGCGTCGTCACCTTCTTCTTCGGCGACATGATACAGTAATCTCTCCTCGTTGCCGGAGTCCTCCGAGTCATCTGAGGGAAGCTCTGTAACTCTCGGTCTACCCGCATCTCCGTCGTAGCTCCGCATGTTTTAGTCGCCCAGCTCACCAATCGAAACCGCTGTAAGCACATAAGGATCACCCCTGAGGAACTGACGAGCGATTGAGTCAAACGAGTTGGCTTGAGTCGCCTGAAATGGCTTTGAACCTGTAGCTGACAATCACGTCTTCGTCGTTCGCAGTGTGATGCGCGCGAGACCGCTGACATTCTCTTCATCGGACTCTGAGTCTGCATCGGCCTCTGGTTGTAATGTCTTTTGTGTACGCTTGTCCAAGTGTCCGCCCTTTGACCGCTTCGGTTGGCGACACTTCGCACACGCCTCGTTTTCATCTTCATTTTCGCGCGCGCGCTTCCCTGTTACCCAGAACGAAGGCTTTCCAAACTGTACGTCGAAAATACGCTTGGGTGTAGGTGCAGGTGGGGGGAATAGAGCGTGCTCATCATCGGCTTCGATGACCGCCCTCGTGAAAACTCTCTTACACGTCACACATTGCACCCGGGTCCCTAGCCTTCCTGGCGAAACCGCTTGGCACCAGGGGCAACTCGACAGGCCGGTATCTCCATCGGTTGTTAGCGCCTCGGGCGATTTGCAGATCAGGCTCATATCAATTTTCTGATAGGGAGCAAAGGCATCCTCAAAGTTGACTGATCGGTCGATCTCGTGGTGGCTTGCACTCTCATGAAGTGAGTAGCGTTTGCGGCGCGTCCGATGTTCGCATTTCTTGCCCTTGAACCGATCTGTTAAGATGAAGTCGAAGGACTCCCATGAAGTGATGGTCTTGAAGTGAACGGGAAATGACCGGCCAGTCGCGTCTTCGAGCACGATCATATTCAAGTCTCCCGAGACGGTCAACATCATGGTGAGCATTTGAGACGCAGAGTTCTTCAGGTCGATGCCGAGCCTGGAGATAAAGTCCAACTTGGAAAGAATGCGCGGACCGAGGTAACCCAGATACTTCTCGATCGACTGGCCGTACCGTCGTACAGCAGTGGTCGTGTTCGTCTCTACTTCGCTTAGTTGTTTGGTCATGAGCTCGTGGTTCCTCTTGATTTGGCGCCTGAACCGGATGTTAGAAGGTTGGCATTGTTGCTGCCGAGAGCTTGAAACACCTATACCGACGTCACATCGAGAAGCATCGTCAGTGACATTGTGTATCCCGCTACTTCAGCGCGGAACTTCTCGACATCTTTCTCTTCGAGTCTCCTCTGGATCCTTCTCGAGACATCCTTGAGGATGTTTCCTGACCCACCCTCGGCCAGGCTGTCGCCATACCTTTTGCAAATCTTGTCGCGAAAACTCCCAAGGGACGTGCGGATCTGGGCGATGGTGGCTTTTGCGATGGGAACGAGGTCTTCCAATCCGTCAGGCAGCTGTGAGGCGTCGTAGACCTGTTCCGCTTGCTGGGTGGCCTGCCCGAGGAGAGTAATCCCCTCAATCAGATCGCGATACGATTTGGCAGAACCGCGACACTCATCAAGCGCTGAGATGGTATCCTTGATCAGCAAAGCAATTGAGATGAAGTCGCCAACTGCGCCGAAGGTCAGCGCGAGCTCCATTGCACACTCAACGATACCTAGTGGGTGGTGCTAGCTTGAAGTTCGTGGTTTGAGGTGAGGAGCTGAGGGGGGCGCCAATGCCTTCTAGGAGGAGGAAGGGGCAGAAATACCCGGCGGTCTGCCTGCAGCCGGTGGGGCTCCCTGGCCACCCACAGTCGTCCCTCAACTGAAGGCCCGGGCCAGAAGAAAGGGTATCTCTTCGTGCGAAAATGCGTTGTGGCAATCCGCACACAGTTCTAATATTGTACATCTTCCACGTGTATTTTCCGTTGGTGTCTTTCATAATCATGTTTACTGCAGCGAAATTTTGGGCCAGCACATCCTGAGTGCCGAGTACCTGTTCGGTCCATAGTCACCATTTTCCCCACCGCACTCCGCCCCCTTAAAATCCCGGCCACGCCCACCCTACTTTTTTTTTTTGGAACACTTCCTTAAAGCATCTCACTCATCAACGGCACACCAGGCGAAGCTCTAATCATTCATACTACGCAAGGCTTGTTGCATCATGGCCACTCAAAGTACCGACGTCACGTACAGCAAAGTTGACCTGGACGATGAGCAACAGATTCCATTCCTCCACGAAGGTGCGGAGACCAACTCGAGCCCTGAAAAGAGACCGACAGTCTGTTATGCCATTTCCTGGCGTTCTACTGCTGTCACATGGACCCTACTCTGCCTGTCGATCATCTTCTTCGTCTCCGGGGAGCGGGACCGCTCGCTCGAGGCAAAATGTATCCACAAAATGAACGGCTGGTGTAAATCTTGGAGGTGCTTCCTCTCAAATTGTTTTTCTGGAGGCTGATCGGAGGATTATTCCAGCACCCATGCTGGAAGCGGTCGAGTACGGCGCACCCGGAGCTCCCATTCTCACTACTCCCGCTGCGCTGTACACTGGGCATCCCACATCCACTCTTGAGAGAGCGTGGGGGGCCCTTTGGGAATGTAAGCCACCGTCCTCTCTCAGTTATTTATCCACGGTTGGGTACCCAACAGATCTGGTTTGCTAACCAAACTCTGCATCGAAAGTCGGGTCGCTGGGAATACAAGACGACCAGCTCCCACTGCTGTCCGGTGTCGGTATCCAGGCCTATTTTGAAGGGTTTCATTATATACACTGTCTGGTGAGTAGAGGTATGATGCCTAGCCACTTGAGGGTCCCAGAGCATTAACAGAGTGCCTGTCCAGAACTTGGTACGGCAGTACACCTACAGGCATGAACACGATTACAGTCATGTCCATGCATTTCATAATCCAAACATTAGCGCTCTTGAGCACGTCGAGAACTGCCTAGAGATGTTGCGAGCAAGGATCCAATGTGAAGGAGAGATAGCTCTATATCCTGTCACGAATGCTGAGGCGAGAGAAAGTGGTAGCGGTCCTGATGAGAAGAGACTCAAGATCAGCACAGCAAGACCGAAAAGAACGTGCCGGAACTTCCCAAAGTTGGTGTCATGGGCGAACTCTCACATCACAATCCCTTTGGAGATGAGTGAATAGTTCTGCTAGAGGAGATCCGATATGTTCTTGCTTAAATGCACCGATTGCCGTCCCGCCCATTCCATCACCGTCTTGTAGTCTCGACAATAGTGAATGTTTTCCATGACAGGAGCAAAGCCCCTGTAGTTACGGGGGCTGTTTGCGATTAGATATGGCGTCGTATCAAAAGCGCAGAGAAATTGGTCCCGTAACATCTCAATACACCTATCCGCGTGTTCCCTGAATACCGTGGAAATATGTAGCGTTTGGTTGCGGTCATGTTCTTGGTACACAAATTCTCTGAGAAGTCGCTACACAATTCGAGCCCAGATTCCAGATTCAGCACGCGACAAACACCGAGAAGAACTAGATGGCTCAGACTTACCAAGCAGCCCATATGCAAAACTGCACCCGGAATCGCGATGTCCTCGGGTTGAGCGCTGGATTGGACGACACTAACGCCATCTAGTGCCGTCCAGTGTCAGCCTGCATGCTCAAAGGAGCCGTAGGCCTAGATGCCTGACGGCAATAGATGGTTGACATTACATGGAAGGAGAGACACCCAGGCTGCTTCGCGCTGCGGCGTTGGTGGGCCTTTGTAAGTCTTGGACCGTTCGTAATACTCATCGAAATTGAGCCATCTGTACTGGGCTGCTTGGTTTGCGACGGCTAGAGAGGTTCCACGGGTACCGTAGTTAGGATCTCTTCGCCTTTGCACAGGCATGGGGCTGATTTCAGGTCATATCGATCAAGGATAGCGATGGTGGACTTACACCCTGGGAATCTCAATTCCGTACATAGATCGTCGGTAGGCACTGTCAACTTCCTCATCCCAAAAAAGGAAACAGAAGCTAGAAGACTGAGAAAAGAGATCGCAAGAAGGGCTTTTTGTTACAACGATATGACCGGGGCGCGGCCGGGACTGCCAAGCTTCGTGCTCGGCCTCATGGTGCTTAGGCTTCTGGTGCTGGTTCGAGTGGTGTTGGAATCAAGACTTGCCGGGGACGCCATGAAGAGGGAATGCTGATGACCTGAAGTAGAGACGTGGTAGTGACATAGACCCCAAAAAGGGAGACTGGGCACAATGACTGGAATGGCAAGCAAAAAACCACGCCGTGCTAAAATGGTAGGTGCGTGCACAGTGTTGATAGGAGCGTTGGTTTGTGCCGCGTGCCTGCATTCGTGACCAGGAGCCCGGAGAGAACAAGAGCGCCCATCATTATATCCATACAGTGCCAGAATACAGGGTGTGTTCTAGATGGGAGGCGCAGCCCAGAACTGGCGATTTCAGGCTGAAGTGGGTTGCCGTTAGCTGGCAGATACATGTGTACTTCCCCGCACCTTCTTCGAGACACAGGGCACTGTTGAGTCCATAACTGGTGGTGCGGTTCAGTCATTGTTGCTCTATCAACGACGGGCCAGGTAATTCCCTCCACTGCTGCCTTCAGGTTTTGGTTTTCGCGCCTCAAATCTTCAACGGTTTGCGGAACAAACTGACCGCACTGACTGCGACGACCACCTTGCACGCAATCTGCCCCACCGCCAATCATCTCAGCAAGCATGAGTTCCGGCACCATCCACAGCAGGATCCCATCCCAGGCACCTATCGTGTTCAATGCGACACCGTCGTCGTTGGTCCAGGAGGCCCAGGCGCTCATCGATCTATCTCCTTTCCATGGGATGAACAGTATTAAATACCCTGTTAGTAATTAAGACTCTATAATAAACCCGTTCTTTAAGTTCTCATTAATATACTCCCTTAAGGCTTCTACCTGTTAAGGGCTTAGGTAGTAAGGCTAGAAGCTGTGGAGCTTCGCTCCCGGCTTTAACTTGATTTTATAGTCTTATAGTCTGTAGTCTAGTAATTACAGTATCTTTTTTCAAAATAGGGTAAACTTCCTATATTCCATAAGTACCTTAAATAAGTTAACTCCTTTATTTACTTGTAAATTAGCTTCTTACTTCTTTCTACTTTCTAAATTATTATTTAAGTAATATAATAGACCTTCTAATCCTTTAACCGTCTTTATAAACCTAACCCAAACCATACTTAGTTTTAAAGGTTTAATGTGCTTTTAAATGCTTTATATAACTTTAAAGCGGTTTAATACCTTCTTAGCTTTCTCTAAACGGTGATCACAGCTGGGGGATTTACCGAAGGCAAGGTGGCCACTCCTCTAGTTAATCACAGGGTTATACTTTTCCAGCCAGGGTAAACTTAAGATTATATTATACCCTGCCACTAATACAACGTTAAAGTCTACTTATTATTTATCCCCATCTACTTTAATTAAGAGTGGTAAATAATAGGTAACTTTACTGTTATTATACTAATACAGGCCTCCTTCTCTATTTTAAATAGGAATAGCCTCTTTATACTCTTTATTAGGGAGTTTCCTTTAATTAACTAATAAGGGGTGCACTAAGTTAAAAGCACTCCCACTATTAATTACTACTTTTACCCTAAACGGCCTCCCTCTTCTATCTGTTATATTAACACTAACAGAATAGTACTTATACTCTTTTAACATCTAAGTTATAATAATCATCTATCCTTAAGGTCTTATCTAGCCTAACTGTGACGACCCTGCAGGCCGTCACTTGGGCCGGGGTGGCCCGACGAATCCCCCGCAGAAGGAACAGTGCGGGAAGACGGTGCACACCGTCCAGGCGCACTGGGCCAGGGGTGCAAAGACCCGAAGCCCCTACGACTAATGAGGTGCTGCTTGCGGCATGCCGAGTGCTCGCATCGCGAGTAGGAGAAACCTCACAAGCAAAACGCTCGCGCGGTGCAAAGTGCTCGCATAACGAGCACTTGCGATGCTATGAGCAAGGTATAGAGTACCTCCCAGTCAGTTAGTATAGATAGTTATGGTTGTGCTTATAACTACCGTAAAGGACTTTAGTTCCTTACGTTAGTATTTAATTGTTTATTTATATCTTACTGTCTAGACTTACCTCTATGTAATATAGTGATAGCGACCTACAGTGACATTAAACCCCTTCCGTTTAGGAGTGTTAGCTTAATAAACCGTCTTCGGAACGCCCTTTACTTATTAGCGTCTTACTATACGTTTTATCTTAACCTGCGTTAGTCCTTTTAAGGCTTATGTTAGGTACAGGTTATAATATAATATTAGTGTCGAGTTCTAAATACTGTTTGTTAAATTCTTAGATATTACCTCTCTCCTACCAATATGTCGACTTCTGGAAAAGGTAAGGAGATTAAGGAGGCGTAAGCTTAACCTTAACTCTTTACTATCGATAAGTTAACTACATACTTTAAAGACTTAAACCTTAATTAGTAGGGATTAGTTAAAGAACTTAACAAAGCTTTCCCTAAAGACACTAAAAGCTATATTAGTTTTATTAAAAAACTTTAGGCCTGACTTAACGCTATTAAGCTGGAGAATAATAACCTTAAGGGCTTATAAAAGAAGCGGGTAAAGTTTCCTCTACCTTTACGTTTTAAGGGAGACTTTATATAACTAAAGTCCTAGATAGCTTAACTCTAAAGTTATATCACCTACTACAATAAGTAGTTTTTTAAAGAAGAAGGAAAAGTTAAGTTTACTGGAGCTTTACTAAACAGAGTAGCTACTTACTAATATAAACCTTATGTAAAGATAATTAATGACCTTTTTATAGATAAAGTACGAAAGGAAGCCCCTGAGACTTAGGCCTTTTTCGACGACTTCGACGTATTTATCAACTAACTCTGGACTGAGTTTGGAGAACTAAACGCCCCTAGGTGGGCTGAATAGCAGCTTATGGCTTTAAGGTAAATGTCTTTAGTCTTTAAATTCTCTACACGTTTTAAACTGGAAGTAGTAAAAACTAAGCTTGGCTAAGAGGCTTTAGTAATGCTGTTTTAGAGTAGTTTAAAAGAATACGTTACTAGAGACCTTTATTAAGAAGACTAATTAGATTACCTGTAAGAACTAGTTAAGATGGCTATTAAGGCTAATAACTAGTATTATAATTACTATTATTAAAAGAACTTTTAGAAAGAACGGACCCCTTACTAGCTAAGTAAGCTTAAAAAGGGAAACTAATTAACTGCGATAGGTTATTACCCTAGACTAATAGACATTAGTATAATAAACTGTTAGAACTGACTTAACTGCGATAAGCCTTAATGGCAGTAATAGTAAAGGCAGCCTAAGGACTTATCTTAAGTTTAGTGCTTTAACTACGATAAAAAAGGATATATAGTATAGTAGTGCTTATCGCTAAAGTAAGTTAATTAAAAACCTGTCCTAGAAGGAGGAAAGCATATTAAGTTTAACTTAGGGGATATTTATATTAAGATAGTAGGTAACGAAGAAGATTACACTTAGATAGACAAGTGTAACTTAGAAGATAAGGACGAAGAAGAAGAAAAACCTTAAGACGTAGTATATTTAGTCTTTAAGGGTGTCTTAGAAGAGTTAGCTATAGAAGTGCAGGTCGCTATAGACCGACTTTAAGGTGGAAACTTGGAACTATTAAAGGTGTAAGTTATAAAAGACTGACTTTAGGAAGAGATGTTCTAGTTAGCTATAGTAAGACTTAAAAACCTTACCTTATAAGTTTAGGAATTAAGGAAGTTTAGGAAGGACCCTGACTTAGACCTTACTAGGATAGTAGAGGGAGTTAAAGAACTAGCCCTTTAGGTTACTTAAGCAGTAAAGTAAGCTTTAAAAGGCGAAAGAGAATAAGTTAAGAGAATTAAACTAGAGAAGTGGAAGTTCTTCTTAACAGTGTTTCCCGAAACTCTTAAATACTTTAAGTATATTAAGTGGATTAATACCCTTACCTCCCTAAAAGAAGGATAGCTTAGGTAACTACTTTGCATTAAGGCTAATATACCTTAAACTGGTACCTTAAAGGTCTCTTAAGAAGGTATAAAGTAAGTATATTAGCAAAGAGTTTAAGAGCTAAAGGAAAGACATTAAGAGTTAGTAGATAAAGTAAAGGACTTACAAGTCGAAAGCTTTACTGTAACGTTTAAAGATAAAGCAGTGGAAATCGGGTTAAAACTCTATAATAGGGTTCGCTTTATTAACTAACTTAAGTATCGACTAGTTAAGGAAGACTATTTCGTAGAAGAATAAGCTGGATTGTTATTACCTGAGTTTTAGGAAGAGGTTTAAGAGAAATAACGTATACGGAAGCAAGTGGAAGAAGAAAAAAAACAAAGTATTACGTCCCCTGTTTTATATTCCATAACTGCAGCACTAACAGTTAATACCGACTACCCTAATTACAGGGATATACTGTAAATTGACTGTATGTACGATAACTGTACTTTTAACTAGTATTATAGACTTAAAGCTCTTTATAACTACTTCCTTAGCGTACGGAAACGGGATTATGTTATTGTAAGAGTAGAGTTAGAACTAGCTTACTACTAAGTCTCCTACTTCCCAACAAGAGAGTCTAACAATAAGCAGAAGGTTACCGTAGTTAACTAAGCTCCCGTTACGTACTAGTAGGGAAGGGTACTTAACAATTACCTAATCGTAACGTACTTATTATATCTTAACGGAAAAGCTAAAGAGTAGCAGAAGCGGGAAGATTATTAACAGATCTAAGAGTAAAAAGACATTATTACAATTTAAGCCTACAGAGCGTATTATCGACTTATTAAGGACTTTAGGAACATTATACTGTTTAAAGTTAACTGGACGTTAAAGTGTAAGAACCTAAGAAAGGTTAATTGCTAGGTTTACTAAAGCTGTTTGTTTTTTTAGAAGGAATTAGGAAAAGGCTGCAGGCCCTTTAAAAGGGCTAGAAACTAGTAGTTCGCTAGTTAGTAAAAACTTTGAGAAGAAGGAGAGGTATTTAGAGGTTAAGCCGTATAAGACCTTAAGGACAGATAATTGTTATAACTTAGATATTAAAAGAGTATAAGCATTACTCTATCAGTGTCGATATAATAGATAGAAGAGGGAGGCCGTTTAGGGTAAAAGCAGTGATTAATAACGGGAGTGCTTTTAACCTAGTACACCCCTTATTAGTTAACTGAAGGAAACTCCTTAACGAAGAGTATAAAGAGGTTATTCTTATTTGGAACGGAGAAGGAGGCTTATATTAATATAATAACAGTAAAGTTACTTACTACTTATTACTTCTAATTAAAGTAGATAGGGACGAATAATAAGTGGATTTTAACGTTATATTAGTTGCAGGATATAACATAATCCTAGGTCTACTTTAGCTAGAAAAGTATAACCTTATGATTAACTAAAAGAGTAGCTACCTTACCTTTGGTAAGTCCCCTAGCTGTAATTACTATTTAGAGAAAGCTAAGAAGGTACTGAACTGTTTTAAAGATATACGGAGTACTTAGAAGCACACTAAACCTTTAAAATTAAGTATAATTTAGGTTAGGTTTACTAAGATAGTTAAAGGACTAGAAAGTCTACTATATTACCTAAATAACGATTTAGAAGGTGGAAAGAAGTAAGAAGCTGACTTACAGATAAGTAAAGAAGTCGACTTATCTAAAGTACCTACTGAATATAAGAAGTTTACCTTATTTTGAAAAAAGATACTGTAATTACTAAACTATAAACTATAAAATTACGAAATTAAGCTAAAGCTAGGAGCGAAGCTCTGCAGTTTCTAACCTTACTACCTAAACCCTTAACAGGTAGAAGCTTTAAAGGAGTACGTTAATAAAAACTTAAAGAATAAGTTCATCGTAAAGTCTTAGTTACTAACAGGGTACCTAATGCTATTCGTCCTACAGAAGGGAGATGGTAAGTTACGTATGGTTGTTAATTATCAAACGTTAAATAAGGATACGATTAAAAATCGCTACCTATTACTACTCATTGTGGAGATGTAAGAACGGATTACTAAGGCAAATTAGTTCTCTAACTTTAACTTCCTTATAGGATTTAACTACGTTAAAGTGAAGGAGAAGGATGAGTATAAAACGGCTTTTTAGACTTGTAACAGGTACTACTAGTACCGTGTTATGCCAATAGGATTGACAAACACTCCTGTAACTTTCTAAAGCCTTATCGATAATATTCTCTACCCCTTCCTCGATAAGTTTATCTTTATATACTTAAACGACGTTTTAATCTATTCCGAAATTTTAGAAGAATACTAAAAGTATATACGACAAGTTCTAACAGCTCTTAAGAAAGCGAAGCTAACAGTAAACCTAAAAAAGAGCTATTTCTACGTTTAGGAATTAAATTATTTAAGGTTTAGAGTAACCCCTGGAAAGCTTAAAATGTAACTAAAGAAGATAAAGGTAATTAAGGATTAGCTTACTCTGAAGAACTAGAAAGAGTTGTAAGCCTTTATCGGCTTTACGAACTTTTATCGTTACTTTATTAGGTACTTTACAAAGATTGTAAGACCACTCTACGAACTTATAAGCAAGAGAAAGCCGTTTAAGTGGACCAATAGACAGCAGAAGGTGTTTAAAGACCTTAAACACACCTTCATTACAGCGCTAGTCTTAACCCTTCCCGATTTCTCAAAACCTTTCTAAATCGAAACAGACTCTTTAGAATTCGTAATCGGTAGAGAACTTAGCTAAGTTTAAGACAATAGGAAACACTACCCAGTTACCTTCCTATCAAAAGGAATCTACAGCCTAACTTTGTAATATTTAATTTACGATAAGGAACTGATAGCGATTATTTAGTGCTTTACCGAGTGGGTACTATATCTAAGTAACATGGAGGAACTAGTCTAGGTCTTTTCAGATTATAATAACCTCCAGTACTTCCTAACAAAGGAACTTAACTTACAGTAAGCACGATAAGCAGAACTAATAACCCCGTTCCACTTCCAGATCCACTACGTTAAGGGAAAAGATAATAGGTAAGCCAATACTCTTAACTGGAGACAGGACTATAAGGATGTTAATTTAGTCTTAATCCCCATCACTATATTTAACAAAGCAAAGAACGGTACCTTAAAACACACGTTATAAATGTTAAATAACTAGACGTTAAAATAAACTATTAACGTCTATATAAACTTATAAACAGAGTATAATATTTATTAGTAACAGTAAGACTTCTAAGTAAGAAGAAAAGCGGAAGGAACCTACAAGTATAAGTACCTTTCAGAAAACTTCTTAAAGCACGCGTAAGACTGTAGTAAAGAGTACTTAAAGTATTTAAACTATAACGAAATTAGTTATTAGTTAAAACAGCTACTAAAAGGCGTAAATAATATACCTAAACCAGGAGTAAAGCTTTAATACTAAGAGAAACCGTACATTTATAACCTAGACAAACGGAAAGAATACGTCCAGTAAGTCTATAAGTCTTAACTTAAAGGATATATAAGCTAAGCTAAGACTCTAATATAGGCTTAGTAAACGTACGCCTTCTTAAGAATGAAAAAGCTAATTAAGGAAGTGGTTAATAATTATAATATCTGCTATAGAAAGTAAAATCGATATTATAAGCCTTATAAGCTTCTCGAACCACTCCTTATACTACAGGTACTATAGAGTTTAATCTTACTTAACTTCGTTACTGGGATCTTAAAGTTTAAAGACCCTGCTATAAGAGTTACTTACAATTAAATCCTCGTAGTAGTCAACAGATTAATAAAATAGGCTTACTTTCTACTAACCTTAAAGGATATAACAGTAAAGTAACTTACTTATATCTTTAAGAAAGAGGTAGTTTTACAACACCTCTGGCTAGATAACATCGTCACAGATCGAGATAAGCTAATCGTGTCGAAGTTTTAGTAAGGGCTAATGTAAAGAATGGGTGTGAAAAGTAAGCTCTTAATAGCTTTCCACTTACAGATAGATAGCTAAACAGAGCGAGTTAACTAGATACTTACAACGTATCTCTAAACTTACGTTAACTTCGAATAAGATAATTGGTTTGAGCTGTTACTGACAGTACAGATAGCTTATAATACGACGTTAATCGAGTTAACAGGTATGTTACTGTTCTTTACTAATTACAGTAAGGAGCCCAAGTTCCGTTAAAGCCTGCTTACTAATACCTCCTAAGCTGCAGTCCATATAGATTAAATGTAAGAATTATATAACTACCTGTAAGCTGAACTTAAGTTTACCCACGAATAAATAAAGAAGTTTGTTAATAAACACTAAACTAAGTAATTAGTGTTTAAGAAAGGACTCCACTACAATAACGAACAAGTTAAGAGACTAACTCTTTAAGAGGGGGACTACGTCTACTTTTTTTCATAAAACCTGCACTTAAAACAACCTAGTAAGAAGCTTAACTTTAAAAGGTACGGACTGTTTCGAATTAAGAAAAAGGTTATTACCTTTAATTACGAACTAGACCTACCTACTAGTATAAAGGTGCGGACTAAGGTTTTTCACATCTTACTTCTGGAACCCACCCTGAAGGGAGTTCCTTTGGAAAAGAAGATTGAGATCGATGTTAATAAGGACAAGTACAACGTTAAGGAAGTTGTAAATTTACGAAGGGGAAAGAATACGTTCGAATATCTCGTTAAGTAGTTAGATTACAGTCCTAAGAGTAACTTATAAGAGCTAGTTAAAAATCTTAAATACTTAGACTTAATTATAGAGTTTTACCGAAAGAATCTTAACAGACTAAAACTAACGATAAAAACTAAGAATAAGATAAGATCTGACATCTAAACTACTATACTGAAGAGCAAGACTACTGTAGGACCCAGAGCCTGAGAAGCGGTAGGAAACTCCTTAATAGGTACGGAAAGACATTTATTAAAAGCTTTAGCTAAGGTTATAAGGACTTTAAACTTAATAAAGAGGTAAGACCTTTAAAGCTCCCGGTAAGTTCTACACGAAAATAAGTACTGTTAAAAAAAAAAAAGTTAGTAAAAGAAAAATAAATAAAAAAGTCGCTAAAACCTTTATGGGAAGTTAAACCCACAACCCTTTACTGAAGAAGGTAATTATAAACTAAATCATAAAGTAACTGCTCGCTGCGGAGACCTTATTAGAAAGTTCCCCTAGTCGAAAGACTCCACGTCGTCAAGAGGAGCGTTTAACTTAGCTTCCTTATTTTCCTGGAACTCTAATAGCTCTGCTTCACGACCAAACACTTTCACAACCCGGTCCTTAAAGCAGGACCGCTACTTATAAAGGTACGTTAAGCGTGCTAACGCCTTTTAAAGTTTAGTAGTAGCCTTATAAAGCTGCTAAGCAGTAGACTTAACTTACAAGTTAAAGCTTTACTTTTTAACGAGAAGAGCCTTTAACTTCGTTTTACTAATACTAAAAGCGTCGCATTAGGAAAGCTAGTACCTCTTTAAATAGTAATCGTAACTGTTAAACCAGTTCAAAACCCGACAGATAAGCGGAAGGTTAGTAAACTTACAAAAAGAATAAAGGGACATTTCGCTACTAAACACGTATATATAAGCTGTAAGGTTTAAGTAACGGTTAATATTTCTACCCTATTCCCGTTTTAAGACCTGGGAGCTAGATACTTATTATATAATAAAGTAGTGAAAGGAGAAACTTACCTCTTAAGTTTTTTATAGGAAAAGAACGTTAAAGAGGGGGAATTGTGTGATAACCTTACAGGCCGTCACTTAGGCCAGGGCGGCCCGACAAATCCCCCGTAAAAGGAACAGTGTAGGAAGACAGTGTATACTGTCTAAGCGCACTAGGCTAAAGGTGTAAAGACCCGAAGCCTTTACGACTAATAAGGTGCTGCTTACGGCATACTAAGTGCTCGCATCGCAAGCAGGAGAAACCTTACGAGTAAAACGCTTACGCAGTGTAAAGTGCTCGCATAACAAGCACCTGCGACGTTACAAGTAAGGTACAGAGTACCTCCCAGTCAGTTAGTATAGATAGCTATAGTTGTGCCTATAACTACCGTAAGGGACTCTGGTTCTTTACACTAGTATTCAATTGTTCATTTGTGTTCTACTGTCCAGACTCACCTCTGTGCAATATAGTGACAGCGACCTACAGTGACATTGAACCCCCCCCGTCTAGGAGTGCTAGCTTAATAAGCTGTCTTCGGAACGCCCCTTACCTGTTAGCGTCCTGCTATACGTTCTGTCTTAACCCGCACCAGTCCTCTTAAGGCTTGTGTCGGGTGTAGGTCGTAATACTAACCTTTAAATACCTCTCCTTCTTCTTAAGGTTTTTACTAACCAGTGGATTACTAGTTTTTAACCCTTTTAAAGGGCCTGTAACCTTTTCCTAATTCCTTTTAGAAAAACAGGTAACTTTAATAAACCTAGTAATTAACCTTTTTCAGGTTCTTACACCTTAGCGTCTAATTAACTTCAAACGGTATAATGTTCCGGAAATCTTTAATAAGTTAATAATATACTTTACAGGCCTAGATTATAGTAATGTCTTTTTACTTTTAGATCCGTTAGTAGTTTTTCCACTTCTGTCATTCTCTAGCTTTTCCATTAAGGTGTAGTAAGCACGTTATAACTAAGTAGTTATTAAGTACTCCTCCTTACCAGCACGTTATAAGGGTTTAGTTAATTATAGTAACTTTCCACTTATTACTAAATTCTCTTATTAAGGAGTAGGAGACTTAGTAGTAAGCTGGTTTTAACTTTACCCTTATAATAATGTAATCCCGTCTTTATATGCCTAGGAAGTGGTTATAAAGGGCCTTAAGTTTATAATGCCAGTTAAAAGTGTAATTATTATACACACAGTTAATTTACAGTATATCCTTATAATTAGAGTGGTTAACATTAATTATAGGTGTTATGGTTATAAAGTACAGAATAGGGGAAGTGGTGCCTTATTTCTTCTCTTCTTCCACTTACCTCTAAGTACGTTATTTCTCCTAAACCTCTTCTTAAAACTCAGGTAATAATAACCTAGCTTATTCTTCTATAAAGTAATCTTCCTTAACAAGTTAATACTTAAGCTAATTAGTAAAGCGAACCCTATTACAGAGTTACAACCCAATTTCCACTACTTTATCTTTAAACGTTATAGTAAGACCCTCAATTTACAGGTCCTCCACTTTATCCACTAACTCTTAATGTTTTTCCTTCAGCTTTTAAACTCTCCACTAATATACTTACTTCGTACCTTCCTAAGGGACTTTTAAAATACCAGTTTAAAGTACACTAGCTTTAATACAGGGTAGCCATTTAAGCTATCTTTCTTCCAGGGAGGTGAGGGTGCTAATCCACTTAGTATATTTAAAGTGTTTAAGAATCTTAAGGGGCACTGTTAAAAAGAACTTCCGTTTCTCTAATTTAATTCTCTCAGCTTACTCTTTTTCACCTTTTAAGGCTTACTTTACCATTTAAGTGGCTTAAAGGGCTAGTTTTCTAACTCCTTCTACTATTTTAGTGATTTTTAAGTTAAGGTCCTTTCTAAACTTCCTTAATTCCTAAGCTTATAAAGTAAGGTTTTTAAGGCCTGTAATTACTAATTAAAATATCTCTTCTTAAAGTCGGTCTTTTATAACCTACACTTCCAGTAATTCTAAGTTTCCACCTTAAAGTCAGTCTTTTATAACCTACACTTTTGTAGCTAACTCTTTTAAGACACCCTTAAGGGCTGGATACACCACATCCTAGGGTTCTTCTTCTCCTTCCTTATCTCTTAAGTTACATTTGTCCATTTAAATGTAATTTTCTTTATTACCTACTATCCTGACGTGGACGTCTCCTAGGTTAAACCTAACGTATTTTCCTCCTTCTAAAACGGGTTTCTAGCTGACTTATTTTAGCAACGGGCACTACTGTGCTATATGGCCTTTTTTATCATAATTAAAGTATTAAACTTAAGACAGGTCTTTAAGCTGCTTTTACTGCTGCTGTTATTAAGGCCTGTTACAGTTAGGTCGATTCTAACAGTTTACCATACTAATATCTATTAGCTTAAGGTGGTGACTTATTGTAATTAACTAGTTCCCCTTCTTAAGTTTACTTAACTGGTAGGAAGTCCGTTCCTTCTAAAAGTTCTTTTAATAATAGTAATTATAATACTAATTATCAACCTTAATAACTATCTTAACTAACTCTTAAAGACGGTTTAGTCAGTCTTCTTAATAAAGGTCTCCAGTAATATACTCCTTTAAGCCACTTTAAAACAGCATTATTAAGGCTTCTTAACTAAGTTTAGTCTTTACTACTTCCAGTTTAAAACGTGTGGAGAACTTAAGGATTGAGGATGTCTGTCTCAAGGCTATAAGGTGTTACTTAACCTACCTAGGGGCGTCTAGTTCTTTAAACTCAGTCTGGAGTTAGTTAATAAAAACGTTAAAGTTGTTAAATAAGGCTTAAGTCTTAAGGGCCTCTTTACATGCTCTTTTTACAGAGAGGTTATTAATTATCTTCACGTGAGGTTTATATTAACAAACAGCCACTTTATTTAATAGGGTTCTAGTAAACTTAACCTTTCCTTCTTCTTTAAAGAATTACTTATCGTAATAGGTAATATAACTTTAAAGTTAAGCTATTTAAGACTCCAGCTACGTAAAGTCTCCCTTAAAGCGCAACGGTGGGGGGAGCTTTACTTATTTCTTCTATAAGCCCCTAAGGTTATTATTTTCCAGTTTAACAGTATTAAGTCAGGCTTAGAGTTTTTTAATAAGACTGATATAACTTTTAATGTCTTTAGGGAAGGTTTCGTTAAGTTCCTTAACTAGTCCCTATTAATTAAGGTTTAAGTTTTTAAGGCGTGTAGCTAACTTATTAATAATAGGGAGTTAAGGCTAAACTTACACCTCCTTAATCTCCTTACCTTTTCCAAAGGCTAATATGTTAATAAAAGAGAGGTGGTGTCTGGGAATTTAATAAACAGCATTTAAAACTAGGACGCTAATATCGTATTATAACCTATACCTAACACAGGCCTTAAAAGGACTAGTGCAGGTTAAGACAGAATATATAATAGGACGTTAATAGGTAATAGGTGTTCTAAAGACGGCTTATTAAGCTAGCACTCCTAAATAGGGGTTTAATGTCACTGTAAGTTGCTATTATTATAATACATAGAGGTGAGTTTAAACAGTAGGATATAAATGAATAATTAAATATTAGCGTAAGGAACTAAAGTCCCTTACAGTGGTTATGGGCATAATTATGGCTATCTATACTAACTAGCTAAGAGGTATTTTATACCTTAATTATTATGCTTACTTAGCATAAGGAGTGATTATAGTGATTAAAATACCTCTAATCACTGTGATCACCGTGCTTTTAGCGAGATCAGAGTGATCACTTAACGATTAGTTATAAGGGCTTCGGGTCTTTACACCCCTGGCCCAGTGCGTAATACCGTGCGTACTGCCTTCCTGCACTGTTCCTTCTGCAGGGGATTCGTCGGGCCGCCCCGGCCCAGGTGACGGCCTGCAGGGTCGTTACAGGACAAGCAGCCGGCAAATATAACAAGGAGCTACGCTTCGAAGCAGCGCGAGTGGAGGGTGTGGTGCCACACCCCGCGCGCAGGGCCGGATAGAACCCTCTTTACCTGGCCAGACAGCGAGCTTGTTACGCCGGATAAGCTAACCGCTTGGCTGAAGGAAGATATCCTTATACGGCGCGTCAAGGTGCCTAAGAAGCGCCGCGGCCAGGGCTACTGCTATAACTATATAGAGCCGGAGCTATCACTCTAAGCTGACGAGCTGGCCGCTCTCTGTAAGGCCGAGGCTCTTGCCGTAACGTTGGCAGTGCCAGTTACCAAGGCGGCTTAAATCCTTGCCGACAATCGTGAGAGCTATGTACTACTACTAACCATAGCCACGGCTACGGCCACGGCCATTACCACTGCCACTAGTGATAAGGAGGAAGGTGACCTTTATACGAAGGGTACGGTAGATGCGTATATCGCCGCCGTGATTAAGCTCTGGTGCGTGTAAGTGGCCCACGGTAGTAAAAATACAGATAACCCACGCGGCGCCGCCGTACGTGGCTTTCTGGAATAACGTGGCTGCTAAAGAAACCAGCTTAACCGCGTTAGCTTTAAGGATCGTGGTGCCGAAGGTATCTAAGCTGGGTATTTTACCGCTAAGTGGCTTGCAATTTAGGAGCACCTACTCTACAGAGCAGTTAGCATGCCGCAGAACTTCCGAACGTGCCTAGATCTTCTTTTCGGCTACTATTACCTCCTGTATAGAGAGAACTACTAAAAGATAGAGCTTACCAACCTCTTTTTACTCGATTACCCTTCTGCTAAAGGCCCTACACCATATAGCTACCTTATATCGCTTTTATAAGATAGTAAGATAAATAAGATAGCGAAAAAGGAGTTTATAGGGTCTTTACGCTATAAGAACCCCCTTCTTTATACGCAAGGCGCCTTAGCATAGTTGTTCTTCTGGTAATAGCATATTGCAGGTAAGTTATTACCTTCTTTTCGCTACTGCCAGGATTAGTATTAAATCAAGGTCCTCGTTAGTAAAAATCGCGAAGAAAAGCTCTCCTACAGCATGCAGTTATAGGAGACCTAGTGTGTCTTCGGCACTGTTAGCCTCTTTACAGCGAAGAAGACCCATTTACCACGGCGAGCCGGAGCCTAAGATACGGAGACTTATAGCACTTCGCTTACGTAAATCTCACAAGCTGGCCGTTAGAATTAAAGTGTTCTCTACCAAGTGTACCTTACCCACTTACCACGCCAATTTATACGTATTATTACTGGCTTTTCTGGATCACTAGGCGATTACTTCCTAGCGTGCGTAATACAGGAGCCTCCAGCTACTTTACAAAGCTAGCTTTAGCCTTGGATTGAAGAGTGGGAGCTCCGCTTTAAGGCGCGCGCACGGCGTTGCCAGTAGGCGTAAGGCAGCCTTAACGACAACGACCTCGCCGGCGATGGCTTCCTTAAGCTTATAAAGCGCTTCCGCATTGTTCTTCTACAAGACTTGGCCGTTTTACAACCATAATTTCCATTACTACCTTTTTTCTCTTACGCCCTTTTTCACGGTAATAAGTAAGAGGCTTTTACGCGTGCAGTACAGGCCAGTACTATTAATACAGTAAAGCTATTAAGCCTTTTATTACAACGCGCCTTACTAGAGCTGTATAGCTTTATAGAGAGCATTTGCTTTACTATTCTACACAGTAGCTAACAGATCGCTAGCCAGTTAGCTAACCAAGAAAATAAGCTTCTGGAAGCCTTACTCTCTGGTAAGATCCTTATTACAATTACCAGTACTAGCTATTTAAGAGCTAACCTTAACCTAGTGTTAGGGGTGCCTACACCTGCACCTGTACTTATGCCTACACTAGCGCCTTTACTAGAGCTAGCTGCAGTAAGTAACCTTACGGCACTGCCTGTGATTTCTAGCCTAAGGAAGGTATTTACGGTTAAGGACGTCTAGCGCGAGTGGAAAGAAGGCTTTGGAGGCCAGCTTGCAATACAGAAGCTCGAGGCCCAATGGGGAAGCCGTTAGCGCCCTGGAAGCACTATTAGGGTACAGTTTTGCCGCCGTAAGGTAATCTGGGATGCTATCTCTTCACGTATATCCAGGGGTTGAAGTGAGGCTGAGGCTGTGGCGGAGGTAGAGTAAATACGTAGCGATGGAAGCCTTAACTGGCTTGTAGATACCCTTAAGCAGCGCAGGTAACGCCGTAACGCCTGAAATCGATAGATAGGGGTCTGAAGTAGCCAAGGAGGGTGGAAATTGCAATTTCAGGGGTTTTCCAAGGCCCCACTGTTGATAAATCCGCTTATTGTTGGTGATATCCTGGTCTGCAGCCGATTACTGCGATTACCTCAG
>Ga0247770_1000999_pt1 | contig 24998 bp, 17 predicted proteins | sample UWRJL136409B6_FD_179943 | JGI IMG/M metagenome (GOLD analysis project Ga0247770, IMG submission 179943) | Plant litter microbial communities from Arlington Agricultural Research Station in Wisconsin, United States - UWRJ-L136-409B-6 | ecosystem: Environmental > Terrestrial > Plant litter >... | reverse complement strand
GGTTATCGTTCTGGACGCTGGCGAAGCCGCGCGCCTGGCTCAGGCGCTGCGACGGCTGGGCTGCTGCCCGAAGGAGGCGCTGGAGATGCTTATCAGCGAGGACCGCCCTGAGCGATTTTGGGCGTTGCGGTTGCGCAAGTGGCGGGGGGCGGCGCCGATTGAACTCACCTGGGCCGCTCTAGACGAGTTTCGGGACAGCATTGTGGTGGATTGGGTGCCGGCGACCGACGACGGAGGAATTGATGGCTCGGGAGGGTTCGTCGAAGTCGTGGAGGAGGATGATGGCGAGGCGAAAAAGACAAGCAGAGCCAAATGCCGCAAAACAAAATGCCTTGCTGGAGCCCTTCTTGGTGGAGCTCTTGTTTTTTGGTCTTCCTTCCTGCCGGCCGAGTGGACTGGTCGGAGAATCGAGCCAGCGCTAAGCCAAAAGGGGGTTGGCGCCGCGGGCTTGGCACGCATGGGACAAAATGTGCTGTGACGTTGTCGTCGCGGCTGCCAGCGGGTCTTTGGGCTTCTGGACGTCTGCCAAGAAACGGCTCGAATCCCAGCGCTGAAGATCTCAACTGTTGAAAGCTTGAGTGCACCTCAATCGGATCTCGCCGTCAGCGACATTATCTTCAGCTGAGGGGGTGACAATGTAGTTTCCAATTCTCCCTTTCTTTTGCTATTATGTATTTTATGGAAGCATTTGCATAGAAAACTGGATTTGCCCTTTCGGAATTTCGTTGTCGGCAGACGTGTCGCACAATCACGCACAGCTGATGGGCAGGGGAGGACTTTGCATGATAAGGTGAGCAGCATCATGAACAGCCAGCCACCTCACCACCAAACCGTCTAGCCACTGAGGTAAGGCCACCTGCAGGGTAATTGAATCACTAGGTTCCCCGGTCGTCAGCCCGCCCCGACTTCTCCCTGACCTCCTCCTTTCTCGTTCACCTCTTCATCGCCTTTCTATTTCCTGCCTACTCTATAGGTAAAATAGCCTCAGCAATGTATCCGGTTGACATCCTGAATGTGCGCCATGATAGCTTTGCTCTCTGGGTGCCAGAGCCCGATCCCTCTTTTACGTCCCCCCATCTCATCATTGGAAAGCTCAGCCAGGCTTCTGGTGACTTCAGCTTGACTGGCCGATTCCCATTGTCACTGTCATCAGAAAAAACAGATCTATGGCTGCTGGATCCCAAGACGATCTCGCCCCCGCTTGATGATGCAGTCTACCACTACTGGTTCGAAATCAGCGATACTTCGCCAGAAAAGAGAGGACTCGTGCTGGTGACAGACCCGCTGGCCTTCGCCGTCGACTACCGGGTTACTAGGGGTGGAGGCGAAGTGGTTCAGCCGGCCTCTGTCATCAAGTATCTCAATGGGAAGCTCTGGCCTTGCGACAAGGACGGGACAGACCCCGTAGCAGCCGCGGTCCCCGACCAATCTGAGCTCCCCAGCAACAACCACCTCGTGATCTACGAACTGCCTGTCTCGTGGGCGAAGGCTGGAAACGACCCCCGTAGTGTGGACGTTGAAGTCGGCACCTTCAAGGATGTCCTCGCTCTGTTTGACTTGGAGTCACATGGCGAGAACTTCTCGACAACAGCGGTTGTCAGTGATGAGGCCCTCCTCGCCGACCTGGGCATCAATGCTCTGGAATTACTACCTGCAGCGGACGCAAGATCAAAAGGGGAGTGGGGGTATGCGACAACCAATTATTTTGCCCCCGATTACGATTACGGCTCTGCTTCTGACCTCGCCCGCCTCGTCAACAAAATACACAGTCAGAACGTCCGCCTCTTCACCGACGTAGTCATGGCGTTTGGGCACGAGCCGTATCGCTATATTGACTTTCACCAGTTCCATCTGCGCCCCAGAACGGAGCCAGATAACGCCGACAGCCACCAATCTCATGGCAATGGGTTCCCCAGGGAGGGCTGGGGTGGCGAGCCCTGGAGATATATCCAATCAGTAAAGTCCTACGACCTTGAGACGGGGAACAACAGTCTTTGGGTTCACCCATCGTGGGCCTTCCACCGCGCCCACCTCGCGCGGTGGATGAGCGACTTTAGCGTGGGTGGTCTTCGCCTCGATTCCGTCAACAACATCGGGAACTATGACTTTGTGCGCTCCTACAAGGAACGGGCCTGGGAGCTTTACAACGCACGATACGGCCCCTCTGCCGATCCTAGCAAGTTTCTCGTCATTGGCGAGGAGCTCTCCATGCCAGTCTCCATGGTTCGTGACGGGGTACTCAACGCCCTCTGGAACGAGCCCTGGCAGCGCAGACTGCGCACGGCAATCCTCGGCAAGATAGCCTATGACGCCGAAAGTTTCGAATGGAACGTTAGAAAGCTCGTGGACTGTACGATTGACGATCGTGACCGCGATGCGAAGTTCACTGATGGCGCACAGGCGATAAACTACGTCACATCCCACGACATTGAGGGCGAGGGAAAAGAGAGACTGTATAACTATCTCCAGAACTGTCACATCTGGGATGTTAAAAAGAGAGCCAGGCTGGCATTCGCTCTCCTGCTTACCAGCGTCGGCATCCCGATGATTTTTGCTGGCGAGGAGTTCTGCGATCAGATGGACCAGAGTTTAGACATGAGCAAGAAGCAGACAGACCCGGTCAACTACTCCAGGAAGAATGACGGCGGCTGGCGGCAGGAACTTTTCGGCTATGTGGCGAATCTTGTCAAGTTTCGGACGAAGTGCCCCGCACTGGGTGAAGATGATACCGAGTTCATCCACGTGGATACGAGCCGTGGAGGGAAGGTCATGGCCTGGCGCAGAGGCAACACACTTCCGGTCGTCGTGGTTGCAAACTTCAGTGATGAAGATACCCCTGGTTCCCATTATGTTGTACCCAACTGGCCAGACCGGGATGCACCTGGTTGGAGGGAAGTGTCACAAGGGAGAGAAGTCCCGCCCGGGTGGGTTGGACACGAGCCATTGATGCAATGGGAAGCAAAGATTTATACGCGTTGGAGAGATTAAGCGATTCTGTGTGGAGCTAGCTCAAGCCTGTCTAGTCACTTACAGAGTCTTAAATTCCACGTCTCTTCGGAAGCTCCAACTTCCATGAGTTGAAACCAGCTCGTATCCCAGAATTCCCTCGATTAAGGCCACGACCATCGGAGTGGTCACCCGAAATTGGGTAGTGTATCTGGTTTCTTTGGTGCTGAGAATCAGCCTGTCGAATAACTCCCCGAGACCGAATGCGGACTGGCAAAGGGTCACTTGAACGGCCGCTGGCTGTAGGCATTCTTGTCAGTGTCCGAGCAGAGCTGTTGAGGGAGAGTGGCATACCTCGGCTGTGTCGTGATGGTTGACCCGACACCATCGCTGAAGATAGTCGGAAAGGACCTTCAGGGTCGGTGAATGGCTGCACTGAATCTCAATCTCCGAGTGTCCCGGAATGAGGGTCAAGTGATAGGGGGGTCTGAGGAACAGCTCGTCGGGCCTGGGTAGAGATAGGGCGTTGGGCAGAAACTCGACAGTAGTCTTGGCCGTTGCGGGGGGCAGACTCCGAGCTTTCTCGACCACTTCAGGCTTCCCAGTCGCGGTATCCATCTCCACATCAGCCCATTCGTCTGCTGCGGTTGCCCCCTGTCGAATAGGAAGCTGCGCTTTCTTGGGGGCTTCGAAGCATGTCAACAATTTGCCGCGGAAAATGGGGAACAGCTCGGCGGGCTGGAAGACTCTTTTCTTCGGCAGCGTGATAATGAAGCCGCTCCGCTGTTCAGACCACGAGGTGGCAGCATTGTCTGAAGTCGAGACCTCCAGGAAAAGCCGCAGCCTGCCGGACTTGGACTTTTCCAGAACGGTCTCAGTCCAGTCCTCGTGTGCCGAATCTTCTAGCAGTTCCATCATGCTCTTTGCCCATGCTTGGACGCAACCGGCGAGGATGGCCACAAAGTTTCCCTTGTCGGGGTAGAACTCTTCAAGCGCAGCGAGCAGAAGCTGCCATTCCGGCTCAATGACGACCTCATGGCCAAGGAGCTCCTGCAGGCTCTTGAGGGTCGTCTGAAGGTCACCATCTTCCTGGCTCCAGATGTCGCGGATTGCCACTTGGGCTTTGAGAGGTCTGGCATGTGTTCAGCGATGCAGTGTGGTAGGCGGTTCGATTCCGGGAACTTACAACGAAGGCATCACTTTTTGGTCTCAGGTCAGGGGGGATGACTGAACGCTAGTGCAAACAAGCCCGGGAAACGGGAAGTTGGTAATGCGACTGTGAGATGTACGGAACAATCTACATGCTGTCGGATGGACATTCTCTGACCGCCATCTGTCTTAAAACCCCTCATCGTGCTGGAAGTGAGAAGTCCGAACCGGCGCCCTCATAGCGATGTGGCGCCTGCGACACCCCTGAGATCAAGCACATCCGACGTATGGGACTGAGGGCTGAACGCGGGGTTGGTTTGGGCGTTGACAACACGGCGTTCGGGGGTTGGGACGCCACCACAAGCCCAAGCAAACAGGACAAGCAGGCAGCGAGGCGGAATCGTGATGCAAACCCCTGGATCAGGATCCAAAATAAGCCACCAGCACGAGTCGTGGTGTTGCCTTTACATGGTTTATTTTGATTGAGGGGTAGGCGATGGCGGGCAAGAAGATCAAGAGGCCTCACTCCCCCCGCCGTTTGACATTACCTAAGGCAGTTGCTCCACGGTTGAGGCTTCCCTGGGGCGTTCCGATGCTGGGGTCCCCAGCCGGGTTTGACTAGTCCCACAGCGCGCCTGGCAGGGTATGATCCACTGTGATCTGGCTGCGCCTGCCCAGTCTCGCCAGTGCCTAACGCCATCTTTTACTAGCTCCCCACACTGCAGCACCCCCGCTCGCTTCTGGGATGCTGTTTCGACATGTGCGGAAACGAGCTGTTCAGCTTCAACCACAACTGCGGTGAGTGCACGCACTGAGAAAATGAAGGCGCCTGCACGGCCGACATCTAGCTCCAGACAACACACTTGGCTGGCTGGTTCTTCATGCCGGTTGACTCATTTGAGGACGACTTAAGCGAACTTACCGCTGCTGCCCAGGATGGTGTTTCGAAAAGCGACACTGTCGAGAAGACCGGATCGCGTCGTGGGGAGGGACCGCGCGAGATGCGTGCTGGGAGTCCACACCGGGCTATCCGAGTAAGGTATAAAGAGACGAGCCTGGTCATGATGAGAACAAAACATCTCCATCATCTCACCTCACCCTCTCGACATACCCCCTTCACTCTGACCCTCAAACAGACCGGCAATCAATCTCATCATGGTTCTCCTTCCGCCTGCCGAGAAGCTCTCGCTTGCCCTGCGCAAGAACGTGAGAGATGAGTGGGATAACAACAAGGCCGACCTTGAGAAGCAACTGTCTGAGGTCCTCGGCGAGACATGGACTGTTGAGGTGACCCCCAACGCCATTTGGCCCTATCATAACGACGGCTATGCCAAGGAGTCGCTAGGAAGCTGTATCAAGTCGTAAGTCTAAGGTCGCCATCAACATCCTTTTTGCAACGTTCTCACATATTTCTAGATATGTCGAGGGCGCCATCTACCAGTTGAAGTATCTCACCGGTAGGTATGACTCGCTTGCCGCTGAGGTCAACGAGATCGCACACGCCAAGGTTCTCACCTTGGCGGCCGACGAGGTTGAGCCCTCGCGCTTCTCATATAGCGGCGCCGACGTGCAGGATGGGAAGCTGAGGATGGTCTTCAACCCGACGAACCTCGGTGTGAACATCGATTACTGCCTTCAGGAGCAAAACCTCCTTCCTGCCCTCAACAAGGCCCCCACCGAAAAGCCAATCAGCTTCTCGGCGCGCCTCAGCATCAGGGGCGACTACGAGCCCACGATCAAGGACACTCAGCATGCGCTTGCCGAGCTTCTCGGCAAGTCTGATGACGAGATCAAGCTCAACCCTAGTATGTGCCAATCCGAGCCCGTTTCAGTTTCTCCCCCTTTTCAGCTGTCTCGGCAGTTGAGACTAGGCACAAGAGCACATGCGCCCGAGACAGAGACATGCCTGATATGGACGCGGTTAGCTGACGTTTATCACAGACTTCGAGGACACCTTTGCCAAGCTATCTGCAGCCGGGAAGGTCAAGGGTAGCGATCTCCGCGAGGACTGGGAGACCTGCCTCGGAAGCTTTACCCTCAAATACTTTGAGGCCCTGGCATATCAGATGAAGTACCAGAAGTTCGGCGAAGATGATCTTCTCCAGGAGGGATTTTTGGAGGCGGTGCCCGAGCTCGAGTTTGTGTTCCGTATTGTCGACAAGCTGAAGGACAAGGATTCGTCGTACTGCGAAGTGGAACTTGCCGATGGAAAGCTTTATCTCCAGTGCCCTGCCCAGAGATGGGGTGTCAACATCGACTACATCGGGTCAAAGCTGGTTGATCTGCTTTGAGGCTGTTGAGACAACGCCAAGTACCATAACCAGCCCCTCGTCAGCGTTCTCGTGGAGGACGAGACGGAAGAGGACTCGATTTTTCGAGGACTTTCACCGCAGAGGATATTTGAGTCCATACAAGCCGATTTTCTCCCCCATCCAATGCTTTCGTGATGTTTCCCCGCTTTTGCTTTCCCGATATCGTTGAGTTTTTCTCGTCAAGGGACGCGGCTCCCCGCATGCTGGGCCGACGCAAAGCTGCAGGGGCAACAGCTCGATCGCCAGCGGGCTGCCGTTTCCGGTCCGCAGCAGTGGCGAAGCGGCATCGGTGTCTGTTACCCCGGCGGTGTGTTCAACGGTGCAACTTGCGGCAAGCCCCGGCTACGGCCTGGATGTGACAGTTCGGGTGGCTGGTGTTTCCGTACAACCTCGAGACATGCCACCATTATGAGGATGAGACAGCGAGTGGCATTCTAACAGGACCGCGAGCGATCGGAGCCAGTTACTCTCCGCCGAGCGAGACGAGAAGACGTGATCTGCGGAGAAATAAACATCAGCAATATCGCCCTGTGTTCCCTGGAGGCCTGGAGGGTTGGGCTCCATGGAACGCAGAGCTTGCCGCCGAGCGCTAGGCGGTGAAGAGTTGCAGAAGCTCGATACCGTGACCAAGAATCTCGCGTCGCACAAACTTAGCTGTTGATGCCCGAATATGCCGAATTCCCTTTGCGGTAGCGGTCTTCCGTGGTGTGCCGTGCTGGGTGTGTCGCGGTCCCGTTTAGAGAGACAAAACTCCTTCGGGATGCCAACACCAAATCCTATACCGGATGTGCCTCGCCCTCGGCGCAGGATATGAAAGGTTTTCTTTAGCCCCGCAGCCCTCCAGCGGAGCGCGGGCGGCAGCTTGCGGTTAGCGAGGACGAGCTGTTGTTAGTACGGATACGCAAATAGGCAAAAGTCGTGTATCCGGGCCAGGAACAAGATCCGTCGACCAGTGCCCCCACAGCTCCGCCTTGCCTTGTCTGGATACGAGACGCAACCTCTCTAGACGTCACCTGTGTCCCGGGTCTGTTGACCGAAAGTGCTGCCTACCAGTTGGCAGTTGGCACACGGCGATTCGGATAGCAACGTTACTGACGAAGAGCTGAAGCTGCTGTGAGCATATAAGAGGTTGCCAGTGCCCGATCATAACTTCAGCTTTCCCCAGATCACTCACCAATATTGTCTTTGCCAACGACTTACCGAACGAAATATCGTATCCCTAACCAAATTTACATCCTTGAAGACGACATCAAAATGTCCAAATATCTTGCACCCCTCCTATTTGGGGCCCTTGCCTCTTCTGCCCCGACCAGTACCGACAGGCAAATTTCTGAACAGCAAACTACAACATGTGGTGATGCATCGATGGCGCTCACTTGGTCGATAAATGGGTTCCATTACCGGAGCTCTGTGATTTACAGTTTTCCCAGCCACCGCATCGCTTCCGGCACCGTCGACTTCAATCTGACCAACCCAGCACTCCCCCACGCGCTAGCATGCTCAGCCTACAGTACACAAATGATGGACTTTTTCTATGGTAACATGTGGTTCCAATGTACTGGCCCAGACGATACCGAGGCCTCTTTCCAGTTCGATAAGTCGTCAGGGCGAGTAGACCTCCAGCAGAAATGGAGCTGCCCGAAAGATACAACACCGTATGCTACCCCCCCTCAGACTCTACTCTAGCGGATATGGCACTAACTAGATGTACAGGACAAGCTTTGAGGCAATGGGGACTGGCAATGTCAACCTGGAATGCACAAACACCAAATGGCAGAACCCAAACTGGACGTCTGACGCGTTGTATTCGACTGAGTTCACAGAATGTATCCCGCAGGACTTCACGATCAAACCGACAGAGCTGATGGCAAGTTCCTTGTGATGAACTCTGTTTGTCCTTGCTTAGGCCCGGTCGTCTAACTGGACGGTTACGAGATACACGATGCTACGAGTTCAGACATGTCAGAGCGCGAATACCTACCTAGACTTTTGGGCTTGCTGTCACGGATAGAGTGGACAGGAGGCCACACCTTCGTTAGGGCGATAATATCAAGATCTTTATTTAAATCATGTTGGTCCCGAGTGGTGCTTTGTGTTGCTGGAGATCCATGAGCTAAGGCGTAACACAAGGCCGCACATCTGATCCAGCCTTGTGCCCCTGATGCGTGTGCTTTCAGAGAAGTGCTCTTTCCCAGGAACATTTTCACACAGCAATACTCTACCTCCTTCCAGAATGTCGTGGAAGCGGCCCTCTCGCAAGGAGGTCTGCATGCCTTGGAGAGGTGGTTACGCCACGAGATTTACACGTTGTTAATTTCAGCTCGATGGCACCCTTTCCAAGGTGACCAACACGCAAAGGTGAGTCATGCCCCTCTCACGGGTATCCGCTAGCAGCGCCTGGCCTTTAGCTTGGAAGGTACAGCCGCTCATGCCTCGAAACCTCAACAGAGCAAACTATTCACGAAACCCGCCACAACGAAACGTATCTCGCGAGATGAAGGCATTGCGAGATTTTCCGACGCCAGAGTACGAGAACACAGCACAAAGCTTGACAGCACGTAGGTCGTCACACTGAACCCCAAGATCTGAAGTCTCCTCCCCAGATTACATCCCGCCTCTCCGCCACGCCGCCATCAGTCACACCTTCCACCTGGGTCGTGAGGCAGCCCTCCCAAAATGAGCAAAATAGCCGCACTCTCACAACCCAGAAGATAAAACAAACTCAGACAAAGCAAAACGCGTTTCAGAACTGACAGCTTACAGTACGCAGGGGCCCTGATAAACTTCACCGGTATCACCACACCACACACAACCCCTCGTGGCGAGCTGCCCTAGAGCCCCCTCCGCTCTGCGAATGCTACTACCCCTCGTGGGGCATCTAGAACGCCATGGGCCTTCCCCCAGATTTGTACTCCCGAACAATGAAAGCTGAGATCAGGAATGACCGACTGTCTCAAGACGGAAGCGGCTTTATGAGTTTCCCTTACAACGGTATTTCTTTCTTCCTCTTCCGGCTTTGGCGAGCAAGGATACCATCTGCAGCGGATAACACCCGCTCATGACACCTCACGCTGGCCGCAGAGGCAACAAACAAACTCAGAGTAAGTCACGCAACATCGAAGCAAGCGCGCAACCATTCCTGCCCCTTATACGCACCTGCACTCAACAAGTCCTAGGCGAATAACGAGCACAGCTCCTGCCCAGCGCGTGGCGACACCATCGGACGAAACCCTCCTCGAATAACGAGCACGACTCTTTCCCAGAGGGCAGCAACACCTTCGGACGAAACCGTACGCGAATAACGAAGCCGGGCGACGCTTATTCGAGTATGAGCGGTCGTTATTCGACTGTTTGTCGTCTGCTCCATCCGATCTTCTCCCCCTCGGCTATATCTCGCTCATTCTCGCCGGTTTCTCCTCAAACTCTGGCGCGCATTTGTCAATCTTGACGATTCCCGAGCTGAGCATCTACCTGCGCCAAATGCTTTGTCATTTTAAAGTCAGAAGCCCCCCTCCCTTGATAAGCATGGAGAGCTCTGGCTCTTTCCCGAGGTTAACCTCACTGGTGAGTTGTTCTTACATCTGACTCTAAATGCTAAGAGGAAATGTCACTGACGTCAGATTAGGATAAGAGAATATGGGAAGATGGTCAGATTAAATATACGTCCAGTCCATCTTCTCATCTGTCCAAGTAATAAACTTTGCTGTCGGAGCGATCCTGCCTGTCCTGTCCCTCACTGTCTATGGACCTTTTTGTAATTTCAGGCATGTTTTGGATTTATTTAGAGGCCTGGAATAGCCCATCTTCGCCTGAGCCTGGTATCGCCACCCTGCTGACAAGTACACTTTGGAGATACGAGGGCTGCTGGCGGGCCTTACGATTCCCCAGCCTGGCACTTTCCGCTCATCAAGTTCTCAACAGCCTCAGCTTGTGCCCTGAACGGAAACAGTTGCTCGCTACCCATCGTCCAGAAACCGACAACTGCAATCATGGCTATGGCTACGCCGTCAGTAGGAAACTGCCACCTACCTAGCTGCGTTTCATTAGGCTCGTCGCATGTTTGGGCAATCGGCTATCTCCTCACTGGCTAATACAGTTTGCTATCCTCCCTCGAACTCTAAGCCTAATATCGCCAACACGAGCGCTTCAGAAGTGTCTGCCGTCTTCAGGGTGGCATCGCCCGCACTGCTAATATCGAACTCTGCCACCCAAGCTCCGTACCATGGCTCATACTCTTTCTGTCCTGTCAGCATCACCATCGCTGGCTAGATACCAGCCTTTTCGGAATGGGTGATAGGAGCTGCCTTCAACTGCGTGTTCAACTCCGCCCACGATATGGCGAGTGCGCCAGATACGTAGGTTGGCAGCATGCCTTCAGCTAGACCTACCATTCTCACTCAAGAAGCTCTCGGCAACCTACTACCTTCTCGTGATGAAGTCAGACCATCTGTCGACTGCATTGCTGGACCGCGATAGCAAGCTGTGCCATGTAACGAACCGCCTAATTGACGCTCAAAGGTTGACCACAGCAACGAACCGATTCGTTGGATCGCGACAGCCAATTGCCACCAGACGCCCCGCCGAACTGCGACGACGAACTGTTTCGCGTCGTGAGAGGCAGTTACGTTATCCTAGGTACGAACCGCCTCATTGACACACGAAGGTGGACGGCGGCAACAACCTGGAAGGAGGCACGCAACAAATACAATCGAACCGTCAACCTGCCCACCGCGCCATGCTTACATCATTTAACCCTCTGTGGTACAAGCCTTGAGTTCTCGTATCCGTAAACAATCTTGATGTGGTATTTGACATTGTTGCTGTTGGCTTGTTGGCTTTCCTGACTACATGGCCTCCACGCCTTCACTAGGCTGTAGGAACTGACATCCTCACCCAGGTACCTGTCATGGCTCGAAGGCAACAATCTCAGACCAAATCTTCTTAACGAAGGCTGGAGCATCTCTAACCCATAAGGTCCCTACAGTGGTGGTCTTCTCTACCTTATTCCATTCGGCAGGAGCAGATGTAAGTGACACCTCTCAATTCCTCCTGCCCGGAGTTCTAACCTAAGTATTTAATCCAGACTATATTCCACCAAAAGGCGCCTTTTCCCTCGACATCCATGGCCATATAAACCTGAAGCTTTCCAGCTAGTGGCCCCCAGTCCCTTCTTGTCGATCAGATCCCGACCAGCCTAGCCCTGGCACAATGAGTCTAATATCTCAGTCTGTCCACGATTGAATGACTAGTGATCTTACCATTTAACGGGTTTCCGTCTTAAGGCCATCGTAGGGCTTCATTTGAGAATGGGGCTTACCAAGGCAGGGAGGCTCCAAGCTTGGTGTGTTAGGCTGCCGATACCTGAGCTCTGACGTTCTCCTTGTGGCAGCACTTGCCCCAGGGCTGCAAAAGCGCAACACAAGCAAACGATTGACGCTATCGTGAGGCAGCCGCCCCGACCGCAACTGCGACCGTGCGTGGGTATTAAGCAAACTAACCTCCCAAATATGAAGCTATCGCGACCGCAACAACGAGCACCGCAGCGCACAAACCTCAAGTTTTAGCAATCACGTCAACCACAGCGACCGCAACCAGCACGCAAAGGCATTCACAGCACATGATATCTTTGCGAAAATAGAGGCAAATCCCGGTTACCTGCACGACCAAAACATAAGTCTCAGCTGTGTGCCTTCCCCGTAATCGCTGCGTGTTCAGCCATGTCCAGAGATGACAGAAGCAAATGAGCCCAAAGAACTTGTTTCTGCGGCAAAGAGCAAAGACCTTAAGCAACGAGACACAGATAATTCCGCAGCGGCGTGTTTTTATCGAGTATTATAACTGCTTCACTCGCGAGAAGTGGGAGAGAAGTGGCGAGCACAATGATCGGGAAAGAGCCTACTTGACGCTATTTCGGGATTATATCTCCCTCAAGGAGGCCGCTCATATCGTAAAATCTTGCCTGTCTTAGTTTCGTATTTAGATAGCAATTGACATTATCCCGTCAATGCTCGCCTCTGTGATTCCTCGGCTGGTAGTTGCTTGCAGGATCAGGCCGGGTGTAGCCGGTGAGTGTCAGAGCCAGCCATCGAGAGAGGGGAGGGGGATCATGGCCAATCTGTGATAGGGTACTCTGTGTCGGCTATTCTTCAAACTGCTCTGGTAGCTGGATTCCTGACAACCACCACAGACATGGCCCGAGCGCAAATAGGCTAGTTGAAGCTATTCCGGGATTGGGGTTCACTCTGCGCGATCGTTCTCAGTTGGAAATATCATCATAAACTTCATTCCCATCATGTCTATCATGAACATAAATAACAACACCGCGACACCACTCGAAGCACACGCCCCTATGTTGCCTCTTCTTCTTCGTCCAGCGGCTCAACCCTGACAAGTATCTCTTCCAGCAACCCCTCCAGGAAGGCCCCGACATCTTTGCCCATGCCTACAGGCTCTGCCTTGTCGTAGTGGTCGATCTCCTTGCATACATGTGCAAGCTTGTACACGAGTTTGCGGATCTTTTCGTGGGCCGCTTCAGCCCTTTGCTGTCCAGGCGTTGGCGGGGCAACCGAGAACCCTGGTTCCGGCCGGTACAGTTGCTGGAGATGTATTTGGCGCCGCTTGAGCGCCTCTTCCAGCGCGGGGAAGATAACATCGTTGAGCGCATCAAGGTCCCCACTGGGGTTCGAAGGCGCCGGCGGGGGGAAGGCGAACGGCGCCGCCGTACCGCCTCCGCCCGGCTCAGGGGTCGATGACGCAGACGAGGACTGGCTAGCCCATGCGGAATTTCGCGGAAGTTCCTTCGATGGTAGAGGGGGCAGCCCGGAGCTGACGTAGTTGGTTTTGTGCGGCGGAATTTGCGGAGGCTGTGAGGGGTACTGTTGCTGCTGTTGATAAAACTGGTTCGGTGCTGGCTGGTTATTGTTGCTGTTGTACAGCGACTGCTGTGATGCTTTGCTCCGAAGAGGCTGCAGTTGCGGTTGCGGTTGTACCTGGTTTGTTGTCCTCTGCAGCGGCTGCTGCTGTGATACTCTCCGAAATGGCGGTATCTCTGGTATTTTCATGGGTGGGATCTTTGACGCAGATACTTGTCTGGACTGTGGGAGTTGTTGCCCAAGATGCAGTGGAGTCTGGCTCTGAATTGCCGAGCCCAAGTTCATTCCACTCATATCCCTTTGGAGCTGCTCCTGCAGCACCCGATCGTAATCTGGAGAGTTTCCTACTGGAAGAGCGGGCATGGGCTTAGCCAACGACGCACGTGGTGTCTCCGGATCCCGAACGTGGTATTTACTGGGCGATCCTGGAAGAGGCACCTTCGCTGGAGATGGCGGTGACATGGCCTGTGCGGGTACCGGCCTCCTTTGAGGCGAAGCTTGCCTCGAAGTTCCGGCCCCATTACCTCCTCCACCTTGCGGCTTCAGCGTGTCTCTGGGGTCTATCGCGTGCTTTGCTGGGCTGGGCTCCCTCCTCCTCTCGCCGTAGTCGCTTTGGGGCTCGTTTGCCCTCAAGGATCTCGCGTTCGTCGCAGATTCGTCCATGGGATTCAACAAGCCGGGCCTGTTGACAAGGCCGCCGCGGTCGCTAACTAGTCTCACCGTGCCAAAGTCCCACATGTCCTCGTTGATAGGGTTGCGATTCTCGACGTACCCCTCGTCGCTTTCCATATTCTCCTCATCTTCTTGCTTGTGTGTGGCACTCCATCGGCTGTGCCTCTCAATGAGCTCGGTAAGGTAAGTCGTTTTCTTGGCGCGCCTAATGAACGGATGCTTGAGCAGCTCCTTTGCCGATAGTCGATCCTTGGGATCCCGCTGAAGACACAACTCGATGAAATCCTTGAAAGCCTTGGTAAAATTTCCATCGAGTCGTGGAGGGGGGTTCTTCGGGATCAGGAACAGAACCTTCATCGGATGGATGTCGGCATATGGCGGCTCCCCGTTGGCCAATTCAAGGGCTGTAATACCCAATGACCAGATGTCTGCTTTATGGTCGTAGCCACTCTGCTTAATCACCTCGGGTGCCATCCAGAATGGTGTCCCAACGAATGTGTTCTTCTTCGTCATGGTCGCCGAGAGCTGGCCAGAGACGCCGAAATCCGCGAGCTTGACCTGCCCATTGGCCGAGAGGAGAACATTCGCAGCTACCATACGTTAGCACCAAGAACATCGGATCAGACAAACCAAGACAAATCCTACCTTTAACGTCGCGATGCAGCTTCTTGTCCGAGTGCAGATAGTCCAACCCGAGGAGCAACTCCCGCACGATGATGGCGATATAGTCCTCTCCAATCAGGCCGGGTTTCATCAAGTCGGCGCAGCTACCCCCAGAGCAGAACTCCATGACGATCCATAACTCGGCCCCCTTGGCGTAGGAGCCATAGTATTTGGTGACATATGGCGACTGTAGCTCGGAAAGGATAGCGATCTCCTGAATAATGTCCTCGACTTCGTCTTCTGCGCTCTCGATGTCTATGACTTTGATCGCCACGGCATGGCCTGTTCGCTTGTCAACCCTTGAGGCAGAATGTTAGTAACGTCGTCCAGACTGGAACTGGGAAGCTTGGAGGGGCACCTCACCCCTTGTAGACCTTGCCAAAGCTACCTCCGCCTGGGAATCAACGTCCGTTAGCAAGCGCTCCCACATGGGCCTTGGCAGGGCCCATGTTATTGAGGGCAACCAACCAATGCAGTACTCCTTAGTGTACAGCAGCTCCGGGTCGAGCGACCCTTCGCCCTCTTCGTACTCTCTGTGATCCTTGTCCGCCATGGCCGCGTCTCTCTAAACTCGTCGTTAAAGTCTGGCGTAGAATGCGCGTATCTCTCTCGGCAAAACACCCGTCCAATTGCGCAGCATAAGGCGGCGGGCGAATCCCGTGTGCTAGTGGAGGGAGCGGAGGCGGGCGTCGGTGAAAGTTGCCAAGCAAGCAAAAGCGCAGCCCGTGTTCTTCAAGAACTCCCGACGACCAGTCTCTTTTCCTCCGACAAGCTGTGCCCTGGATGATGGGAACGGGCCGAAGAATTCTCTTGCGAGAGGACGAGGCTCGGCTCGGTCGTGGAAGTCGGTGTGAGGGCGGCGCGCAGCGGAATGTGCCACCAGTCGCTGTCGAGATCGAAATGCAGGCGACGTCTGGATTGGGTAATTGGTCAACAAAAAAAGTGAGACAAGAATTGCCAACGGTGCGGAAGGAGCTGCAGGAAAGAAAAAAAGCCAGGTACATGTAGAAACCACGGAAGCCAGGGAAACCAGCTGGAGGCCGGTGCTCAAGGATCGAGGGGCGTGTCGTTACTTTCAGTGTGCTTACCTTTTGGACGCCAAAATGCTTTCGTTCGGGTTGGTGCTATGCGCGCTGCAGGTCCAAATTGCGAGAAACAAGACAGCTCAAATACTCGGTTATAGCTATTGATTGGGGGAAATGCTAAAAAAAGTAAAAGAAGAAGACCGTCCGCAGCCAGGCGCACCCTTTTCCAGTATGCGCTCTGTCCAGTATATCGGTGTGTCTGGTTGCCAATGTGCACTTCCAGAGTGTGGGGTTCCAGGAAAACACATGGCGCCCACCCATGGGAATTTGTTTATCGCGACCTCCACTCGGACGGCCCCTCCACGCTCAGGGATGGATCCCGGGCCAGGGGGAGGCGACAGAGTTGCAGCGGCGGGGCACGCTCGTCGTCGCTTCTGGACACGGGAATCTCCAGCAGCGCAACGACCGAATCCCAATGCCCAACTGAACTCCAATCCAAACCGACGCCAACCTGAACGTCGAAACTCGTCCCAAAAACCTGGACGCCGCCAATTCACCAATGGGCAACTCCAAAGCCGTAGCAAAGACGCAGCTGTTGACCCTTGCAATTTCCCTCCGCTCTTGCAGCGCAGCACGACATCCATTCCCGCCCTCCCCGCCGTTTCTCCGCAGGGCCAGACCACAGGTCACTTTTTTCCCTGTAATTACCCCAGGGTCGCCAGGAAGGGCCTGACCGGCGCTGACCTGCCGTTGACATTGCATTGAACGCTGTCTTGTTCGCTTTCCAGCAATGCATAGAAATTTGACCAAATTTGCCGTAGAAACCTTGACTCTGCCCTTGCCCAGCGTACCTCAGTGAGTAAGACCACCCCCGCAGGCCCCTCGACCATTGGCCGCGGGATTTCGATCGCGGAAATCACGTCACCCCTATCGCGTCACTTCTGAGGTGTCGTCAGCCAGGGCTAAAAACAAGCGTGGGGTGTTTCAGGGGCAGCGACAAGCGTGACGGCAGGTGGGAAGAAAAGGCTCCCTCGCTCACTCGCCAGGGCTGATGTTTCCCCTCGCTCACCTTCCCCCGCCAACGAATGACCTGCCTTACCAGGTGAGGCGTGCTCACCTCAGCCCGCGCAGGGGCAACGTACTACCCGGTTGGCTCTCGTTGTCGGCACGCAAGACGCCGAGCTTCAGCTGGATTTGCCCCAGACATGGTCGCCAAGCACGATTTGGTTGGTCGACGAGCAAACCTCGGCAATTACGGTGAGGGAGTTTCGACATTGGTAACCGATTCCAGATCTGGATTCACCATGATGATTGATCATTGATGCCTGCTGTTTGAGCAACCAGGAGAATGGATTTCACCCAACTAGAAACCTGTTTGCCCATGCCTTACGCAATAGTCTACTTCTCTAAGTTGATGCCCCCTCAATGGATTCCTTCCAATGCAAATGTAGCCCTTGTCACTCCCTGTCCGGATATGCCAACCAACCAGGCGGCCCGTCATGCTCCATTACCTAGCACCGCTATCCCGTTGCATACCCGCATAAAACCCTCCCTTAAGTGAAGGAAAACGCTGCAGTGTCGGTAGCCACTAACAAGAAAGGCAGAGGGCCACATTTGTCGAAGAGTCTGCGCGAACTCCGTGCCAGTGACGCCGTCTAACGAGGTGTATCGTCCTCGCACAATCCAATCGCAAAAAGCCTCCCGGATGGTACATCTTGAGTGAAAGTAGTGAATAAAATGGGGCGCGTATGTTCTTCAGCGCGCTCAATCCTCAGGGTCAACGAACTCCATCATGACCGTTCCGTTCGAGAGCCCAGCCTCCTGGATCGTCTGGTCGAGGAAGTCGATCAAATCGCTACCCTGCGGCATGGACTTGAGCTCAAATGCAACCCCTTCCTTGCCCGCAATGGGTTCTGCCTTAAGCCACTCGTATAGCCGGACAACCGGTTCATCGAGACGGAATCGGCGAATACTGCGGCTGGGTGGGTGGCGCACCTGGATTCTCGTTGTCGTCTTAGGATCAGCCGCCGGCTCCACGTGAGGTCGATCGGACGGGATCCGAGCAAACGGTGACACCTGCGGTGCTGAAGCAGCGGGTGTTGCAGCATCCTCGGCTTCCATGTCGGCCCTCTCTTTGCCCTTTCCGGAGCCAAGATCCCCAACAGACTTCGTAAGTTCATCGGGGTCGATCAGATCGGGCGAACCATCGCTGCCGTCCGCCTCCAAGCTATTCTGCATCGCCAACTGAAGCATCTCTTCCTCTGTCATCCGCTCAACATTCACCGAGCGTTCGGGACGCTTCGCTTTGGTGACAGGATTCTTGCTGTTAGCGGCCAGGCTGTATCGATCGAGGAACTCGACAAGCTGCCCATAGAAATCCAGTGACGGAGGGAAAGGGATCCCGCTCCAAACCTTGACCTGCTCACCGGTTCTAGGATCGATGATAGACACATGTGGGTAGTTGTTCGGGTTCTCGTGCGATTGGCTGGGGAAATAGAACGAAATGTACTGTTGGGCTGACGGGTCGGCCTTGTCAAACTGGAGAAAGACGAAATTCTCGCTGACCAACGCCTTGATGGCTTCGTCTTTCCAAATATCGCGGTTGAGCGCCTGACAGTTGAAGTCGGACATATCTTGCAGATTGACCAGAATCCATCTCTTGCTCTCCTTTCCCAAATCACGCGCCTCGTCCCAGGTAATGTTGGCTATTAGGTCATAAGGAGGGCGGAAGAGCTCGGCAAGTCGCGTCGCTCGACTAGACGCAGCACTTGGCGCTGGAGGGGCGCCGGCAGGGCCTGCGGGACCCGCTGCTCTGGCTTCGTCTTCCCAGACCGACTGGGCAAATGGGTTATTGCGCGGGCGTGCTGTCATGTGTTAGCTCGTGCACCAGAACGATCCCGGAAAAGCTTCGCGGACCAAAATTAATCTCAGAATAACATACGTCGAGGTGCCGCCCGCCTGCGAATCTGCTCTAGTATGACTTCCTCATCCGGGCCACCGTAGGCGTCGGGAGCAACCAACGTCTCAGTTGTGCGAGCCATGGGAGCACGAACGCCTTCCTCGTCAGCGCCTTGCCCGGCGTATAACTCTTCTTGTAGTCTCTTGGCCATTGCAGCATCCTCTTCCTCCTGTGCCGTCCGGGCAACAGTGACAGCGTTGAAGGTATCATCGCCGTCGTCAAACTGCTCGTACGCCTCATCTTCCGTCATCGGGGTGTCATCGTCCGAATCGAGGTGGATGACGCCCTGGTCATCCTCGCGGCCCGCTCGGCGGTTCGACTGTGATCTGCTTGGTCGGGCTTGGGCCCGCGATGTGTTCGTACTCGGTCCGGCGGCTGCAGGCGCTGGGGTTGAGAGCGTCCGCTGGAGGTCTTCGTCGGCGAACCAGAGCTGGATGGCCTGCTCGAGGTCGGCACCGCACATGTCAAGCATGCGTTGCGCGGCGTCATCGTTGGCGCCAGTGATGCCCATAAAGGCATGCAAATCCTCCACGCTCGCCATCTTGGGTGGGAGGCGATCGGGCAACGGCGGGTGTTGAGGCGCGGGGTTATGACAGAGGAGGGGTTACTGGTGGGATGAAGGCTGTGAAGGCGAGAAGCGAAGAGGGTGATCTTGGACGGCAAGTCAATATTGAGGGGGTCGACCCAGGCTCTCGGCTATCAAAGTAAGGGCGCCCAAGTGTGGTGGGAGCAGGTTTTCCCGGTGGCGTTGGGCGAGAGGGAGGTTGTGGGAGACGGGCCCGGGCGATAAGGCTTTAAAATCGGCAAGCCAGCGCACTGAGCGCGGGGTCTTCCTGTTGGGGCGCGGTGACGGGATGGAACAATCGGATCTGCGTGGAATGGACAGGCAGCTCCGCGTCGCCTGGAAGGCAGAAGAAGAGTAAAGAACGGAAGTTGGGCAAAAAAGAGACGCCTTGGAGCTGAAAGGCAGCGATGTGAATACGTCGGCGAGGCACAAGCTCCAGATCAGCTCTCGCAGGCGTCGCTGGTTGGCACCTGCTCTGGGCAGCGTGTGACGCAAGAGCTGCCGGATCATCAAACAAGCGATTCCCGTGCCGATGCCGGCGCACAGACCAGGCGACAACAACATCGAGGGTTAGGGTAAAAATGTGGGCAACCCAGGAATCGAACCTGGGTTTATTCGGGAGAGGTTTTTAGCCACAACGAACTGTACTGACCACTATACGAGTTGCCCTTAATTTGATGGACGTTTTGGTGGGTATTGCGACACTTTTGCTCGATTGGCGATTCCTCTCCACCCTGTTTCCAGTGTTGACACCCCTGAGATGGAGACAAAAGGTGGGGCAGATGGACCGCCACTCCTTCCTAGCTCACCAGACCGTTCATATCACGCGTGGATATTGAGATCTCAAGAAAACATTGGCCAATAAAACAGAGATGAGATCTACCGCTATCTAGCCATATAAAACAGCACATCTGCCTTCTTAGGCTAGAATCGCCAAGCATTCCTTCCACTTGGCCTGCACATCCAGCGACCTCTCCTCCTTCAGGGCCTTCTCCATGGCCCCACTGACAAGATCCTTAGTCTCGCCCAGCCCTCCTGCACCACCACCAGCCTGCTTCTTCCACAGCTGCAAAGCCGCACCAGCAGCTTTCGTCCTCGCAAGCCTCTGCTCCTCCGTCCCCGCGTCGGCTCGGTCCAGATCCAGAGTAGCAAAGTACCACTTCAAAATCTCCAACCCTTCGCCGGCCGCCTTCACCTCACTCTTCCCGGCCGCCTCCAAAATCTCTGCGACACCCTCATACCAGTACGCACGCCTGATCATATCGAACTCAGGCTTCGAAATGTACGGGCTCTCGAGGTTCGTCTTGCTGGTGGAGGAGGCTCCTTGCTCGAGCGCAAGGACAATTTCCTTCAGCTCGCCAAGAGGATTCTCTGCCATCCTCTTTCGGTTATAACCCTTCGCCACGGCTTCAATCCCCGTCCAGGCAGTCTGGCTCTTGGTATCTATTCCCCTTGCCGAGTTAGGCTTCGTAGGCTTATCCACGTCCATAGCATCCTTATCCTCATTCGGCAAGTCGACGTACGGCCAGACAATTTTCGAGATCTCAGGGAGGAGTGTGAGGTCATCCCTCGCAGCCCCAAATTTTCCGAGACATCTGAAGGCGTGGGGCCGATAGTCCTCGTTGTTGCGATTCGCCTCACGGATGGCAATCTTCTTGAGTTGCTCGCCAAACTTCGCATCCTCCGTCCATAATGTCTTGCTCTTGCTGACAAAGTCCGGAAACGGCTTGAGCAGCTCCTCTTTCTTGGGGAAGGTCTTGAGCAGCAGCGCTTTGTCGTAGACCGGCCAGACAGCCTTGATATTTGCGAGATTGACCTGGCCTGTGAGATCGCTCGAGCCAGTAATAGCCGCCACGGCCGAGGCAATCGCGAGTGCACCAGCATGCTTGAGTGCCCACTGGGCAGAGCCGAGACATTTTTGAACCAAGCCAACAATCTCGGGGATGTATCGTGTGACCGTCAAACCACTGCCAGCATGTTTGCTCCAAACTTCCTCGAACTCCTTTTGCACATAGTCGTCGATATCATGCTTGGCCAAAAACGCGAGGGGAAGTAGTTGCGATTCTAAGGCGGTGAAGTGATCTGGCGAGATCTTAGACAAGGCCAAGATGGCATCAGCAACCTTCTCCCGGCGGGTTTCGTCTTCTGACTCCAGGTACAGTTTGATGAATCGGTTCACGTAAAGTTCTTTCGCTGAATCAGGGGCAACGCGGAAGATATACGCTGCTGCGCGAGCATAGTTTCCACTGACTTCATCATTGCGGCCGAGTGATTGCTTCTCCATAAGTTGCAAGAATCGCGCGGCGTGCGGTTGGAAGTCGTTCGTGTGTCGGGTTGCCAGGGTGCCGAGGAGGCGAGCGCATCCAATCTTGGTTGCCATGCCCAGGGATGACTTGACAGTTTCCTCTAGTTCTGGGGCAAGCTTGTTGATAACCTCGGCATCGGCATTGCGAAGGCAGTTCTCGATAGCCTCTGTGAGGGGACTCTGCGAAACCATGGCGCTCCTTAACTTGTCGATCTTCTCCTTGTTCTCCTCCTTTGCTCGCAGGTAGTGGTAGTTGATCGCCTCCGGCTCTACCGTGCTGAGCTGCCCGAGGAGGTGAGGCACCAATGTGGGCACGTAGGGGTTCAGCGCCTTCCCACCGCTTTTGGCGACCTTGATGACAGTGATCGTAGAGAAGAGCTTGACGTCCTCCGCCGAGTTGTCCATCGCTTTTTCCGACAAAAGAAAAGGCAGAGCTTCGTTCATCATAGCCACAGCGGCTGCCGTAGACCCTGACTCTTCAAGTTGCCGCACCAACGTGGTAGATAACGAAATGCAGAGGCGAAAAGCCGCCTCGCGAACGGTCCCCTTCACGTCGTCCAGCACTTTCAGCGCGGCCGCCCAGATATCTTTGTAATAGGGCTCATACTTGGGGAACGGCCGTCCGGCAATTAAGTCCGAGATAGCAGCGCAGCATGCTTCTCGTACTCTCCATTCTTTCCCGAGGATGTTCTTAAGCAAATCCTTCATGATTGCATCGAAGTGGATGTCCAAGACAGTGCCGGAATCCTTGACCAGTGCTTTCCAGATATCATCCATCGACTTTTGCACGTGTGTATTCGGGTCAAACCGGTAGCGGAATAACTTGGGGTACAGCTTAGGGTCGATCTCTGACTCTGAGAGGATGTTGCTGAGTCCGAAGCGCCCGAAGGCGGATCGAGTAGACCAAGTCGCCGAGTCGGCTGCCAACGACATGAACTTGTAGATGAGGCTCTGGTCTCCAACTTCATTCGCCAGGGAGACAATGTCTTTGTAGGAGGTGATGGAATTCCCGTCAGTAGTGGGGAGGGCCCCGGCTTCGAACAACTCCGTTTCCTCTTCGACTTTGATCTGCGGGCCTGTGCCTGTAAACGCTGTAACGATATCGCGCTGTAGCTCCTTCTGCAATTCTGCATCTCCCTTCTGGAAGACAAGCGTAAGTCCTCGAGTAGCTGTTTCCTTGACCAAATCGTCCCTGGCGCCGAGGAGCCTCATGAACGCGACTTGACAGTCTCTCAACTTTGAGTGGACCTCTTCTAACTGAGAGGAATGCTGGATGATGCAGAATAACCAAATCCCGGAAGCCTTCATCAAAGACGGCTTGGTTGTCTTGGAATCTATCAGGAGTTTCTTCAGGGCCGAGGTGACCCGGTCGGAACGTGCAGTTATACGCCAAGGCCCCTCTCGAGCAGCAACATCAATGGCGAGTTGAACAACCCCGGCATCCCAACAGGCAACAGCGGCTGTGATCGCTTCGCCCACAGCAAACTGTACTTCCGCTCCCTTTATTTCGTACAGAGAATAGAGTTTTTCCAGTACAAGCCCAACAATATCATCTTGCCTGAATGCGAGAGTGAGTCGTCCCAGTGCCGTTATGGCCTTTTCGTTGCCCTTCTTGGCATGTATCATCAAAGGATCAACGAATGCCTTCGTAACATACGCAACCATGTCCGATTCGTCTTCTTTCCCTGGAGTGATCGCTATCCCGGCCGTCCAGAGTTGGGTATAAGACTCAAAGAGTGCCTCTTGAGTCGACACCTGGGAAGAGGACATTGATTCTAGTGTTGGGAAGACGTCTCCAAAGCCGGCATCTGGAGATTCTTCCACCGAAGTCTGGTAGTACACCCGGCGAGACCAGAGGTGAGCCAACCCCAGGAAAGCGCCCTCTGCAGCATTGAGGCCTTGGCCAACAGCTGTATTGAAGGACGTTGCAGCCTTGGCCAGCGATTCTGCCGACTTTTTGATCGACTCCTCGGAGCACGCCGAGTGAGCGGCCAGGATTCCAAATGCCCTCGCGCCCAGAACACGTACTTCTTTGTTGTTCGAGGTAATAAGGGGAATGAGCTCACCGGCGCGAAGGGCGAGCGGCCCCAATACGTACTCGGGTGCGAAGCACGCAACGTCCACAAACGTTGTAGCACATTGCTCGGCTAGTTTGACATCTTCCTTGATCATTCCCTCAAAAGCGGCTCGAAGGAGGTGGAACAGGGCGCGGTTACCGTCATCCTGGGAAGCAAGATACTCTCGGATAGTTTGTCGGGTTTCCACGTTTGATCGTGTGCGCGTCTCCAGCTGCCGCTCCCAACCTGGATCTGCTTTGAAGTCCTCGAGCGCTGTGAGAAACAAGATACGTTTGCAGTAATCGAGGGCGACAGGGAATGCGAAGAAGGCGTCTCCTGAAAAGTTGAGAAAGGCCGAGTTCTCATCAACCTCCATCCCACCGCCTCCGCTACCATGAAGCCATACCGAGGAGCCAACAATACTTTGTGTGATGTTCTCCAAGAAGAAACTCCGCACCATTTTCCGCCATTCCGGCAAAATCCTTGAGTCCTCATCATCAGCATGGTATGTCCATGGATCCAGGCCTTTCTTGCCCTCTTCAACCACCTCACTACGTTCGGCCCGCCGAGCGGCGATGGCTAACAGATCGATCCACCTCGCGTAAATGTCGGAGAACGGGAGGCAAGTATTTGCCCATTTTGTCGCGGCATACCTCGCGCTGCGAACAGCATCGCCCTCTTCTTCGTTCAACGTCATGTACGTCAGGAGAATGGCACGCAGTTGGCTGTAGGCGGCCTCAAGGCGTGGGTGTTTGAGGACGGTGGTAAGGCCAGACAGTGCGCTTTCGATGTTCACAACCATATCGTGGGATGGGTCTTCGGAGAGGGAGCGAAAGAGCCACCCAGATAGCGCGAGGTATGCGGTGTCGGACATGGGGGCACTCCTTGCGAGAATGCCGATTGTTTCGTAGGCTCGCGAGCGCAATGCTTGCTCGTCGAGAGATTGGCTATTGGCCTTGGGCCAGCCTTGCTCCTCGATGAACCCTTTCAACAGATCTACGATTGGCCCACCGACCTTTCGAAAGTCGGTCTTGCTGGGGCCGATCCGAGCTGCCCAGTTGATGAACTCAAACTGTGCGCGGTGCAGCTTCGCAAGCTCGAGTCCGGATGAACCGGTAGGCGCTGGGCCGTCACCGGAAGTCTCTTCGCTGGTATTAGCTCGAGCCAGCATATTCTTCTTGAACGCGGCCAGGATCTCGTCGGTAAAGGTGGTAGCTATCTCGGACCTGCTCAGGAGACCCAAGATGCGTGCGCGGTAGGGGCTCGGCAGCTTTGAGTGGGCCTCAAACAGCTTCCGAACTAACTCCTTGTCCTCCAACGACACGGAGGTCCTCTTGAGGAGGTCATCGCCGATATTGGAGATGCGGAAGTCAGAGCTCGACGCGGCGTAGATGGCGGGCAAGAAACGCTCCGTGTCAACAAAGGCCCCGCTCGAGAGAAAGGCAGCAACCTTGATACGTGTCTCGGTGAGGT
>Ga0247770_1000998_pt1 | contig 25024 bp, 9 predicted proteins | sample UWRJL136409B6_FD_179943 | JGI IMG/M metagenome (GOLD analysis project Ga0247770, IMG submission 179943) | Plant litter microbial communities from Arlington Agricultural Research Station in Wisconsin, United States - UWRJ-L136-409B-6 | ecosystem: Environmental > Terrestrial > Plant litter >... | reverse complement strand
AGAGGAGCGGCACAGGACTGCAGGACCACGAGCCGGACCGTGTCACTATTTGGGTCCAGCAACTGCATACATCACAGGCTGCACTGGTAACCGGACTGAGGCTTTCACCGCTGCGCAGCCGTCGGAATCTCAAATCATCGGGGCAAGCGGTACCGGGTTATCAGCCGGGCGCTCCCAGGCGTCCCGTCCAGCGCGGTCAACAGGCTACACAGGGGACAGCGAGTCTTTCGGTGACGGCCCAGCTCCGCCAACAGAATCAAAGACATCTCTGGGTACTTTCTCACGCTTTGCTTGCCCGTTCTTCAAACGAGATCCTCAAAAGTACCGGCACACCGGGCTTGCCCAGACCCCGGTCGGACGACAGTCCATCGGGTCAAGTACGCACCGCTCTTCACAACTCGTGGCCCTGGAAGTAGCTGACTCGCTCGAAAGGGAGCACGTCTTTTGTAGGCACGCATTACCAAACGCTCATTGACCTTGCTATCTTCACGACTTTTCTACATACGAAAGTCTCAGTGCGCACCTCACAGAGACAAGCCCTTGTGAACGCGAAGACGGGGTGTTTCTGGACGGTATCAACTCCACACAGCTGCAAGATTTGAAGAAGCGAAGGAGGAAAGACCCGAGAACGGAAGCTGAAAAGTGGGTTGATATGTATCATATCATCTTCCCAGCCGATGATCCCGCGTCCACTCCGTCACCCTGTACGTTCTTGCTGTTTTCGCGATAGAGGCGTGCCAATAAAGCCACTAACACATACTCGCTAGACTATGAACATGTCTCGGGGTTAAACTGGGGCTCAGATGCGTTGCATGGACGCGAGTATGACACACTGCTCGAGTTCTAGACCTTCACCGCCGGCCGCACCTACAATTCGCAATTCCGGGAGGGGTTTCAAGGGAAAATTGTTGGGGGGGATGCGCCCCTATCAATTGCCGTTGTTCTCATTTACCCATGCTTGGGTTGAGCAAGATAATTTTATCATATTGGATCGCACCCGATCGCACCCCGGCCATGGGGAAAGGGGTTGCGGGGATGTCGTCATGGGGGGAGACCGGTTTGGAAATTGAGGGATGCCCTGCAGCCGGTAACAGTGGCTGTCAAGTCGGGAAGCGTTTTTTTCAGGGCAGGGAAAGGCCCCTCTAATTGCATATTGATGACACAAACCGAACCCAGCAATCCGGGTCCACTTGCCGAACTGCTGTGGGACATTTGTTGCAAGGAAGGAACCCAAAAGGGCCGCTTCATTGCACCACACTTGCTTTCAGGCCGCAAAGTAAGCCGCGCAATTTTTCAACCTTCCATGAACATGTTCACGTTGTCGCCGCCACCCCATGCCTATCTCGCATTCAGCAGCGTTCCTGGCCGCCAATCGGAGATTTGCGGTCACATGACAAGACTAAAAGCTGAACTTGGGCATCAGGCACCATTGCACCGCCCGATCGCGATGGCACCAACCGTCATCTCGACTCCCGTGAGAGGCTACGGCCAGCAAACATCACCTCTGCGGCGCGTTACCGCCATTTAATTACAGCTAGGTTTTACTTACGACAAAGTCCTCTCTCTTGCCGCAAATCGGCACCCAGCTGACCGCGGATTCGGGCGCTAGAATTCTCGCAAGGCTCCGTGCGACCAAGCCTGTGGAGAATGGACCCGATAAGCGCGCTAGCCATCGTGGCCCTCGTCGTTCAGTTTGTCGACATCGGCGGCCGTCTAATCACCAAGGGCCGGCAGAAACAACAGCAGGCCCGCGACCGTGACGTTCTGTTGGCGGAGCACTCTGAGAAGCTCTCGAGCCTCAACAAAGCTCTCCATGAGGCCGCTCAGGACTTTAGGGGCACCGCTAATTCAGTTTCAGCTGGGCGTGTGCACGACATTCGTGATGAGTGCGATCGCTTGGCGGAGGAGCTTAAGCATGTCTTCGGGCAGCCAGGGTCCCCGAAGCAAAAACCTGGCGAGTACCTCGACGATTTGGCGAAGCGCCTGAATTCGTTCAAGCAGTCTGTCATGGAGGTGGCTTTGCTGTCCATCTGGTAATGCACCCGTCGAGAACTGGTCGTTTTTGGGACAGGGTGACTGACGCCCTACAGGGAAGAGACGAGGACGACCAAGAAGCACGTCTTGCAATTCACGGACTGGATGGCTGATGTTTCTCATATTCTTGAAGGAATTGACGATAGCCTGCGAGCCGGCCGCGGCGTTGGCGGGCTTCTCCGGGAGGCTCGGACCAGAACATCTCAGGAAGATCCATCACCGTGGAGAGCCCAGTATGAGGAGTGGGCAACATCCAGAGGAGGCTTATCCATCAACCCGTTCCTGCAGACTGATCAAGATATGGACTCAAGAGATGACCAGCCCAACAAGCGTGCAGCATTCGAAATGCGGAATCTCGTCATGGCTGGACCGAGCGAAGCCATGAAGGATTTACGCGCCGAGATTGCCAATACCATATCAGGGCAAGACACTCAGTGGGAGCTTCTGGACTACGCAAAGAGGACCTCCATGGCCGAGGAGCCTTCTGGCGCTCCCTTGCGTTCTGTCGCGCGACGAATCATTGCCCCGCTTAAATTCGTGGATTTCTCAACAAGGGAAGCTGCCGTTGCCCAAAGCATTTTGGAAACATATTCTTGGATCTTCAACTGCCCCCAGCAACCAACGGGTAATGAGACAACATGGAGCAACTTCCCCGACTGGCTTGAGAGATCTGAGGACCCAGTATACTGGATAACTGGCAAACCCGGGGCTGGAAAGTCCACCATCATGAAGTTCATCCTCGGGACCACGATGCTGAAAACTCACCTGGCAAAGTGGGCTGGTGAAACACCTCTGCTCGTTGTACGGTATTACGCCTGGCACGCAGGAACAACTCCACAAAAGACGCTTCGGGGCTTGAAGCAGTCATTGCTGTATCAGGTGCTAGACCAATATCCAGACCTGATACCTGTCCTGGCTCCCAGGCGCTGGGCCTACTTCTGGCTGTTTAATCCCGAACGTGTAGGGGAGCAAACAGTGACCGAGTCGGAAGTCGACGAGTACTTTGACAGGCTGATGGCCATAAGTGGCAAAACAGTTTCCCTCGCCGTTTTCATCGATGGGCTCGATGAGTTTGATGTTTCACCAAGTGAGGTCGTGGCCTTGGTGGAATCGATCGCAACCTCGTCTCGGAACGGCATCAAACTCTGCGTTGCAAGTCGGCCTTGGGTGGAATTCGAGGACGCATATGCCGAGTCTCCCAAGCTACAAATGGACCTTCACACTGGAAGCGACATGGAGATCTTCACTGCCGAGCGGTTCCGGAGGTGCAGGGCCTTCCGCGGACTTTCGGCCGCCCACCCTACCGAGTCCATGAACCTGCAGCGTGATCTCACACTAAAGGCAAATGGTGTGTTCATATGGCTGAGACTGGTCGTCGATTCTCTTGAACAGGCTGCGACGGAGGGGTCCGGAATGCTTGAGCTTCAGGAGATCACCGAGAGCTTGCCCACGGACATGTCCGCCCTATACGACTTCATCTGGGGCAGCGTACCCAAGCGGAACCGACAGCGAGGCGCAACTCTGATTCAAGCTGTCGAAGTCGCTAACTTCACTATGGACTGGGCTTTTGCCTGGTTGTTAGACGAGTATGCCCCGCGTCGACACGACCTATCGCCCACTCACCTCCACTTGGTTGAGGAGGGCAAGTCTGGCAGGGAACGACAGCAATTCGACCATCTCTTGAGCTCCCTGAAGAGGAAACTTGCATCGCGAACCCGTTGTATCCTAGTCGAGTCAAATGGCTGTGTTGACTTCACTCACCGCACGGCCAGAGACTGGGCTGTTCAGTCGAAAGTCTGGGACCGTTTGCAACAGGACTCTGGTGAATTTTTCGACCCCAACCTGCTTCTTTTGGAGGGCTTCACAGTTCAGTTGACATCCAAGTCGCTATTCAAATTCGCTACCGATTCCGACTTGTGGTCTGACAACATCATGCAGGCACTTGAATGCGCGAGCCGCGTTTCTGACAGCACCGCCGAAAACATCGACTTCCTGGTCCACGCTCTTGATACACTTGACACGAGAGTGCCAGGAGCGCTGTGTTGGGCGAACTTGAAGCGCAGCCGCCATTGGTCATGCTATTTCGCTCCAAAAACTCTGGGACGAAATACGTTTCTTCACCTCACCGCTCAGTTCGCCGTGCTGCCTTACCTAAAGGCGAAAGCTAAAACCCATCGTCATATCTTCTTTCAGCCGCCAAGCAAACATCATACTAGTATCGGGGTTCTTCAGGGGGCCATCTTCGGTTACAAATTCCACTACCTCCACTCATCGCCCCAGAGGTTTGCTTGGTTGCTTGGGGATGTAGGTGATATAGGTGTTATAGGTGATATAGGTAGTACGGCGACTGTTAAGTTCCGACTCAGGGAGCAAGATTACGGAGATTTCTGCGTTACACGCCGATTGGACACAATCCAGTTCCTTCTGGACATCGGAGTTGACCAGTTCAAAATGCTTGTAGTGACGGGCGATCCGCACTTGAGGCACGGTGGAACCATGTGGCAACTAATGTCTTTGCGAGATATCGTTCGTTATGAAGCTACAGAGTCAACTCTGAGGCGCCCTGAGACTGACCGGTACTTTCGTGATGTGGCGAGAATGCTGGGAAATGACAGCTTGAAAACAGGTGCTAAGCTGGCGATGATGTGGGCTAGGTCGCGGAGCACTGGGGAGACTTAAAAGCATTGGCTACCTATACTTTGAGCGTTGGGCTGCACAAACGGTTTCTCTCCGCGTTCCTAGCATTTCGTTAGGTATTGGATTCGAATGAAGATATTAATACAAGGTGCCTGGAGGAAGATTCCATCATGTGGCGCCTTTCCATGAATTGTCGGAGGACGAGTACTCTACCAATGTTTGAATCGTGAGCGGCGGGGTACCTAGCCATCGTATTGCAGGCCCCTACATTGCTGCGCCTATGATGTGATCAGAGGATGACCGAAGGCGCGGGATTACTCCCCAAGGTCGCTGTCAAATACAGCGCACATGTTCTGGAGAAGCTGAAGGGTTTTGTCAGAAACACTGCACACTGGAATTCTGTGGAATTGATGGGGGTTGCAACTGCTTCATTCCATTGCTTGTTGGCTCTCTGGCTTCGCCAGAGAGCTTATATGCTCGTACGTTGTACTCAGCTGAACTGGCACAGCCAGTTCAGCTCCGTTCAGCTTTATCAGCCCCGTATAGCTCCGATCAGCTCCGATCAGCCGTCTTCCACCACACTCCGGCCGGTGGTGTTCTGGCTTCTGGCCAGAAACCCCTCCTTTCTGACCCACCCCCACAGAGCCAACAACAACAGGTTGGCTCTAGAGCTAATAGTTCAGTATAATAACCATTCCTTTTAACAAAGACGCCCTCATGGTATAGTGGTAACACTCTGTAGCTTATTTCTCGAAGGCCGTAGGTTTAATTCCTACTGGGGGCTTACATACAGATTTTCCAGCTAGTCTAGGTTATTCCGCCTTGTCTGTCCATAAAATCAGGGTATTCCTGTTTAAATCTGTCGAACTGCAGCCACCTCGCTAGGCGCTCAGGCTCGCTCAGGCGCGCAGGTGCCCTGCCGAACCAGGCTTGGCTGGAGCGCAGGGGCCTTGGATCATGTGCTCTTCCCACACACAGGGAGCTTCCATTTATATATAACTAAGGAGTGCTTCGCACTCCCCTTTTATACCCAATTAAGTCACTTTACAACTGCACTTCTGCTGCTCCTAAGCCCCTCGTTCCTCAGATAAACGTTTTATAAAATCCGAAGGGCTCTGTAACCCCTATTTGCTAGAATACTATAGCTTAGCGTGTAGTCGACTTTTATTACTTTACAGCCTAACTTCCTGTCGAAGCTAATAGTTATGAATATCCACATGCTGTAGTGTGGTATTACGACCTGCACCTGACACAGGCCTCGAGAGGACTGGCGCAGGTTAAGACAGAACGTATAGCAGGACACCAACAGGTAAGGGGCGTTCCGAAGACGGCTTATTAAGCTAGCACTCCTAGACAGGGGTTCAATATCACTATAAGTCGTTATCACTATAATGCATAAAGGTGAGTCTAAACAGTAAAACATAAATAAACAATTAAATACTAGCGTGAGGAACCGGAGTCCCTCACAGTAATTATAAGTATAACTATAGCTATCTATACTAACTAACTAAGAGGTACTTTATACCTTACTCGCAGTACCGCAAGTGCTTATTATATAAGCACTTTACACCACGTAAACGTTCTACTTATAAGGTTTCTCCTACTCGCGATACAAGCACTCAGCATGCCGTAAGCAGCACCTCATTAATCGTAAGGGCTTCAGGTCTTTACACCCCTAGCCTAATACACCTGGACGGTATACACCGTCTTCCTATACTGTTCCTTCTACAGGGGATTTATCGGGCTACCTCAGCTTAAGTAATGGCTTACAGAGTTATTACATAATTCCCCCTCTTTAACGTTCTTTTCCCATAAAGAACCTAAAAGGTAAGTTTCTCCTTTCACCATTTTACCATACAATAAGTATCCAGCTCTTAGGTTTTAAAACGGGAATAGGGTAAAAACACTAACCACTATCTAAACCTTACAGCTTACACGTACACGTTTAGTAGCGAAATGTCCCTTTATTCTTTTTATAAGTCTACTGTCCCTTTACTTATTTATTAGGTTTCGAACTGGTTTAACAGTTACAATTACTGTCTAAAAAAGTACCGGCCTTCTTAATGTAACGCTTTTAATATTAATAAAGCGAAGTTAAAGGCTCTTCTTATTAAAAAGCAGAACTTTAACTTATAAGTCAAGTCTGCTACTTAGCAGCTCTATAAGGCTACTGTTAAGCTTTAAGAGGCGTTAGCGCACTTGGTGCGCCTCTATAAGTAGCGGTCTCGCCTTGAGGACCGGGCTGCGAAGGTGTTTAGTTATAAAGCGGAGTTATTAAAGTTCTAAGAGAGTAAGGAGGTTAAGCTAGACGCCCCTCCTGAAGATATAAAGTCTTTTAACTAGGGGAACTTTCTAGCAGGGTCTCTATAGCGAGTGGTTGCTTTATAACTTAGTTTGTAACTGTTTACTTATCTTCCCTTTTTTTTTCTTTACTAACTTCTTTTCTTAACAGTACTTATTCTCGTGTAGAGTTTGTCGGAAGCTCCAGAAGTCCAGCTTCCTTATTAAGTCTAAAGTCTTTATAACCTTAGTTAAAGGTTTTAATAAATGTCCTTCCGTACTTATTAAGGAGTTTCCTACCGCTTCCTAAACTTTAAGTCCTATAGTAATCTTGCTCTTCAGTATAGTAGTTTAAATATTAGATCTTATCTTATTTCTAGTTCTTATTATTAGTTTTAATCAGTCTAGATTCTTTCAGTAGAATTCTGCAATTAAGTCTAAGTACTTAAGATTTTTAACTAGTTCTTATAAGTTACTTTCAGGGCCGTAATCTAGCTACCTAACAAGATATTTAAACATGTTCTTTCCCTTTTATAAATCTATAATTTCCTTAACGTTATATTTATCCTCGTTAATATTAATCTCAATCTTCTTTTCTAAAGGAACTCCCTTCAGTATAAGTTCTAAAAGTGAGACGTAAAAAACCTTAATCTGCACTTTTATACTAATAAGTAAATCTAATTTGTAATTAGAGGTAACGACCTTTTTCTTAATCCGGAACAGTCTGTACCTTTTAAAGTCGAGCTTCTTACTAAGTCGTTTCAAATACAGGTTTTGTGAAAAAAGGTAAACATAATCCCCCTTCTAAAGAGTCGGTCTCTCAACTTATTCGCTATTATAATGGAGTTTTTGCTTAAGTACTAGTTACTTAGTTCGGTATTTATCAGTAAATTTCTTTATTTGTTTACGTATAAACTTAAGTTCAGCTTATAGGTAATTATACAGTTCTTATATCTAATTTATACAGACTACAGCTTAAGGGGTACTGGTAAGCAGGCTTTAACGGAGCTTAGGCTCCTTACCGTAATTAGCGAAGAATAGTAATATACCTATCGACTTAACTAACGTTATATTATAAGCTATCTATACTATCGGTAATAGCTTAAGCTAATTATCTTATTCAAAGTTAATATAGGCTTAAAGATACATTATAAGTATTTAGTTAACTCACTCCGTTTAGCTATCTGCCTATAAGTAGAAAGCTGTTAAAAGCTTACTCTTTATACCTATTCTCTATATTAACCCTTACTAGAACTTTGATATAATTAACTTATCTTAATCTGTAACGATATTATCTAGCTAAAGGTGTTGTAAAACTACCTCTTTCTTAAAGATATAAGTAAATTACTTCACTATTATATCCTTTAAAGTTAATAAGAAGTAAGCTTACTTCGTTAATCTGTTAACTATTACAAGGATCTAATTATAAGTAACTCTTATAGTAAGGTCTTTAGACTTTAAGATCCTAATAACGAAGTCGAGTAAGATTAAACTTTATAACACCTATAATATAAAGAGTAGTTCGAGAAACCTATAAGGCTTATAATGCTAATTCTACTTTCGGTAGCAGATATTACAGTTATTAACTACTTCCTTAACTAGCTTTTTTATTCTTAGGAAAACGTACGCTTACTAAACCTGCATAAAGGTCTTAGCCCGGCTTATATATCCTCTAAGTTAAGACTTATAAACTTACTAAACATACTCTTTTTATTTATCCAGATTGTGAATATATGGTTTCTCTTAATACTACAGCTTTACTCCTAGTTTAAGTATGCTATTTATGCCTTTTAATAGCTGTTTTAACTAATAACCAGTTTTATCGTAATTTAAATACTTTAAGTACTTCTTCTTACAGTTCTACACGTGCCTTAAAAAGTCTCCTAAAGGGTACTTATACTTACAGGTTCCTTCTACTAACCTTCTTACTTAAAAGTCCTGTTATTACTAATAGATATTATACTCTGTTTATAAGTTTATATAAATATTAATAATTTGTTCTAATATCTAGTTATCTAACACTTATAATATATATTCTAATATACTGTTCTTTACTTTATTAAATATAGTAACGGGGACTAAGACTGGGTTAGTATCTTTATAATCCTGTTTCTAACTAAGAGTATTAGTTTACTTATTATCTTTTCCTTTAATATAGTGAATCTAGAAGTAGAATAAGGCTATTAATTCTACTTATTATGCTTACTGTAAGCTAAGTTCCTTCGTTAAGAAGTATTAAAGGTTATTATAATTTAAAAAGACCTGGACTGGTTCTTCCATACTACTTAAGTACAGTACTTACTTAACGAAACATTAAATAATCGTTATTAGTTCCTTATTATAGATTAGATATTGTAAGGCTAACCTGTAAATTCCCTTTAATAAGAAGGTAATTAGGTGGCGTTTCCTATTATCCTAGACTTAGCTAAGTTCTTTACTAATTACGAACTCTAAAGAGTCTATTTCGACTTAGAAAGGCTTTAAGAAATCAGGAAAAGTTAGGATTAGTGCTGTAACGAAGGTATATTTAAGGTCTTTAAACACCTTCTACTGTTTATTAGTCTACTTAAACGTCTTTCTTTTACCTGTAAGTTTGTAAAGTAGTTTTACAATCTTCGTAAAGTACCTAATAAAATAGTAATAGAAGTTTATAAAGTTAATAAAGGCTTATAACTCTTTCTAGTTCCTTAAAGTAAGTTAATCCCTAATTACCTTTATCTTTTCTAATTACATTTCAAGCTTTCTAAAGGTTACTCTAAACCTTAAATAGTTTAGTTCTTAAACGTAGAAGTAACTCTTCTCTAGGTTTACTGTCAGCTTTACTTTCTTAAAAGCTATTAGAACTTATTATATATACTTTCGGTATTCTTTTAAAGTTTCAGAATAAATTAGAACGTTATCTAAATACATAAAGATAAACTTATCGAGGAAAGAGTAAAGAACACTATTAATAAAGCCTTAAAAGGTTATAAGGGCGTTTATTAATCCCATTAACATAATACAGTATTAGTAATACTTATTATAAGTCCGAAAGGCTGTCTTATGTTCGTCCTCTTCCTTTACTCTAACGTAATTAAATCCTATAGGGAAATCGAAGCTAAAGAACTAGTTTACTTTAGTAATCTGTTCTTACATTTCCGCAATAAGTAGCAGTAAGTAACAATTCTTAATCGTATCTTTATTTAACGTTCGGTAATTAACAATTATACGTAACTTACTATCTCCCTTTTTCAGGATAAATAATATTAAGTACCCTATTAGGGACTAGGACTTTACGATAAACCTGTTCTTTAGGTTCTTATCGACATACTCCCTTAAAGCTTTAACCTGTTAGAGGTTTAGGTAATAAGGCTAGAAGCTGCAGAACTTCGCTCTTAGCTTTAGCTTAATTTTATAATCTTACAGTCTATAGTCCAGTAATCACAGTATCTTTTTTCAAAACAGGGTAAACTTTCTATATTCCGCTAGTACTTTAGATAAGTCGATTTCTCTACTTATCTATAGATTAGTTTCTAACTTCTTTCTACCTTCTAAATTATTATTTAGGTAATGCAGTAGACCTTCTAATCCTTTAGCCGTTTTAATAAACCTAACTTAAACTGTATTTAGTTCTAAAGGTTTAACGTGCTTTTAAATGCTTTATATATCTCTAAAACAGTTCAGTACCTTTTTAGCTTTCTTCAAACAGTAATTACAGTTAAAGGACTTACTAAAGGTAAGGTAACTACTCCTTTAGTTAATTATAAAGTTATACTTTTCTAGCTAAAGTAAATTTAGGATTATATTGTAACCTGTAACTAATATAATATTAAAGTCCACTTATTATTCGTCCCTATCCACTTTAATTAAGAGTAACGAGTAGTAAGTAATTTTGCTGTTATTATACTAGTATAAGCCTCCTTCTCTATTCTAAATGGGAATAGCCTCTTTATACTCTTTATTAGGGAGTTTCCTTCAGTTAACTAACGAGGAGTATATTAGGTTAGAAGCACTCCCACTATTAATTACTACTCTTACTCTAAATAACCTCCCATTTCCATCTATTATATCGATACTGACAGAATAATACTTATACTTCTTTAACATCTAAGTTATAATAATCATTTATCCTTAAAGTCTTATCCGGCCTAACCTCTAAATACCTCTCCTTCTTCTTAAGGTTTTTACTAATTAGTAAACTACTAGTTTCTAGCCCTTCTAAAGGGCTTATAACCTTTTCCTAATTCCTTTTAGAAAAACAGGCAGCTTTAATAAACCTAACGATTAACCTTTCTTAAGTTTTCACACCTTAGTGTCTAATCGACCTCGAACAGTATAATATTTCTAAAGTCTTTAATAAATTGATAATACGCTTTGCAGGTTTAAATTACAGTAATATCTTTTTACTCTTAGATCCGTTAGTAGTCTTTCTGTTTCTACCACTCTCTAGCTTTTCCATTAACATATAATAAGTACGTTACGATTAAGCAGTTATTAAGTACTCCTTTTTACTAACACGTAATAGGAGCTTAGTTAACTATAGTAACCTTCTGCTTATTACTAAACTCTTTAGTTAGGGAATAAGAGACTTAATAGTAAGTTAGTTCTAACTCTACTCTTACAATAACGTAATCCCGTCTTTATATGCTAAGGAAGTGGTTATAAAGGGCCTTAAGCCCACAATACCAGTTAAAAGCGCAGTTATTATACACGTAATTAATCTACAGTATATCCCTGTAACTAGGGTAGTCAACGTTAACTGCAGGTGTTACAGTTATAAAGTACAGAACGGGAGAAATAACACCTTATTCTTTTTCTTCTTCCACTTACCTCTATATACGTTATTTCTCCCAAACCTCTTCCCAAAACTCAGGTAACAATAACCTAACTTATTCTTCCACAAAGTGGCCTTCCTTACCAAATCGGTATTTAAGCTAATTAATAAAGCAAACTCTATTACAGAATTATAACCCAATCTCCACTACTCTATCTTTAGATATTACAGTAAGGCCTTCGACTTACAAGTCCTCCACTTCGTCTATTAACTCTTAATACTTCTCCTTTAACTCTTAAACCTTCCATTAATGTACTTACTTTATACCTTCTCAGGAGACCCTCAAAATACTAGTTTAAAGTATACTAACTTTAATACAAGGCAGTTATCCAAACTGTCCTTCTTTTAAAGAGGTAAAGGTGTTAATCTACTTAACGTGCTTAAAGTGTTTAAGAGTCTCAGAAGATACTGTTAAGAAGAACTTTTATTTCTTTAATTCGATTCTCTTAACTTATTCTCTTTTACCTTTTAAAGCTTACTTTACCGTTTAAGTAACCTAAAAAGCTAGTTCTTCAACTCCCTCTATCATCCTAGTGATTTCTAAGTTAAGGTCTTTCTTAAACTTCCTTAATTCTTAAGTTTACAGGGTAAGGTTTTTAAAGCTTATAACAGCTAACCAGAATATCTCTTCTTAAAGTTAGTCTTCTATAACTTACACCTTTAATAGTTCTAAGTTTCCACCTTAAAGTCAGTCTTCTATAACTTACACCTCCGTAACTGACTTTTCTAAGACACCCTTAAGGACTAAGTACACTACGTCTTAAAGTTCTTCCTTTTCTTCCTCGTCTTCTAAATTACACTTATCTACCTAAGTGCAGTTTTCTTCGTTACCTGCTATCCTAATGTAGATATCCCTTAAGTTAAACCTAATGTGCTTCCCTCTTTCTAAGACAGGTTTCTAACTAACTTACTTTAGTAATAAGTACTGCTATACTATATAGCTTTTCTTATCACAGTTAAAGCACTAGACTTAAGATAAGTCTTTAAACTACTTCTACTGCTACTATCGTTAAAGCTTATTATAATTAGGTCGGTTCTAACAGTTTACTATACTAATATCCATTAGCCTAAAGTAGTAACCTGTAACAGTTAACTAGTTCTTCTTTAACTTACTTAGCTAGTAAAGGGTCTATTCCTTCTAGTAGTTTTTCTAATAATGGTAATTATAATACTAATTGTCAGCCTTAATAGTTATCTCAACCAGTTCTTACAGACAGTCCAGTCAGTCTTCTCGGTAAAGGTCCCTAATAATATACTCCTTCAGACTACTCTAGAACAGCATTACTAAGGCCTTTTAGCTAAGTTTAGTTTTTACTACTTCCAGTTTAAAGCGTGTAGAGAACTTAAAGACTGAAGACATCTGCCTTAGGGCTATAAGGCGTTATTTAGCCTATCTTAAGGCGTCCAGTTCTTTAAACTTAGTTTAAAGTTAATCGATAAACATATTAAAGTCGTCGAAAAGGGCCTAAGTCTTAAGGGCCTCTTTACGCACTCTATCCACAGAGAGGTCGTTAATTATCTTTACATAAGGTTTATATTAGCAAGCAGCTACTCTATCCAGTAAGGCTCTAGTAAACCTAACCTTTCCTTCTTCTTCGAAGAACTGCTCGTTATAGTAGGTAATATAGCTCTAGAGTTAAGTTATCTAAGACTCTAATTATGCAAAGTCTCCTTTAAAACGCAACGGTAAGAGAAACTTCACTTATTTCTTTTACAAGCCTTTAAAGTCGTTATTCTCTAGCTTAACAGCGTTAAGTCAGGCTTAAAGCTTCTTAATAAAACTGATACAGCTTTTAATGTCTCTAAAAAAGGCTTTATTAAGTTCCTTAACTAGTCCCTACTAGTTAAAGTTTAAGTCTTCAAAGCGTACAGCTAACTTATCGATAATAGGAAGCCAAGGCTAAGCTTACGCTTTCTTAATCTCCTTTCCTTTTCTAAAGGTCGATATATTAGTAGGAGAGAGGTAGTATCTAAGAGTTTAATAAATAGCGTTTAGAACTAAACGTTAGTATTATATTACAACCTATACCTAATATAAGCCTTAAGAGGACTAGTACAGGTTAAGACAGAACGTATAACAAGACACTGACAGGTAAGGGGCATTTTAAAGACAGTTTATTAAGCTAACACTCTTAAACAGGGGTTTAATGTTACTGTAAGTTATTATTACTATAATGCATAGAGGTAAGTCTAAACAGTAAGATATAAATAAATAATTAAATACTAGCGTGAGGAACCGGAGTCCCTTACAGTAGTTATAGGCATAACCATAGCTATCTATACTAACTAACTGGGAGGTACTTCGTACCTTGCTCGCAGTGTTGTAAGTGCTTATTATACAAGCACTTTACACTGCGCAAGCGTTCTGCTCGTGAGGTTTCTCCTACTCGCAATGCAAGCACTCGGCATACCGCAAGCAGCACCTCATTAGTCGTAAGGGCTTCAGGTCTTTGCACCCCTGGCCCAGTGCGCCTGGACGGTGTACACCGTCTTCCCGCACTGTTCCTTCTGCGGGGGATTTGTCGGGCCGCCTCGGCCCAAGTGACGGCCTGCAGGGTCGTCACATATGGTCCGTAGAATGGTTATTTTAGCTGTGATTAGCTAAATGGCTTAATTGTTATTATAAAGAATAGTGGTATAATAGTTATCTAGTTAAATAGATAGTTCTGTAGGTAATTATTTAATAAATAAACCTTCTTTCATAGCTTAGGCTAGAGCTAAGAGCTCTGTTTTAGTAATTAAAGTAGTTATAATATCATATTTATTAACCTTCTAACTAACTAGGCTCTTAAATAACTGTATTATATAAGCTTAAGAGCTCTGTTAATCGATACAGTTATTAGTAAAGGAGGCATTACTAGCTATTAAAAAGCCGTCGCTACTCCTTAACTTTAAAGCCATAAACTAAGTATTAACAAGGTAATAAAACATTTAGTGAGCTGCCTTATAGTGTTAAGGCTTTAAATTAGTGTTAAATCTAACTAACTGTAACACTATAAAGGCTATATCTGGCTTAGTAATTACTATAGCGTAAAGAATCGATTTAACCTTTTGTTAGTAAACTTTAGTTAAGTAAGGCTTAGTTTTACCTTAATATAGTAATAGTTTAGCAAAAGCTATTACTACTTTAGCCTTTATAATAATAGTAGTAGAGGTAAAGGCTAGTTTAGTAATCTTATTAATATAAGCCGTCTGGAAAAGCTAAATTAAACCTTTAGCTCTGTCCTTAAAAACCTTAATACCTAGTGTTAAACTTCAGGAACCCACAGGGCTGTAGTACAGCGGCTGTGGCTTAGAGGAAGAAGTACAGTACTGGTCCAAGCTAGCTACAGTGCCTACGGCACTGTAGGAAGCAAATGAAGGCCTGAATTAAAGGGCAGTGCTACTGTAAATTAAGGTATCATAGCAAATATTAATGCTGGAAACAAGAAGATCCAGAAGGCAGTGCCGTATACAATGACTAGAGTAGAATGAAGTTGCTTGCTTAACTAGAATTAGATGCAGGAGAGGAGAGAGCCTGTTATAAGCTGTAGGAGGCTCTGGAATTCTTCTAAAGCCTTTTAAAAGGTGAAACTAACTAATACAATAATGGAATAATATTATTCTAAAACATTATGTATGCTTCTGCTAACGTAGTAGCTAACGTGGCCACTGTAATGCTCTAGTTAGTTCTGTAGGGCAGTAGCCCCACTGGATTCAAGAGATTCCAACCCTCTAGGGTTCTAGAAGATTCAGCTGGTAGTTTCAAGGCACGTAACCACCCTACAGGGTACACAATATAGGGTACACAGTACAGTGTACTAAGTAGCTAGAAATTAACAAAGGAGATTATATAACTGGGGTCTTTAAGTTAAGTAATTAGGGTTAAAAACCCAGTGTTAAACGGAACCCCCTAAGTTCCTCTTTTATCTACTGTTAGATTTACCTATTTATAATATCTTATTGTAACTGTTTTCTAAAAGCTAGGAGACGGGACGCTTATAAACTTATTTATAAAATAGCCTTTATATTCTAATTAGTCTTTAAGACTATTAGTAAGTTAAATTAAATAATAGATTCGGGTGCTTATTATAATCGCTCTTTCTTATTCTTTTTCTTTAATAAGATAAGCATTATTTTATAATTCTTTTAGTTAAAACTTATTAATATTATACTTTTATTTCTTCAATTTATTTTCATCGTTCCTATCTTTACTAAACCTAATTAATAGGGACTTTTATAATTATAACTTTAAAACCTTATTTACTTAAGGGGGTAGTTATCCTAACTCTCACACTTCTAGGCTTATCTTAGTTGCCGTTTATTTTTGTCAGAAAGAAGGGGGTTCTGGCCAGAGGCCAGAACTGTCAGAAAGAAGAGTCTGGAAACCACCAGAATAATAGATTTGTAACCATTGCTACAGACGCGCAATTGTAGCCGCGCGGCTTTGCCACACAGCTTGCGACTATTCATAGTTATAAGGAAGGTTCTCTAGCTAAGCCAGAGAGCCGAACAAGCAATACAATCACACAGTTGCAATCCAGAGTGCAGTGCTTCTGACAATTCTACTCTTTTAATTTCTTTAATAATAAAGGGGGGCATTCTTATAATGACTCGGGGCGTTTATTCAAGGCGTTTGTTCAGGTTAACTCTGTTGTTCTTTTTAGGCTCTGTGTGTAATATTACTGTAGCCGCTTATGTATATAGCGATGCGTTCTCTAGTGCGTGCTACTATTAAAAAAAGGGGCTGCGCCGCGCAGTTCTTTAAACTATACTTCTTTTAATTAATAATCGATCCGACGACTTTCACTACGAAGACCTCCTATTAAAAGCCCAGTGACATTCTAGCCCTTCAATTAAAGGAAGATAACCTAATCTATAGTCGCGTTTCCTTTATTATTCTATGCTAAGCTCCGTTCTATACTAGGCACTGTTATATACTAGGTTTTGTTCCATACTAGGTACGTATTTGTTTTTCTACATTAGTTGCATTTGTGTCCCTCTGATTGGAGGACTAATAGTCTGGGAGTCGGCCTTTCAGGCTGATAACAACGTTCTGTGGGTATAGTTCTCTTTGTAGTTTCTTCCCTGTTGCACCATCGCACTAGTTTAATGGAAAGATAATAAAGACAGCACGAGTAAGACGTAGGTAGATATAGAGATAATATGGATCCGAGAGACAAGATAAGTGAGGATGAAAACAAGCGGTCCCGTGTTGAGGTTGGGACCCCAGCTAAGAGGTTTGCCTGCTCTTTCTAGAAAGCGCATCTATATTCAAAGATCGATATCCATTGCGGCATACCAAATCGCTAAAATCCCTTTGGTGGTTTTGAGCACGTTAGGTGCGTTAAGTAATTAACTGGGCATTACCAGGAAACCCTAATAACTATTATTAAGTCCGTATTTCTATTTATCTAGGGAGCACGTTCTCACGCAGCATAATCCTGCGCTGCGTTGCAATAACTGTTGGAAATTTTGTAAGACTGAGGGTGAAGTATCGGAGCATCACACGAACGAGCACTGTTCTTCAGTTAAGATCTGCGAATACACTCTTATGCAAACCCACTAGGTCGAGGAATTCCGAAATTAGAAGTTTAAGGGTAAGGGAAAGTTATATTAAAGAGAGGCTGAAAAGTAGTATAACCTAATAGAATATCTTTACCTCAACTTCTTAGATGCTAACCTTAGTACTATTAAGGAGTGCTACACCCCTTATAAGCATAACCACTAAGATGCGTGAAGTGCCTTTTAGTTTCTAATTATCAGCAGATTACGAGAACGTTAATATAGACGGTTTATAACTGTATTAACTAGTTTAAGGGTACGTTGTTAATTTACAGTTTAGAAAGGAGGACACATCCCTGTACTATAGCTAACGTCTTTGTTAGAAGCACTGCACTCTGGATTGTAACTGTGTGATTTTATTGCTTGTTAGGCTCTCTAGCTCAGCTAGAGAACCTTCCTTATAACTGTGAATAGTGGCAAGCCGCATAGCAAAGCCGCGCGGCTACAATTACACGTCTGTGGTAATAGTTATAAATTTATTATTTTAGTAGTTTCTAAACTCTTCTTTCTAACAGTTCTAGCCTTTAGCTAGAACTCCCTTCTTTCTGACAGTCTTACTTGTACTATAACTCTACTAATTGCCTATATAAAACCCTAACCCCTAGACATTTCATTCCCCCTACAATGCCACGCCAGCTGCCAGACTGCGACTGTATTTAACCCTCTTAATTGACTACACTGTAAACAACGCTTATATATCGAAATCCGTGTAAATAAGGCTAATTTTTCCATTTTTACAACAATCCTATAAATAACTATTAACTTATGCTAACTAAGCGCCTTCTCAGCCTCTGATTAGCTTATAATTAACTTTATAAGTACCTCTGTTCCTTATAATCATGTGGCTTAAGTGCTATTACGCGTAGTTTATATAGTTTTTATAACTCTTATAATTCCTAATGTTACTAATAGTTTACGGCTTCTAGATGCCGTTACAGAACTGCCTTTATTCACACAGGCCCTTCCACTACCTTTAAAGGCATTACTTAACGTAGGAGTATTACTTACACTACTTAAAGCTGTCTTTATAGTTTTATATAATTATATTCCTTCTTAAGATAAGGGCTTATAACAAATGCTTAAAGTTATATTAGACTAACGGCTTGTAAATCTAATATTACCTTCATTCTAAGAACTCCTACCCTTACTCTTAAAGTTAGATACTTAAGCCTCTTAACTAATAATAATAATAATATTACCAGTCTAGCTAAGTAATGTAAGTGTAAAGGGTTAAGTAGTTAAAATAATAGCTTAGCTACCTTATAAAAGTAATTCTGTAAGCCTTAAAGCGTTAAGGTTATTAGTAAAAGTGTTAGAATTATGTAGTTTACCTTTAAGACTTATAATATAGTTAAAATCTTAATACTGTAAGTAATAGTTATCGTTAAGAAGACTTTTAACTAACTAAAATTGCTGGCGTCGCTTCGTTCGTCATTCCGCGACGGCCCTTCGCTACGCTACGGGGCGCTCCATTCCTCACTTTCGCTCCTGGCGATTTTATCCTTGTTTAACGTTTAGTAATTAATAACTATACGTAACTTACTATCTCCCTTCTTTAGGACGAATAGCATTAGGTATCTTATTACGGACTAAGACTCTATAATAAATCTATTCTTCAGGTTTTTATTAATATATTCCTTTAAGGCTTCAGCTTATTAAGGGTTTAAGTAATAAAGCTAAAAGCTACAGAGCTTTATTCCCAGCTTTAACTTAATTTTATAATCTTATAATCCGTAATCCAGCAGTTATAATATCTTTTTTCAAAATAGAGTAAACTTTCTATATTTTACAAGTACTTTAGATAAGTTAACTTCTTCACTTATCTATAGATTAGCTTCTTACTTCTTTCCACCTTTTAAATCGTCATTTAAACAGTGTAGTAACCTTTTTAATCTTTTAACTATCTTAATAAACTTAACCTAAACTATATTTAGTTCTAAAGGCTTAATATGCTTTTAAGTGTTTTATATATCTTTAAAGCAATTTAGTACCTTCTTAACTCTTTTTAAACAGTAATTATTATTAAGGGACTTACCAAAGGTAAGGTAATTACTCCTCCAGTTAATTATAAGGTTATACTTTTCTAGCTAGGGTAAACCTAAGACTATATTGTATCCTATTGTTAATATAACGTTAAAGTCTACTTCTTATTCATCCCTATCCACTTTAATTAAAAGTAGTAAGTAATAAGTAACTTTACCAAACATCTAAGTTAAAAAAAACTTCGCTAGGCTGAATTCTTACGCTATAAAACCCTAAAAACTGTTTGGACAACGGATTTGGAATCAGCGACCTAAACTGCCTCGCGCAGTGATGGCGCACCGATCGCGCACCGAAGGCGCGGCTGGCGATGGCGCTGAACCCTCTTTTAAGGGCGAAAACGTCTATCCGAACCGACGAGGAAATTTTCAGCAGAAAAGTGGGTTAAGCAAGCTACAGCGCTTATAACACATTTACAGACCGATTATAAAGGGGAAGTAGAAGAATAACTAGGAGGAAAATCTTTATAAAAACTTTTAAGACGTTATAATAAGTAAGGGAGCTGAAGAGCGTACGTTTAAAGCGATCCTTAAAGCCGCAAGGGCTTACTTTAAAGCCGTCTTCAGAACAGAGCAGATACGTAAACACGTCACAAGCGCCTTAAAAACACCTGTTAATTTAACCACCACTACTAGTAGCACCACTAATATAAGTATTTAGAAGATCCTTAAAAAAGTAATGAAAATCGAAAAAGTAGTTAATTAAAAGACTAGACTTAACAAAGCCCGCACTTATATAAAGGCGCTCCGATTAAGAAACATAACTGCCCTAACCCTAAACACAACCCGTACGTACCACGTACTTAAGAAGGCCTTTAGGGAGCTTACAATTATAAACATAAACCTAGAGAATAATACCTTTATAAAGATTATATAAAGGGTTAACTAGAATATTAAAAAGATAAGTGTAATGGTGGTAAAGCTCCTTTAATAGTTTAGTAACGTAGTAATCACGTTTAAAAAAGATAAATGGGAATAGTATAATAACCTTAATAACGAAAGCTAGGTATATTAAGCTTTAGGAGAGGGAGTAGTCCTTAAGTGACACACTTATATAATGTTAATAAAGGGACTGTATACTGAACTTATTAACAGTTATAACTTTATAATAGATAAAGGTTAGATAATAGAAGACATTAACGCTTATAATAACATATAAATTAGTAAGATTAACCATAAGTAAAGTTGTAAACAACCTAATAGTAAACCAAACCCTATTATACAGCTTATTATTAAAGTATATAACCTGGAAGACGTTATTAGCCTAATTAAAAAGGGTATAATTATAAAGTATAAGCATTTCCCTTATAAGCGTTATAAAGGTAAAGTGAAAGCGACTTAATGTTTTAACTGTGGTAAATAAGGATATAAAGTAAAGTTCTGTAAAGAGATATTATACTGCTTATTATATGTAAAAGCACTATATGTAAATAATATAAAGGTTAGCGAATAAAGAGTAACCTGTTTAATAAAACTAAAGCTAAAATAATATAAGTTAGTGTACATTAACTATAATAATAACTATTTAATTTTCTATAAGGACTGCTATATAGTGAAGGAGCACCACGAGTGTGTTAAAGCGATTTTCTTTAACAGAGTTATAACGTATAAAAAACCGTATAGGGAAAGGAATAAGTAAAACCTAAACTTCACCCCTATTATTAAATATAAATGTACTGTAACCGACTAGTTTACAGTTATATAGGGATATAGAAACTAAGTAGCTAATAAGAGAAGATAAATCTTACAGGTTAAGGTAAAGAGACTTAATCTCTTAAAGAAAGTAAAAATACTTAACGGTAACAGTATCACGTAATACACGAAGTTACTAAACCCTAGCGGCACCCTAGAGACCATATTAACCCTACCTAGACAGCGGCCTGTAAAAGCCCTAATAGGACTAATAGTAACTATTAATAGAGTTTAATAACCCCTATAACCAGCTATATCACCACTTACAGGCAGCCCTTTATAAAACAGTTAATAAAGTTAAAAGTACTATACTAGAATATTAATAATAAGGATGTGAGATTTAATAAGGTACTAGAAACACGAAGCGATTATAACCTAATAGTGATATAAGAACTATCTTAAAGCCAGTTTACTAACACTTTAAGATGTAAAAGAGGAGGGAAATTTAGTATAATTTACTATAATGGGAGGGTAGCGTTATACGTTAGTAAATAGCTTATTAATATAATGTGGATTATAAACTCTAGCCTAGACTAGGTGTTAGTAACGTTCAGCTATAGAGAGGAAGCCATTACAGTTTACTTAATTTATATATTAAGTAAAAAACTAAATAATTAAGTTATCCCCCTAACTGAAATTAAGGTGAAAGTGCCCTAAGGGAGAGTAGTTATAATAAGTGACTTTAATATATATAACCTAATATAGGATACGGAGGGATGTAAGAGCCTTAAGGCTAAACCGCTAATAAGGTTAGCGGAAGACTGGGACCTAACGTTAAAAACCCCTTTTAGGGAATTAACACAACTTAGACGTAAAAACGGAGAAAGAGATAATATAATAGACTACGTATAGGTGTCCTGTACACTAGGTGTTAATTACTTAAGTATGGAGAGTATAGTCGGGTTAAATTATATACTGTAAGCAGTTAAGATTAACAACACACCAGTAAAATAAAAAGAAGGAGAGGAAGGTTACAGTTATAAAATAATAAACACTGTAATAGTTACGGTAATAGTAAAACACCTTATAATACCAGCCAGTATAAATAATATCTATAAACTGGAAGAAGCTTTTAAAGTATTATTAAAGGAGCTTTTACGTATCGTAAACGCTACAGTACCTAGAAGGAAACCGAATATAGGGATTATAATGTTATAGTAGGACGACGAAATAAAAAGAGTTATAAAAGACGTAAGGAGAGTGGAAAGGATATAGAGAATATAACGCTTTTATATTATAAAGAAGGAGTTAAGGAAGGCTAAGAGGTATAGAGATAAGGTGATTAATAAGGTGTAAATAAGGTGTTAGTAAGGCTCCTTTAATAAAACAGTAACTAATAAGAACCTAAAAGAAATGTGGAATATAAACGTTAAGTTAAATTACACAGTTACTAACCCCTTAAATTACTAGCTATTTCAGTATTATAAGCTATAAAAGACACTACACCTAACAGACCCTAAATAGCCATCACTTACATTAAGAAGATAAGAGAACTTAATAAACGCTTTTTCCCCATACTGGAAATAAACCTCTTAAAACTTAAAGACTTTAATTAAAAAGCAGGCTCCTTTTTAAAGATTATATTAATAAACTAGAAGGTGAAGGACTTAAATGTAAAAGAGGTTATTTAAAGAGTAGGTACCTTAAAAGCGCCAGGACTAAATAGGATCTTTAACAGCCTTTTAAAAACCTGTAATAAAGATGGAAGACTGTCGGCCATTTTAGTGAAGATTATATAAGCGAGCTTTAACCTTAGCTATTACCTGAAGTGTTAATATACCGTATACGTTATAATACTATTAAAACCAGAGAAATTAATTAATAATAAGAAATATACTAAAGTATACCGCCCTGTAACCCTGTTAGACGTAATAAGGAAGATTATTAAAGCTATCCTGATAAAGAGGATCTCCACTGTAACGGAAACAGCCTACGTACTCCCCAACCTCCAGTTTAGATTTAGAAAGAAAAGAGTAATAAATATAACCATCTAAGCTATTATTAATAACGTTTACACGGCATGGTTACGTAAAGCTTACACCTTATTACTATAGCTAGATATTATTAAAATGTTTAATAAAGTAGATTAGAACTAGCTGTTTACTACACTAAAAGACTTAAGGTTTAAAAGAAAGCTTATCCTCTAGTTAATTAGTTATATATATAAGAGAATAGCCTAATTATTATTTAATAACAGGCTGTTAGCACTGTAAAACATTACCTAAGGGATTCCCTAAGGATCCCCCTTATTAGTAATCCTTTTTATCCTCTTTATTAATACACTGTATAAAAAGTTAAAATATATTAAAGGCTTAATTACATTAAATTTTACAGACGATATAAACCTTTAAACCTTTATATATAATATATTAACATATTATAAGATCCTTAAAGTTACGTATAAGATCTGTAAGGAATAAGTAAAGGAAAAAGGGATAATGTTTAATTTAAAGAAAAGTAAGCTTATTCACTTCTTATAAGTAAGGTGCTTATAAACTGAAAAAGTAAAGATCCTAAGAGAAGACTACTTAAGACTAGCGTTAGTAGAGTTAACCAGGTTTTTAAGAGTCTGGCTTAACAGAAAGCTTAACTGGAAAGCTTATTAAAAAAGGATTATTAGAAAAATAGAAACTTAAACCCTTATATTAGCCTGACTTATAGGGAAAATGTAGGGAGTACGGGCTGTCCACGTTTAAGAAATTTACATTAAAGTTATTAAAAATATCCTTACTTACAGAGTAAATATATAGCACACATTAATAAAGCCAGGAGAACTGGTAAAAAGGAAAATTAAAAAGCTGGAAACCACTTAGACATAATACCTGTAGATTATACTTAAAGCGTATAAGGTAACCTTAATAAGGAACCTAAAATTAAAAGCTTAGGTCCCACTACTTAATATTTACCTGAACTAATAGATAGTAAAAGTTAAGTAGCGATTTAAATATATAAAGATTATAAAGCTTTTATATAACATTAATAAAAAGATAGTTAAATAGGTAAAATAAAGATAAGGTGTAACAGTATATACCCTTTTAACGAATAATAGTCTGATAAAAACTATATAAGTAAAAGACTAGCTAGGGCTTACATTAAGAAAAGTGGAAAACTTAAATTAAGAGAAGTGGATAAACTATAACCCTGATATCTTTATCTTTTATAACTGGAAGGAAAGATAATAAAAAAAAAGGTATAAGGTGTTTATACGCTATAGTTACATCGTTACTGTAACGGATATATATAACCTTAATAAGAGTAAGATATTATTTTAACTTTATTAAGAACTTATAAAGGTTTAAAGCTTTATCCTTATATAGGTTAAAATAGAGAAGATTAGCCTAAACGCTTTCCTTTATTAAAGAAAGGTCCCTAAGGTGGTGTCGCCCTAATACTAATGTGGTATTACCCTAGAAATAATAGTATATATAATCTTAAGGTGCTTAAAGTATAATAAAAGTAACTTATATAGTATTTAGCTTTACGATTAGTAAGACTTAAAAGTAAGGTTATTACACTTAATAAGTGTAATGATTATTATTAACTAAATTATAGAAATTAAAAGGCTGGAAGAATACAGCTTAGTTAAAATACTTAATGATAATAGGAGAGGTTTAAGTAGACTGTTACTAGACTGTATTAACCCTGATAATATACAGGGTATAAAAAAGAAGAAGATGCTGAGATATTAACTTAGATTTTAAAGCAGTATAATAAAGACCTAACTTAAAAGATAAGATAGTAAATAATATTAAGGGATAATTATATAATTAAAAACTTAAATTATAAATATACTGTAAATATATTATAAATATACTGTAAATATATTATAAATATACTGTAAATAACCCTTATATTATTATACATTAACTAAACGTAACCACTATTATTAACTTAAAGATTATTAAGAGGAGGATAGTTTTAGTCCTAAGTGTTATTAATAATAACTTATAATAATAATTAATAATAAACGAATTATAGACAGATT
>Ga0247770_1000997_pt1 | contig 25026 bp, 30 predicted proteins | sample UWRJL136409B6_FD_179943 | JGI IMG/M metagenome (GOLD analysis project Ga0247770, IMG submission 179943) | Plant litter microbial communities from Arlington Agricultural Research Station in Wisconsin, United States - UWRJ-L136-409B-6 | ecosystem: Environmental > Terrestrial > Plant litter >... | reverse complement strand
GACCATGCCGGCCGGGCCGGGGACGACGTCGGCGGTGCGGTCGCGGCAGCGCGAGCACAGGCCGATGGAGGCGTGGGTGACGCCGGTGCCGTAGTCGGGGAACACGCACCGCCCCGTGGTGCAGTTGATGGGCTTGACGTAGGCGTCGAGGTCCTGCGGGTTAGTGAGGGCTTCGACGATGATGCCTTTCATGTCGACAGTGGCTTCGACTTCGGTGCCGACGCGGTAGAGGTCGCCGATGGCAAAGTTGGCTACGGGGAGCTTGGCGGTCGTGTTGAGGGATTTCTTGTCGCAGTAGCGCAGGCCGAAGGCTTGTTGGGTTGACGGGCCGAAGGCCGAGCCCATGAGGACGATGGCCACGGCCGTGAGGGCGTATCCGGCGAGGCGGGAGCGGAGGTTTTTGAACAGCATGGGGAGGATCTCGAGGGAGCCGATGATGCCGCGGCTGGCTTCGTCGAACTGGTAGAGGTGGTAAAGCGGGCGGGAACGGCGCGTGAACCACGTCCATTTGATCTGGCCGATGATCTCGGCGATGGCGAAGAGCATGCACGAGCGCGCAGCGGTCGCGAGGGTCGCGATCACGGTGCTGAAGCTGATGGGGATCTTGCTGGTCCAGTCCTGGTAGTAGTCCTTGCCGTCGTAGTACCACAGCAGGACGATGGTCGCGGCGTACATAAGGAGCGCCCCTGCGATGCCGGCGATTTCGAGCGGCCAGTACCGCATCACGTGTGGCCGGCCGGGGTGTTCTTTGAAATGCCCCTTTTCCCAGTGGAGTTGTTGGTAGGGTGTCTGGTCGGGTGCCGCGTGGAGGGGGGTGTCTTCGGGGGAGACGCGGCCGGAGACGGGCTCGGGGTTGCGTCCGCGCAGGGCGGGGTTGGGGGAGGGTGTGCGTGATCGTCCCCACTGGTCGTCCCCTTCGGAAATCCGGGGGGACGGGAGCGGGAGCGGGCCGGTCGACATGTTGGCGACGTCTCCCGGGGAACCAGGGGCGGTGTTGGTGGCCGTGGCTGTTTATGTGGGGATGGACGGAACGGCTTGTACTCGGTTTTGTAGCAGGGCGGAGATTCAGACCGGGGCGGGAGGGCTAGCAGTTGTTAGGCGAGATATTGGAGCGTGTGTTGGGTTATATGACGAGGACGCAACACTGACTTATTCAAAAACATCGTTTTGTGCTCAGTCGGACTCGGCTGGGGGCCAGAATGCGAGAGCGTGGTGCACAGCATCTTGCGGCCTGCTACAGCCCATGGAACATAATACGAGGTCTCACGACGGCTGACTGGATGTGGTCGCCAGCGGTCGGGCCTGTGTAACGCGCTGCAGCACAGGCTCATCGCTGCCGGCAGAGCACAGGGGATGGCTCAGACAAGAGTCTTGGTGCATGTCCCGTCGGGGCTGTACCGTACTCGGACTTGCTGACATCCATGGCTGACAAGATACCATACATCCAGCAAAAGGAGCGTTGTGTACCCCCGTGTGGCTTCCATTCTGTTTCGGCCAGATCCTCCGGGTGGCTTCATCGAGGAGGGGGATTGCTCTGTGTCGTACAGACGCCATTTTCTTCGGGTATCGCAGACTAGGAATGGTGCATTACCTACAGCGGTCTACTACTAAGCAACCGCAGAGTAAGACAGCATAGGGCGCTTGATACTGAAGCGTTCAGGGAGCACGCGACCAGTTGCTGGTCTGAACCCGGTCGTACTCGGGTGTCGCAATTTAGAAGATCAGCGCCGGGGAGCTGGTCTCGGAAGCTATTTCCCACAGGATGAGGTACAGTAGGAGTTCACGGAGATAGGTGAGATTTTGGGGGTGTGTTGGTGGTAGGCCAATCTAACAGCCTAGTAATCTGCGACGAATCTGGGCACACGGAATTTCCTTTCTTGTTCGTCGTCCTGAGCTGGGCTGAGCCGTCGCTGATTTATCCTGAGCGTCCCCTGATTCTTCCCTGAGCTAAAGGTGATCCCGTAAACCGCCGCTGCACAGCCTCAGAGGCCCCCTTTTCAGTCCCCCGACTAAAGTTTCCTATCGATGTGTATAGGTACTGTGTTTCCGCGGCTGGTCAAGCTTGGGGCGCTATGAGCTCTTGCGATGTTCCCATGGCGAGAGCGAGCGTTGAGCTTGCCGGTCTTGGCATATTGAAGCGCCCAGGTCAATGGAGAACGTCCCATTGTGTCGAGAGCATTGGGGTGTGCCCCGAAACGTATCAAATCAGCGGCTAGAGCTGGCGGCGCTATGTGAAGCGGCCTCACGCCGTAGCGGACATGTTTATCCCGTGGGCGGACAAATTTCGGGATATAAACATTTGGATTCTGTCCCTCGGCCAGGACCCGGACTGCCACAGTATGAAGGATTCGGTTCGGTATCCTCTCTAAATCCTTGAAACGGCTCCTCGTTTATTAAGCATCAAACTCCTTCGTGACTGGGCAGGCTATGCCGTTAAGTATGTTCCTCTCTATTTTAAGTACCTTGACGTAGCTAATAATCACTACCTAGTGTTCATCTAATAATTAGGAATAAAATTTCCTCCACTTTAGAATATCTACTCAATTAATGTTAGATTAGTTTGATATCTCTCAGAACTGAAATCTCAAATCCTTTAGCTGCGGCAAACCCAAAGAGTTTTCCCATCCCTAATCTTTCAAAGCTGTCTACAATTTGTTCACATCGCCGTAAATACAGCACATTGAACACATTGCAACCTTCTGAAAATCCCAAATATGCTTTTCTTTCAGTCCATTCACGTGGAGTTGAGACTAAGAGTGCATATATCATAGGATTTGGCGTGAAGGCGGACTGCTGCTGAAACTCCGGATGCTCCAACGAAGCCCAGCCGCTTATAGCGCTTCGTGATTCCGGCACTGCAACAGCTCGTCGTGCGCTTGGGGATAGTCCAACTTCCTGAGAGCTATCCCAATTGATAGTGGTGTCGGAGGTTCCGGTAAGGTATTCACCGACTATGACGAGCTGCAGACAGCCACGGACATGCAAGACGTCAAGATTGGACACTGGATTTTCACTGCTCAGGCAATGGCTCTGACTTTGTTGCTGTATTGTCCTTGACATCATGCCATCCTCCACCCGTGAGGAATCAAGAGTGTCGGTGGATGTAGCAGCGACCAAGACAAGTTGACTCTCGGCATTACACCGCCACCAAACCTTCGGCAAACCGTCCGCCGGCAAATCGAAAGTTTGTAGCAAGAGGGAAGCAACACGCTGTCGAGAATGCCATCTGATAGCTGTGTTGACAGACGCCCAAGACCAGGTAGGGTGTTTGGCCAACCGCTCGTGGGTGCCGGGCGCAGCTTGTTCCCAGAGTAAGCCCCGATGTAAGTCCCCTTTCCAAAGTCCCGCCATGAAGCCATCCTCGACGGACCCGATACCTTGGTGACATGGTGTGCGCCCCAGCGCTCTCGCGAATTCATTTGCCACACCGAGAAGAGCCTTAATCCTGTCCTTGCCCGGGTACGAGAAAGTCAGACTGCTATACTGCTCGACAACGGCTTCCCATCCGCAATAAATGTCCTCTGCAGTTCTGAGCTCTAAGCGGAGTGACGCTTTGATCGATAGAATGGCCTCAGCTGAATAATCAAGGGCGGCCGATCCAGCCATGTCGCCGAGCTGGTTGTTTACGGTCTCGTTTCGACACTGGCATTGCATGTAGACCCCGGATTGGGTGAAGCAAACGATCCGCCGACTGAGAAGCCACTCTTGGAAGATCCAGCCACGAGTCAATAGTTGGCTGGTCTTGAGATGCTGCTCAAACACGCTCCCCAGCTGTGATGCGCTAGCTCGGGGATAAACGTAAAAGTGGCCCTTTTGCATTCCGGCACTGTCTCGGTATGGCAGTCGAACAAGAGGGAATGGCTTTGGAGGCGAGTAGTCCGCATACGACGAGTCATTCGAGGGGAAGGTCGAGATGACGGTGAAAGCAGCCAGTTGATAATAATCCCCCATTTTTGACGACTCTTCTTCCCAATCGCCAGCGTAGCCCTGGATAACACATAGGCTATCGATCCAAACATACTGGATTCCAAATCGAACCGCCGTCAGAAACACGTGTTGGAAGTTGTGGGGCATGGAGCTGAAATCGATAGCTGAACTGCGAGAGGCATAATTCTGGGTAGTTGTCGAGAGTGCTTCCGTCTGCGGTTGAACCCATCGATGGGAGAGACAGATATAACGCCCGTTCCCTCCATTCGTCTCTTCTAGCCTCAGCTGCACATCTTTTGAATTGGCTGGCAAAGTGACCCGGATGCATCGCTTTGGGAGCGCAGTTTGGTCCGAATCAATGGTTCGGCAGCCCGACAATGTCCGACAACACATGGTATGCGCTTCGCAGCTAATCCACCAATCCTTGACAAGTTCAATACTGTCAAGAGGCGATGACTCTTCTCTGTACCGGCCGGCAATGTCACCTGAGATGGCTGCCGGCGTGCCTAATAGGTAACATCGATGTCAGCTCTGAGGTTTCGCTCCGCCAAGAAGCTCTATAATGGAAAGTTACAAGTCCATTGATATAACTCACCATCGTCGGCAACAACATGAAGATCGAAAATCGCCGTGAGTGAGTAGTCGATCGGTTTTGCTGTCGAGGAGACCATGGTATGCAGCCATCTGATTCCCAGCCCTTGTCCTGCGCTGTTTCCTGGCGGTTGTCGTTCAAAGAGTATCCGGACCCAGGAGTTTTTGTCGCTGTGCATTATTTTCCGAGCCCTCTTTGCCAAGAGGGCCACAATCAGCCCACAGAACGAGCAGCCCCCCTGAGCCGCGGCTAGGACTAACTTGGACGAGAAGTTCTTCCATTGGTGTTTGGTTTGCGACAAGAACTGGATATCGAATTGTCGGCAGGATGAACAGAGACTCATTGTTTTGGCGGTTAATTTAACCGCAGCAATCCACAATAATAAGTGCCTACGGCTTGCGTATGCCTTGAAATCGACAGAGAAAAGAACCAGCGTCGCTGCTTGGCACGGCCGGAAAAGAGATGAAAGGAAAGGGTCGTGGGATGCCTGGATACCTTTGCGCGGAGACTGCGCAGAGACTGCGCAGCGCCGTCATCTCAATCTCGCTTCCCAACGCCACACAATATCGCCAATGCCATGTCAAGCATTAACGCGCCCACTAACACGGCGCAACCGCGCGGGCGGACTGGGGAGCTCGACGATCGCGTTAACTTACTGGGATTGTTTGATAATCTTATACCTAGGTAGGTCCCAACCTCCATGGACCCGTGAGCTGTCGCTTCACTTTTGCAACAGCATGCCCGACAAAGAGAATTTTCTCGTGAAAACATTGAGTCTGCGTCGCTACGAGCCTCTGTCGACGTCTGAGAATATAGTACGGTGATAACGGAAACAGTGGAAGATACCAGACACCTCGACCACACACGAGCATCATAACTTATCCCAGCCCAACCACGCCTTGATGTGCAGAAAATGCGGCAAGCCCGGGGGCATGTTCCCCGACTCCGTTCCGCGCCGATCCGAGTGGTTGCGCAGTCAACTTGTGTCCTTATGGATACTCTGGGAAATCGTGGCAGCGAACCTTCTGACCTGCGTTCAATTCTTCTTTTTGATACTTTTGACCATCCAATGTCGAGACGGGATCGGTTCACGGCCGGACGACAACATGGACCAGGAAGACTTTTCAGTATACAAATACCCCTTCAACTACGACCAGCTGGAGCCAGAGTTTGATCAATATGGCCGTGGTTTTTTTGCTCTCCCGGCTTCCGGTCAGAACGCCAAGAATGTTGCCCTTCGGAAATATGACGGGCTAGGGGCGGGCATCTTTTGGTCCGCGATTGCGGTTTTCGTCTTCAGCTTACTGAGCTGCGCTTTACATGTCCACCTACATTACACAAGAGCTGGCACTTCATTCTGGCAACCAGGCGTCAGAATCAAGCTTTGCATTCTTGCTTGCGGCGTAGCAAGCATCCTGCACGTTGGGGTATCAGCAGCACTATATATTTTCGTCCAAACCTTTGCCTCAAGGTCAACGTCCGACCAGGCCATCAAAGCCTATCTGCAGGACGTCCGCACTCGGCTTCCGGATGGGAAACTGGATCCCGTGCGGTGGGAAATTGAACCGCTCGTCGAGGAAGCCACTGTCATCCTCGGAATATCGGCAGCCCATAGCACGGTCAGAATCGTCGTACTGCTGATCGAGAGAGTTCTTCCCACCCGGTATCGACTTCCAACTGCCGCCGTCAGCACTTCGGATGAAGAAGCCGCGCTCGTTTCTGCCGACAACAAGCAACGACGCCACTACCGTTGGAAAGTCCAGGGCGACAGTGTGGGCGCCCTCGAACGGCTGTATACACAGCAACAGCAGTCATCTCTCGATTCACGACTCGGTCTCTTGCCGCAAATACACAGACCAGGCGGCCAAGAAGCTAAGTTTAGGCACCCGGGGTCTACAAGATAATGTCCTGCACTTTAAGCTTCCCTGCAGGTAGTCTGCGTAGGTCGGGCGGATACAAGGGCCGTGGTGATCCCAGACCAGCACAGCTGACAACAATTCAAGCTGGTGCTGCATGTGTGTATTCAAATCTGTATCATGACATACCTCCTCTGTCTTGAGAATGGGTATTCAAAAGGGAGCAAAAAGACTTGAACATCACGCAGGGGCGCATGTTCCCGGTCTGGTAGGGGGGTCGGCACAAAGCTTTACAGCACACAGGTAGTTTCATGTCAGAAGCGCGGCATACTGGATTCTGTGGAAATAATAGGGGTTGTAACTACTTGATTGTATTGAACTGACCGAATCGGCTGCGGACTGAAGCGCCGCTATTTGCCTCTTCGAGTTCGTCGCCAACGCCGTGTCGGCGCCCCTTTCTTTCCGGATCCCCGGAGCCAGGGTGAGCAACGTCACGTGCGTGAGGCACGAAAAAGAAAATTTCATATGCCCAGATTCATCGCACATAACATTTGTTACCCGCTCCGCGACCGAAAAGGGGGATTGTCGCGATGGTGTTGTGAGGGGAGGCATTCCGGGATATGGGAAGCTGAGAGCCAATGTAGGTTATATTCAAAACCCTACATGTTGGTGGGCCTCCTTGCCGGTTGATAGGCGCGCATGGATAGTTTGGGAGCGCTGGCGCACGTGGTGCCGGTGACACGCAGGTTCGTGATCTGTGTTTGGCTGATAGGCGCGCATTCATATTCTAATTACCGACTTCGGGATGTGTTGGAGAGACATACAAAGAAGGAGGGGAATAATGATAAAGGGCACTTCCATATTCCCGTCATTGGCCTGTTTGACCTGGGGACCCTTGTGCCAAATATGGCGATCGCTCGGTGGTTTAAAGGCGAGGTCTTGGCCAAGATGCCCTTCTGACCGGCAATATCCATCTGGTGGCGGTCGGACAATTATGCACCCCAGAAAATGGCATATCTCCCGGCGGTAGTTGTGCGGCCCTCCCGCTTCTCCGCCCAAACCGACACTTCTGGTTGGGGGGGCTATAAAAAGGGAGGAGCGTCTATATACACAGCAGTCCACCCTGCATCGGGCTAAACTTCCAAATGCTTGATACGACCTACAGAACTCTTGGCGGCGGGCGTCGTAATCGGCCAAGTGCCGGCACCATAGCGTGGATTACTGACACTGGGATTTCTGGTATTTATGGGGAGGTGCAAACCCGGTGTCTAGCCCGGGGACACCGCATTATGCCCTCGCAGCGAGCATTTTGCATCCAACACTGAGGCAAAAGAATATCCCACAAAATGGTCCGACTCACCTCTCTCCTCACTGCTACTCTACTCCCTGGTGTCTTCGCCCGAGCACTCATCGGACCCGAACTCCCTGACGGCGAAGCCGAAAGCATCATCAAGGCCCGCCAGGGGTATTACTTCCAGAACTGGTCCGAGGGCGGCAGCAACATCCGATGCAACAACGGTAACGGAGGCGGCTTCTCAGCCAACTGGAACAGCAAAGGCGGCTTTGTCTGCGGCAAGGGATGGAAAGGCTCCGGGGCTAGGTACTTCCCCTTTCTTGTCAATATCTCCTCTTCCATTCTCCGAATCACCCCCTTGGCCCTCCCTCCCCATCACCAAACATGTGTCTTCGCTAACACCCCCAGAACAATCAAGTACACCGGAACCTACAACGCAACGGGCCCCGGCTACCTCGCCATCTACGGCTGGACCCGCAACCCCCTGATCGAATACTACATCCTCGAGTCCCACGCCGACCTCGCGCCCAACGAGCCCTGGACCTCCAAAGGAAACTTCACCATCGATGAGGGCACCTTCGAGGTATACCAGTCCACGCGCGTCAACCAGCCGTCGATCGAGGGGACGCGCACCTTCCAGCAGTATTGGTCGGTGCGGACTGAGAAGCGGGTGGGCGGCACCGTCACGACCAAGAAGCACTTTGATGAGTGGGCGAAGCGCCAGATGAGATTGGGGAGCCATGATTATGTGGTTATGGCGGTGGAGGGGTACACCAAGACGGGGGGCCCGGGGAGTAGTGGGAGTGCGAGTATTACGATACAGTAAGTTGTGAGGGGATAGGGGATGTGGAAGGGGGGGTGAGATAAGGTATAGGTGTATATATGATTTTGGTCGAAAAATTTTTCTAAGCCTTGCCCGAAACTCAACCAAAATGTGGTGCGTTCCCAGCCCAGGTGGACACAAACGCCTCGGGCGGCAAGAACCATAAAGATCGCAAGCTCTCGACAAGTAATGCCAGACGAGCCGCGACATACGCAACCCCGAGGCACGGCGTCAACACCTTGCGCATCCCGAACTCGCTAAGCACCCGGACGAGGAAGGAGGCGAGGATTATGGAGAGGAGCGGCCCAAGCATAAGGTAGATACTTGATACCCGCCACATGACCTGCTCAGCAAGTGTAGGATAGCTGAAGTTCCACGCCGCCAGGTGAACCCCTCCAAATATTATCCCGCCAAGGATGATGGCCATCGGCATGCAGCGTCCCCCAGCACGTGCGCCATTGTCGTACAATCGGGACCCAAACTCGGTCGTTGGTATAGTGTATGCTGCTCGTGCTGGAACATCGATAGTGTCTTTCACTGTTACAAAGTGCCGCATGAGGTCCTCGGTAACCACATTCCGGGCTGACTTCATGTCGAAGTAGAGAGGGACCGAGATGTCTTTCGGCCTAGACCACTGCAATCCATAAACAAGGATCGATATGGCTGCAAGCGCGAGCGTGCTTATCTCGAGTTGCGACGAGGGGAGACCCATGGTGTGCCGCGTCACCACTTGCATTGCCATCCAGAGTACTTGGAGGACGGCGATTGCCTTAAACAGGCCGTCGCTCTTATCGCGAGCCTGGATGTCCTCAGCCAGGATTTTTGGAAAGCCCGAGTCCTTGAACAAGCCGGCTTCGTGCGCCGCCACCATCTGAAGGGAGTCGAGGGTCCAAATGTTGCCTTGCGATGGGTTCAGAAATCGGCCTGTATGGTCCGAAACAGGGCCGTACTGGAGCGCCATCTTATAGTTGTGTGGATGTCTCTTCCAGAGAGGCATACCGAACTTCCGCAGCCTTTGGCTTAATTCGTCAGCATACCTATCAAGCGCCTCGGCCCGTCTTCCTCTTCTAGTGGCGGCCGTGCTCCGGTTCTCCTCTGTACTTTCGCCATCGTCGAGAAACCTGATGGCTAGTCCACCCATCTCGAGGAATACCGTGTGTTGCCGGCTCCACGGCACCCCCTCTGCATCTGCGATCTTCTGGAGTAGTGGTGTTGAATAAGAGACATATTCCCACTCTACAATTGCCTTCCCAATGATAATCTCTGGCGCAAAGAGCATAGTGAGAAAGGCGAGTACCTTCCGGCGGAAAAGGTGCGCATGCCACCTCACCCACTGCGAGGACGTTTGCGGAATGACGTGTGGCGGAACGTTGATACGGATGATGGACCACGTGCAAAGGACGGTGATGGCGAAACAGCTCCAGATGATCTCGATCGCAGACCGCACATTTGGTGCCACCACGAAGGCGCCGCGTTCAGTCGGTAGCGTGCAATTAGGTTAAAAGGATGCCATCGCGGTGACGCAGATGTTGAAACATGGAAGTAGTGTTTGTTTAACACAGAATCCGATCCCCGCGAGCGGTCGCCGGGTCGATCGTTATATGACACAGAAAACACCAGGTCAGAGAGGGGCAGTGCATTGTGCGTTCCGCACACAGCCACCACCTACCTCCAACGCCAAGACCAGTGAGAAGAGGTCCTCGACGCCCTGCGCTGGGCAACCGACAGGCGTCCAACTAAGGCAACTGCACTAGCCATCTGGGCTTCTTAAATGATATTGGCTGCTTGTTGTGGCTGCCGAAAAGCCTGAAAAAAAGCAAAAAAGAAATGCCGCACTCGCGGACTCTCAAGCTGAAATACTTCGCTAATTACTTACCCCTGACTAAAAACAACTTTCCAAAAAAACCACAAATTACAAGCACCCCGCTGTTCTGGTCAAACCTCGTGCATCAGAACCAATTCGTCGCGGTGCTTCATTCTCCAGCAGAGTTTTCTCAGTGCAAAAGTCAGCGCACCGAGCCCCAAAAAAACCCTTAATCATAAAAATATCGAGTTGAACGCTGCCTCCTGAGCCGCCAGGCCCCTCAAAGTTCATCCTCGACCGGCTGAACTTCATCACTCCCATAATATGCAATGGTCCAACCTCCGTGATGATTTCGCTGAATGCTAGCCACTTCAACCTCCTCCTTGGCGCGTGCCTCCGCCATCCGCTCAACCACCCAGTCAAGTACATCCGCATACATAAGATATGAAGCCAAGTCGTTGAGCTGATAAAAATCACTCGGCACGATATCCGAAAAGTGAAGCACGCCGCATACCTCGCGGCGCGCCAGGACCGTTGCCTCATCGTCGTGCGGCTTCGCCCATTCGTAGCATCTCCAGATGACCGCACTCTCAGGGGTATTCGGACCCGGTACGTGCTGCTGGAGCTGTTTGATCCAGGCGTTGTCTGATGTGGCACATACGATTTGTTTCAATGAGATGCACGGTTCCCCGTTTGGCCCCCGGGAGAGCTCGAAGCGCTTTCCTACGCAGGTCAAGACTTGTTGCCCGACGGGTGTGTCGACGTAGAATCTATCGAAGATCCCTATCGCGGAGCTGCGGACGAACTTGCTGGTATCGGCGGCGGGGATGTCGAAGAATGTCATGTTCGCTTGATCTCGCCGACGATGGCCTGCATGCGGAAGCGAGCCATTGGAATATCGCAAGCCGAGGGCAGCCCCTTCTTCGTAATCAGAGTAGGCGTACATAGGAAGTTCTTGCAGACGAGCTGAGAATTCAGCGGCTGTGGTCTTCGGCAGCTCGATGGCAAGCTCACGGGACCATGTCCACGTCATGGCCAGCCAGTCGCGAAAGGGTGTGTCGAGTGAGGCCGTGCCGGTAATTACTGCGTCGGTCATGATTGGGTATCAACGGGCCCCCACTTTGCGAGATGAGATATATCCACGACGTTGTCGTATTGAGGATGCGGGACATCATGTCCCACAGAAAGCTGAAAGGCCTTGGCGTAGTCGTCGGGCCTACAATATATGGGGATTGCAACTCCAAATGAATGAGTGAGCCGGCCGGTCGGTTTTGTGCCGAAGCGAAAAATCCGATATGCCATAACATTAAAGTCCTCGACCACCTCGTTTAATGTCGATGGTTTGAACGATTCGCTGAGGAAAACATCGAGATCAAAGTTTGGGTGGATTACACAGTACTGCCCCACGCCGATCCCATGATCGGGCTCGCCCAGTTCCGTAATACCCAAAGGATATAGTAGGTCAGAGTAGCCGCCGACAAAAGGTCGCGTGTCTTTCCAAGAGGAGTCTGGCGGCGGCGCTGATTTTGTGGATTCCGGTTCCATTTCGCCGACTGGGAAACGAGACGCAGTAATAGTACTGTTGTTTCCATTGATGGCGAAATGGGATGGTGAAGAGTTTCAAGCGAGTCGACGACGGATAGAAGCAAGGCGGCCCGGCAAGTTATATTTTGAGGATGGACCTTGTGGGTCTATCCCAACGCTATACCCTTGGGAACCTTAGAATACCCAGGGCAGTTAAGGTCGGAGACCGCTGACAATCTTCGAAGTATTTGTTTGAGGAGAAACTCTTTTCTGTGTTTGTTCGGTAGAACTATGTCGGTCGTCGTCAGCACTCTACGTTGAACACCTCACGTTTTGGTCTCAGGTCCCCACCTCACAGTTCTGTTCCGCGGCCCCAGGCATCCAATATTAGGTACTGAGCGTTACAATCGCAATCTTCAATGCGGAACCCCCCAATATCGCACTTGAAAGGGCATGACCCAAAACAAGGTTCCGGAAAGCATCGGTCTACCGGTAACCAGGCTCATAAAGGCAACAAAAAGCATCATGCTCTGGCCACTCCAAAAAGACAAAATGAAAACCCAAAATAGCTCAAGCCGAGGCATCCTCAACCTTCTTCTGCACCGCAAACAAGTCAAGCACGCCAAGCGGCTTATCCGAGCGCTTGAACCCTTCATCGAACGGCAGTCTCTCCTCCTCGAACAGGATCTTGACCCAGTCCGTCCTCGCCTCGCCGTCCAGCCCCCTTCCAAAGACGAGCTGGTACGAGGCCGTCTCGATGAAGCTGAACCGGACGTCGTCCTTGTTCATGCTGAACTCTGGGTTGGCCGATTTCGCGGCCGCGAGCCGGTTCTTCCGGACTTGGGCCGAAAGTTCGATGGAGATGGTCTCTGAGGTGAGTTGGGACGCTGTGGCTGCCCAGAGCTCGGGAGAAAAGGTGTGGTTGTCGCCCGAGTGGATATCGTGCCTGCTGAAGCTACCGTCGTGTTCGATGACTGTTTGCAGTGAGTATTGATGCCAGCATGGAGTGGGGAGATGTGCACTTACCTCCGTGCTTGTTCAGGTCAGACAGATGAATAGTAAGAAGTTTGCCCGTTGACGACGCCTGGAGGGCTTTCAGGCTCACGATCAACGTCGCGTCGGGCGCGAGGTTGATGGCGTCCTTGAAGCCCGCGATGAGGTCTGCTAGCGACACATTTTTGCCATCGCGAGGGAGATAGCCGTGATTGGCGAGGGCGTTGATCATCGGACAAGGACTCCGACCTGCAGTCTTGTGTTAGTCGAGATGCTTCCATTTGGGGGTTGGGGGCTGGATTGTGGAGCTTGGAGAAACGCACCATCGGTCGGGGTTGGGGCTTGCCAAGCATGCTGGTCGGCTTTTTTTCCGTGGCCTGTAATGGAGCGCACAGCATCAATCGCCCCGCCGAGAACGCTGCCGACGACGGAGAGTGCTTTGAACCCCAGAGTGGCCATCCTGGACTTTGATAAGCAGCGGGTATGTCAGACACTGCTGTGGAACCAGTTTTGGTGGGAAACTTGAAGGATGGGGAAGTTCGTGGTTCTCGCTTTTGCGTCGGCAATTTGCCCTTTGTGTCTCGTGGTACGAACAAGCCTGCTGACATGAGGTGGCAGAGATGTGCTGATATCGGGTTACACATGCACTTTCCCGGACCTCATGATGCGTGCACCCGACATGGAAAGGAAGAGGGAAGAACCTGGCAGCAAATAAGAAAAGGGTGAGGCCTGGGCCGCCGCGAAATGAGAACCGTTCTTCTACCGGAATGCGAGGTGGCAGGCACGACTTGGCGTCGCGAACCGGCTAGCCCGCCGAACGGGCCGCCCGCATCCAATCGGGAAGGACATGGCATTCGCTGTCAGCGCTCGGCGTCGCGGGCATATTTGGTACTGGACGGATTTATGAAACCCGCAGGCTCGTGCAGCAGTGACGTGGTGCGGCTGTTGCATCTCGAAATCCCGATGGGCAATCTTGATGCGCGTTTTGGTTTGCCTCTGCGCAATTTCTTTGAGACACGCAAAACCATGGGCGGGAACACGAGCGTTGGTCACCCTGTAGGGTGGGTGGCCCGTGATTGCCAGAAGGATCTGGTCAGCCTGAAAATGACCGTGGCTCAGCAATGTAACGGTTTGAGAGCGTCGTTTTTCTGTGACACCAGCCGTAAAAGATCCCAAGGGCATTGTAAAGAGCCTGCTGAGCAGTCACGTGGTAGTCAATGCCTCAGGCGACCGCCGAGGTGCCGAAGAACCGGGCAAGTGGGTGACAAAAAAAGAGAGACACACAATGGCCGATCCCCACCAAAAAGCGCTTAGCCAAGCGGCCCCCTGTACAAAAAATTCATGACATCACGACAGCCAGGGGGCTAGCCAAGGCATTCAACCACCATTTTCTCCATGAGTTTTCCCTCGTTCTGTCCGCTCGAGATGTCATTCTATTGCTCTGAAATACAAGAATAAAATGGGTTATTCACACCATAAGACTCCTAAGAAGGCCAGAGTTCAAGGCGCCTACAACTTCGCTTTGCATCAAAAGCGCGTATACGGTGTTCCTTTCTTCAAAGCGGATATCTTCAGGGCTAACGATGTTAGCCATTGCCGTGGTTACAAGATACTCGACAATTATCAACGTACCTTCCACAACAACCCCTTTGTTGATGAGACGCGTGGCCGGAAGAAGATTTTTTCTGACGAAGATGTGGATAAGATGGAGAAGGTTATTTGGGACCATGGTATTGAAGGCCGGATGTTATCCTATCAAGCCCTCCTTATGGAAGCTGGTGTTGATAAGGATGTCTCAACTCGAACTATCCAGAGGGCCCTAGGGCAGAGAGATTGGCGCCGTTGTGTGGCTTGCACCAGGTCCTTCGTTAATAACAAACTGGCCGAAAAGAGAGTTGAAGAGGCCAGGAAATCGCTCGAATGCCGGCCAGAGCCGAAGGATTGGCACGACGTACGCTTTTCTGACGAATTCCACGTTTCTTCAGGGGCATCTGGCCGTGTGTGGATTCTTCGGAAGCCTGGAGAGCGGTATTGTCCGGATTGTATTGTTGAAAGGTAGGCTCCCTGGACCTCTAGATCTCTGGACTTCTGGTTGACTGGTGTAGGCCGGAAAAAGAAGAAGATAAGAATACCGCGCACTTCTGGGGGTCTGTTGGATACGACTTCAAGATGGAAAGGCTTCACGAATACACCATTCCAACAAACAACAACGGAAAGATGACGCAGCGGTACTATCGCGATCATATACTTGAGCCTATTGTAAAGCCTTGGCTTTAGGAGGTCCGTAATGGCTTATGTAACCCCTTTATTCTTGAAGAAGATGGTGATTCTGGCCATGGCCCCAGGGGCACTAATATTGTGAAGACCTGGAAGGAAAAGAATGGCTTAAAGCACTATTTCAACTGTCCTGGGTCACCAGATTGGTCGCCTATTGAGCGTTGTTGGCGCCTGCCAAAATCGGAAGTTAAAGGCCGCATGTGCCTGACCCACGACGACCTCGTTGAAGCCGTTCAGGATGGCTGGCATAAGCTGGATCAGGATACCATCAACAAATGGATCGACCAGATACCCCAAATCTTGAAGGAAACAATCGATCTTGAGGGCAAAATGACCGGCTTTTAAAGGGCTTTCCAATGGTATATAGGCCGTAGAAATCGAATCGCTATTGCTGGCGCAGATTGTTGTTGAAGTTGGTGAAGATACCTTGGTGCAATGTTGTTGGGGAAGAATTTTTTGTAGGAGTGGTCTGTGTGTCTCTCTTTTTTTGTCACCCACTTGCCGGGACAATAACCCTAACCCTGTGACGTTATTTCAACTGAGCTCATTCGACGCCCACGGCTTGCCAAGCAAGCGGTTGACAAAATAAAAGAGACTCCAAAAAAGTCTTGGCAAGTAGAATGGTCCGTGTGCACTATCAGCACCCCTAACAATTCTTCCTCATCTCCAAACCTATCTCCGATCGAAAATTGCTGGAGGGCTGTCAAATCTTTGGTTCGAGCAAATTTTCGGCTTGGTGTTGATATTTGTGATCTTGTGGTTGAAGGATGAAGGCGAATTAATCCGGTGATCATAAATCTCTGAGTTGATTCCATGGTAGTGCGGATGCAACAGGTGTTAGAGAGCGAAGGAAAATTAACTGGGTGGTAGAGTGGGGTAGTTACTTAAAAATACTTAAACTTTCTAATAAAACAGGCCTATAATAAAGTATCTCAAGGTATGGAGTCTCTTTTATTTTGTCAACCGCTTGCCAAGTTCTCTCACCTCTCACGGAAAGAGCAAATTCGGGTCTGTTACGCTCGGAAGCATTGTCTTCTCGAGGCTTTTGTGTCCTTGCTGCGAGCAATATTCGCTTCTCGATTGTTTGGCCTCAGATTTTCTCACTCTTTCCAGTTTTGGCTAGTGAGGGGCAGGCAGTCGAAGCGGGCGAGGGCAGGAATGGGTCGTGGTGTTTGACTTCGAAGGTGCAAACACGGCCCAGGAATACTGGATTTTACATGAAAGTGGATTTACAAAGTCAGTCGTGGGTGCATATGTTCCCCTCGTGCGTGGTGACATTGAAGACCGCAACGCGATTCAGGCTCCTCTCACATCTCACAACCCCCTGGTAGAAACAGCTGAAGAGATTAACTTAAAGTTTGTACATTCATGACACAATTAGGTTGTAAATTATCCAAAAAGCAGCATCCCACCCGGAACGCCATCCAACGCCAGCCATGACAGAGAGGTAGATGCAAAATATCCCCCGTCCCACTCAGACAATCTCCTTCAACGTTTGCACAATCCCGGGCGCCACCAAGATCGGCACCGTCATCGTAAAGAGCGTCGAGAACCCAAACGCCATCCACTGCAGCACCTGGATCGTGCGACCGGCATGCATGAGAATGCTCGAGCTGCTCGTCGCCCTGCTCGCGAACTGCAGAGCGCCAGCAGTCTCCGTAGTAGACAGAGCAGTCGCAAAGACGAGAGCAGTGCTAAGGTAGAGAAGACCGTAGGTGCCGCGACGGATGATCGCATTGCGGCGCGGCTTGTCGGGGTTCGGCTTGGCGTTGTTGCGCTTGAGGAGAAAGAGGAAGACGACGCCGACCATGAAGAGGAAGGAGGCGCCGGCGAGGATGGAGATGAAGATTTGCTTCTGGAGTTCGAGCGCCGTGGCGACGAGGTCGTGGACGTCGGAGGCGGTAACTTGGGAGGTGCCGTTGGGCTTGGTGCCATTGATGGCGAAGGTGGGGAAGAGGTTGTTTGTCACAACGTCGACGATCGCGCTGCCGGACGCGGACTGGCAGCGGACGGTGGTGCCATCGTCACCGCAGATTCCTGGGAGAGGGTTAGCAGGGGACGGATGGGAGAAATGTGGGACAGAGGGAATCTTACCGAAGTATCCGATACGGACTTCGACGGGGGTGGAGACATTTCTCGAGGGCTCGAGGGAGACGATGTAGATATCAGGGATAGCAGGCGACGTTGATGCGCATCCAGAGAGGGAGAGAGCTATGTCATTGTTAGTAGGGGTTTATCAGGTGGCGTGAGACAGGGGAATGTCATACCTTGGAAGAGAATGATCGGAAGGATCAAGACGTAGGGAGCCAAGCGAATGGTGCTAGTAGCTGCAGAGCCGTTAGCTCGACCATCTCGATGGGTTTTGGAGGAGAGTATCATACGGTTGACGAACATCTTTGCCAGGTTGAAGAGAACCATGATGGGCAGATTGTGTGCAAGGGCGATTCAGTGTTGTTCTGGTCGATGAAAAGGAAAATTACGATTGCAACGTTGACCTGCAACGAAGAAGTGACCTGGAAGAAACTTATAAGAGACAGAAGAAAAATGACAACACCAAGAGACACAAAAGAGAGGTCAAGGAAATAGACGGAAAGAAAGAAAGAAAATGGGCTCAGAACAATGCTTGCTTGTGACGACAATAAGATCGCACAATGGAGAGAGAACCCATTGTCATATATGGTGAATAGCGCATCCACAGAGCGACTTCATCATGTGACAGGTCGGCGTTTGGATGAGATGGGAGGTCGCAGTCAGAAACCTTGCCAGAGGAAGCGATTTGCTGTGGCGCGTCTGGCGGCGTTTGACGATGCGCCCTAATTTTCAGATGGGCCTGAAAAGAAGCCGATTCGGTGCGACAAGCGATGTGAGCGTCGAAACCGCAACAGGCGCTTAAACAAAGAGATTGGCTGTCGTGATCCAAACACTCCACGCCCAGTTGATTCAGATGGGGGATCGTGCTAAGCGACCTATTTTTGGCGTCGCCCGCCTTTGTCGCTGGCCCCACCACGGCGCGTTTGTTGCTGGATTTAGTCGTCAACTCGAACGCTATTGGCTGCGCGCCTCGAAGTGGTCATCGGTGTCACTGGATGCTAAATGAGAAAAGGTCGCGAACAAAGACGCATAATCGGTACTTGTGAGGTGTTTGTCCTAGCCGTCAATGCGTTTTGGACTGATCGTCAAGGCGTTGTGTCGGGGTTTTCCGTGGGCAGACGGAATTTTGTCGACCCTAACCCCGGTGCAGATGATGGAAGGCACCACCAGCTGAAGAGCAGCACTCATGGTTTCACCTTGATGGCGAAAGGAGAGCCGAATTGAGTTCTGGACTCACGCATCGGAATCGGGAAGCGGGGCGCTGCAAATTGGACCGCTATATGGCTCTTGCCAATTCGGATGAATTGCATCGCACGCTGGCAGTTCAACGGGGCTGCGACGGCAGCATCAAATTTGACATTTATCCATTGGCTGGGCATTCGATCAAAACCAACCAGGTCCATTGGATAAAGCCCTTACTCGTCATCGCAGAGGGTTAGAGCCCGTTGCTATATACGCAATATGTCGCCTTCGCCCATCTACCCGGGGGATCAAGCTTCGAAGCGAGCAATCGGCGAGCATTTAAGCTCGCGAGGTGCGGCGATCCCACGAATGTTTCAATCCCGGGATCGGTAATCTTTCCGAGCCATTGCTACTCCTCCCTCATCACGCACCGAAATCCGAGATGTTGCTGCAGTCGCTCATGTCCGGTGTGATGCTGGCGGGTCTCGCCGCGGCCCAAACCCCGGCAGGATTCACGCCCGAGGTCAAGGACCGCCTTGATGTGATCTTTGGCACAAAGGTCATTTCTGTGGCCGGCACCAGCCTCACAAAGGCCGGTGAGTCTTCCCACAATGCCATCGTTACCGAGTAGAATTTGACCCCCTCAGAAACCGCGAAACAGCCCATCATCGGAACCTCAGATGTCGCTCTGAACGGAACCTATGTCTGGCTGTTGATTGATCAAGACGTGTAAATATTCCCGCAAATTCAGCTGCACATCCCGTCACCGACTAGCGCTGATGTTGAACCACAGTCCTGCGAACTTCCAGAACCCCAGCGCCGGAGCCCGCCGTACCAACCTCCACGCTCTGATCACCGGCTTTAAGTCAAGCGGTCAGACATCCAACGGTGTTCATACCTTGACATCGACATCGACCGGCCCAATCACCTACGTCGGACCCGGCCCCCCGGCCGAGAACCCTCCCTACGCCCACCGCTACGTCAGCTTGCTGTACGAGTCGTCGGCCACCTATACAAAGGCTCAGGTTGGACAGACATTCGGCTTCAACTTGGCGACTTTCGTGAAGGCCGTTGGTCTCGGCCAACCTATCAGGGGCAGTTATTTCAACGTCACTGGGTAAGCAGCCAGGAGGAAGTGCCCTGGCTGCCGCAGTTAGCGAGTTGTCGAACAACAGTTATTGCAATAAAATCTACATTGGAATCTCAGTACCAGTGAACTGCCTGTACTACTTCACCTCGAAGCTTTTGCCTGCTGTGGGAATTTTGGTCTTTCCAAATTGCAATATTACCCGAGTTACCCACCAGAGAATGAAGCTCGACGAGACGGCATATTTCGCTGGCTGCCATTCTAATAATATATACCACTTTATGATCAGGGACTTATGCAACTAGTGGTCGGCGTTCTGAATAACTACTGCAAATTATCTACGAAACTGATTAAATCAGCTTTTTAATCACGTTGTTAAAAGGCTGTACACACTACTAAATACTAGGCCTGATCTCAAAGATCCTAATTATACCAGCCATTCCAATTCTAGGGCCTTATTTAGCATACAGTTGCCGTTTTGAACTGTGGTTTTTCAACTGGCTGTACAACCGAGAGAGAGGGGGCAACTTTCGGATTTTAGCGCCTTGGCATTTTTGACGTGGGGTTTGAGTCTAGGAGTGGCAACGCTAGAGAGTCATGAACCAGCTGTCAACTAGCTAACACTGCCTTGGTGGCTCAGTGGTCAGATTCCTACCATGCTGGGGCGGCGCTGCTTATCGGTGTCGTGGGTGAGTTTGAAGCCAAAAGTGTACGGAATACTTATTCTGTCAATAGTAGCCATTGCGTTCTGAGGGCTTCGTTTTTTTGTGCGCATGGTGGCGAATGAGTAATCAGTGTCCCCCCAACCTGCCAATGAGATGCGCCATCCCCGCAAAGCTTTTTTCTGCCGGGCCCCATGTGTCGTGCTGCCCCTTGAGCATCTTGTCCAAAAGTAAACTTCCTCTTTCATTAACCCCCGGATCGGCACGAAAACTTCCTCAACGCGGGGATTTGCTGATCCATCCCGAAACCCGACACGAAGCAAGTGGTGTCAAGCGGCTGAAAGTTCCAAGCGGTGAAAAAAAATGCCTTAGCATATTTTGGGTGCAATCCCCGCCAAAAAATGCTAAGCGATTACTTTCACCGTGTGAGTTCCTCACCGGTGGTGTGGTTCACAGGCCAATTCGCAGCTGGGTCTGACTCGCTTACGGATCAGCAGTCCAATCGCGGTCGATTCCGGGGTACGCCCCCAGTCCCCGAGCCCGCCAAAAGCATGACCAAAGCGTGCAAATTATTTTGTTGCCCGCTTGCCCATTTCCACCGTTCTTGGCACTGCAGCAACAGTCTTGCTCAATTGTTCGCTCTTCAAACTAGAACGGTTGTCTCGATTTCTTCCTTCTTAGTTCGGGGATCCGGTCGCGTATATCTCCATTCGATGCACACCCGCAGCGAGCCAAGTCATTCAACGGTATCTCCTCTTGCGCCTGGGGAGCGGGCAGTATACCCGATGCCGCAACCCTGTCGCTGAGTTCCGAGATGACGAAAATGCCTCCAGTTGGGCACCCTTCGTCGAATGGGGATGACGACATCTCGGCCTTCGTCATTGCAAGTGCCGTCTCCGCCGTGGCGGTAGCCGCCGTCGCGGTCGCTGCCCGGTTCTACACTCGGGCCGTAATAATGTGCGCCTTGGCGGCCGAGGACTGGTTTGTTCTCGGCGCATGGGTGGGTAGCACTCGGCTGCGCCGTCGAGGAGGATAGCAATTGGTAACTAATAATGCAACGCAGCTTCTTTCGATAGGTTATACGGTATCCGCTGTTATACGTAAGTCCGTGGTTCCGTTTGTCGCCGATCGTGGCCCCGAATATTACTGATTCGTTTTTAGAAGCCAAGTCCGCCCTAGGTCGTCACATTTGGACGCTCCAGCCAGAAGATTTGGTCACCTGGGGCAAAGTGAGAGTGTCCGGGCCACGCCCACTTTCCACCGCTATGGCTCGAGCTGATAGAAACTTACAGGCGTCGTGGGCTACACTCCTCTTCTACCAGCTGAGCCTGACATGCTCCAAGATTTCTATTCTCCTGTTGTACCTACGTGTCCTCACATACAACTGGGTCCGCCGAGCCGCCTGGGTCCTCTTCGCCGTCGTCGTCATCTACAACACGCTCTACTTTATATCCACTGTGACGTTATGCGTCCCTCTGGAAGCGCTCTGGAACCCGGCCGTGAAGGGCAACTGCCATATAGGCCCCGTCTATATGTGGGTGGCCATTGGCTTTCACATCGTGACGGACTTTTTGATATTTGCGCTCCCGGTACCGGTTGTCATCCTTATGACCGTGACGCTGTCGCAGCGAATCATGCTGCTGCTCATTTTCGCACTGGGCTTCTTGTATGTTAAAAGCATCCCTTTGTCCAAGTCGGATCTACATGATCATGATTCCTGCTGTCTAACTTGACTTTTTCTCCTAGGGTTTGTGCCATCTCGCTTCTTCGAGCCATCTTGATAAAGCCCCTCCTCAAATCTACTGATTTTTCGTGGGACTTCGTAACTATATCGTATTGGACTTCAGTCGAGGTCAACGCGGCCGTCGTTTGCGCCTGCCTGTTAGCGATCAAACCCCTAATCGACTTGCTCTGGAACAAGTTGCGCCGCGTGCCTCGGCTACCCGTGGAGAAAACGAGCCTTGGGAGCGGACCACCGACGATCGGGTCCGAGTCCGTCAGGAGTTCGAGGCTGCCGTCTAGCTTAGACAGGCTGGAAAACGGATCTGGACGTTGCAGGGTTCTGTTGAGTGGCACGGAAAGCGAGGATTCCGAACTGCCCAGGAGGAACGTCGACCAGCTATATGCTGCTGCTATGAAAGAGATTGCTACTGTCCAGTAGGGAAGACTAGATGTCTAATAAACTGCCCATGCTGTCTAGGTAGAGACCCTTTTCGACGTTTTCGCCTGGAGCTCTTGGCCTTTTGGGTGCTTGCGTGGTAGACTTTTCGTGGCAGATCGCTGCGTTCCTTTGCTCTTGGTTGAAGCCTGGCCAGTCAGTCAGGGGCTCAAGTCCTTTCACCTTCGGCGAGGTGACCTCTTCTTGTTAGGGACTCCGCGCTTCCAAAAAAGGCCAACGATTATTAACATTCAAAACACTGTCATATTTTACGATATTGTGTTAAATACTGCAAATCATGCCTCAAACCCCGTCTGCGACTCAGTTGTCCCTTTCCACCTGGCTGCCCTCACAAGCCTAACCTTTCCCGTCTCTCCGTCAACCATCACCCTCATCTCCCTCCCTTCCAACCCCTTGGCTCGAATGACTCTCTTGACCACGGCATCCTCGACGCTCGAAACCTCGCGCAGCACCTCCCTCACCTCATCTCCTTCGGCGACCTGTGCAACAGCCTGCCACAACCCCCCATAGAAGGACCACGTCGTCCTCCCCGCAAACAGCCCCAGCACCGCTAAAGTCGCCACCACATGCATGATCAACAAGCCCGCCACGGCTGCAAGCCCCCTCCACCGCCTCGGCGCCAGCACCGTCGTGCTCCACACCACCTTCACCTTCTCCGCATCGGTCCCCGCCACGTTGGGGTCCGTCTCCCACCCGGTGCCGTCAAACTGGCCGATGGCGCTCGAATACAGCGTCTGCGTCCACGACGCCCAGAGCGCGTCGAGCGCGGCGGCAGGATTGTCCGTCGCGTTCAGCGCCGCGCCCACGAGCAGCACGTTGGCGGGATGAACGGTGTCGTTGGCCGCCGACCCAAAGGTGTCGCACGCGGTGCAGAAGCCGAGCGTCCGGTTGAAGTTCTCCTGCGGGTCGTGGCCCGAGGAGATGCCCCGGTCGAAGGCCGAGTTCATGGCATCGGTCGTTTGCTGGTAAGCGACGCCGGTGTCGAAGTTGGTGATGTGCGACGGCGCGTTGACCGTGTGGCTGTGCAGGGTGAAGATGCCGCGGGAGGCGTCGGAGTGGAGGGTGGTGTTGAGCACGCCGAGGAGGCTGAGGATGGGCGCGGTGGACCAGGACTGGGTGGTGGTGTTCCACTGTATCGACATTTCCTTGGGGGTGGCGGGTGTGGAGGCGGAAATGGACTGTACCGTGTGGTTGTACTTGAAGGCGCAGATGGACGCGGTCAGCGTCAGGGCGTCCTTTTTGCCGCGGGGCCCGGCGGGAACGTAGGTGGCCCAGCCGTTTGAGGTCGAGCTGGTGCGTTCGAGATATTCCAGGGGCTTGTCCTGCGGGTACCAGTTCGCGTAGGAGCCGTGGGCGTTGACGAGCAGGAAGCGCTGGAAGCCGGGGTCGCCGAGCGTGCAGATGGCCATGGTCAGATTGTCTCCTCGGATGGCTTTGGAGCCGTTGGGGACGTTGTAGAAGGGGCAAACAAAGGACCTGTTTTCCATGGCGGCGCGCTCGTCCCTGTCGTCGTTGCGGCTGAGCGGATCAATAAAGGTGAACCCTGCGCTGTGAAAGGGGGCCATCGAGGCGGACACGGTGCCCTCCAGCGCGATCTCGTCGGTAAATCCAAAGAGCGTCACACTGCTGCCCCCAAGCTCAGCGGGGACGCAAATAGTGCGCGCCTCTTGCATGACGGCCAGTCCGTCGTAAGACCGCAGCCGGAGCCGGCTTTGGGACTCAAATGGGAGGAGGGCCCGGAAGATGGTGCCTGTGTCGCTAACCTCGGCTTGGAGGGTGCTATTGTTGCTCCTCTCTTCCCCAAACGACCGCCACGTCCCCGGCGACTTGTTCCACATGTAGTACCCATTTGCGCTGACAATTTGTCCAGCCGCATCCACGATGGGTACCCTGACCAACTCCGGGTCCGTGTTGAGGCCCGTCTCGCCGAGGTCTGAGACGAGCAATGTGGATGTGAACTGCAGCGCGAGGCCGATAAGATAGAGCAGGGTGATGAGCAGCTCGGGCAGGGACACCCGGGACAGCCCAATCTTCTTCACTCGCCGCAGCGTCAGCAGGACCACGTCGAGCGGCCCGCTGTTATAGGCGCGCAACACGGACAGCTTTGGCGCCTCCTCAAAGCCGGCTGAAGCCGACTCGAGAATCAGGCCGGCCGTGAGGCCGGTGCACACAACGAGCTGGACGCCCACGACAACGCGTAGCACAACTGATGCGAGTGTTATGGTCGGTGCCATCCAAACGTTGAGGACGATTGTTCTCCAAATCCGCTGTGTGGTGGGGTGTGTTGTCGATGATTCAGGCCCGGTGCCCTGCTGGTACCAGAGGTAGCCGAGGAAGGCCGTAATGGCTAGCTGTAGAGGGATTCCACCAAAGATCAAGAACAGTCCGTATGCGCCGATTCGACGACGGGCGCTGACTTTCTTGGGGCGCGCAGCTCGCAATGGTTCATGTTCGGAAGTTTCGGTGTGGAGGATGCTGGGGTACTTCCTCAAGTCCTCGGCCCCGGCGGGCAGGTATTGATAGCGGCTGTCCATCACCGACCGCGATTGAAGTCGAGCGTCTACCTTGCCAGGTCCAAGAAAGACACAGGCATTAGGCACCGAGCTGGTATTTACATTCCCGGGCCTGGCACCAATTCCCAGAAGCTACTGAGTACGCGCTTTCCGATGCGTGATTCCACATCCAGCAACATCCGCGTCACAAGTCCTGCGGAGAACTTGTGCAAAAAGCCGCGC
>Ga0247770_1000996_pt1 | contig 25086 bp, 22 predicted proteins | sample UWRJL136409B6_FD_179943 | JGI IMG/M metagenome (GOLD analysis project Ga0247770, IMG submission 179943) | Plant litter microbial communities from Arlington Agricultural Research Station in Wisconsin, United States - UWRJ-L136-409B-6 | ecosystem: Environmental > Terrestrial > Plant litter >... | reverse complement strand
TTGTATCTAAAGATCTTAATGCCCTTTGCCTCAACACTTACACCCGCAAGCTTCTCACTCGGCTTCGAGTTCCACGCAAGAAACAACATATTCTGTATATCTCCCCACCCCACAATCGTGGGGATTGTCTCGGGCCAGCGATAACACGACAATGCGGCAACATAAAAGAAATATCCTGCAATGATGTCAAAATAAACACAAACCACGGCGATGGCAAAATCCATTGTCGGCCCCGGCTTCCCCGACCCGAAGCCGTACTTCTCCACACTGAACTCAAAGGAGGTGACACGTGGTCGAAAATACTCTTTGAGTTCTTGGGCTGTGCCATTCCAAGTCCCTACTTCCTTCTCGTCCAAATCCCTTATGACAACTGTTCCATTCGACTAGTCATAGAGGTACGCGTTGAGCTCCAGGCCGAAATACGCGCCTGTGTTGACGACCATGTCTGTCGTTGCGTTGCTGGCTACCACGGCGAGACTGAGGGCGTTGGATCCGGCGCGGGCGAGACCGTCGGCTATGACGGCGCCGAGGATCGGCTGAAGAATGATCACTGTATTCTCAAGGGGGATGTCCATATAGTTGTTGTTGAGAACAGGGATATTTTTGTCCGAGATGTGAGTGATTGTTTGGTTGATGAGGGCGAGAAGAACCGAGCTGTCGAAAGCGGTATTGGCAGAGGAGGTGTCGAGTTGGGGGTTGAGGAAAGGGACCCAGCTGTCTTGGATATCGATGGCGGATCCCATGTGCAGGATCGAGGCGGGCGCGTCCTGTTCAAAAAACTTAGAGGGATCCGTGATGTTGCTCGTGAGCAGGCTTCTGCTGCTCGGGGAAATGCTGAATGTGGAGGGTGCCCAATGTGCCATGATAGTACAAGCCACAATCGAGACCCCCACCACCGGGCTATCCACGTCCCCTCCGCGCAAAAACGGGATTGAAGCGGCAACACGAAGCGGATGTTTGCGAGTCTCGCCTGGAGCAAATATTTTAATCTTGGGTTCCAAGTCGGTCGTGTCCCATACGGCGCTATCCACCGTCCGGTCAGCGTGTTCTATCATATCTTCGCAGTTAGAATCGCCGAAACACTCGATGTACGTGTTATCGAAGTAGGGCGTCTGCGCGTTCTCTTTGGACGTGAGCTTATCTCTGTCGTATGCCACGCATCGCGTCTGGACAAGAGGCTGAAAGTTCTGTGTCTGCCCCGACGTAGTCATTCGGAAGTTAGAGTCGGACCAGAAGTCTGGGAATATAGTCTAGAAGGTACCGAAGAGCTTGGGGTGGATCTTCATGTAGCTAAGGAGGCGGCCGACGGTCAGCACCGATGGCAGGGACACGGTGGTGGTGTATGTCGTGTTCCCTCGAGAGCCTAGGCGGCTTCCGACAATGAGCTGACGGCGGATGGCACCACCGAGGTCTTGTAACTCAATGTGTGTCGAACTGCAGCGGCAGTTCTTGGCGCCTTACCGCTCCAGGCTAGGCTGGAGCGCAGGAGCCTTTGGTCATGTGCTCTCCTCACACACAGGGAGCTTTCTTTTGTATTTAGTCTGGGAGCTTCGCTCCCCCCCTTCCTATCTAATCAAGTCACTTTGCAACTGCACTTCCGCTGCTCCCATGAGCTCCGTACCTCAGTGAAACGTTCCACAATGTGGTTCCTCAGAAGTGAGATTCTCCACCCGCTCACCCAGTTGCGAATCTCGGGGAAGCCTCCAGCTGGGCACCAAAAAGGATAACCGCCGATATCGGAATCGCAGCCCTCAAGGCTGTCGAGGAGTGCGGATGCTTCGAGGACATCTGGCCAAGTGTGGCTGGGAGCCCTGTCGTAGAAGGTGACAACGGGGCCTGGGAGTTCATCGAATGCATAGCGGACCGGGTACCAGTCCAGTTCAGGGACCATGAGAATAGCCGAGGCTGGCCCCACAAGTGAGTTAAGTCCGACAACAAAAGACGGGCTAAAAATATACCGAATATCGCCAACGCGGTAAGCACCAGTCAACAGGCCGATGGGGAGCTTCGACTCGACCAGCTGGCGCTTGAACACCTTGAGTGTGAGGGTGGCGAGAGAAGCGACGACGACAAGCTCGTACAGCTTGGCAACAAGTTGCAATGCGTTGCGGATTGTGTCTGTCGAGCCGTAGAAGGGGAAGTCCAGCAGAGCAAAGCCAGTTAACTCCTCGTTGAACCAGTACCACCGGCGGACGCTCATGCGCACAAGGATGATTCCCACAACCATCGGCACGATGTGCACAGCCGATGCCCACAACCGGGCTGAATTCCCCTGGAGGATCTCCGCTCCCGCCCGAGAGTGAGGCTCGGTTTGACTTGTTTCGGGCTCGTCATCTATGCTAATGTCATTTTGCTTTGAAGTGCTGCGGTTGGGCGTGATCGCAAGAAGCGGCAAAGATGTTTCGTTATTGTGACTCAGATCAGGGTCGGGGTCGGGGAAGCTGGGTTGCATCTTTTTGGTGGCAGACAGACCCTGGGCGTTCTTCCCCCCCTTGCTCCTTCTCAAGTGCGACCTGTCGCAATAATAAATAATTCTGGCAGGCGCGCCCGCGAGCAAAACGGTTGGGCATATCCCTCACAAAACTGTGTTGGTCTAGCGTGCTGTCCAGTCGACTCACTTGATAGGCCCGAATTCGCGATAGGGCTGTCGGCACGAGCACTTTCCATCCTACCCAGCCACCGACTGCCTTTGTGCCGCGCGATCCATTCAGTTTTGAAGCCAAGCCCTGCGCTCCTCGCAAGCTTGCAGTCATTTTCCCCCAAGCGGAGATTATCCCCCAACCCTTCCTTCCCTCTCTCTCACACACAAACACACAGCAATACATCAAATCACATGCAATACGATATCCAATGGTTATAAATACATAGGCAAGATACCTACATTCAATCTATTCTAATGGCGCAGCGCCACAAATTTCAAACTCATCGCCCAAATCAATCTCAGAGCCTTGTCTAACTTATCATCCAGATCCCTCGCCACCCAAGTTCACCCCGCAAACCCCACAAGGGCGGATTTTATAGTGCCCGTATGCAGGGCTCCTCACATCACGCTCTCGTAAGGCTGTACACACTTGACCTCGCTGATAGAGGGCTAACCGGAACGGTACGAACAGTCGCCTCAGGAGATTAACGTCGTGAAGTCTTCCCCCTACCACGCTCCTGCCCTGTGGGGCTGGGTACACTCGATTTCGGTGATCCAATAGGGCTGACCGGGGTGGTACGAACGGTAGTCACGGGAGGGGGGTGAGGTGGTGGAGTTCTTCCCCGACCACGCTCCTGCTGTGCGGAGACAGGGACCGGGACCCGTATAGGGACAGGGACCCTCGGGACCGATGATTCCGGGCGGTTTCGAACGGAAGTCGTGGGAGAGCGAGGGATATTCCGCGCTAGGTTCATCTCGTAAGCCCCCCTCTCTGAGGGGTGCTCGTACAAACCGGGCATATTCAGACGAGGGATGTGGTCCGGAACTGACGACCTGACGCGGGGAGGTGTGAAGGGCCACCAGGGCCATCCCCAGAGTGGGGATTTCCCGTCATTTGGCTTGGCAGAGGTAGCGCCGTCGGGGATGTCGATGCCGCTCTCCATGTCGGAGGCGGCGCCGTAGGGGTCCTTGGACTTCGGCTTCAAGGGAAGCCGGAAGGGCTTGGAGTCGGGGCCGAGATAGCCGTACTTGAAGAGGGCTGCGATGATGATCATCGCGGCTATCACGACGGAGGTCAGGGTGATGCTGACGATCAAGCCGGGTGGCATGTTATTCGGGTTAGCATCAGTCATAGTGGAGTTCGAACTACTAGTGGGGGAATCCATCCTGCTGAAAACCCTACAATATGTGGCACTGTCTCAAACAGTTGTATCTTTCTAGCGAAATGGCCTCTGATGTACTGTTAGTTGTAAACACTGCAGGAGTGGCCGAGCCTAGTAGATAAGGAGTGACTCGATATAGAAAATACACCGCTGTGGTCTCCTATTTATCCGAATGGCAGACTCTCCCTTAAGGATGAGAAGCTACGTAGACAAAGGCACTTGTATTCACTTAGTCCTTTGCTCATGAATTAACCCAAACAGGCAACAAAGCGACTACTCCAATACAATTTGAACAACCCGCACAACCCGTTCCCAACACGAATCCAGGAAACAAAGACACCCGGGTTCGTGCATAGTGGTACCTAGGAAGACCCTCATGCTCCCAGCCCCAACCAAACAACACCCACCCACGACACCTACTAAACCGGAAACTCATTACTCGGCACCTCCTCAACCCGACTACACCCAAGTTAGCACCCAAACCCTAACAAAAATCTCCCAAAAGGTGGGTAGGTAACTCACAAACTCCCAATCGCACAACTCCCAATCCTCTGATAACAGTAAGTATCAAACTGATACCCCGACCGCCCACCACCACATCCAGGATCGTAATATGTCACAACCGCTTTGGTGCCAAAGTGAAAATTTTTATCGATCTCCAGGCGCTTCCAGTCGGTGCCGCGTGGGGCGCTGTAGCAGTTGTAGGCGTTGCCGTCATATGGGCGCTGGTTGTTGGGAGGGAAGGTGGCGTCTGCTACTGCGTTTTGGTTGCATCCGTTGTCGTCTCTGTCTGGGGTCTATGTTAGTACCTATCCGTGATGGGTGGATGTGGAATGGCTTACAGAAGCGGTAGTGGAAGTCTGCTGCTGAGATGAGAGTGCTTGTCATGGTGACGGCCAGTGCGATGATATTCAGCTTCACCATCTTGTTTTTGAGAGCTTGGTGTATTGTGATTATGATTGTGTGAAATGGAAGGGATGACACAAAGAGACGGACATATCCCAGGGCAGAATTGAGTGACTTTTATGCTTGAAGTATGCTGCCTAGGTAGGTAGGTAGGTATTCGCTGATTCGAAGACCAGATGCACGGTTCTTGCCATCAGTTGCATCGTTGTATCGAGACGTGAAGGATTGACACAGCCCTGTCTGGGCTATCTATCATGGTAGCAAACCTAGACTTTTGCTGAACAGAGACTCAAAATTTCAGTCTACCTGGAGTTCGGAGTATCTATCTTCATGGCGAGCTGCACTCAAGCGAAGGCTGTGTAGTGAGAAGACTATAATTTAAACAACTTTAAACGATTTCCGGTTACACGGGCCTAAGTTCAAATGGAAATGGATATACCTGGTGAAAGTGCATTGTGACCCAACCCCAACCGCAGACCAGAACAGCTCTGAGCTGACACGAAAATATTTTGTGCGACCGAAAGTTGAAAAGAGATCCTATCCAGCGACCGCCACACTCGAGATCTAGGTACTTTGCCTTCTACCAAGTACGCTAGGCTCGCCAACACGAAAAGCACACGAAAAGCACCAGAACTGTTATAACAGCAAGGTCGCATACAACTTGCAGGATAAGCAGCGGAATGAAGAATACCGAATTGTAAATCAGGACAAAAGGGAAAGAAAATACATACAACCCACTTTTGACTTCTGAGTACCATAAAGAATTTCATGACTTAAAATGCATGGAGTACAAAGAGTGTTTTAAGGCGGTCAACACCACCGTAGAATAGAAGCCCTGGTAGAAATGATTGCCAAGAAAGCAGCATCAGAGCGCAGATACCAGTGCCTAATATTGTGACGCTGAATGTGACCTTCCAGCCAAAGCGGTCCCCCGACCGCTGACGGAAACCGGGCGCTCTAAGCGAGATAGTGTAGACATTCATATGCAAAGCTCGACATACTCCATGCGGCATAGAGGGGCCATTGATCTCGAAATCTGCCCCTTAGTCGAGGGAAGAGCCGTTGCTGAAGATGGATGCCATGATTCCTCTGGTCTGAGATGCCGGGAACAAACGAAGGCGAAGATTGAACTCGAGCCCTCACGGTAGGACTGAGCGGACGAGAAGATGTCAATCATTTCGACCGCCCATGATGGGTAGCAACTTCTTGAGCCCAAGATTTCACAGACGTTGCAGGCCGTCCAATCTGCTCTCAAATTTGAGACAGTGAAAACTTGGACATGGTGGACCCTGGGTGTGGAAGGCACGATTGGTCTTGGCCAAATGTCGTCCACCCATTCTGGCAGGATGAGATATGCAAGAACGGCCAACTGTGCTGGTTGCTCCACACGCCCACGAATTCAATTCGCTCGCACAACATTATGGCGTCTGCAAACAGACACCAATCCTGTCTGCCCGCGCACACCACCTATCAAACCAATCAGCTCAAATTCTCGTCAGCTATCCACAAGGAGACGGCCTAAATAATTCCCCGACAACCTCCTCCTCTCCTGCGCGACTTCCCTCCTGGCAGCCACCGCATTGGCCAGATCAAAAGCTTGAGGTCAGTAATAATTTGATCCTGCCAACATCTGGCCCGGAGGGAAAAAAAGGGGAAAGCGACAACACTCCGAGTTCGGGCCGAGTCCCGGGCCTTCCGTTTAAATCCTAGGTAGGTATCCAGAACCAAGTCTCATTTGCGGCATCATCCGCGAAGGTGGCATCATAGGCGGGAGGTATGGTCAGCTTCACGTCTGGTGATCGCGCATTGACCTTCGAAACAGCCTTACCCAGGTAGGTAGGAGTAGGTACTTTTGTATGGGATGGGTGCTGACTGACTGCTGGGAGCCCCAGCTGACAACCCAGTACCTGGAACCATCCCGCATGCAGCACAATTGACGCAGGGGTGATCTCGATCGGGGCGTAGATGTACGCTGTGCGTAATCTTGGCGTTGAAACGTGCACACCAAAGTTGGTGTTTCCTAGCGAGTTCCCCGTGGGGCCCATCAGCCTTACCGATACGAGTGTCGGGACGCGAATATTCCCACCAAGGTCATGGCCAAGCTCAGTGACAGATTGCTAGCTCACTCGCTTACACTTCACAGGCGTCAATGTCAGTGCGATGTAACGGTGCCGCGATGAGGAGCGGTAGCGAGGATCCAATATTAGTGGCCGTGCCGCACGCTTGGCTCCCCGCTCATGTCGACCGTTTGTCAACAAGGACCGCATGTTCGTCCGAACTCGACTGTTGTAGGGTGAGATCGGCGTTACTTTCAGCCCGGCCACGCGATTAAGGCACGGAATGTGACGTCGATGCCTGCTAGCGGGCGGGTTGCGGGTATGGCGTGGGTGTGCCTTGCATGGATATAATCCCCCTCAAATCTCAACACCGCATGTGGCGAGCGTTGTTTTGGGAACGCCCGAGGCGCAGGCTGGAACTATTGCTTCAGGTGAGCATTGGCGATGAACTTAACAAGGCGCGAGAGGCGAGAAGTGGTGGGACCAAGTTTGGTAGCCAATCGCGACTTAGCATGACACACCATGGAGCTATCACAGGTTATGGCGTGAGCCTGAGAACTCACAGCATTCAGCAGAGTCACTAATCTCAAATCAAAGGTATAAGAAGAATGGCTTCCTTTGGCTGAATCAACCCCTTTATTCCATCAGCACCTGCCTAGGCATTCTGCCACTTACCCTCACTTGATTTCCCATTCCACAATGGCACTTCTTAGTCGCTCGTTGGCCCTTGGCCTTTTGTTCTTCAACAATGCCCTGGGAGCATCCATTCCCAGAAACGCCGATGCCGGTCCACGGGCCGCCATCGCCGTGAAGCTCAGCCCGGCAACTCTGCAACGCCGCAACGCCCTCTCCGGCGCTCAGATCGTCGAGGACCTCGTCCGCGGCGCCCAGAGCACCACCCATGCTAAGCGTGACGTCGACTTCACCGTCTCGCCTCTTATTACGAGCCTTTCGCCCGCCCAGCTTGCCGAACTAGTCGCAAAGGCCATCCAGATCACCCCCAGCTACGTCCCCGCCGACTTTGGAGCCTGGTATCAAGTCCAGTTCAACTCCGATGCCCCGGCAGATGGCAGCCATGACCCTGAGGTAGTCAAACTCCTCAACACCCTCGGAGCCCAGGACGAAGTGGCAAGCGCCCAGCCACTTGGGGGTTCCAAGTCTCCCACCGTCAACCCATCCAACGACCCCCAGTTCGCCAACCAGGGCTACCTAAAGGCAGCTCCCGGGGGTATCGAGGTCCAATACGCATGGGGCTTCCCCGGTGGTGATGGCGCCAACACCCACGTCATCGACGTTGAGCGTGGCTGGAAGCTAGACCACGAGGACCTCGTGTCGCAAAACATCACCCTTCTGGCCGGGCAGAACGTTCGTGATCGATATGACGGCAACTACCCGCACGGAACAGCCGTCTTGGGCGAGATGCTCATGGCCGATAACAACAAGGGTGGTGTGGGCATTGCCCCCGCTGCCAAGGGGAATGTCGTTGGCATCCAGAGAACCGTCGGCGGCGGACCGGTGGAGAACCAACCCGAGGCCATTCTCGATGCTGCCTCCTTCCTTTCCTTTGGCGGTATGTACCCCCCACCCCTTCCAATCTAGCCCAGACAAAACTAACCCCCCCAGACGTCATGCTCCTCGAAATGCAAGTCGGCGACGAATTCAACAACCTCTGGCCCGTCGAGATCTACGACGCCGAATTCTCCGCCATCCAACTCGCCATCGCCCTCGGCATCACCGTCATCGAACCCGCGGCCAACGGCGGCGTCAACCTCGACACCCCCGTCACCCGCCCGGGGTCCACGGTCCCCAAATCCCTCCTCACCGTCGGCCACCCCGACTTCCGCGACTCTGGCGCTGTCCTCGTCGGCGCAGGCTCCTCCACCACGCCGCGAACCCGCCTGTCGTTTTCCAACTACGGCAGCCGCGTGGACGTGCATTCCTGGGGGTTGAATATCCGCACTTCAAGTGTGGATGTCCCGGCGTACACGGACTCGTATGACGACTTCTCGGGGACCTCCGGGGCGGCGCCAATTATTGCGGGTGCTGCGCTGAGTGTGCAGGGGCTGGTGAAGGTGAGGACGGGCGGCAAGCTGGGGCCGGCGGCGCTGAGGAGCAGGATTAAGATTGGGGGGACGTCGACGTCGGATCCGGTGCATGATAAGATTGGGGTGCAGCCGAACTTGAAGAATTTGATCGATTGGTTTCAGTTGAACTATATTTGAAGGGGGTTTGAGAGGGGAGGAGGGGGGGTTGGACGAGGTAGCTTTTGTTAGGCGTATCTCACAATTTCAATACAATTTCGAAGGCAGTTGCCAAAATTTCGTTTGATTTTCTTACCCTCAGCCTCACGCCTTGTGGCAAATTTCCTCCTACTCAGACTAAATTCCATGCCATGCTGTAAAACTAACGATTGAACTTGAACTTGATTTATAAAAAAAACCCAAAAAAACACCAAAAGATTCAAGCCCCCCCCGCCTCCCCCCACCAATCCCTGCCAGTCTTACTCAGGCAACCACCTTCTCGCACTTGTGAAGCCCTGCTGATGTGCTGCCTGCATGATAATGTTAGAGGCAGGTAGGTACCTAGCTTAGGAGATCAGATACGTAGGGGGAACTTACATCCGTTCTCAGTCGTCGACCGGCTCAGGCTGAAGAGTCACGAAGTGCTTCGCCTGACCCTGGGGTGACATCGCGACCATGTCCCGAAGGACGCCCTCCATCCTTGGGATGATCAATCTGATCTGAGCCACCTGCTGAAGCAGCGCATGGTTCTCGTAGACTGGCGTCGGCTGCTTGTCAGTGGGTCTGGAGCCAACTGTCGTAGCGGTGGCGGTCGCCGAGTGCATGCCTTGGGCAATCGACTGGCATAGGCGGTGCCGGGCCCAGAACACGGCCTGAGACAAGTTGTATGCTCCAAGACGAGCCGCCTCACTGCGGTCCCAGTGGTTACTCGCCAATGCGCGGGCCTGCTGGAGGGAGTATCCGTCCTTCAGCCGCACGTACTTGGACGAAACTCCAGAGCCACGCCCGTCGACCCAGTTGAACACTACTCCGTCTCCGTCCCAGTTGACATTCGGCTTAATGAAGGCCGGCTGGTTTGCCACCCGTGCCGGGCTTGCCACCCGTGCCGGGCTTGCCTTGCCAGGAAGGTTCTGGATAATGGTGCCGCACTCGGTGGCAGCGTCGTGGTGTGTGCGGACGCGGGGGGCAACCTTGGGCTTGACAATCAGGCAGGTGGTATCCCAGTTGCTGAAAACCGCCTTCCACAGCGCGCGTCTGGTCGCGTCCGTTGGCTGGTCGCTGCTGAGGTTGTGGAGGCCGAGAGAAATGATGAGGCCGTCACATAACGTCTTCTGCTCGGGAGTGAGCTGTGAATACTTGCTCACAACGTGGCTGACTCCAGAGTGGAACTGGGTGGATGGGGGTTTGGCGGGAATGTCGCTGGCTTGTTGTGAGGCGCTGGAGCCGGCTATCGCGCTGCTGCCGCCTGCCATCGTGGTGATGAAGTTGGGAAGCCGAGGGTAAATACACAACGTTAACGATTGATCGATGGGAAAGTGCTCTGCGGAAAATGATCGAAGATGGTTGTTCTTCTCAGAAACGAGGCCTGCAGAGAAGAAGAGTGGGAGGGCCGCAAATCACAGCGATGGGCGAATTTGCTCAAAAGAACGCGATGAATAAACGCGCTGAATTATTGGGCGAAACTACGAAACATCGCACAACTAAAACTACACAATAGACACAATATCTTACAATGCCGCAACAGCGGAAGGAGCGGAAAGAGCAATACTGCCACGCGACCCTTTCCGCTGGCTGGCCTCGGGACCGCCTTGGGGCCGCCTCGAGGCGGTCTCGGGGCCGCCTTCCATCACCCTTCAACCAGTATTAACGCTGGTTCTCCTTTGTGCTGGACTTCTGCTGCTGATCTTGATTGGCTGTCAAAGACTCCCGAACCAGTGGCGGCCGGGTTGCTGTCTGTCCTCTGTGCTCATTTCCATGCACCACGGATGGCTCTGCGACCACATTTGTCTCGGTGGCCAGCTCCTCAAGTTTGGATCCTGGTAGTCCTGCCGAGGGCCGAGCCGGTCGTAGCGGAAGCTCAAATGACTTTTGAGCATCGGAGCGTGGCTTCTAATCACGCTCATCCTCCGTTTGTTGCTGTTCCGAGCTCTCGCCCGTATCACCTTTGCCTTCGAGTTCTTGCTTATGGTGGCGCGCTTCCCCAGACATAGCGAGCATCCAGCTCTCGGTCCAGGCTTCCTCCTCTTCGACCTCATGAAGATATGCTCGGATGGCCTGACGCCATCGCTCCTCTTCCTTGGTATCTAAGATACCAATTTCCCCAGCTCGCTCAAGTAGGAACTCCCATTCCCATGGCACAGCTACGCTTACGGGTACGCTGCCAGGCTCATGGGAATCTGGTGGAGGGCCCCGAAAGATATCCTTGAGCGCACCCGCTGCAGCGATGCCTGAGAGTATCTTGTGTACGGCAAACTGTATCTCCAGATAGCCCCTGTCTGGTAACGGATACTTTTCCGGGTCCGGTGTCTGGAGCAGAAAGACATCGCCATGGTCGACAACCGGAAAATACTGCGTTGTGCGGCCTTGATGCGTTCCGCCCTCCTTGGCGTCCATGCAAATGCCTCGGCGGTAATTGCTAATGGTGCCATCAAAATGCTCCCAGCTACCTGAGGCAAGCCCACCGCTCTCGTGTGTATTGTTCAGCCACACCATCTGGATCCAAAGGCGGCAAGGATCAGTATCCGATACATTGTTGATCGGCCGGACTGCAAAGTTGAAGCGATCCCATCTGTAGTGGGCCCCAGCTTCAAGCGGGAGAATGTTTGCCTTCTCCGTCTTGTCAGGAGAGCAGTGATTGGTCCAATGCTTATCAGGCCAAAACATACGAAGCAAGTTGCGGAAGGTTGTATGGTTGCGCTCTGCCTTAACCAAGGCCCTGACCGGTACAATATGCGCCCCCTGCGCGCCGAGGGCGTTGGATAGAACGCAGCGTCCCGCGTACCATTCCGGCACTTCCTTCTGTGCAGCTATCTCTTTGCCGGTACGTCTGTCTTCATTGTTGTTTCCGGTGGCGCATTGATCATCGACTGGGGGATGGGAGGCGGGCTGCGTAACCGAGTCCGCTTCTTCGTCAGACGAGATTTGCGATGTCCCTTGAGCTTTCTCGATCCTTTGCTTCTTCATGCGTCGTGTTTCTACCCCCTCGTCTGTCGCCCTGTTCTTTCCAGTACGGGAAACTGCAGCGGCCACCGGCTCATCGGACTTTTTTGGCTTGGGATTCAGGTCCCACAAAACACAAAGCTTGTCGAGACTGGCTTGGTATTCGTAGCATCGACTCTCAAAGAAGTTCGCAAGAGAAATCTCCTCCGGGTGGAGTCCTATCTTCCAGTCATCCCAAGAGCTCATTCTCAGGGATCGAGGCCGGGAGCTGGCGTCATGGAGTATAGCTAGCAGCATATACATCCCCTTCTTCTCTATAGCCCGCCGTGCCTTTTCTTTCGCGGTGGGGGCATAACTGCCGTCGTCTCCTTCACCATGAAGGGCTTCGATATTTTGATGGACATATGCAACGAACCGCTCCCTCAACTCCTCATCCGACGTCGGGTCGGGCAGCTCCGCATCCGATAACTGCGTTGAGAGTGGCTGTGACGAGTCGAGCAGCTGGTCGGGGCTCGATTGGTTGCTTGAAGACGACACTTCTTCTTCGCCGACCCAGGATATTATCTTGTTGCCGATGTAATCAACCGTGATTCGCTGCTGGTTTCTGTAGGTGCCTCCCTGCTTAGATGCCATGGCGGAGTTGAGGCTATCCGCAGTCGCCGGAAGATTCCTGAACCTGTTAGTCCATGTGAGGAAAGGGAGGCGTGAAGAGATCTTACAATTGTCTTGGGAGAGAGGTTGGGTTTGGTGGATGATTGAGCCACTTCCAGGAGGAGAGGCGAGCAAGGTATTTATTAACAAGTGTTGGAAAATTCGAAGGGTGTTCAGCAGGAGACGATTTGGCAAACTATGTGGTCAACAGGCGTGCACGGGCCAAAATGGCAGTCATTATTTAGGGTAGGTCTGATTTAGGGTTGCCTGTCGGCAGAACGGATAGCAAGGCGAATCCTCAGTCACCTGACTGTTAGCAGGATCCTTTGTTTGACGACCCCACCTCGAAGCATAAGAGAGACGGATGTTTATCCTGATATTACACGCGCCTTGGAGAAACTCAAACAATTCCGCTCAAGTAGCCCCCGCCCCGGTCGATAATACGCCACGAAATCCCCCCTTCCCTCCCCCAGAGCAAGAGTCTGTTCAAGATAGCCCTCATCAAGATCCATTCCGTGCCAAGGAAGACAAAACATCCTTTGTGTACAGGTAAAATCTCATCCGTGCCTCCAATTTGTGCCCAATGGCCGACCAGTCGAGGAGGGCAATTTCTCCGCTCTGACTGCCTATGTTGAGTTATTGACAGTGGGGAAACGCTTGCCGATACCGGTAGGCGGATACCAGCGCAACGACGTGGCATCCACCACCCAGGACGGCAAAAATATGGAAAAGCTGATGCGAATGCCCCCAAATATCAAAGGAACCGGGGCTAAATCTCTCTGGTATCCGCCTCACGAACAAGCAAACGCCGACCAACAGCGACAACCCTTCGGCAGGATACCACACAGCGCCTAGCTGTTCTCGCGCCCGTGCCCATCCCATCCCAATTGCGCTGTGAAAGAGAGGGAGCATGGCCGAAACTGTGAGTAAACCGAAGACTCCCCCACGCAAGGTTCTCACTCTATTGCCTCCACCTCCTGTGTCGAAGAGTTTGAATGCGGCGGCGGATGCCGAGCAGAAATTGATGGTCCAATACACCTGTTGCACCACCGGCCGACAGTAGAATGCATAGTGGGTCATTGAAGTACCGCCGCCGAGAGCGAGGATGCAAATGCCGAGGATATCTAGTTTACCTTAAAAATGATGTACCTGGTATGAATGGCTCCTCAATGTGTGAAAAGTTGTACTGAGCCCAAAGCAGACAGTGGCGGAGGTGAGGTAACTGCCAAACGCGAGCTTATCGCCCCAGCCAAGGCGGAGAACATCGGATGCTGAGATATACGTGTAGAGTACCACGCCGGCTGCCAAGAATATTGCGGATCCGAGCAGATGGGTCCAGATATTCATGGTCTCCATGTGGAGGCAACGCCAGAGGCGCGGTGATCGCCCGTATGAGTGCGTGGGCATGGGGCGCTCTTTCAGTATGTAGTCATTGTCGCGCAGCCAGGCCGGGATCTCGTCTTTGGTCCCGATCGCGGGCCAGTACAAGTCTTTGGCTCGTCGGCGCGGGTCCATGATTGGTGGTGCCTCGGATTTGAAGGCGGTCGAAGCTGGTGACGATGGTGAGCGAGCCGTCGGTGTACTCGGAGTGGATCAGACCTTGGCATCTTTGACCATTGCGTCAGACTCGAGCTGTCGAGGAAGTGAAATTCGTGAATTTCACTCGTTGCCGTTGCCGTTTTGTGCGGTGCTCAGGAACACAGACCTGGGCTTCCAGATGGCAGGTTATTTGTCGAGGGAAAGCCGAGCTGGGGAAATTACGCTGCCTCGTTGTTTGCTCGTGGGCGGTAAACTGCAAGACATCCGAGCTCTTGTGCCGGTTGCGATGTCTCCCTTGCATCATCCAGATGACTCAATACTGCTAATAATTGCCAACAAGGCCAATATGACTGGCACATTTCTGTCAGCTGAGAATCCTTTGCTGAAAGAAACTTGTTTCATGAAGAACTCACCAGACGATGATGTTAGGATGAAACTTGCGACGGTAAAAGCGGTCTGAGCATCACCTCCTATGGCCGTCCATATGATACCGACCAAACAAGAGGTGAGCCAAGGGGCTGTCCCCGAGATGGCGATGCGAGTTGTGTTCCAGCCCTCGACAAACTCTAGGGCATGACGCTTGTGCTTGCGGCGAAGTCGAAATACCCACTTGATCCAATCGTCGCTGTCGTGGAATAGCCGGTCTGGGTTCCGGTATGCGTACATCATCTCCTGGAGGACGAAGTCATCGAAAGGCACTACTGTGGGCCGCGTTGTTGGCGTATACTGAATCTCGAGTGTTAGAAGACGCTTCTTAGCCAACCTTTGAATTGACTAAGAACTCACAGCAAGCACACGAAACGCTCGAAGTGTTTTTAAGGAGAAGTAGCGCCTGAAGAAACCGCACATCTTGTACTTGTACAATCGCTGCATGTCCCGGAAGAACTCGTTGTCAGTGTGAACCAAATGCTTGTTAGATTTTGTGGCAGCCCGGAAGCTCTCGTCCGTCGAGAAGTTGGATCGCAAGACACACTGAATCTGCTGAAGATCACAGCCTTTAGCGCCGGATCTGTAGCAAACCAAATTCAGCGAACATGTCGCTCTTGCAGTGTCGTAATAGACTGGGACATTGGCTTCTGCAGTCAGCTCGAGTGTTGTCGACGGTGTGAAGTGAAAGGGGTCATTCTGGCCGGGGACAGATGGGAGCTGTCCGCCCATGCTGGGTGAGCCCATGGGGAGTGTCGAAACGGGTGGTAACAAGCTTTCGGTGACCCGAATCGAGAGTAAAGGCGTTGGCGCTTCAAATTCCTCCTCTTCCCCTGGCCCTGGAGGTTGTTGGTCAGCGCCTCGGAGGGCCTCGGACAGAGCGTCGGCAGAAAATGTGCTCGACTTTGAGAAACTGGGCTTGGCTTGATCGCTTGACGTATTTTCAACTAGGAGACCCGCCCCGTCGTGCTGAGGGGCCTCTGATAGATTATGGCCTTTAGCTGACCTAGCTCCACGAACAACGGAATCCGAGTCTGCTGGTTCTTCAAGATCACCAGCTTCCCTTGGGAAATCTCTGTAGGTATCGTCAAGCGAAGTTCTCGGCGGCGTATCCACCTCTTCGATGACCTCAAGATCCTCCTCATTCGTTCCGGACACGTGTGGTTGGTGGACATGCTGTCGATAGGAGGATATGGATGGGGCCGCAGAGACTGCCGGAGACCTGGCGAACTGGTAATCAAAGACATGCGGCGGCTCGACAGATGGCCTCGGACCGAGCGAGAGGCTTCTCCTGAGGCTGGTATTTTCCAGCAACTTGACAGGCGCCCGACCCAAGCTAGAGCCGAGGGGCGGGGTCGTATTCGTCGGTGCCTGCACCGCTGCGCGTGCCCGGCGCCAGAGCCTGGAGATCAAGCCTTGCGGCTCTGGTTGTTTTCCCGTCATCACGATTCGTTCATGTAGAAGGCATAATCCGGATCAGCCCCAAGAGGAGTGTGTGGTTTTGGTTGCATTTTCAACATCCCGCAAGCCCCCGCACGTTGCATCCTGCCCGCCCTGGCGATGACCTGCTAGCTCTGCGGTACAGCCAATCAGGGGCGGCAGCCCTTCAACCAAGGATCTGTAAAGGGACCAAGTTTCATGGCTGCAAGAGAGAGGCGTTGGTAGGAGGAATTGGGTGTTTGGGATCGGCCGCCAGGTTGTGTGTCGGATCAGATCACCGGAAAGAGCGTCGGGAAGCGCTTTACAAGCGGTGGAACAGGAGGCGTCCGCCTCACTCCTCCCATTGAACGACGCATAGACGTGAGTGGCAATCTAGTGGCTAGTCGAGACAACGACATTGGTCGACATCACAGCGACGGGAAGATTAGATTGGGCCAAGGTTACCTCCAACAGAGCACGAAGTACAGGTTCAACCACGGGAGCTCATTTGTGCAAAACCGTCTCAGATCGCACTTTGTGGCTGAAGTCGGGTCGCTTCAGCGGGTCCCGCGGGCCGGCGACTAGGCCAACCTTGCGAGCTTCGCCTGGAATGGAAGGGGGGAAGGTGGGAGGGGGGCTGGAGCCCCAAGTTAGCACGCATTTGCGTTCACACAGTTTTGCGGGTTACCTGCCGTCCTCGACGACATGTCTTCCCATCGAGACAGCAGAACAAATGCAAACGTCGTCTTGTTTTCTCAAAATCGCTCTTTTGGATGGTTCCTTATGCCTATCTTTCCTGGTACTTCGCCCAAAAGGAATGGAAATTGCGCGGTGCGCGCCTGGTGTGGTATTCTGCAATCTCTTGGGCTCTCTTTCTGTTATTCTATTGTCCCCTTTCCCCTGTCTATTTCCCTCGGAAATGTCTTCGAACTGGACACGCACGCGAAGACGAGCATCCTATGCCGTCTTCGTGAGGGCCTCCAGGTCCGCAAGCATGTCCTGTAGCTGGCTCTCGGACCTCTCGATTATAGACGCCAAACTCTCCATGCATTCGTGGATTCCCATTCCAAAAGCTTGGTCGGTGGTCCCAATGTACTGGCTTGCACTGGTAACTTTGCGTTCGATCGATGCCGATGGCTGCCCAGTGGCTAGGCGGGTTGGGAGCTGCGACGCGCCGTCTTGGAGGTTGCGATCCAACATGATCTCGGCCATGACAGCGCTGGATCCCCCGTCAGCTTTGTCAGAGTCAGGGGTGCTGGCAGCAATGACTGACATGTTGGGGCGTTTCCCTTGGTTCTTCCTTCTTCTTGTCATCGCCTTTCGACTGTCTTTTCTACCGCTGGCGCCGCTGTAGCGTAGTGCGTTGCAGCTCTATGACGACTCGGCGACAGGATATTGACAGGGGAATCTCGGAGCGCAGAAGCCAGGCGACAGACAAACTCGCTCTGGATGATATGACGAGGGATGCGTGTTGCGCTTCCTGGTGCAGCGAACCGGTTGACTCGCCGGCGGAGTTGAAGGAGTTTTGGATCTCGCGATGTCTCGTGGCAGCTCTCCCCGCATGCGGCGAATCCAATGGAGGGGCATTGTGTTGTGTCGAATTCGACACTCTTGCCTGCTGCGATCTTTTTACACTGGACCAGCAGCGGCAAGCCGGAGATCGACCCAATTGGGCACCACTCTTTGGTATAGCGCCTGCTAGCTGTCTACCATGACACGGATGTTTTTAACGCGGGTTTTGGGTATCTTTGCGGAACGAACGATGGGATTTTTTGTGTTAAGACACCGCTGTTTCGGTGTTGATGATTGGGTCGCCCGCCGCCGTTGTGCTGGCAGGGCCCGGGCAGCGCCTTCAGTGCGCCCCTCGGCGAAGCTGCATCTCGACAGCAGGCTGCGGATAGAAGAAGTATTTGAGAGCTCATTCGAATGCAATTTGGTTCCAATGCCTTGACAGTTCTTGCAACCTGTCAAAATGAGCGGCAACCGATCTCGAACGACTTTGGGTGCTGGTGTTGTTGAGCACTCGGCAGACGGCTCCTTGGCGAAAGCAGGTACCACGAGCGAGTTCGGCCGGTTTGCCTGCCCGTTCTCCCGTGCGTTTTCTGCTACACCGTCGACGCCGAAAACTTGCCACAACAGCTTCCCCGACATCCGTCATGTCAAGTACACTCTAGAAAAGCACGAGCAATTGTTTCAGTCGATCTAACCACCAAATTTGCAGAGAACACCTCAAAAAGGTCCACAGATGCAACTGCAGACTCGAGAACCATCCGGCTGAGTGCGAGAGCCAGCTGCACATGAAGCCCGAGCAGTTCGAAAAGGTCGCGAACAATGGCCGCCGAGCGAAAGACGAGAGCCCATGCGAGCAGTGGGTTCGGCTGTTCCAGGAACTGTTTCCTGGAAGGGACGTCCCAGCGCCGCACATACCGACGGTCCAGCATCTCGAGGCCATCTCCCGCGACCCGCCGCCCGGCTTCGTCGAGGAGCTCGAAATAGTGTTGGTTAGGGCCGAGCCTGGGGATGCGGGTATAGATGGCTCCGGGAGCCGGGCGCGACCCTTCCTGCGGCAGTTTCCACACTTTGTGGAGCTGGTTAGCACGTGGGGAACCCGTCGCGGCTCCGTGGCCGCCGCGCACAACGTGGAGGGGAGCGTCGATTGGGAAGCTAACGACGTCGTCACTGAGGATATTCAAATCGGGGAATCGCCCTCGCAGGACCATTTCAATGAGGCGTGGCCAGACAAGGGTGATTGACGGTCGTGGTAACCTCCCGACGACGGGCGGACAACCACCACCAGTGGCTTAGATATAAATGGGAGTTATCGGGCGACTCTGGGTAAATGATTTCTCATATTTAGACATAATCCGTATTTCCGCTTCAAAAGACGGGCTTTGTGACACGATCCTTTGCAACTTTGCACCGTTGACTCATCCTCCCTTGATCGCCTTGCCAGCTCCCGTCTCGCTCCGGGGGTTAGGGTCATGCATATGAGTCGGCAAATGGCACACCTCATTTGAGTGATGAGCCTTGGCACTTGCGACAGGGGTTGCTGCCTGGTACGTACCTAACTGGAGGGAATTTGAGGCCATTGGTCGGAGCCTTGTGGAATCGCCCCTCAGCTCCCATTCTTCTCGACGTCAATGCCAGATTTTGCACTCCTTCCAGCAAGGCTCTCGGCCTCGATCTCCTTCCCCAGCCACCACGTCAGGCAGCATTGCCGCCAGCTCGAGTCATTTCAAATTACGATGTCATGTCCATAGTCTGGCGACCCCAAGACGTCGCGCCAGCTCAGCCCACTAAAATCTTCGAGAGTCTGGAATATGGGCATCGATGCGTTACTGCCCTGCTGGCAAATGGTAAAAGGAGCCCCTAAACCCCCGCTTCGGCTGAGAACTAACATAAATCGGTATCCAGAGCCAAAGCAGAAGTAGCCAGAACCAAAGGAGACCCAACGCTACGGGCCTGACGCAAATTGAGACACCCCACGAACCCACAGATCCCGGGCCAGGCCGGAACCCTGCGCGTCGGACAGACCCTCCCAGCCGGTGGACCCAGCGATGGCTTGTCGACCAAACCCTTACCTTTCCCGCCAGCTTCCCATTCTCAACTACCCGAGCCCCGTCAAGTCGTGGTATACGCCTGCGCGCGGTTCAGGCCGTGCACAAACGGGACATGGCTCACCAGAAGGCAGCTCCGAGTTTGCAAGCCATACAATGCGCCAGAGTACGAAATAAAGCGAGGGATATCAAACATCAGGGCGATGCATCAGGGAAATGCAGATGCCGACGTTGTCGAAACACCAAGTCTAGCTCGATGTATGGACTCAGATCCACACTAGTTCGTCCTCCAGACAGCTGGCAAGCACACGATATCAAAGAGGAACAGAGGCTCTCTCGGTCTTGGTCAGTTCGTCCGTCTATGGGAGAGAGCACTGATACAGATTTTTCGCATTGGATAGACGACTGCCTGTATCCATCCCCACAACGGCACAGCTCATCGTTGTCGGGTTTGAACGATACCATAGTATCAAAACGCGGACTTGGACCGCAGGCATGCACTGACGAGGGAGGCTCGTCGAGCCAGATAGATAGACAACTCATATTTGGAACAAGCAACCGGCATTGCAAGGAAGTCAATCAACACACTCAATGCTCTACTATTCAGATGGGAGAAAATAAAGATCAGGAGGGGGGGTCACATTCTCCCGATGAAAAGGGGCCAGCTGATCAAGCAGGAACACCTCCTGCTCGCACCCGATTCGATTCTAAGAGGTCACGATCCCGTGACGAAAAGAACGGGGAAAGGGATGACTACGACGATGACGAGAATGGCCAAAATGAAGAGCCGAAGGAGAAACGCAGACGACTGGCGAGTACAGACAAAAAGTTTGCCTGTCCGTTTTTCAAACATAATCCGACGAAGTACGGGAACGAAAGATTATGCCTTGGCCCAGGGTGGGAGCAGGTCCACCGCGTCAAGTTCGTGATATATTTTCCACGTCGCCCAGATGGCATTTTATTGACAGAGAGAAATAGGGAGCATGTCATGCGTCGGCACACCCTGCCGGAATACCAGTGCGGTCGATGTTTTGAACAATTCCGGGATAACGGGAAACTTCTTCAACATGTCCGACAGAGTAGTCCATGCGTACTTCAAGAAGAGAAGAGGCCAGAGGGGATTGACAGAACCCAGCTAGATAGGCTGAGAAAACGCGGCAAAAAGTCAGCCAGCGAGGTCGAGAGATGGCATGAGATGTACCGAATTATTTTTCCGGAAGAACATAAAAGTCCCAGTCCATGTAAGGCCTTTTAACGCTCTCTGGTTGATATTGCTAATAACAACTTTCTTCTATAGACTACGACGCAGAAGAGGCCAAACTAGCCCTGCCTGGCTCTGTCAATGTCCAGCAGTTCCGAAGGATCTTGATGGACAAACTTCCAAAGCGGATCGAACAGCTAATCTCCAGTCAACTTCCGGAGGGAATTGCGGGGCTCCTCGTACAAGATCAGTCTCTTACTGAGATCGTGCGAGAAGCCATTAAAGAGACACTCGACGATTCCCGCAGCATCTTTGCAATTCCGACAGACAGCTGTTTTCAGCAACCCACGGACTCAGCCTGCGCATTCTCTCCATCACAGGCCCAATGGCCACCTTTGATGACCTCACCCCAGGCCTATTCGTCCCTTTTGGATGACAATGTGCCGTTGCAACACGATGATTTCGTAACGCGGTCTGTAGATCAGACACCTTCAGAGTCATCGGCTGGATATGGGCAACCAATCGCCCCTCAGTGGCCTACTGAAGGCGATGATGACAATGCCGTCAAAGAAATTGATCCTTATGACTTTTTGGGACTGGAGATGGACCAGTATTTTGCAACGGTTAGGGAACCCCTATTGTTGCGACCAGTGGCCAACATGGACTCTCATCCCGTTGTTCTGTCGAATATTTCTAGGCCCAACGGAATGTCGACACAAGCGGAGACACATGATTCACTTAAGGACGGGCGAACCGACGCCCAGAGCGCTCTTGAAATTCCGAAGTGAAATTCGCCTATTCTGACTGATTTTCCAAGGTCGATTTTGCTCGCGCTGTATATCGGAACAAGTACATCGCGGGTACAGTAACCCTCAAGGTTTGTTCCCAGTACATCAAAGATCCGATGACAAAATAAAGAGCTAGGGATGCCGCTCTCCATCAGCCAGGTGGAAAGGCTCTGAAACTGAGCTTACGACAAGTATTTCCGACTACCTACTTACTCCACCAATCACTTGGCTTAAGAACGCCAGTGAGGGGTTCATACTTCATATCAGGCGTTGATTCTGGACTGGCTTCCATTTGACTCTCAACGCTATACTGCGTGAGGTCCTGGCAAAAGAGCGCCAACTGAAAAAGATATTTAAGTCATAGCGACTCAACTTTCCAGTTGACTTTCAGTCGATGAAGGCCCTGGCTCCAACGCAAATACTGTGTGCGGTCTGAAACCTCGTCGGCTGGAGAGCGCTTGCGGAAAAATAGCCCATCCGGCTGGCTGGCCAAGAAGGCGAAAACTCGCAACTCAGGGACCTGTTTGAATCCGGACACTCCGGCGTTGAATACGGGGGTGTGATGACATGACAATAGCACTCTCCCTATGTGCCGTCCGAGGTCCACTATGTTCCCCTAACGATTCAATGATTCGCAAGACAGGAGGACTCTAATTCTCAACACAGTAACTGTGCGAGGTTGATTTCTGTGGTCGAAATGCTTTCTGTCAGACTTGCAATAGGTGGTGGTGTAGTATCGCTACTATGGCATATCTTGGAGTAACAGCCTGAGGTTGTTGAAAAGTGTCAGTGCCTTGCGTTGCTTCTTGTCAGTATCACCTCCGTTATTATGCGACTGACTCTTGGACATGGCGAGATTTATACTATCAGGGCACACCAAGATTGTGGAGCATTTCGGGGGTCAACATGCGTCGGCCAAGCGAGAAGTCTTTCCGGCCTCTTTCTGACAACCGCACAGCCCGCCTTTGAAGATCGGAATCGCGGATATATCCATCAATATGGAAGCGGGAAGTTTCGGCTGTTACCACTATGAGAGACTGAGCTCAGATGGCTTCAAATCGAATTCGTTTGGAGATACGACAAAATCAAATTTGGAACATTCATATTTGGCGAGGCTTTATTTCTTTTGTTTTGAATCATGATAGCATCTCCTTATTTCAATTTAAACAAAAGTTGTCTCTTCTTCTACCTGTCCGATCTATCAGGTGGATGACAAGCTCCGGTGCATTTCGCCGCTGAAAACCCTAGAGTGCCCAGGTGCTGGAAAAGTGACGGAGCATTGTTGTCTTCTTGCTGATCCTAAGACATTGAAACGGTTAGATTCCATTGAATGGCGCGTTTAAGGAACGCGGGGCGGCCCAGGGTTTGCGCAATGACGGTGTGTCTTAGAACGCGTTAAGTGTTCTGGCATTCCATCCCAACGCGCGTCGCCTCCCTTCGTACTTTCATCCCTATTAAACTCGTCCGACCGCAGTTTTGCGGAAGGATTGCGGTTTCTACCTCTCATCTAATAACTTTTAATGTCCTTTAAAATGAAAACCCCAACACCAATTCTGCTGAGCGTCCTTCTCGGCCTAGTTGCCGCGGTCCCAGCCCCTGAGCCGTCACCACACTGCAACGACGACTGCCTCCTGAAGCTCATCCGCTACCGCGAAGAGGCCAATGTGGACTGGCTGATGGCCCTCCCGTATTGCTCATGGATTCTCGATTCACCCGTCGCGGCGAGAATCCAGCTTCAGACGATGACCCTCCCTCTCCCTGGGGCACCCGCACCCAGTGAGACTGCAAACTCCCTCGTTTCAGCATCACCAGTCAACGTCGATAGAAGCAGCAGCAGCAGTGACGAAATCACCACGTCAACTACCACCATCACATCCACGGCTACAACATCCACAACCACCACGGTCGACTTCCTTCAGCGCCGCCTCGACTCGGATGACTTGCATGTACGAAACAGATGCGAATCATACCGCGCACTCGACAGGCCACAGCCATCGGCATGGAACGGGCATTCCGATACGGAAATTCGAAAGGCGTGTGTCCGGATTCTGCCATGGCATCGGTCAGCGGCTGCTGTCCCAGTTGAGCCCGCACAGGCTGAGACTGTCTTTGTGAGACCGGTGGCTCTCTCGCTTTCGTCTGTTGTGGTGGCAGGGTCCACGCAGGTGGTTACCTTGACGATTTACACTACCATCACGGCGAATGTTGCGCCGTGGCCGGTGGAGAGTTTGTCATAGCGGGGGTTGTTGGGACGGTTGTGAGGGCTGAGAGGGGGTGGTGTTATGATAGCAATAACGCTTTTAGCTGTTTTTCGCCCACACCTGTGGAAATATCTCCCATAACGGTTCTGGCATGATGATGGGAGAATGGGGCTGATAGGTGAAGGAATGCTTTTGGACATGCGATACTCTTTGAACTGTACAGGGGGCAAAACGGGGGCAAAGAAGAGGTGGTTGGGGATATTAGCGGGTGGAGAGATGGGATGAGTTCCGTTCCTGAGAGTAGGTAGGTACGATGTGGGATTAACCATCGGCTCCAGTGTTCTAGGAGCAATGCAGTCTTCAAATTGGGAAGGAAGGTGGTACCGTGGTCATGTTTTGCACCGTGGAGAAATAATGCCGGGGTTAGGGTTAGCCGCTCAAGGTTGCACAAATTGTTTGCGCGTTGTGATGCATCCCGGAGCCAAAGCACAGGATTATAAGTCAGAGGTAGAGAGATGCTTTCACTGTAGTGTTCATCCCTGATTGAGCTTTACCCTCTGCGAGGAAGCATCGTTCTGAAATGCACGTGTCGCTGCACGTGATGTCTCCAGAGAGTTGCCGAAAACCTAGCTGGAGGCAGGTGCGACTCTTGTTCGCAGCGAAATGAGATTGGGGAGCGCAAGATGGACAACACCATTGCACCCTCACACTTCGGCCGCGGGTGACACGAACATCGCGAGTCTCTTCTTACCCACTCGCCGCACCTACCGCACCTATCGTACCTAGCCGGCGCCCTCCATTCGACATTTTTTATCGGACCGCCCAATTCGAGATCTGAGAACCTTTGCTATGCAGCTATTGAGGTACCGCGCGCCACAACTGCCCCTAGATCCTCGACGCCAATCCATGCCCCCGAGCTCGAGGACGCAGCCACCCGGTTCGAGGTCGACTTGCTGCACTCCGAGGTAACCATCCTTCCTCCCACGAGATGCCCAAGAAAAAGATCGCTGCGCCCAAAGACGAGGGCGCCGCCGCCAATGGCTCGCTATCGCCGCCGCTGTCGGCCACCTCCGACTCCTCCGACGGAAGGAAGTCGTCCAAGCCAAAGCCGCCCGCTCAACAGCCGTCGTCGTCAGCTCTGATAATTTGCCGGAACAAGTACGTCCTCAGCTGTTCCATTGCTTCCCAGCGGTTGCTCCTGGCCGCCCCCCTCCCCGTCAAGCGACCCCGCCAAACTATCCCCACCCCCTGAATGCCCCTCCCTGGCGTTGACTGACGGGCCGCGGGCTAGACATTGGCGCTATATCTCATCCTTCCACGGGCCATGGCTGCAATTGCCTCCCGAGATCCTCGAGAG
>Ga0247770_1000995_pt1 | contig 25112 bp, 18 predicted proteins | sample UWRJL136409B6_FD_179943 | JGI IMG/M metagenome (GOLD analysis project Ga0247770, IMG submission 179943) | Plant litter microbial communities from Arlington Agricultural Research Station in Wisconsin, United States - UWRJ-L136-409B-6 | ecosystem: Environmental > Terrestrial > Plant litter >... | reverse complement strand
GTATGGTGGGTGGAGCGCCTGCGGGTGGAGCGCCTGCGGGTGGAGGCGCAATAGGAGATGTCCCCGTCCCTGTAGCTAGGGGCGGTGGGGCCGGATATGTCTGTTCCGGTCCGTTGAGGGTGGTGTCAGTGCTGAGGGTGGGTGGGGCGCCTGGGGAGTATCTCGATCCCCCGTACTGGCCTGCGTCCGTGGAAGTGGGAGGCCCGGGTTGACCAGGGGGGCCGTATCCTTGGACACTGGCGGTTCTTGGGGCAGGGGAGGGAGGTGGTGGGGTGTAGAAGGTCCCTCCGAAGGGCTCTGGGGGGGACACAGCCAACAAAGTCTCATTGGATTTGCATTTGTATGCATCCAGGGCTTCCTGTTTGGCGTTCACGGCGCCCACCATGCCGTTTTTGCAGTGCTCGCCGTTGTTCTGGGAGCAGTAGAACACGATGGGGTCAGTGTTGTTGATGAGGACGCGGAAATAAGTCGACTGTTGCGTGCGTGTCAATCTTTGTGGCATATACAGGCTGGGGGGTTGGGATGAAGTTGGGTGGACGTACATTCTCTGACTGAGGTTCAATGCTAGGTATAAAGCCAGAATAGAACCCGCCTGTCTTCGCCGGCGCGCACGCGGTATTCCAGTCCCCCATTACCACGCTGTGGTTGTACTGTTCGAAATGAAATTCCAGGATGTCGCCTACGTTAGCGTAGACAATCTCGGGGCTGAACTTGAAGCCATTGGCCTTGATGCCGTAAAGTATCAGCCCATTCGCCGAGGCAGAGCCCAGGAGAAGGGTGAGCGTCGCCGCGGTCAGGGTACTTCTGGGAGACATCGTGGCTGTGTGGACAGGCTGAACGTATGGTTGCAATCGGCCATCAACCCGATCCCCGAGAGAGGAGTCTCTGTGGTTAAATAGAAGATCCTGGATCGTCCACAGCCTCGAGAAAACGTGCACATATCCCTCTGTATGACCCACCCCCAGCCCCCCAATTTGGGCTCGATGGCCTGCCACAATCCCGGCAGCCGTTTTACCTCGCACAGCCGAAAGTCAATAGTGCCCCCCGTGTAAGACGTGTCTCGGTTAAGGGGCCTTTCTTGCTAGCAGGTGAGGCATAGCGAGATCATTGTTGTAGTACGGCAGCAGGTCGACCTTCCACAGTCTGTTGCATGTTACCAGAAGCGGAGATGCCTTGGTGTATAGGTAGTACGGCTCTTGTTGGCGTCGTTTTGGGTAAGGGGGCTGTGTTTGTGGGGATTTCACTCGGGGTGGTTGAGATTCGGAGCGTTATTCCGTCGACGGGAGTTCCCGGACAAGTGTGGAAAGGAGTAACTTAGATACAAGGCATTTATCATTTCCGGCCCTGGTGATGAAATAAAAGGGCGGAGTCGGCTCAAAGGCTGGGTATCTAAGGTATGTTCGCGAGGTACGAAGGGAGTCTATCGGAGTGTCACCGTGTTACCAGCACGCCCCGTCTCTCACGACGTCCACCTAGGTACTGCGCACTTTGACAGCCTCCATGTCCCCCTGAAACTGCACACAGCATTGATTTGATCTCGATGGTTGCTGGGTGGATGGAAAATGAGCGTTCGAGTTGTTTTCATACTATGCACATGTCGTGGTGCTGGGGCACTTTCTTCCAGGTTTTCAATTTATCCCTCTCCACCAACAGAACCACGCTCAATTGTCTGGGATATTTAAGTTTGCTTCTTGTCGAACTGCAACGGCAGTTCTTGGCGCTCAGGCGCGCAGGCGCCTTACCGCTCCAGGCTTGGCTGGAGCGCAGGGGCCTTGGATCATGTGCTCTACCCACACACAGGGAGCTTCCATTTGTATATAACTGGGGAGTGCTTCGCACTCCCCTTTTCTACCAAATCAAGTCACTTTGCAACTGCACTTCCGCTGCTCCTGAGCCCCTCGTGCCTCAGTCAAAACGTTCCACACTTCTCGTTGTCAACGTGAGTTTTGTCCTTTCCGACCTAGATCCAGACTTCATGCGATTTTTCAAGTTTGGCCCGACCAAGCGCCACATGGGAAGCCCATGTGCACCAAAAGCGTCGTAAATCCAGCGAACCCCTTTGAACACCGAGGGCAGCAATGGTTCGGCAACCTATAGCAACAACCTCGGTGTTAGCAATGTCGCAGTGGTAAATCTCGGACCGTTTGTTAGCCAATCTGGGGAGGACGAACTTGACCTGATCATTCTCTTCTTTAGCTTTGATCGTTGCTCTTCCCCAATCGTCCATCACCATCCCCTGGCGAAAGTGGGCGGCAATGTGAGTTGCACGCAAGTCCCAAGCCTCTAAATTTTCTCCACAGAAGCCACATTCCCACCGTGACTGCTCTGTCTTGGAGACTGTGGCCCAGGCGTCCATAACATAGGACGGAGGTGTGAAGCCGTGAAAACACCGTATATGCCGCGCGAGATGATCTCGCCGTTGGAAGGTTCTCGCTGTCTTGGGATTTGAAAGGCATTTGGCAACCTGGGTTGCAGATGAGCAAAAGTGAGAGCGGCCGCTCCAGAGAGGGCGAAGGCAAAAAGCGCAGGCCTGGGTGTCAACAGAGGACTGACTGGCGAAAAGAGATGTGGTCTCATGAGGCATGCACGTCCACTCCTGCTTGGGCAGGTGCTGCGACTCCTCGTGCCTCTTCCAACTCTTTTCCGACAGCTTCTTACGGCAAAAGGTACATTGGAACGTTGGTTTTCTATCGGCGTTTGGCGAATGGTGAGCGTTACCACTCCGGTGGCTTGGGGAAGGTTGTGGTTGTGAAATCCGTTTGTGGCCACGGCGCGGTGGGCCCTGAACTTGAGCTGACGAGCACTCCGAAAATGCCGAGGCACCACTGCCCCAAGACGACCTCGAGGCAGCTCTTGATGGAGCTCGTGATGGAGTCCTTGATGGCATGCTTGAATCATCACCCTCAGCCATCGTGGTATGCCCTTACTAGGACGAGGCCGCCGAGGCAATATCAGTCTCGTTGGTCTCATCTGTTGGGGGACTCAGGAGGTAGGTCTCCATCGGAGATAGCTGGGGCTTTCGTCTCCTCGAATTCGTAAACCAGCTGCTCACTTGCGTCGCCGTGATTCCAGCTGACTTAGCGATTGATGTCTTTTGAGAAGGTGTGGGGTAAGGGTTTGCCCGGTGCTCTTCAAGCCAATCTTCCATCACCTTCACTGCCACGAGGGGCAGGTACCGCCCTCCGTTTGGCCGTTTCGATTCCAAAGCTCGCTCACTCGAGCATTTTCGTTGCTTCTCGTCTCCTGCAACTCAGGCATCGCAAAGTCTGTATTGTCTCTGAATGGAGTTATTTGTCGGATGCAACGGCGAGCCCATTTAATGGGAATCCAGGACACAGCCAGCTGAAGGAAGGCTGCCTGGTATGATAAATGGCTTGGTGTTCTTCATGGGAAGCACCCACTTTTCATTAGTACTGTGTGGTTGTCTTCGGTTTCTTCAAGGTACAAGAGCAATGTGCGACGTTCAAACTCACTGCACCGCAATGGAACGGATGGACGTACCGAGTTCGCGCAGGAAGTTAAGTTGTCGAAGTGGGGTTGATTTGAACACGTAGGAAGCGGGGCTCCGCCTTCTGCTCGCTGTTGTGACTATCAGGGTGAAATTGTTAGACACGCCAAGGCTAAAGACATGGCTCTCTGATGGTGGGCTAAAATTTCAGTGCAGTCCGCCCTGATGCTCAATTGATTAACAGGGTGAAACTGCAACACACAAGGCGGCCAGGGATGCCGAAAAGTCAACTTGACCCAAAGAAAGCGAAATACATGAGATAAAGGTACTAGTAAGTAGTTCGAGCTACGTGGGGTAGATCGGTCTTGCAAAATCACCAGGCATTTTCCCAACTTCGGCGTTTTTGCAATTTTCTATCGGACTTTGCATGCCTAAATACTTTGTCACGTGACCCTGGCGACCCTCGGACAACTTGGAATAACAGACCACCATCCTCGCTTTCCTATGACCAGGTCCTCTGCCCTATCTTATGGCTCAGGCCCTTTTTGGCATCAAATGTTGAGGCTGGTGCTCCCCTGCCGCAAACGCCAGAAGACAGCGAAAATCTGGTTCACCTGCCACTACTGTTGGATCTAACACAGAGAAACGAAGTCATAAAGAGCGAGCATGATTTGTGCCCCAACCTACTAGTAGAGGATGAAGATAACTTGAGGAATATACCTATCAACTCCAACCTCGAGGAGTGTGGAAACCCCCCGCGTCAAACATGGTGAAATGAGGAGCTCAGAGGTAAAAACGGCAGGGATGGGGTACATATGACGACAAGACTTTGCCACGTTTACGAGGGGCAGCCCTGTGAGCAAGACGTTTCTTCGCAGGCGGGGCCGTTTCCTGAATCATCGATCGGTTTTGGATCAGCGATGCATATGTAACTGTGGCCTTCCTCATAACTATGACCGCAGGCTAGCCATGGGAACACACAATTGCAGTTCAATCCCTCATTCGCACTCAAGCCAAACAGAGCAATTTGTACTGCGAGCCTGATATCAAGAATATTCGGTATTCCGACACACTTACGGCCTCACGCTGCAAACACCGGACCTCCAGCTCACCCAAGGCAGATTTCTGTGCGACCAAACCCCCGGACGACCGAAGCACCGGTGCCCCGAGCAAACAAAAACCGGGGTCTTGACCATATCAGCTGTTTCTAATATTATCGACAGAAAGAAAATCAAAACAGATCTCCGCCATGTGGCAAATCAGCTCGTTCGTCTCATGTCAACTCGCGGCACGGCTAAAATCCAATAAGCAAACCAGATTGCCCAAGGCGAACACAGCCGAGACCCCGGCCGTCGATCCTCAAAAGCATGATGCTTCCTCACTCGTTGGCAGGGCTATAGCCAAGATGACCAGGTAATAAAAGTACGTAAAAGCCGTGACACAGGACCGCAAGATTTGGGCGATTGATCAGGGTTCCTGAACGAGGGAGGGTGTCGGCTAAAATGCCAGATGGACGCAATAACCATCCAGGCACGGAGACCGGGAAATAGGTGGCGTGAACAGATGATGGCGATCCCGAGAATAAGGCACCCCCTAGCTCTCCCCGCACGTCGGATATATGGGTAGTAATGTAGTCCCGGGGAATGGGGTGATTGCAACACAAGGATAGGAGACAAGGTGGCGACATGTCCCCTGGTGGTATTGACGGCAAATAAACTGCCGCGAGCTCCACTAGCAAGTACTTTGTGCCGGCGGGAAGCGACTCTAATTTTGTCTCCGACTGGCATGGCGGCAGGTCGCGGGGTCGGGGTAAACGTCATGTAAGGCAAAGCTTAAATCGACCCCTGAAATCAAAGTCCGGGGAACCGCGCGGATGGGATTGGCTCTGCCGAGCACCCGACTGTTATTCCCCGGAGATTGGGCCTCCACCACGGGAAGAGTTCACCCCGTCTGGGACCGTGCTAATAGCCGGTGAGGCCCGGTCTGGGCATCTTATTCGAATGTTGTCATAGGCAGGGAGCGTGAATGCCATGGAATAAGACCTGCCGTGCCCAGCTTCCGCCTGCTGTGCCCGGTTGATTTGCAGTCATGTGGTGTACACAAGAGTGTTATGATGCTCGGTGATGGTGTCTCGCTTCCGCGGCTGCTCCGCCGGGTATCGGCGTTGGGAACTGGGGAAGCAATATCTGGGGATATAGACCCAAGAGTTCTGGCCCGCACCAAGAGCTCATGACTGGAGTCCAAGCTCCTGACTTCGACAACCGTCTATAAAGACTGAAGTCCCGCTGGCCAAGATCGCCAAGGTCCCAAGCTTCCAAGGCCCCAGGTTTCTCCAGTCGCGGTAGCAACCCAACTGTCAAGTCCAACCTGCCTCCAACTCTTCAGGTTCTACCAGTTAGAGCTATGTAAGTCGATCTGTCTCATCTCCTGACTCATCAACCACATAATGAATCACTTGGAATTACCACTAACATGGACCAGTACCTGCCAAGATGAAGCCTACATTCATCCTCTCGGCTCTGGCTCTTGGCCTGCAAGTCCACGCAGCCGTAGTAGCCCCCATCGTTGACACCCCTGAGCTTGTCGCCAGACAGCGCGGTGGTGGTGGCGGAGGCGGCGGCGGCGGCGGCGGTCGAGGCGGCGGTGGAGGTGGAGGAGGAGGTGGTGGAAATAGGGGCGGAGGTGGAGGTAACCAGGGCGGAGGTAACCGTGGAGGGGGTGGAGGTGGTAATCAGGGTGGAGGTAACCGCGGGGGAGGCGGCGGCGGTGGTGGTAACCAGGGTGGAAACCGTGGTGGAGGAGGCGGCAACCAGGGTGGGAACCAAGGTGGGAACCGTGGTGGTCAGCCTGGAGGAGGTGGCCAGTGGGGTGGTGGTCAACCCCAACAGCCGGGTTGGGGACAGCCTCAGCAGCCCCAGCAACCTCAGCAGCCTCAGCAGCCCGGCTGGGGAAATCCCAACAACCCCGGCTGGGGACAGCCCGGTCAGGGTGGTGGCGGACCCGTCGTTGTCGTTCCTGGCAACCAGGGCGGTGACGACGAGGCTTGCACTTGGACTGGCCATTGTCTTGGTATGAACCCCACTCTTCTTCTGGCGATGGGCTGATGCTAACTCACTTGTGTATAGGCGACCCTTGCGCCAGCGAGAACGACTGTGACAGCAACTGGGTCTGCACCAACAAGAAGTGCGCCTGGTCTGACGAGGAGTACGGCGAAGATGAGTACTACGAGCCCGACGTGCCGGCGGCAGACCCGAGAGTCTCAACCGTGTACTACACTGTCTGGCCGAGGGCGACGGCGGCCCCGTAAATTGCTCAAGGCAGTTTTCTCTGAGCGAGTCTCGCATCCAGGGTTAGTCAGGGGGTGGATGGGTAATGTTATGGTGTGAAGTTCGAAAACACCCCGTATTTCGTTTTTCATTCCAATTTTGTATTAGGTATATCACTAAGAACTCTCTGGTCTACCTCCATCCTGGTGCTGCATCTGAACTTCTGTTCACGCTCTAAACTCCATCATAATGCTTCGATTTCCAATGGCTTTGTTGATTTGGATTACATCGTCTGTGTCGCAAATGCCGCTCAAGATACAGCCGAGCGCGGCACCGGTGATTCCGTTGCGCTTTGCGCACCGGCAATTATACGGTGTTGGAGCATCCGCCGAGAGCGGCCGCGTCGTAGATGCACTGACGGGAGCATTAGGGGCCAGCTTCTGCCAGGGAGTTGCACCCCCAAGAGGAACAGCCCGGGGTCGAGGGGAGGGCAGGTGTTTGCTGCTAGGCTGCTGGACGGGGACCGAGGATGGGATGACAGGGGGGGATTACCGGCGCCGAGGACAGCATTGGGTCTGACGAAGGAACTGGGGGCGGGGACGACAACGGGTGCCGAACTTGGCGGAGGGACGATGACAGCCGCCGAACTAGGAATGACAACAGATGTCGAGTTAAGAGGAGGGATCGGGGCTGAGCTAACAGGCACCTGGTATGCAGCAGCAGGCGGCCCGTTTGCCTTGACACTGGGACGGAGAAGACCCATATTTGTAAGCGTGTCAATGACCTCGGGTGTAACGTAAAGCACCGCTCATAACGCGGTCTTCCGCGAGGGCCGTGATCTCGGCCGCCTTGTTGCATTCGCAAGGGAAGCTTTGCGGGGAAGTGAGTACCTATGGGGATATGAACATGAGGGTAGATCCCACATTTGGACATGAATGCACGGCTGGTCCGGATGTTTCTGTGGCGGAAGACAATCCACTCTGGTAGCCGTGGTCGGTGGAAAACTTTAGGGCTTGGGGAGTCTACTAGCTATCATCAATCTCAATGAGCGGCCTCGCGCTTTGATAAAGCCATCCATGTTTTCCCCAGCTCATCATCGCTTCGTCCTCGTCTGTTCCACTCTAGTTTTCACTCATCGAGGTTCAATCCGTTTTCGCCCTCTCGACACTTCACAGCCTCCTTATACAGAAGATACCTTGCAAGCTGCCCATCCTGCCGCGTGACAGCCGTAGAGCTCCCCAGAAACAGCCCTGTAAGTAACGCCAAGCATCCTCCACCCTCACAGCACCTTCTTCCTCGCTCCCGCCCGAGACTCGGCCATCTTCCCCTCCCTCCAAAGCCAAACGGCAGCCAAAGCCGCACCTGGTCCACCAAGCACAGTCAACAGCCCAATAGTTCCCACAGCCACCACACCCCCAGTAGCCTTCTGACCCGCAACCTGTCCAACCTCGACAACACTCAACCAGCTCCACAGCAGCGCCGCGGAAAAAGTCCCAATGAAATCCCACTGGAAGATCCACAACAGTCCATTCGCCATGTCTTTCATTCGCAACGCCTCGTCTGGCAAGAGCACCGTCGAGAGTGACAGGCCTGAGCCTGGCACAGAGCAGACATAGATGAGCCCAACGTGAGAAGCCACAGAGACTATTCCCGCCAACAGGTAGACAAGCTTGAGGTGACTAACATCCGCATCCTTTCGTGCTAGTTGCTGCTTACTCCCGAGCCCGGGTACCAGCGAGAATAGGAAGACAAGTAGGTTCGGATATAGTGGTGCAGGCTGCCAGAAGGCGGCGAGGTTCTGGTAGGCAATGAGGTCGCTGCCGAAAGGGAAGGGGAAGAACATCAGGGCCGTTGGGATGACGTAGCCGAGGATGAGGGAAGGTAAGAGGACCTTCGCGGTCGGGACTTCTCTTCCCGAGGTAAAATATCCGGGTTTACTGGAGGCCCAGGTGAACATGGCGAAGTACAGAGGCAGGACGATTGCCGCGCCGAGGCATTGGTACAACGCTGCGCAGATGCCGGTGCTTTAAACATAAGGTAATTAGAATCTAACGCATCAGAGCAGTTTTTTATGGGGATTCGATGAAAATGATAAAAGCCAAACTCACAACCGAACAGCTCTCCCCCGATTCCCAACCCTTTGCGACTCGACCGTCATGACGGCGCAGACGGCAAAGAACTGCGCCAGGAAATACATCTGCTGCACCTTGAACACCGGCAGCCACCCTGCCGACCCCGGCATAAAAGCAGCGACCAACATGGACAAGACCACATCAAAGGGCGCCACGCCGGTGTATTGAGTCTTGAGTGGCGACCCATCGCCAAGCAGCTTCTTCTCGAAAACATCGACGTTGAAACCGACGGGAAATCCCTCCATCGTGGTGCGGACTCGCATCGTCCACAAATGGAATCCCGATAGCGCGCCGAAGGCGATTATGGACGCCGCGATGGCGGTGCGTGAGGTCGCCATTTCGTTGCTGATGGACGTTGGAAGTTGCGCTGACTGAGGACGCGATGCATCCTCGACAATTCGAGGTGGGGGGAGCTGAAATAAGAACCATCGGAGGATTGCACTAACAAAATTCGGCGCGGCGCGTCCGAGTAAATAATCCCTGCAGCCTGACTGGACGGTCGGGAACCACCCTTCTCCCCGAACTCCGTTCACATTAGTTGTCGCAGCAAATCATCAAGGAGGTTGCTTGATTCGAACCATTATCTCGATCCAAATGGAAACTCGTATCTGGATCGGATGTACTGGCGCTGCTTTGTTTTCGGTCTTTCCCTGAAAAGCGTCGCCAAGGATGACTAACACGCGTATTGCCTACGCCACCAGGGGAAATACTAGTATTCGACAACAGGGATCACAGTTTCTCCACTGCTAGCAGTCAGACTGGAAGGGCCAATCGATCCAGATAAACTGCCCGCTCAGTATCTCAAGCCCAAATGAGAGTCATGAGGGCTTGACAAAACTATCGTATATATTTTCGTCTTTATACGTCCTCGAAACCACACTTCTCTATCTCTGCTAATCTAGGTGACAAACCCCTCCCAGACACCCCACTCCTACGAGTCCCCTACCTACATTTCCATCATCTGTCACATTCCTTCCTGTGTCACCTCAGTAACATCCCACCGGAAAACCCTCCCTAATCAACTCCCCCGTCAATCTCCCCATCAACCCCCTCCTCCTCCCCACTAACCTCCTCGGTCCCCTTCTCCCTCTTCTCCTTCTCTGCCGTAGTCTGCTTCTCCCACATGGCATGATACCTCCCCCCGACCGCAAGCAACTCCTCATGATTCCCCCTCTCCACAATCTCTCCCTTATGCAGGACAACAATCTGATCTGAGTTTGTAATCGTCGACAGCCGATGCGCAATCGTGATCGTCGTCCGCCCAAACGTCACCCGCTCCAGCGCATCCTGGATAAGCTTCTCCGTGTGCGAGTCCAGCGAGGAAGTCGCTTCGTCGAGGAGGAGGATGCGCGCGTCCTTGAGGATGGCGCGCGCAATGGCCACCCGCTGGCGCTCTCCGCCCGAGAGCTTGAGGCCGCGCTCGCCGACGAGGGTGTCGTACTTGTCGGGGAAGTCCATGATGCGGTCGTGAATGTTGGCGGCGCGGCAGGCCTCGTAGACGTCGGCTTCGGTGGCTTTGGGGTTGGCGTACAAGAGGTTGTACATAATGGTTGCGTTGAAGAGGACCGTGTCTTGTGGGACGACGCCGATGTTGCGGCGGAGCGAGTTGAGGGTGAGGTCGCGGAGGTCGTGGCCGTCGACGGTGATGGCGCCGGAGTCGACGTCGTAGAAGCGGAAGAGGAGCTTGAGGCAGGTCGACTTGCCGCTGCCGGATTCGCCGACGATGGCGGTCTTGGTGCCGGGGGGGACCTTGAAGGAGATGCTGTTGAGGGCGGGGTGGGCGGTGCTTTTGGATTGGTAGGTAAATTGGACGTCGTGGAATTCGACTTCGCCTTTGGGGGAGGGGAGCTTGGTGGCGCCAGGACGTTCGACAACGCCCGATGTCTCCTTGAAGAGGTCGAGCATTCGCTCGGCTTCGATCATGCTGTTCTGCAGGAAGATGTACCAGGATCCGAAGAAGCCGAGGGGGGCTTGGAGCTGGGCAAAGTAGACGATCAGAGTGACGAACTCGGGGACGGTTTGCTCTCCGATGGATATCTTATAGGCCGACAGCGCGACGAGCAGTGCGGTTCCAATGGAGAAGATGGAGCTCTGGGTCAGGTTCAGCCCGTTCAGCGACAAGGTAACCAGGCGCTGGGCCTTTTGGTAGGTGACCACGTAGCCGCGGAATCGCTCTGTCTCGGGGCCGACGGCGCAGTTATGTTGGACCGTCTCGTAGGCCATGATGGCATCTGTTTTGACGGCGTCCATCTCGCGGGACTTTGTCGCCATGTCCCTGCGCTGGCGGGCGCGGAACTTGGCCATGTAGATGGTGAGGAAGATGTAGCACCACATGATGAAGAAGACGATGATTGTGTAAAAGACGTCGTACTTGACGAAGAACACAATGCCTGCAACAAAGATATCGAAGATCATGGGGAAGACATTGAAGACAAGGCTTTCGAGGAAGCTGTTGATGGCGGTGCCGCGCGAGAGGGCGCTGGTGACCTCGCCGATCTTCTTGCCGAGGTGGAAATCGAGAGATAGGCCCAGAACGTGCTCGAAGGCGCCGCACGACAGGCGACGATAGAGCGACTGTTCAACCGGAATCCAGAGGACGTCGCGGGCGGCGCCGAGGACACCCGAACCACCCTGTAGTGCACGGAGGACAATGTACCAGACCATCTCTTTGTACGGAATGCGACCGTAGCCGAGGGCCTTGACCAACAGGCCGAGCTGCAGCGGAACCATGAAGTTGACAATGCGTTGTAGAACCAGAATAAAGACGCATACGACAACAATGGCTTGGTACAACACCGAGTCCTCTGGCCACAAATACGGGAAGAGAATGCGAAATCCGGCAATGTAGTCGAGCCAGCCCGTGTCTCTGGCGGCCGGCTTCTTCTTCCCTTCGACCGGCGGCGCATCGCCGTTCTCGAGGAGTCCCTGGCGCTCACCCGTAGTGGACTCGGACAGCAAGGATCGCACGGCGTAATGACGGCGCACTATCAGAGCGACCATGACGACAAGGGTGAGGATCCTCGCCATGCCGAGTGCGAAGAGCTTGTCGAGGAGCGGACCGGGCAGGTCGATGGCACTTCGCTCGGTGATGAAGAGGGCGGCGACCACGGCCTCGGCGAAGGCGCCGGCAATCCAAGCGTGGCAGTGGGAAGCCCTCGGTGTCCATGGCCCACTGGGGTCCGGAAGCAGGCCGGCGAGGAAGTAGAGCAGCACGCCGACATAAGCGGCCAAGTACGTGCTGAACGGAAATTGTCGGTTGTCGTTGCGCGTCCCATTCGAGCCCACAATGGCCTCGCGCACAACAAGCACAATGGCGGGGATCAACAGGAGCGCGAGAATGGTCTGAGCGCCCCGGACGAGCCGCGCGTAGAAGAGCCGAATTGCTACTGCCGCTTTCGAGTCGTCATCCTCGGCGACATCGTCTTTTGACCGCCGTTGTCGCTCGCGGAAGTAGCATATGAGTTGCGATGTGACGAGTGTCGCGAACAGCCCGCAAGGGTAGAGGTAGAAGGCGACCTGGAGCCCCAGCTGAACTCCTGCCATGGTTGCGATTTGTTGATCGGGGAAGAATGAGGTCAGTGACGGCCCACTTGGCGATGAATTTGCGGTGGGCCGGTCCATCCTTGTTTTGCGCACAGACCACGTGGGATTTACCCACACTGTGCCCCCAACACACAGGAGGCGACAACTGTGGGGTGTCTTCTTTGCCCGGACGAGTAGTAGTCTTTCCTCAGTTGAAGTTTCTCCGAACTCCATAGCTTAGTCTCAAGCTTCATTCCCCTGGCGAAGCATTATAAATAAACATCAACTTTGTAACAACACTGGAAGTTTCGAAGATGATGCGTCAACATCTGTTCTCCTTCACCTCCAAGGTCTCAAGACATTGTAGTTGCGGGTCTTGACTGCCAAAATCATCATTCAAGTTGTAGGATTAGTTTCAACCAAAAGGGATTTGCGGCACCAGAGTGGACTTCGAACAACGTCCAATACTCCAACAAAGTTGAAGTTCTTAAATTAAGAAACTTTCGTAAGTCTTTCCTCAATTCATAGTCCCTCACTTAACTCATCGTGGTTTTAGTTTTCATCCTCCTCTTCCTCTGCAGCGCCCTCCCCTCCTTCATCTGAGACATACTCATGCGTCATACAAATACCAGTCTCCTCATCCATGCGATGGTCAAGGTCGGCCCTGTCGTCACACCTTCAGTCAGCGTATTCTCACCAAAACAACCTCGCCAATAGCAACTCACTCCTTCACCGTACACCTCTCATGCTCAACCATGTTCGAACAGTCCTCACATGACTGCGAGCAATAACACTCCGGCAACCAGAAGCACATCTCGCCCACAAACCTTCCAAAGTCCAACACCCCATCATCCCCAGGGACCTTTCCATTCCCGTTATCCCCGCACGATCTCAATTCCCCCCTTCGCACAATCCTCTCCGGCCCCGGTGCCATGCACTCCACCATGACCACCTCCTCATCGCCCTCATCCACCTCCTCATAATCCTCAACATCATCAGCCACAGTCCCCGCCCAGTCAAACACGACCATCTGCACCCCCTTTTCCAGTATCCCGTCGGGGCTGTCCCACTCCACACAACCCTCGCCGAGCACCACGATAAAATTGCGATGTATCATTCTCTCATAGACAAAGTCAGGGTGGCTTCTCCGCCAGGTAGGAATAATCTGCAGCTTCCCCGCCTCTCCTTTCCCAATCAGTGTTTTTCGGTATTCCTTCTCGGCCCGCTGGTGCGCCATGCACTCCTCGATTGACCCCTGTGCGCTGTACAGGTCGATGCGGGGGCTCTTATTTGAATGGTCCAACCCTAGATCGAGCTGCTGGAGCTTCTTGGCGACTGCCAGGGGGTTGAGGAGGGGTGTGAGGGGGTAGACCTGCAGGGAGACGGGGTAGTGTGAGAGGTAAGCGGAGGTGTAGATGAGGGAGATGACGGGCTGGGAGGCGTGATCGGGGAAGGTGAGGGTGTCGTAAAAGTGAGGTCGAGGCCTGGTGCTGCCCGTGGATTTTCTGGGTGCTGAGCCTCCTGTAGATTTCAGGGGAGGGCTGATGGTGGACATCGTGTGGGATGGGTATGGGCAGTGGACTTGGGATGAAGTTGGATTAGGGTTTAGTTGCAATGATGCGTTTGTGAGTTTGGAGTTGGGTTGAGATTTGCTGCATCAGGCAGCAGGCGTGAGGGGTTCCTTGGCACTGGAGGCATCATGCACGGCATGCCAAGGGACTGGAGCGCCGAGACGCGTTGTCACTTGCGGCTCTTACCCCTTCATGTTCTTCATCCAAATCTTTCAGAGACACAATACGGACTACATCCATCCTACGTATTAGACATTGAGAACAAAGCTGAGTTTTCTATATTCAGTGATCTTTACTGTCGGTCTGCACCTAAAGCAAAAGAACACGCACTTAAAGCACCGCAGGATGCCATCATCGCTGATGTCGACTACAGGGAGCCGATATTCGATTTCAGGCAGTTAACTTCAGACTTCGATTGGGTTAAGCGCCAAAAGGCTGTGAAAGGGATATCACACCTTGGCTTGTTGGCATTCCCACGGACTTTTGAACCCGGATAAAACGGCTTTCGGGCTCCCATGTGCAACGGCGAAACTGGACTGATGATTGGCTCCCTCAGCCAGCGAAGCCCGAGCCGCCAACAAACATTTCAACTTTCAATTTCATTCTGAAACACGCCAACGTGATGGAGCCACTCCTCGACCCTGACGACCTGCAGAATGTAACCGTGCCACACCCAAAAAAAGGCACTAACAGGGATCCGACAGCGCTCCCGCATTGGCAGGCCCATTTCCCCAATTTGCGACCTGGATTCCATGGCGATCCTTTCGCCAGGGCAGCGACATTTCGATGTCGGTCAAAATGGACGCGACCCCCAACGTCGCGGGCCGCGGACCACTTCCCCTCCATTCCACGAACACCTCCACAGTTCCTCAACGCTAGCCCGACACAATGGCGACGACAAAGGCCGCGACCCTTTCTATCCAGAAGGAAGCAGGATATTCCGCTCTTTCGAAATGCGCGCAAACATGCGTTGACCGAGACAACAACAATGGCGACCTGGAAGGGCATCTCAAATGCGGCGATCTCCAAATTCTGGACTCGTGCTTCTGCAAAGAGGGATCGCGACCCAAGGCGACGACGTTCCTCAGCAGCTGCATCATCACAAAATGCAAATACACCAATCAGGAGGTCACGAGCGTGCTGAAATTGTACGATGGGTACTGCGACTTCAAGCCGACGACGACGAGTGCAACGACAACGAAAAAGTCGACAACAACAAGCACCAGTAAGAGCATCTCCAGCGACCTGGATGAAAGCACGGGATGGAAATCAGGAAGCTGACATCAAGTGCAACAGAATCATCATCAAAAACCTCATCCACCGCGACACCCGCGCCGTCAATAACACCATTATCCGCGACCAGCTCGGCCGAGTCCTCCGAAATCTCCAGCTTCATCTCATCCATCCAAAGCACCTCCGAGTCCACCAGCACAGAACCCACCCCAACCCCCACCCCCGAGGGCATCACCTCGGCCAGCACCTCCCAAGCCATGGGCCCCGGCACCATCGCAGGCGTCGCAATAGGTGGCATCGCAGCTGTCTTTCTCGCCATCGCAATCCTCATGTGGTTCTGCCGGCGCGGTCCAAAAGACCCAGAACCCGATCCCTATTTCGGTCAAGTTCGGCACACCGACGCCAAGGGAGGCGCTCACAACGGAGGAGTGTTTGCGCCGCAGGCACAGCATCACGACGCCGACGCGACGTACGTGGGCGGCGGAGGGGTACACAGGAGGGGTGTTGGGACGCCGGATGGGAGTAGAGGGGCCGAGAGTTTCGATATGGGGGTCATGGCGGCGAGGCCAACGGATTTTACGAGGATGAATAATGTGCCAGGGAATAATGTGTATCCGATGGGAGTGCCGAGGAGGAAGCCAGTGCTAGTGGAGGTTCGCGGTACGGGCTTCAGGGCGGAGCTAGATGCCGGGAGAGATGCCCCAGGCTACAGGGGAGAGAAGGGCTGAAGTCTTCGGGTAGATGTGGTTAGTGGTGGCCTTGTCCATATGGATGTAGGTTGAAGATACTCTGGAGCCAGCAACACGCCCTCGGACTACTTTTCACCGGCCTTTTTGCGTACAATCAGAAGCAGTGATTTTGGCCAGGCTGACTCTTGGCTGATAAACTGAGATGGTGCATTCATACCCGGTATGTTGCATGGACAGGTTGGTGGCGGCGCTGTGCAATGCCGCACACGCCAAGGCGTCTTCCAGCTTCCAGCCCGGTTGCCTGGCGTCAACACGAAATGGGAAATAATACACGTCGAGGAACCAAGTACCTCAGGAGGGTAAGTGGAGAGTTTAACAGCCTCCGAGGTGAGTTGGAAACTTGATAGATCTCACCTCTCAGAGTGGTAGATCGGCGACATGTCCCTCATTGAAGTTCTTCAAACTGCCGAGGCCTAGCTGAGAGGCTTGATTTGGAGGCAACGCAGCTGGACATTCCAGGAGGAGTTGTGTTCCAATATTGTTGCTTACGTCCTCGAGAGCAGCCTCCATTTCAAGTGTGGACAAGCGACTCTGCGACCGGCTGCGGCATTAAAAATGTTCCTTCAGCTAGTGGTGACGCTAAAAAACGCAGAAGTTTATCTCGTTCATTATCAGTGGTCGAATCTTCTTTGCGTAGAATGCCGTCGGCCCCTTTTTTTCCAGCAACACAGCATGGAAGGAACTGTTGAGTTTACCCTTCCTTGTAGTTTTGGCTTTAGAGGACACGGACCACCACCATCAGCATGATTTTTAGGCCGCCACAAACCAAATATTCTCCAATCCCCTCAAATGATGTCGGCGTGATGGCTCAGCCTTGTCGCAGCCTTTTTTTAAACCAATGGAAAACAAACCCGTGTCTAGCATTTGAGCGGGCCTCCAGCGATCGCGAAGTTCACAAAAAGAGCGCGTTGCTCTCCGCATTGCTTCGTGTTCGGACCATCCGAGAGATCGGGCGCCCCGACATCCTAATGGCCGAGATACTTGGTGCTGTCGCGGCTACCGCACAGCTCGCCCAGCTCAGCGCTCAGATACTGTCATCCGGTTACTCTTTCCTCTCCAAAGCTGCAAAGGCCCCTAGCGAAGTGCGCCAACTTCTTACCGAGACAGCTGCCCTCGACTGCGTGCTTGGGCGCCTGCAAAACATTCCACGCTCAACAACACCTACCACCTCTGCCACGCCCCCCACAGACGATCCCGTTGTCGCCCTCCATAGGTCAGGCATTTTCAAGCAATGCACCGACCTCCTCGCCAGCGTGCAAAAGGCCCTGGATTCCTTCGTCGAGGTTGATCGGCAAAGAATTGCTAATCTAACCAAGAGGTTGGCCTGGCCTCTAAGAGAAAAAGAGGTGACAGACGCGCTGCAGCGATTAGCCCGCCTTCGCGGGATCATCTCGACAGCCATTGAGGCTAGATCTGTGTATGTAGTGCCGAGGAAAGGGCGATTTGACCAAGCTAACATTAAGCTGACTCCGTTGTATAAATGTACAGCCGAACGCTCTTGCGCGTCGAAACCACACAAACGAAGCTGGTTGATATGGTCACGAGTCTGAGAACCGAGTTGTCTTCCCAAAGGGATGGTGAACGTCTCAAAGAAGTCTCGTCGTGGCTCTGCCCGTCCACAAGCCGAGAACGGGAGAAAACGTTGCAACGCAACCTAGCCCTGCGGCTCCCGGGATCGGGGAAATGGCTTGTTGATTCCAAGGTGTATACCGCGTGGAAACAGGAACCTGGTGATCATCTCATTTGGATCAATGGGCTACGTACGTCGCCTACTTCTCACTGTCTACAACTCGGCGCTGACCCTAAGTTTCTCAGCCGGTGAAGGGAAATCGGTCGTGTTGTGAGTGGTGAAAACTGGCCACATCGTCGCCTCATGCTTTTGCAGCTAACGGTTCGCTCTAGTTCCGGTATCGTCCAAGACCTCCAGTCTTCCAGCACAGTTAAGCTCCCAGGCGACATCCTTCTGTACCACTTTTGCACCCCTACCTCTGAGACATACAACCAAAGTCCGGCATTGCAGCTTCTCGAAGACATCTCTGTCCAATTCGTTGTTTCCTCCGAAGCATGCTATAAGCTCGCACTTCAGATGTGGAAACGCAAGAGCGGATTAACGTTGGAATTATCCGAGTACGTGTCCCTTCTCAGCTCTTTCATCGCCGAATGCGGACGGATTTATCTTTTGGTTGATGCTCTCGATGAGACTGATTGGCGAGACGCTCGAGAAACCCAGACATTTCTCGAAATGTTGACTCACCTTCTGGGTGAGGATAGGCCTCCGAATGACCTGGTTGGAGGCTCGAGTCATCCCATTAGGCCTACGTGGAAAGTCCTTCTTGCTAGTCGTATGGATAACCTCATAAGTCGATACACCCGGTCCTGGCGCCGAGGGCCGGCAATCGTGGTGCGGCTCGACGCACACACGAAGCCGGACCTGAGGAATTTCATATCAACGGAGCTTTCCCGTCGTATAAAGGACGGTAGGCTACGACTACGGAACGAGGCGCTGGAACAGGACATAGTTGCCGAGATAGCCCGGCATGCGGGAACGTAAGTCCCAGCCCCCGGCTCTGCCGTTTCCTTACCTTACCCAGCTGAATGTTAACCCTGCTCTGGAAAGATTCGTCCATGCTACACTCCAACTCAATTCGGTGACAAACACTAGGTCCGACAAGGAAGTCAAAGCCGCCCTTGCAAATCTGACGAGTGGTCTAGACATGACCTACGGACAGATCTTGGCCACGGCGATACGAAGGTATCCGAAGAGGCTCAAAGAGATGAAAGAAATCCTCGAGCTACTCACGGTCGTCGGGACCATTTCTTGCTCCGCCCTTGCCGAGCAACTCTCGATCGCGCCCGGGGATACCTGCTTGGACTTGGATAGCATCGTGACGGACCCCGAGGAGGTATTGACGCCTCTAAGCCAACTGGTTTACATAAACAGATGGGCGCCAGGAGGGCGATCCTACGTACAATTCCTTCACTTCACCGTCAGAGAGTTCCTCACCTCGGATGTAGCCCAGACCGGGGGCGAGGCCGCACAGTTCCACGTCAACCTAGACGATGCACATACCCGGATTCTCGGCAAATATCTGCAATACTTGGCCTTTTCCGATTTCGATCATATCGGCGCCGCCATGGCGGTGCGGAAATACGGCCTCTTATTCAACGCTGCGCATGCATGGCCTCACCACCTCCGCTGTAGTCGGATCTGGGAACGCTCACCCTCGCATTTCCTGGATCGAATCCTTCCCCTTCTCGATTGGTTTACGGCCGGGGACGCAGAAAACCCGCGCTTCCAATTCTGGCGCATAGTCTATTCCGGCTCCGCGGTTTTTCTAACAGAGAGCGACTCTCCCGCATACCCACACTCTTCGCATCCACTCGCCTTCTCCATTGCCCATAGACTCGGCTGTCTCGTAGACCTTCTCCTTCCGCGGTTCGCCGCCGCTAAAGGAGGCCTGAACGCGCATTTCGCCGACGGCCATACGTGCTTGACTACGGCGGCGGACCGGAAGCAGCTTGAGCTCTCGCAGCGGCTACTCGATGCCGGTGCGGATGTAGACATCCCGACCCTAGGACGAAAACTCACCCCCCTTCACATTGCTGCCGAGCGAGCCTTCCCGGAGATGGCGACGCTCCTGCTGAATGCGGGTGCTTCTCCCCAAGCGCGGAGCACGTCGGGATCGACCCCGTTTTACCGCGCGGCCCGTGGAGGGTCGGTGCGGGTTCTACGCCAACTGCACGCGGCGGGAATTGAGGTGGATGCACTAACGTGGGATGAGTGGACGCCGCTCATGGAAGCCGTTGAGCACGGAAATGACGAAGCGGTGGAGTTGCTGCTTGGGTGGGGGGCCGATCCGACAAGGGAGAGCACCGACGGGACAACGCCGTTGGGGATAGCACTGGAGCTCCCACAAGCTGAGGGGCTGAAGCCGGTGATTGAAGCTGCCATCGCTGGGGAAAAATGGGGGGGGAGATCATCCTAATTAATCTACCGCCAAGCACCTCACCCTCGGCTTAAGAAGGAACATTTCATAGCTGCTACTATCTTATGTGGCATTACGCGAGGATAGTAGCGGCCTAGTAGTCTGTCACTTAAACTACCGTGACCACCAGGAAGGACTGAACTAGTCATACCATTGGCTCACTACCATTGCCATTGCCGTCGAGAATGAGAATAAGGCTATTCATTTAACAGGCCTCGGCCTGTCACACGGCCCCGAGGGCTGCCGCAACCACTGTTGGTGGTAGCCCGGCCAGTCATATAATTTAACTAGCCGCGATCACAACGATGACTCAGGATACCCCGACCAGGCTAGCATACCTGAGGTTTCTAGTCTTTGGCTACTCAAGGAGCAATCGGAAGCCACTTGCCTGCCCCAAGCTCTCCCTCTTGTCACAAAAGCCGACTACTTTGCGATACGCTGTGGCGCAACCGACTCCGCCGCTCTAAAGAGCTTGGAGGGTGATGAAAGTTCTCACCTCCAGTTTCTTGGTCTTGAGAAGTCGCATGTCAGGCGCCGAGCTCTCTCTCACTGGCAACAAGCATTGTTATTCTCATAAGCCTTATTACAAGCGCTGTGCATGTTAGCCTTTTTCTGCGGCCGGGTTTCCCGCGATAGTACTTTGTCGCCCTTCTCTGCAAGTTTGAAGCCTCGACTTCCCCCCAATTACACGTCATACCTACGATCCGTCGCAAACACGCACCCTTCACTCATACCCTGTGAGTCTTGGATGGAGACGGCGTTCCGGCTACGCCTTGTCGAGCATTGCATCCCATTGAACCCCGAGACAGCGCTAATTGTACGCGAATGCGGCACCCATTGGGGTCGGACTGCTCCCGCGAGGGTTTGAATGAAATTTGAGCTCAAATTGCCGAATACTCCACAACCCGAAAGCCTAACGCGCTCGGCCCAAGCCCACTCCCATCATCAACGACAGCAACAAATCCCCCTCTTCATCCATCCTCCATCGACCCAACCCCCGCAACTCAACCAACAACTCCCAGCATTCAGCCCTTCCAAACGACCACACCCAGCAGAATGCCATTCGCCACCCTCACCAAAGGGAAGCCCACTCCCTACGTGAACTCCTCCACTGTCCGCTGCACAGGCTGCGACTACACGATAGCTCTTTACTGCACCTGGATCTGCGACACCTACTACATCCTCCCCTGCTCACACATCCTCTGCGCGTCGTGTTTCCGCCCCATCATCATCTACGGCATACTGGAGCGCTTGCCCTCCCGGGCCTTCGACAGATTCAACTCCCGCTGCGGGCACACCATCCCCATCGAGTTGGTGCAAGGCGGTGCGTTCAACGCTAGGACTGTCGCGGACTATGAGCGGTTTCTGGAGAGACGTGAGACGGCCGTGCTGCTGTCTGGGAGGGAGATGGATCGGGAGATTCGGGAGACGGAACGGACGAGGGAAAGGCTTGTGCGGGCGCTGGAGGGGCTAGCGATGGAGTCGAAGATGTTGGAGAAGAGGTTGGGGGAGGTAGAAGAGAAGATAGACGAGTTAAATGGGTGGGTGCGGGTGAGGGTGCCGGGGGAGTAAAATGGGGCGGGTGCATGAGTTTTGAGGCAAGGGGGAGATACGTAGGGAGAGTCCGTACACATGAGTCAGCATAATTGAGACCATCACTTATACAATTTTGCTGCAATCTTTACGCTGCGTTATCCAAACCGCCGTTGGTTAACAAGGAGGGCGAAGAGGGGCTGGTTGCCCTGACGGACGGAGCTCCCAACCACTACAGTGCAAGTCAAATCAGAATGAACATGAAGACTTGGCCGAAATGGAGCGCTCTTCAGTCCGCGTATCTCACTCGCTCCGATAGGTTGCCAAGCCATCGCGCGCAGTGACGAATATACCGCTGACACTCCATACCTCCCCAAAAACTGCCGGTGTTGATAAATCGTATTCGTGGCTTTGCTCCGACTCCGAGAATGAGATGGAGATGACTCTGTAAGACTTGGGTCAAGCAAGCTGCACATAGGTCTCCATTAACTTGCGCTATGGTTCCAGATCGCTGGGAATAAGTGAATGGGCAGAGGCTATTGTGCACGAAACCCAAACGCTGGAGGAAGATGGGTGCGTCCTAGCCACTTGGAACAGCCTTGTTTGGTTTTTGAGGATCGCACTTACACCGATCGCCCAAAATTACTACCTACCTCGCTGGGCCAGGAAGTGGGCAATGCCGAGAGTCCGGGGGCAGAACGGAACAACTGGTTCCCAAGGGCATTCCCTTCAAACCCTGGCGCGCCCTTTCGCTTGGCCCGGTCGTATTCGACCTCGCAGTGCGTTCCCGGGCGTTTAACGCCGAATGGTTCGTCCGCTGGCTCGGCAATCTGGCTTCGACCGCAAAGGCTGGAAGTCGGAGCGAGTTGGCTGTTTAGCACGGCAGGCGCGCGAATCAGAGATTGGGTAGAATGCTACGGCGTATATTGGGTATTAGCGGTACCGTCTTTGGCAAGTAAAAAATCGGAGACGAACGACCGCTTCCGTGCCGCATTCATCCGCCGCCCGGCGGATCCCACCGCACGCACCGGCTGCTTGCTGTCAACCCACGAGTTGGACGCGACCGGCCAGCGATTGACGGGAAAACATTGCAGTCTCCGCGACGGTGTCGCATCCGTCGGCAACCCCAAAAACAATTTGTTTCCTTAAAAGGGACGCGCATACACCGCGGCTGGATTTCGCGACTTGTTTCGTTCAGTTGGTACCCCTGAACCAACACGCATGATGTTTTCGACGGCGATCTTCCTCGCAGCGGCGCTGGTGTCGAGCCCAGCGGCCGTGCTCGCGCAGTGGGACGGCTCGCGGCACATGTGGTACTCGTCAGACGCGGGCAACACCTTCGCGAACGCGCTGCCTATCGGCAACGGCCGGCTTGCTGCCACGGTGTTTGGCGGAAACGTCGAAAAGGTTGTGTTGAACGAGAACTCGATGTGGAGTGGCCCATGGCAGAACCGCGTCAACCGAAATGCCGGACCCGCTGCTGTGGACGACATCTTCAAGAAGCTGGTTGCTGGCAGCATCACGGCCGCCAACGCAGCTGCCATGAGCAACTTGGCGCCGGACCCTCAGTCGCCCAAGGCCTACAACCCTCTCGTCAATCTGGGCGTGGACTTTGGCCACGGAAGCCTCGGCACCGGGTACACGCGGTGGCTCGACACCTTCCAGGGCACCACGGGCGTGAACTACACGTTCAACGGCGTCAGCTACAGGTGCGACCCCTCTTCTCCAAAAAAAGAAAAAGAAAAACAGATTTCAGGCTAACAATCCACCACAGCCGTGAATATGTCGCCAGCTACCCCCACGGCGTCCTTGCATTCCGCTTCAGCGCCAGCGCGGCCGGCAAACTCAATGCCAAATTATCGCTCTCCCGACAGAACTCGGTGACTTCGCAGACAGCCAACACCGCCCGCAGCGCCACCTCCGGACACGTTGTCAGCCTGAACGCCAACAGCGGACAGTCCTCCAACGCCATATCCTTCTGGTCTGAGGCCCGAGTTGTCAGTTCCGGCGGCACCGCATCCTCAGACGGCAAGACGGTGTCTATCTCCGGAGCCGACACGGTCGATGTCTTCTTCAACGCCGAGACAACCTACCGGTACCCCGATGCCACCCAGGCACAGGACGAGCTCCGACGCAAGCTGGACGTCGCGGTAGCAGCAGGCTTCCCCGCCGTAAAGACCGCCGCCATCAAGGACTTCACCGCCCTCACCGGCCGCACCAAGCTCGACCTCGGCTCCTCGGGCAGCGCCGGAACCCAGGCCACCCCTACCCGTCTCAGCAACTTCAAGAGCAACCCCAACGCCGACCCGCAGATGGTCACGTTGATGTTCAACTACGGCCGCCACCTCCTCGTCTCCTCGTCCCGCGACACCGGCGCACGCTCCCTCCCGGCCAACCTGCAGGGCATCTGGAACCAGGACTACAGCCCGCCCTGGCAGTCCAAGTACACCATCAACATCAACCTGCAGATGAACTACTGGCCCGCGCTGGTCACCAACCTCGCCGAGACCCAAAAGCCCGTATTCGACCTCATCGACATCGCCACGCCCCGCGCCCAGGCCGTCGCCAAGGCCATGTACAACTGCGACGGCATCGTCATGCACCACAACACCGACCTCTGGGGCGACTCGGCCCCCGTCGACAAAGGCACGCCCTACACCGTGTGGCCCATGGGCGCGGCCTGGCTCTCCCACGACGCCATGGAGCACTACTCGTACACGCTCAACACGACCTTCCTACGCTCCACCGTGTGGCCCACCCTCCAGCGCACCGCCCAGTTCTACTTCTGCTACCTGCGCGACTGGAACGGCTACGCCACCGCCGGGCCCTCCCTGTCGCCCGAGCACAACTTCCTCGTTCCCTCCGGAATGTCCACCGCCAACAAAGCCGAAGGCCTCGACATCTCCATCGAGATGGACAACCAGCTCCTCCGCCAGCTCTTCACCAACATCGCCGTCACCTGTGCCGCACTCGGCCTCCCCGCCTCCGACACAACCTGCTCCAAAGCCGCGCAATACCTCCCCAAGATCCGGCCCCCGGGCGTCTCCCAAAAGACCGGCCGCATCCTCGAATGGCGGTCCGACTACGCCGAGACCGAAACCGGCCACCGCCACTTCTCCCCGCTCTTCGGCCTCTATCCCGCCTCGCAGCTCACCCCCGCCGCCTCCCCCGCCCTCGCCGCTGCCGGCAAGAAACTCATCGACCACCGCATCTCCTCTGGCTCCGGGTCCACAGGGTGGTCCCGCGCGTGGGCGATCAACATCTACGCGCGCCTCAACGACGGCGATTCCGTGTGGAAGCACATCCAGGAGTTCATCCGCAAGTACCCCACGGGAAATCTCTGGAATAGCGATGGCGGACCGGGGACGAGTTTCCAGATCGATGGGAATTTCGGGCTGACGGCGGGGATTGCCGAGATGCTGCTGCAGAGTCATGAGGGGGTGGTGCATTTGCTGCCGGCGCTGCCGAAGAAGGCGGTTCCGAAGGGGAGGGTGGAGGGGTTGGTTGCGAGGGGAGGGTTTGTGGTGGATATTAATTGGGAGGAGGGAGGAGGGGTGGTGAATGCGACGGTGGTGAGTAGGAGCGGGGGGGTGTTGAATTTGAAGGTGGGTGATGGGATGGGGTGGTTTGAGGTGAATGGGGAGGTTTATCCGAAGGGGGTGAGGAGGGGGG
>Ga0247770_1000993_pt1 | contig 25125 bp, 23 predicted proteins | sample UWRJL136409B6_FD_179943 | JGI IMG/M metagenome (GOLD analysis project Ga0247770, IMG submission 179943) | Plant litter microbial communities from Arlington Agricultural Research Station in Wisconsin, United States - UWRJ-L136-409B-6 | ecosystem: Environmental > Terrestrial > Plant litter >... | reverse complement strand
GGGGGCGGCAGCTGCGCCAGCCCCGGCGCGCGGGTGTCGATCGTCCGGCCGCCGTCCGCCACCTGGCACTCGTGGGCGGGCGGGACGTCGCCGGCCGGGAGCGGCTCGGGGATGTAGTACCGCTCGGCGCCCGCGAGCGAGGCGTCGGTCACGCGGCAGTCGCGGATGACGACGCGGTCGTTGCCGAAGTGCAGGATCGTGCGGGGGCCGTCGGTGCTCACCCGCGTGGGCGGGCCCAGCACCGCGGTCACCTGCGCGGGCGTCATCCCCTGGCGCACCGCGCGGGCGCGCTTGCGGTTCGCGGGCTGCTGCTGCGCGTGGGCGGCGTCCATGCAGAGCAGGACGAGCGCGGCCAGCGGGAGTAGTGTGCGGAGTCGCGGCGGCATGATAGCGGGGCTCTCTCTCGCGCGGGACGAGGTGGAGGCGGCGAAGCGGCGGATGAATGGAAGGAGGATGGCGCGGCATTACCCGCGCGGGGCAATATGTACGGGCATACGACGGCGCACAAGCGGCGGTGTTTCTGGACATGCCCGGCGGCGCCCCGTACCTTGCGACCGTCCCGCCGCGTACCGCGCGCCCTTTCCGCAACCGCCGATCCCCTCCATGCAGCGAATCCTCCTCTTCCTGGCGCTCCTGGCCGCCTTCGCGCTCCCCGCCTCGGCGGCCGCGCAGGCCTCCGCGGCCGACTCGGCGTACCTGCGCCCGGGCGACCTCATCCGCCTGGCGGTGTTCCGCCAGCCCGACTTCTCGGGCGAGTTCCCGGTGAGCCCCGAGGGGACCATCCAGCACCCGCTCCTCTCCGAGGTGAACGTGGTGGGCGTCCCCCGCTCGGTGATCCGCGAGCGGCTGCGCGCCGCGCTCTCGCGCTACGAGCGCGACCCCAGCTTCGTCTTCTCCTTCCTGTACCGCGTGGCGGTGGGGGGCGAGGTGCGGCTCCCCAACCTCTACACGGTGATCCCCGAGACCACCGTGGGGCAGGCGGTGGCCACCGCCGGCGGGCTGACGGAGTACGGGCGGCTGGAGCGCGTGGTGGTGGTGCGCGGGGGGCAGGAGCTGACGCTGGACCTGCGCGACCCCGCCCAGGCCGAGACGCGCATCCGCTCCGGCGACCAGGTCCGCGTCACCCGCCGCGGCAACCTGATGCGCGACGTCATCGGCCCCTTCGCCTCCGTGATCGGCGCCATCGCCGCCGTGGTGGCCATCGTCAGCAACTAGGGACGGGGCCGATCGAGGTCGGTCCGACCCACCCTGGCGCATGCCGCGGCGGGCCTCCTCTCCCCGGCTGCACGACATCACGCACGAAGCCTCGCCGCTCGATCGCCGACGTCACGGAGATCTTTTGCGAGGCTTCTCATCGTTTCAGCGGGTGTGTTCACGCACCCGCGCGGGGCCGCGCCGGCATGGTCCCCAGCCCCTCGAGCCACGCGATCCGCCGTTCGCGTCCCACCTCTTCCCGATCAGGCCAATCCATGCGATGATGTTGAGCTCCATCGTCGCCGCGCATGCGATCTGCCGCGTGCATCGTTCATCGCGACGCCACCTGCTCACCGGGAGATCGATGGACCGGAAAGATCCCAAGCCGCTCGTGGAGAGCAGCTACGACCGCATCGCGGAGCGGCACCGCGACTGGGCGGGCCGCACGCGGACGGAGGAGCGCGAGCGGTACGCGGCCGTGCTGCTGGACGCCCTCCCCGAGGGCGCCGAGGTGCTGGAGCTGGGGTGCGGCACCGGCGTCCCCACCACCGCGCGGCTCGCCGGGCGCTTCCGCGTCACCGGCGTGGACATCTCCGCGCGCAGCATCGAGCTGGCGCGGTCCAACGTCCCCGGCGCCACCTTCTGCCGCGCCGACATGGCCGCGCTCGCCGCGCCGCCGGCGAGCTTCGACGCCGTCGCCGCCTTCTACTCCATCATCCACGTCCCCCGCGGCGAGCACGGCGCGCTCCTGGGGTCCATCGCCCGGTGGCTGCGGCCGGGCGGCGTCTTCGTGGCCAGCTTCGGGATGAGCGGGGCGGGGGAGGCCTTCGAGGACGACTGGCTCGGCGCGCCCATGTTCTGGAGCGGCCACCCGCCCGACGTCACCCAGCGCCTGGTGCGCGAGGCCGGCCTGGAGATCGCCGCCGTCCGCATCGAGATCGCCGACGAAGACGGCCAGCCCGTCCCCTTCCTCTGGATCGTCGCCCGAAAGCCACCCGCCTGACCTGATCGGCATCGTTCCATACGGATGGATCGTCCCATCGTTCGGCGATGACCCGTTGCATCGAAGCCTCGCTCCTCCATGAAGCCGCTTGCTCGCGGATGATGGACGGCGAGGCTTTTCGTTGGCTGGATCGGCTGGTTCGTCGACCGCACCCCCCCGTGACGATCGGCCGCTACCGCCGTACAGATTTCGTACACGCTCCATCTTCGCAACGAAAACTCCAGGAATTCCGCCGATTCCAGGTTTTCCGCGCGCTCTCCGCTCCCCTCCCGTCCGGATTCTTTGCGCTTTTCTCCCCTCCCCGCATCTCCTTCCGGTTGACCTAACGCATTGCGATCAAAGTAGTTGCCGTGAATGCCACCTCCGGTATGCATCCCGCCTTGGAGCGGTGCCACGCGACCCTCAGCGCGACGCCTCTCCAACGCCGGATGCCGACCATGCCCTCCACGCCTTCCGCCCGCCCGATCCGCTCCCTGCGCACCGCCGCCTTCCTGGCCGCGGCCGTGCTCCCGCTCGCCGCGTGCGGTGGCGACAGCGGCGGCGGCAGTGGCGCGGGGCCCACCGGCCCGACCGCTCCCGAGGTGCCCTCCGCCAGCTGCGCCGCCCAGACCACGGTGGACCTGCAGCCGGGGCAGCGGATGTCGCTCACCCCGCAGCAGGCCTCCTGCTTCAAGCTTCCCGCCCGCTCCGGCGCCCGCTACGTGCTGGCGGGCTTCGACGCGCGCGGCGTGGAGTCGGCGCGCACCGGCCCCGAGGCCGCGGCGGCCGGCGAGCCCACCTACGTGCTGGGCGACGGCTCGCCGGTGACGCCGGTGGCCGTCCCCGCCACCAGCCGCTCCGCCGACGGCGCCGCCCACGACTTCGTGGTCCGCGCCGCCGCCGCCGCCGACCCGGCCGACGCCTTCTCCCGCGCCACCCCCTGGCGCGAGGGCGAGCGCTTCACCGTCCGCCGCCACCTGGGCGGCGCCACGGCCACGGCACGGGTGGAGCGCATCGTCGGCGGGCGCTTCGTGCTGGCGGTGGTGGACGCGGACGGCACCTCGCACGCGTCGAAGTTCATCTCCGACACCGAGAAGGCGCTGGAGACCATCGTCCGCGACGGGGTGCCGGTGCTGGAGCGCGTCTTCGGCGCGGCGCGGCCGGAGACCAGCGCGGGGAGCGGGCAGATGCTGATCGTCCTGGCCGCCTGGAACCCCGACCAGGGCGCCGGATCGGCCTCGACGCAGGCGGCGCCGGACGGGAGCGGGATCGGGAGCGTGGTGTGGATGAACCTGGACGTGCGCCCCGGCGTCCGCGACGGATACGAGCGGATGGACGTGGTCTCGTACCGCCTCAAGGTGCTGGCGCACGAGCTGACGCACGCCTGGCAGATGCGCTACGCCTACGACGCCCAGCCCGCCGGCGCGCGCGCCGTCTCCTTCGGCCCCGCGTGGGCCATGGAGGGCACCGCCGACCTGGTGTCGATGGACCTGGTGCGCCGCTCGCTGGGCGTCGGGCTGACCTCCAACTGGGACTGGCAGTCGGCGCTCCGCACCGGCGGCTCCACCCTGACCTACGCGATGGAGCCGTACGGCACCCGCGGGCGGCTGGCCGGCGGCTACATGGACGCCGCCTCCTTCCTCCGCGACGTGCAGGTGCGCCTGGTGCGCGGCGGGATGGGCGCCGACGACGCCCTGGCGCAGGTGGCGCGCGGCGCCGTGGAAGGGTGGTACGGCACCGACGCCGCCGGCGTCCGCCGCCAGGGGCTGGCCGACCGCGCCCGGGCGGTGCTGGGATCGTCGTGGGAGCCCGCCGAGGCCGTCCTCCTCTGGACCCTCACCCAGGCCGCCGACGACCAGGCGCAGTCCGCCGAGCTCAACAACCCCGTCTACGCCCGCGCCGCCGACCCGGACGACGAGTACGCCTGGAAGCCCGCCGTGGACGACCTTCAGGCCGGCCGCTCCTTCGCCTACGAGGTTCGCCGCACCCCCGGGAGCAGCTTCTTCGTGCGCCTCAAGGACGACGGCCGCGGCGGCACCTTCGCCGCCAGCTCCACCACCGACGGGACGCGCTGGATGATCGCCCGCGTCAAGTAGCCGTTCGATTTCCGAACACCGCGCATGATCTGTACACGCGCCGCGCAAGTCGATAAACCGCAGGGACTTGGCGGAGATGGGGGATGGGGATCGCGGGGCGGCGTCGGGAAAGCCGTCGGGAAAGCGGGATGCGGGATGGATGCGGATGGGTGGCTAAGTGGTTGTGGTGGATGAAGATGGAGGATGCGGACCGCATGGCGCGGCGCTCGCATTGGAGACGACCCGGCAGGACGAACCGAAACGACCTCGGAGATACGACGATGAAGACCGCTCGCTACGCCATCGTTTGCGGCACGCTGCTCCTTTCGGCCCTGGCCGGCACCTCCACCGGCGGCACCGTGCAGCGCATCGCCTGCCACGCCGACGCCGTGACGCGCCTGCTGACCAACCAGCCCGCCCCCCCGCCGGCCCCCGTCTGCCGCTGACCGATGCCCCGCGATCGCTCACGGCTGATCGCGGATCGGAAGACGGCGGATCGAAGGACGACGGTGCAGGGCAGGACGGCAGGTTGATCGACCGCAGCTGATCACAGGCCCGGACGGAGATCGATCCAACGCCTGCCGCTGGCGGAGGGATCGCGGATGGCCGATCGCGGACCGCGGACGACTGATCACGGATCGGCGGATCGATCGAACGACGGTGGATCGCCTGACGGCGGTGCAGGGAGGCAGCGGATGGATCATCCGAATCCCAATGATCCGTTGCCGTTCATCCGTTGCCGTCAAGCAGTCATTCCGAGGCCCGGCCGCATCATCCTCGCGGCATGCATCGATGACCGCAGGGCCTTTGGAATTTACCCGAGGCCGCAGTGAAGCCCGGGCGCGGCAGCGGCGAGACCGCCCGGCCCGCAACAGCCGCGGCGCGAGCGAATCTGGATCCGCGCGCCCGGACGTCGATCGCCCCAGCCCCATCCGCCGCGGATCGCGCAAGGCGATCGCGGCGCGGCGGATCGAGTGATGGCGATGCGGGACGGACGTGGATCGACGGACGAGATCGACCGACACACGGATGAATCGACCGACGGTAGAAGGGTCGATGGACGGCAGATAGATCAGGGGACCGGCGGCGAACGAGCCGGCGTGGGGGTTCCGGCCGCCGCGACGGTGCTGCACCGGCCTCATCCGAAGCGGGGCGCGCATCCACATTGCGCGTCCCGTTTCGCGTCCCCAGATGACGATCCGCCCTCGGGGCGATAGACTACCGTCGCCCGCGCGCCGTCGACCGGCGCATCCCTCCATCCGAATCGCCCGCCGCCTCGCTTTGAATCCCGATCCGAATCCCCCGCCGCGTCCTTTCATCCGCCGGCTGAAGCGCGCCGTCCGCAAGCGCGTGGAGAAGCGGCTGCGCATGGGGTGGCTGGGCGGCGTGGTGACCGGCGTGCGCCTGGGGCTGATGACGCGCGAGCAGCTGCACGCGCTGGACGAGAAGTACTACTCGGGCGGCAAGGAGGGCGAGCACATCGACTACGCCGCCGACCGGCACAACCTCTCCGGCCTGGCGGAGTGGGAGCGGCGCGCCGTCGACCGCTTCTTCGCCCCCGGCGGCCGGCTGCTGGTGATGGGCGCCGGCGGCGGCCGCGAGGTGCTGGCGCTGGCGCGGATGGGCTACCGCGTGGACGGCTGCGAGCCGCACCCGGAGCTGGTGGACTACGCCCGCCGCCTCCTGGCGCGCGAAGGCGTGGACGCCACGATGATGGTCGTCCCGCGCGACACGGTGCCGCGCGTCGAAGCCAGGTACGACGGCATCCTGGTGGGATGGGGCGCGTACATGCTCATCCAGGGTCGCGCGCGGCGCATCGCCCTGCTGCGCGACCTGCGCGCGCTGGCCGCGCCCGGCGCCCCCGTGATCCTCTCCTTCTTCTACCGCGACCTGGGATCGCCCTTTCGCCACGGCGTGATCGCGCGGCTGGGGAGCGCGCTGCGGCGGCGGCGCGGGATGGAGCCGGTGGAGGAGGGCGACGCGCTGGCCCCCAACTTCATCCACCTCTTCAACGAAGCCGAGATCCGCGCCGAGCTGGCCGAGGGCGGGTGGGAGCCCGTCCTCTACGACACCTTCGGCACCGGCCACGCCGTAGGCCGCGCCACGTAACAGCGCGCCAACGCGACGGCGCCTGAGGATTGTCCAGCGTCCCGGCCGGGGGTAGATTCACCGCCTTCGACCAACACGGAAATCTGATCGGCGAGAGCTTGCGGGCGGCGCCGTGGGACGAGCATGCAGCAGACGGCGACCGAGGAGGAGATGGCCGAGGTGCAGGGAGCGGGCGCCGGCGCGCTGTGGCCGTGGGCCCTCTTCCTGATCGCGCTGATCGTGGGCCTCGTCTCCTTCTTCCTCTACACCCCGCGCTGACCCGAGCACGATCGACCCGCACCTCCGCACCCTCGAGCTCGCCGTCCCTCGCGGGTTGACGGACCGCCCCTTCCCGGTTACATTCTCCCGGATTGCTGGAAAAGCGAGGACCGGCGGGTCCTCCACCTATCGGCTCCGCCCTGTGGGCGAGATGCTGCCGGGTCCGCGCGATGCGCGATGCATCCCCTTCTTCCCTAACCCGGAGGAGCGGCGGTGCGTTGTACGCGTTGACGGATCTGAGCCTGTTCAGATCCGTCTTTTCGTTTTCCCCCGTTTTCGGAGACGACGCCCATCAACGACAAGCTGCGTGTCAACCGGCAGATCCGCATCAGCCCGGTGCGCGTGATCGCCCCGGATGGCGAGCAGATCGGCATCGTGCCGGTCGAGCAGGCGATCCAGATCGCGGAAGAGCAGGGCCTGGACCTCGTGGAGGTCGCGCCGCTGGCCCGGCCTCCCGTGTGCCGCATCATGGACTACGGCAAGTTCAAGTACGAGGAGCAGCGGCAGGCGCGCGACGCGCGCAAGCGGCAGCACCACGTGCAGATCAAGGAAGTCAAGATGCGCCCCGGAATCGAGGAGCACGACTTCGAGTTCAAGACGCGGCACGCCCGGCGCTTTCTGGAAGAGGGGAACAAGGTCAAGATGACCATGATGTTCCGCGGCCGCCAGATGGCTCACCCCGAGTTCGGCCGGAAGGTTCTGGACCGTGCCCTGGGCATTCTGCAGGACGTCAGCAAGGTGGAGTCGCATCCGCAGATGGAGGGGAAGAGCATGACGATGGTGCTCGCTCCGCTCAAGCCGCCCCCCGCTGCTCCAGCCGCCGCGCCCAACGCGCAGGCGTGACACGAAAGGGAAGTACGATGCCGAAGATGAAGACCCACAAGGGCGCCGCCAAGCGCTTCAAGAAGACGGCCACCGGCCGGGTGAAGCGTGGGCACGCGTTCCACAGCCACATCCTCACCAAGAAGTCGCAGAAGCGGAAGCGGAACCTGCGTGGCACCACCACGCTCGCCAAGGCCGACGAGAAGCGCGTCAAGCGCCTGATCCTGGCCAACTGACACCGTCCGCAAACCGCAGACTTCCACTGAGTGAAGGGATAGAGCGATGCCTCGCGCAAGAAACAGTGTAGCCCGTCTCCGCCGCAAGCGGCAGATCCTGGCCGATGCCAAGGGCTTTTTCGGCCGGCGCAAGAACCTGTACAAGACGGCGAAGGAAGCCGTCGAGCGCGCCCGCCGGTATGCGTACCGCGACCGCAAGAACCGCAAGCGCGAGTTCCGCCGGCTGTGGATCATCCGCATCAACGCCGCCGCGCGCCAGCACGAGCTTTCGTACTCGCGCTTCATGAACGGCCTGAAGCGGGCCGGGATCGAGATCGACCGCAAGGTGCTGGCCGACCTCGCCATCCGCGAGCCGCAGGCCTTCGAGCAGCTCGCCAGCGCCGCCCGCGCCAACCAGGGCCAGCCCAGCTGACCCCAGGCACGACGGCAGTGACGCGCACGATGAGCGGCGCCGGAGATTCGTCTCCGGCGCCGCTTCGCTTGGCGGCGGATCCGACACGAACATCGGGTCCCGGCGCGGGAGCATGCGTCCGCGCTCGTCCGCGGCCCCGCGCCCCCTCCTGATCGCTGGGGCGATCTGTCCTCCCCCGTTCCGGGAGAGGTTGGCTCGCGACGTTTCTCGCGCGCGCCGAAGCTGGCGACGCGGTAGAAAAGGCTCCCTCCCACCGCGCAGCGGGGGGAGCGCGGGGGGAGGGGGCCGCCGCGGCATGCGACGCGGCAGGTCAAGGCGCGCCGGCCGGCTGTCCCCTGTCCCCTGTACCCTGTCCCCTTCCGTTCACCCGCCGGGGGTAGCCAAACGGCGACACGGCGGACAGATTGGGGCCGGCACACACGATTCGCGATCCAACAACGGTGCGGGCGATGGTCGAGGAGCTGATCGGGCAGCTGCGGGAGATCGAGCGCGAGGGCGGGGCGGCGGCGAAGGGCGCGGCTTCCGCCGACGCGCTGGAGGCGCTGCGGGTGGAGTACCTGGGGCGGAAGGGGCGGCTGACGGCCGTGCTCCGGCGCCTGGGCGAGCTGGACGCGGAGCAGCGCCCCGTGGTGGGCGCCGAGGCCAACCGCGTCCGCGACGCGCTCACCGCGCTGGTGGACGAGCGCGCCGCCACCTTCGCCGCCGCGGAGGCCGAGAACGCGCCGCGCGTGGACCTCTCGCTCCCGGGGCGGCACCGCTGGAAGGGCGGGCTGCACCCGGTGACGCAGGTGGTGGACGAGATCTGCGAGATCTTCCGCGACCTGGGGTTCAGCCGCGTCTCCGGCGCCGAGGTGGAGACGGTCGAATACAACTTCACCAAGCTCAACACGCCGCTGGACCACCCCGCGGCCGACATGCACGACACCTTCTACCTGGCCGAGGGGATCGTGCTGCGCACCCACACGTCGCCCGCGCAGGCGCACGTGATGGAGACGTACAGGCCTCCCATCCGCGTGGTGGTGCCGGGGATGGTGTACCGCCGCGACCCGTTCGACGCCAGCCACGCCCCCGCCTTCGAGCAGGTGGAGGGGCTGGCCGTGGACGAGGGGATCACCTTCTCCGACTTCAAGGCCACCATCTCCGAGTTCGTCCGCCGCTTCTTCGGCGGGCGGGTGCCGGTGCGCTTCCGCCCCAGCTTCTTCCCCTTCACCGAGCCCTCGGCCGAGGTGGACGTGCGCTGCCAGGTGTGCGGCGGCAGCGGCTGCCCGGCGTGCAAGCAGACGGGGTGGATGGAGATCATGGGCGCCGGGATGGTGCACCCCAACGTCTTCGAGGCGTGCGGCCTGGATCCGGAGCGCTACACCGGCTACGCCTTCGGGATGGGCCCGGGCCGCATCGCGATGCAGCGCTTCGGGGTGACGGACATCCGGCTGCTGTACGAGAGCGACATGCGGTTCCTGGAGCAGTTCGTCTGAGAAGAAGAAAAGAAGTCCTTAGTCCTTAGTGCTTAGTCCTTGGTGGGATCATGCTGCGAGCGCGATCGCATCGGCTGGAAACTAAGGACTAAGGACCAAGCACCAAGGACTATCTGTTTTTCTTTTTCGCACTTTCGCACCCTCGCACTTTCGCACTCTCCGTGGACGTTTCGTATCGCTGGCTCAAGTCCCTGGCCCCCGGAATCGAGGGGACGCCCCGCGAAGTGGCGGACCGGCTCGCGCTCCTCGGCGCGCCGGTGGACGAGATCGTGGACCTGGGCGCCGAGATCGGCGACGTGGTGGTCGCCCGCGTGAGCGAGGTCCGCCAGCACCCCAACGCCGACCGGCTGCGCATCTGCACGGTGGACGACGGGAGCGGGGCGGCGCTGCAGGTGGTGTGCGGCGCCCCCAACGTGGAGGCGGGGCGCCTCTACCCGTTCGCGCCGATCGGGGCGCATCTCCCGGGCGGGCTGGAGATCAAGAAGGCCAGGCTCCGCGGGGAGGCGTCGGAGGGGATGCTCTGCTCCGCGCGCGAGCTGGGGCTGGGGCGCGACCACGCGGGGCTGATGACGCTCAACGGCGACTTCGCCCCCGGCACGCGCTTCCGCGAGGCGCTGGAGCTGGACGACTGGCGCCTCGTCGTCGACGTGACGCCCAACCGCGGCGAGCTGCTGAGCCACGTGGGCGTGGCGCGCGAGCTGGCGCCCGGCGGCGTGGACGGCATCGACCTCCCGCGCTTCCCCGGCGCGCCCAGGGTCAAGCTCCCCTGCGTCTCCGCCCGCCGCGAGGGCGAGTGCGGGCCGATCCACGTGGAGGTCGAGGACAGCCACGGGTGCCCGCGCTACATGGGCGCCATCGTCCGCGGGGTGAAGGTGGGGCCGTCGCCCGAGTGGCTGGCGTCGCGCCTCCGCGCCGTGGGCCAGCGGCCGATCAACAACGTGGTCGATGCCACCAACTACGTCCTCCAGGAGCTCGGCCAGCCGCTCCACGCCTTCGACCTGGCCAAGCTGCGCGGCGAGCACGTGATCGTCCGCCGCGCTCGCGAGGGCGAGACGCTGGTCACGCTGGACGGGGTGGAGCGGGCGCTGGTCGAGTCCGACCTGGTGATCGCGGACGCGGAGCGCGCGGTGGCGCTGGCAGGCGTGATGGGCGGCGAGAACTCGGAGGTGGGGGAGGGGACGACGGACCTCTTCCTGGAGTGCGCCGTCTTCGATCCGAAGACCGTGCGGAAGACGGGGCGCCGGCTGGGGCTCTCCAGCGACGCCGCGTACCGCTTCGAGCGCGGCGTGGACCCGGAGGGGCAGCCGCAGGCGCTGCAGCGCGTGGTGGAGCTGATCCTGGCCGTCGCGGGCGGGGAGGTGGGCGCCGCGGTGGACGTGGACCCGGCGCCGTTCGAGCGGCCGGTGATCGCCCTCCGCCCCGAGCGGGTGGAGCGGGTGCTGGGGCTGGAGCTGACGCCGGACGAGCTCGCCGCGCTCCTCCAGCCGCTGGGCTTCGAGGTCAAGCGCCGCTCGTCCCCCCTCCGCGTGGCCGTCCCCGGCTACCGCTACGACGTGCGCTCGGAGATCGACCTGATCGAGGAGGTGGCGCGCCGCCGCGGCTACGGGTCGTTCCCCGAGGAGCTGGCGCCGTTCCGGCCGACGCAGGTGCCCGAGGACCCGCGGGTGGAGGTGGAGCGGCGGCTGCGCGAGATCTTCGTGCGCTGGGGCTTCCTGGAGGCCAAGACGCTCGCCTTCGCGCCGGAGTCGGAGGGCGCGGCGCGGGTGCTCAACCCGCTGTCGCAGGAGGACGCGTTCCTCCGCACCTCGCTGGCGAAGTCGCTGGTGGGCCGCGTGGAGCACAACTTCGCCCACGGCGTGCGCGACGTGCGGCTCTTCGAGATCGCCACCGTCTTCCGCGCGGCGGGCGACGGCGAGAAGCCGGGCGAGGAGCGCCGCGTGGCGGCGGCCATGAGCGGGGCGCGCGCGCCGCTGCACTGGAGCGGCGGCGCCGTCGCGTACGACCTCTTCGACGTCAAGGCGCTGCTGGAGGAGGTGGCGGCGGAGCTCGCCGACGGGCGCGTGGAGGCGGCGGAGGGCGGGTTCGCGCTCGTCGCCGGCGGCGGCACGGTCGGCCGCGCGTGGCAGGCGGGGCAGGGGGAGGTGGATGCGCCGGCGTGGGCGGCGCCCGTGCTCCTGCTGGACGCGGCGCTCCCGGCGGCGACGGTGGACCGGCGCGGGACGGTGCGCTACCGCCCGCTCCCGACGCAGCCGGGGAGCGAGCGGGATCTCGCCCTGCTGGCGCCGTACTCGCTCTCGGCGAAAGAGCTGGAGGAGACCCTTCGCGCCGCCGCGGGCGAGCTGCTGGAGGCCGTCTTCCCCTTCGACCTGTACGAGGGGAAGGGACTGCCGGAGGGGATGCGGAGCGTGGCGTGGCGCCTCCGCTACCGCGCCCCCGACCGCACGCTGACCGACGCCGAGGTGGACGGGTCCATCGAGCGGGTCCTCGCCGCGCTGGAGGAGCGGCACGGTGTACGACGCCGCTGACGACCTGGGGCCCGACCCCGCTCCCGCCTGGGAGCGGCTGGAGCGGGCGTCGCGCGCCGCCGCCTCCGCGCTGGATGCGTGGCGGCGGCGCGCGCGCGAGGCCGAGGCCGAGGTGGACCGCCTGCGCAAGGAGCTGGAGGAGCTGACCACGCTGGGCCCGCTCCCCTCGGCCGAGGCGGGCGACGAGCTGCGCCGGCTGCGCGCGGAGAACGCGGTCCTCGTCTCGCGGACGGCCGAGGCGCGCAAGCGCATCACCGGGCTGCTGGCGAAGCTGGCGGTCCTGGAGGCGCGCCGGTGAGCCGCCCGCCGCGCCGTCCCCCGACGCCCCGCCACACCGTGACGGTGGAGATCGCGGGCGAGAAGCACGTCCTGCGCTCCGACGTCACGCCGGAGTACACGCGCGCCGTGGCGTCGCACGTGGACGCGACGATCCGCGCGCTCCCGGGCTTCCAGACGCTGGAGCCCTTCCGCGCCGCCACCCTGGCCGCGCTCTCCATCACCGACGAGCTCTTCCGCGCCCGCGAGGAGATCAAGCGCCTCCGCGAGGAGGCCGCCGAGCGCGCCCTGGCCATCGCCGAATCCCTCGAGGAGGCCGAGGCCGCGTCGTCCGAGCGCAAGCCCGCCCGCCGCCCCGGCGCCCCGCCGGAGACTCCGGCGAGCTGATCCCACCGCGCTCCATCGATCCCGCTCAATCCGGATCGACGCGAGGCCGCGTGCCGCCGGCTCCCATCGTCCCCCTCCCATCGTCCCATGGCCCTGCTGCGACCCCTGAAGCGCCTCGCCGCGCTCGCGCTTCCCGAGTGGGTGAAGGCTCCGCTGCGCGGCCGGCTCTACGGGTACCGCGCGTCGCGGGTGAGCCTGCCGTTCACCACGCAGCCGCTGCCGAACGGGACGCACCGGCTGGAGATCGAGGGGCTGCGGCCGCTGGTGGTGCCGCAGCCCACCTTCGACGCGTTCGCCTTCCACCTCACCACCAACGGCGAGTCGATCGAGGAGCTGCACTCCTTCCTTCGCCACGCGAGCGCGGCGGACGGGACGCTCTTCGACGTAGGCGCCAACCACGGCGCGTTCTCCCTGGCCTTCTGCGCCGCGCGCGAAGGCAACCGAGCCGTCGCCTTCGAGCCCGCCCAGGAGCCGCTGGCCCTGCTGGCGAGCGCGGCGGCGGACAGCGGCGTCTCCGGGCGGATCGTCCCGGTCCACGCCTGGATCGGCGACTCGGAGGGGGAGACGTCGGGAGGGATCGACGCCAGCGGCTTCTTCAACCCCGGGGTGAGCGCCGGAGCGCGGACCGTGCTGGTGACGACGCTGGACGCCCACGCCGCCCGCACGGGGACGAGCCCGACGCTGCTGAAGATCGACGTCGACGGCGCCGAGCTGGACGTGCTCCGCGGGGCCGCGCGCATCCTGCGGGAGGCGCGCCCGGTCGTCTTCCTGGAGATCCACCACGACCTGCTGGAAAAGGACGGCGTCGCCCCCGCCGACGTCGTCGCCGCCCTCGTCGACGCCGGGTACCGCTTCGAGACCCCGCTCGGCAAGCCGCTCACGGACCGCGCCGTATCCAACGCCGCGACCGCCGTGATGCGCGTCGTCGGCATCCCACCGACGCGCATCTTCCAATGACGCGCATCTTCCGATGATGCGCATCTTCCAGTAACGACGAGCGGTCTGGCGCGGTTCGACGGGCCGTGTCGCATGCCTCGGCGGCCCCCCTCCCCAGCCCTCCCCCACAGGCGGGGCGCGTGTGGGGGAGGGAGCTTTTTCTGCCGCGTCGCGAGCTTCAGCGCGAGAGATAGACTGCGATCAGCCAACCTCTCCCGGAACGGGGGAGGACAGATCGCCCCAGCGATCAGGAGGGGGCGCCGTCGCCGCCGAAGCGCACGGTCGCCTGCTCCCACACCAGGACGGCAGTTCAGGATGCACGAGTCGAGGTAGAATCCGGATCCAGTACGATCACACAAAAGCGCGGAGGACGTGGAGATGATCATCTCCCCCGTCCTCCGCGTTTCTCTTTGCCCTTCGATCCATCTACCGCGGACCCACGATCCGCCGATGGAGGCCGCTCAGCGCCGCGGGAGGGCCCGGGTCTCGGTGTCGATCAGCAGCTTCCAGTCGTCGATGGGGGTGCCGTCGACGCGGAGGCGGCTGGAGAGGAAGGCCAGGCGGCGCGTGTCGTCGCCGCGGGTGCGGAAGCGCTGCTCCAGGTAGTACGGCGGGAGCGCCTGGTACCACAGCGCCGCCCGCACCCGCGTCCCGGCCGCGATCCGCCCGCGCGGGATGCGGTAGACGATGCGGTCCGATCCGCTCCCGTTGCGGTACTCCGGGTCCGCCCAGGCGAGCGGGTCGGGGCTGGTGAGCTCCGCGTTGTGCGCGTCCGCGCGCCAGCCGCGGGGGAGGAGGCGGTTGTTCTTGGCGTGCTTGTCCAGGCTCACGAAGCTGGTGGTGATGAAGCCCTCCGGGTCCTGCACCAGCTCCTCGTAGATCTGCACCTGGTCCTCGCGGTTGATCACCTGGTAGTGCGGCTGGAAGACGCCGCCCTCGCGCACGGGGCGCTTGAAGAACTCGGTGGAAAGCGGCTCGCGCCCGGTCCCGCGCACGATCACCCCCAGCTCCGAGGTGCGCCCCGACGCCCACAGCGGCCGCCCGGCCGCGTCCTCCACCGCCAGCTCCACGAACACCCGGCGGAACTCCACCCCGCTGGGAAGCGCGTGCCCCGCGCGGTTGGTCACCCGCAGCCGCACCTCCAGCGAATCGCCGCGCGCGGGCCGCACCTCCTCGATCACCAGCTCCGCCGTGGAGTCGCGCGCCAGCGCCGCCGCCGCCTTCCCGGCCGTCACCAGCGGCTGCGTCCCCGCCCCGTACATGTAGTCCCTGCTGCGGATCCCCAGCGTGTCCGGGAACTGCTGGAACATGGCCAGCGAGAAGGCGTTGATCCCCAGCAGCGTGTGCCGCGAGAAGGTGTCGCGCGGCACCACCGTGATGGCCGAGTCGCGCGCCCGGTTCCCCACCGCCGGATAGGTCACGTCCTCGATGTTGGCGATGCGGAAGCGCAGCCGGTTCCCCTCGAAGCTCCGGGGCATGTGGCAGCTCTGGCACGTCCGCGCCGAGGACGGGTCGACCGGGCCGATCTCGTCCTGGTAGCTGCTGTTCAGCCACTCCAGGTAGGTGGTCTGCTCGTAGATCGTCTTGATCTGCCGCCCCTCGCGGTCGAACACGGGGAGGACCACCGTGTGGCAGCTCCCGCAGAGGGTGGACGACTTCACCTGCGCCCCGTAGCGCGGCGTCAGCCCCAGCGCCTCCTTCATCGCCAGCTCCGCCACCTCCTGGTACGGCCCGTTGATGTGCCCCGGCGGCTGCAGGGGGAAGCGCCCGGTGAAGGTGGAGGTGTCGCCCGGCGCCATGGGCTCCGTCTGGTGGCAGACCATGCACGAGATGCCGTCGCGCGCCAGCGCCCCGTACTTGGCGCCCGGCTGGCCGGCCACCGCGAACACCCACTGCGGGTCGAAGTGCGTCCCGTCGATGGTGGCCTGGCGCTGGCCCATCACCCCGTGGCAGCGGAAGCAGGTGGTGTCGATGAACGCCCTCTGCGTGGGATAGCGCTGCACCTCGCTCTCGCGCTGCGAGAAGAAGACGGGGTCGCGCCCGGCCAGCCCCATCATCGACGCGCGCCACTCGCCGTACGGCGACAGGTTGAAGGTGTCGGCGCGCGACGGGGAGATCCACGCCATGTTGTTGGTGGACGCCGAGTGGCACCCCATGCACTGGTCCGAGGTCAGGAACTGCTCCGGCCGCCCCGGCCCCGCCACCACGTGGTCGTACGTCTCCACCGGGAGCGCCGTCCGCCCGTTCGGCGCCGCGTCCGCCCGCGTGAGGCCGAAGAGGCGGAGAAAGGCGTCGTCGGGCGCGGGGAGCGGGTCGACCAGCCGGTCCGGCCCCAGCCTCTCGGCGTTGGCCACGCGGCCGTGGATGGAGAGCGCCTCCATCGTCGGGCGCGTCATCCGCCCCCGCGCGGCCCGGGGCGTGTCGGTGGGAACGTTGACGACGAAGGAGAGCGGGTCCTTCCCCACCGTGGCGTTGGCCAGGTCCGAGTAGGTCAGCTCCTTCTCGGCGGAGGCGTGGCAGCGGGTGCAGTACAGGCCGAAGCCCGCGTCCGGATAGTTGATGTTCGTCCCCGCGAACTTCTCGCCCACGCCGTGGTAGGCCCAGTACCACCCGTCGAACGCGCCGCCGGCGTCCTTGACCATCACCGTCCACGAATTCAGCGGCGGATCGGGGAGCCCCGCGATGACGGGCGCGTCGAACATCTCCTTCACGATGATGGCCCCGTCCCCGATCGTCCCCTTCCTCCCCCCCGACAGCCACCGCCACGCCTCGGGCGAGTACCACACCTTCACCGCCGGGTGCGTCCCGAAGCTCTGGCCGTCGATGAACGGCCCCGTGTTGCGGATCACCAGGTCGTGCTCCCACCCGGCTTTCTGGTAGCACAGGGAGTCCAGCCACGCGTTCAGCAGGCGCTCGTACGGGACGGCGCCCGCGCGCGTGGGGAGCGGGAGGGGCGCGCAGGGATCGGTGCCCGCGCGGGCGGGCGCGGCGAGCGCGGCGGCGGCGCAGGACATCACGAGGCACAGGCACGCCACGCTGAGCCGTGCTTGCATGCGGCGCGTCATCGGGTCTCCGAAAGCGGTGGGGCGATGGGGACGCGCGGGCGGAAAGACCCGGCGCGGCAGGGAGGGGACGGTGGATCGGGATCGATTCGCGCGGTTATGATCAGCGGTAGGAATGCGCCGTCGCGGCGACGGTGTCAAGGGAGAGGAGCGCCTCCGTGGTCCACCGATGCCCCGCGACGGGCGGCTCAGCCGTGTGTGCGGTGAGCCGATCCGTCACGGTGGCCGCCTCCATCTCACGTCGCACCCAGCAGTTCGGCCGGGGTGAAGAGGTGGATCGAAGGATCTGCCACCGCCCTCGCCCGAGTGCCGGCCGTAAAGCCCGCTCGGGAATACATCAGGTATGCGCGCCGGTCCGCGTCACGTCCGAAGCCGGTTGTCCTGGAGCGTTCCAGCAGTGCGTCCAGCACGTTTTCCCCCACCGGCTCCTTCCACCACTTGCACTCGCCGTACAGTGCCGTGCCATCCAGGAGCGTGCCCGCGACGTCGATGTCGTAGCTCGCCGCCCAGAGCTGGCCCACGACTTGTGCGGGCGTTGCAAGGTGCTCCTGGAGATACAGGCGGGCGTGGTCGCGGCAGATCCACTCGAAGAGGTCGCCCATGTAGTCGTCCAGCATGGGCGCGATCGCGAGCGCGTATACCTGCTCGCCATGCCCCGCGGCGAGCGAGGAGCTGTTGGGGAGATAGAAGCGGAACCAGAACGCCAGGAACGGGTCGTCCAGGTAATAGCGCCGGTCCCGCTCTCGCTCCGTAGCGTCCAGCGAACGCACGATCCGCAGCAGGCGAAGCTCGGAGAGCCTCTGCACGTACGGCGCGAGCGCGCTTGCGTCCGGGATCTCGCGCACCCGGCCGATGATCTCGCCCGACGTGGTGCACCCTTCCGCCACCGCCCGCAGGATGGTCGCGTAGCGGGTGACGTCGCGAAGCTCTGCCTGGAGGAGGTTGTTGGGCTCATCGCTGAGTGGCGCTCCCTTCGCGAGCACCAAGTCCAGGACGTTCTCCTCCAGCGACGCTTCGGGGTCGGCCAGGTTCAGGTAATAGGGGATGCCGCCGAAGATTGCGTATGCATACAGCCGGTCTTCCGGGCTCCAACCGGGAAAGAAGCGCGCGGCATCGCGATAGGGTAGCGGGCCCAGGTCCAGCTTCAGCGTCTGCCGCCCATGAAGCGGGTTCTTCTCCGCGAGCAACTGGTCCATGAATGAGATCTTCGATCCGCACAGCACCAGGTTGAGCGGAGTGCGGCGGGCGCGGACTCCATCCCAAAATTTCTGGAGGATGGAGGGAAGAGCCGGATCTCCATCGCACAGATAGGGAAACTCGTCCAGCACGACGACGAGGCCCGGGGCACGCTCGTTCGCCGCGCCCGCGAGGTAGGCGAGCACTCCCTGCCAGTCCGCCAGTGAATCGAGCAGGGGGTCTGCCCCTAGCACCCTTGCCACCTCCGTCTTGAAGAGGGACAGGTTCATCGACGGGGCGACGCGCGTTGCCTGATAGTAGATGGTCCTTCGTTCCCGGGTCGATTCCAAGAGCAGGGTAGATTTACCCACCCGGCGGCGTCCGAGAAGCACGATCAAAGACGACCGTGATCGGTCGAGCTCTCGGCGCAAGGCCTTGAGCTCCTGCTCACGGCCGATGAAATCGTTCTCGCCCATGTTCTCTCTTTCCACCCTAGAAAGTCTGATAACGTGCATTATCATAATCGTAATTATCATAATCGTGATTATCAAGCCTGGTACAATCTCTTGCCCCCATCCCCCTGCGACCCGAACCCGCCGTCCCCTCCGTTCACCGGAAATCCACACGGCGCGGCGTGTAACGGGGTTGCGTCGAACGCGCGTTCGGTCCTATCTTCCCACGTTGCGGCCGAGTGCCGCTCAGTGCGTTCGCACCGGGGTGCGGCGGCGGGGTCGTGTGGGCTGCCGCCGTTTCTTTTTGTACCCGCCGCGGGCGTCCCCCGCGCCGACATATACTGGAATAGATGGAAACGATCCTGATCGCCGTGGTCGCGGCCCTGGTGGGCGCGGGCATCGGCTACTTCGTGGCATCCAGCGTGTTGCAGGCCAACCTGGTCCGCGCCCGCGCGACGGCCGAGGACGAGGCCGCGCGCATCAAGGGCGCCGCCACGGAAGAGGCCGAGCGCCTGAAGAAGGCCGAGATCCTCAAGGGGCGCGAGGACGCCATCCGCGCCCGCGAGGAGTGGGAGCGCGAGGAGTCGCGCCGCCGCGACGAGGTGGAGCGCATGGAGCGCCGCCTCCAGGAGCGCGAGGAGTCGCTGGACCGCAAGTTCCACCTGCTGGACGAGAAGGGGCAGCAGCAGGAGCAGCGCGCCGCCGCCGTGGGCCGCCGCGAGAAGGAGGTCGAGCAGCGCCACCAGGAGCTGGCCGGCCGCTTCGCCGAGGTGCAGCACCGCCTGGAGTCGCTCGCCGGCCTCAACGCCGACGAGGCGCGTCGCCAGCTGATGCACGACATGGAGGAGACGGCCCGCGCCGACGCCGCCCAGCGGATCCGCGAGATCAAGGAGGAGGCCAAGCGCGACGCCGAGCGCGAGGCCAAGAAGATCATCTCCCTCTCCATCCAGCGCATCGCCGCCGACCACACGGCGGAGACCACCGTCTCCGTGGTCTCCCTCCCGTCGGACGAGATGAAGGGGCGCATCATCGGGCGCGAGGGGCGGAACATCCGCGCCTTCGAGCAGGCCACGGGGATCGACGTCATCATCGACGACACCCCCGAGGCGGTGGTGCTCTCGGGCTTCGACCCCATCCGCCGCGAGACGGCGCGGCTGGCGCTGGAGAAGCTGGTGGCGGACGGGCGCATCCACCCGGGGCGCATCGAGGACGTGGTGGCCAAGAGCCGCAAGGAGGTGGAGAACTCCATGCGCGAGGCGGCCGAGCAGGTGATGTACGAGCTGGGGCTGCACGGCATCCACCCCGAGGTGGTGAAGGTGCTGGGGCGGCTGAAGTTCCGCACCAGCTACGGGCAGAACCAGCTGATGCACGCCAAGGAGGTGGCCATCCTGGCCGGGAACATGGCGGCCGAGATGGGCTTCGACGCCACCATGGCCAAGCGCATGGGGCTGCTGCACGACGTGGGGAAGGGGATGACCCACGAGCACGAGGGGACGCACGTGGAGCTGGGGTGGAACCTGGCCAAGAAGTTCAACGAGCCCCCCCAGGTGCTCAACGCCATCAAGGCGCACCACGACGAGGAGCCGCACCTCTTCCCCGAGAGCTTCCTGGTCACCGCCGCCGACGCCATCAGCGGCTCGCGGCCGGGGGCGCGGCGCGAGATGTTCGAGACCTACGTCAAGCGCCTGGAGAAGCTGGAGGAGATCGCCACCTCGTTCCCCGGCGTGGAGCGCTGCTTCGCGGTGCAGGCCGGGCGCGAGCTGCGCATCATGGTGCTCCCCGAGCAGATCAACGACGAGGAGATGACCCGCCTCTCCGAGGAGACGGCGCGCCGCATCGAGGCGGAGCTCCAGTATCCCGGCCAGATCAAGGTGGTGGTCATCCGCGAGACCCGCGCGGTGGACTTCGCGCGCTGATCCGCGCGCCGCGGCTCATCGGCCGAGCAACCCAGGACCCTCTTCGGCGACGGAGAGGGTCCTGCTATCTTGAAGCACCATGGACACTTCCGTATTCGTCTGCCGCGTCGTGGTGAGCGGCGAGACGCGCGACTACGTCACCGTGATCCCGCCCGAGACGGCGTTCGCCACGGGGCTGCCGGCGCAGGCCATCGTCGGCATCCTCCTGGAGCCCGCGGCGGAGGGGCAGGTCCCCGCGGTGGACTCGTTCGCCGAGAACCCCGCGTTCCGCGAGATCCTGAACGGCGTCGTCGGGCGTCACGCGCCGGACGAGCCGGAGATCCGCGCCGAGGCGGCGCGGCTGGGGAGCGGCTACGTGTACGTGATCGACGGCAGGGCGCCCGACCCGGCCGGCCAGGCGCCCGCCGAGGACGTGGTGGGCGCCTTCCAGGTGCGCGACGGCGCGGTGGTCCGCGATCCGTATCTCCCCAACCCGCGCCACCAGCTGCTGAGCGAGAACGGCTTCTTCCGCCTGAGCGCCACTCTCCACCAGCGGCTGCTGGAGGAAATCGCCCGCCGCCGCGCGGACGCGTGACCGGCGGGCCGTCCGCTCGTCAGCCTGGTTCCGTCGTCCCGATCCCGGTCGTCCCGATCCCGATCGTCCTGGTCCCGATCTTCCCGATCCCGATCGTCCGCCGTTGATCCGGATCCTTTCACTCGCACGCAGGAGAAGCAGCATGCGGTGCTCCACCCGCGCCTTCGCGGCGCTCGCCATTCTCGCCGCCGCGGCGTGCGCGCCGCCCTCGCAGGACGTGGTGCGGACCGGCCCCGCCACTCCCGGCCAGTCGGCTTCGACCGAGCCGTCGAGCCGGCCCAACCGCAACCGGGTGACCGTCGAGGAGATGGACGAGCTGCGCTCGCGCGGCGCCACGGACGTGCTGGCGCTCATCCAGCGCGCCCGCCCCAACTGGCTCCGCACCCGCCGCGTGGACCAGGCGGTGTCCTCGGACCCGTACATCATCTACAACGAGCGCCGGATCGGCTCTCCCGCGGAGCTGCGCAGCATCCCGTCGGCCCTGGTGACGTCGCTGGAGTACATCTCCCCGCCGGCCTCCGTGGGCCGGTACGGGATGCAGGCCGAGTTCGGCGCCATCATCATCCGCGGCCAGTAGGACTTCGAGCCCCCTCCGAGGCCTCCGCGGCCCCGCCGGAATCGGTCCGGCGGGGCCGCCCGCGTCTCCGCCGCCGTCGATCGAGGGCGGGCGGGGCGGTTTCAGCCGTTCGCGGGAGGTGATAGATTGTCGGCGGAGAAGGGAGCCGGGGCGGCGCGTGCGTCGCCCTTTCGCGTCGGAGCAAGGGGAGAGCGGATGCGGAGGACTGGGCGGGCGAGAACCGGCTACATCGGCGGCGGCGGGTGAGGGTCCTCTTCGTGGCCGACGTCATCGGCTCGCCGGGGCGGCGCGTGCTGACCCAGCTCTTCCGGCTGGTGAAGGCGGAGACGCGCGCCGACTTCGTCGTCGTCAACGGCGAGAACTCGGCGGGCGGGTTCGGGATCACCCCGGAGATCGTGCGGGAGCTGCTGGAGCTGGGCGCGGACGCCATCACCACCGGCAACCACGTCTGGGACAAGAAGGAGATCCTCCCCGTCCTCAAGAGCGAGCCGCGCCTCCTCCGCCCCGCCAACTACCCCCCCGTCAACCCCGGCCGCGGGTCGACGGTGGTGGAGAAGGAGGGGTTCCGGCTGGGGGTGATGAACCTGCAGGGGCGCACCTTCATGGCCCCCATCGACGATCCCTTCCGCTGCGTGGACACGCTCCTGGAGGAGATCCAGGGCCAGGCGGACGCGGTGGTGATCGACTTCCACGCCGAGGCCACCAGCGAGAAGCAGGCGTTCGGGCGCTACCTGGACGGGCGCGTGGCCGCCGTGGTGGGGACGCACACCCACGTGCAGACGGCGGACGAGCGCCTTCTCCCGGGCGGGACGGCGTACCTGACCGACCTGGGGATGACGGGCGGCCACAGCGGGATCATCGGGATGAAGGCCGACATCTCCATCGAGCGCCAGCTCACGCAGGCGCGCGGCGAGCGGATGCAGCCGGCCGACGGCGAGCTGCACCTGCAGGGCGCGGTGATCGAGATCGACGGGAAGACGGGGCTGGCCAGGGGGATCGAGCGCGTCAGCGTGCCGTACGAGCGGGCGCTGACCGGACTTTTCGGGAAGATGAGGTAGCGTGTCGGCGAAGATCATCGATGGGGCGGCGGTGGGCCGCGAGATCCGCGTGGAGGTGGCGGCCGAGGTGGCGGAGCTGGTGGCGGAGGGGACGGTGCCGGGGCTGGCCGTGGTGCTGGTGGGGAGCGACGGCGCCAGCGAGCTGTACGTGCGCGCCAAGACCCGTGCCTGCCACGAGGCGGGGATGAACGACCGGCTGGTCCACCTCCCCGACGACGTGAGCGCCGAGGAGCTCTTCGGCGTCATCGACGGGCTGAACGCCGACCCGGACGTGCACGGGATATTGGTGCAGCTCCCGCTTCCGCCGCACATCAACCCCAAGGCGGTGCTGGAGCGGGTGGGCGCGGCCAAGGACGTGGACGGCTTCCATCCGCTCAACGTGGGCCGCGCCTTCGTGGGCGACCCGCGCGGCTTCGTCCCCGCCACCCCGGCGGGGATCCTGGAGCTCCTCCGCCGCGAGCGCATCGAGACGCACGGGAAGCACGCCGTGATCGTGGGCCGCTCCCTGATCGTCTCCAAGCCGCTGGCCTCGCTGCTGATGGCGCCGGGCCCCAACGCCACCGTCACCCTCTGCCACCGCCACACCGCCGACCTGGCCAGCCACACGCGGATGGCGGACATCCTGGTGGTGGCCGTCGGCAAGCCGGGGCTGATCACGGGCGACATGGTCAAGGAGGGCGCCGCCGTCTTCGACGTGGGGACCACGCGCGTGGCCGACGCGAGCCACGCCAAGGGCTACGTGGTCCGCGGCGACGTGGACTTCGAGGCGGTCCGCGAGAAGGCCGGCTACATCACCCCCGTCCCCGGCGGGGTGGGGCCGATGACCATCGCCATGCTGCTGCGCAACACGGTGGAGGCCGCCCGCCGCGCCCACGTGGCCCGCACCCGCGGCGAGCGCCGGCACGCAAGCTGGACATAGCCCGAAGAAAGTGCGAAACTGTGGGCGCGCGATCCCGGTCGCCGGTCCGCCGCGGCACCGCGCGATCCGCCCCGTGTAACATCCAAGCCGTTGCAAGATCGACGGATAGCACGAGGATCCCGATCGCCCGGCCGTCCGTTCCGCACCTTCGCACTTCGCACCTTCGCACCGTGTCCGCATGACCTGGGACCTCTTCACCTCCGCCGAGATCGACCGCCGCGAAAAGGGCGACGCCGGGGCACACGAGCCCGAGCCGGAGATCCTTCCGCTCGACTTCGCGCGCAGGGCGCGCGCGGCCGCGGGCGCGAAGCCGGCGAAGGCTCCGAAGGCGAAGGCGAAAGGGCGCGCGCCCGCTTCCCGCTCCGCGTTCGACGAGACGCGCAACGAGGACGCGGCCCGCGCCTTCGCCGCGCTGCAGGCGGACGGCGGCTTCGACGCGCCGGACGAGCAGGCGGTGAAGGAGGGGATGAGCGTCTCCGAGGTGAACGCGGCCGCGCGGCAGCTGATGGAGGGCGCCTTCCCCCCGCTCTGGGTGCACGGCGAGGTCTCCAACTTCACCCGCGCCAAGTCCGGCCACTGCTACTTCTCCCTCCGCGACGCCGACGCGCAGATCCGCTGCGTGATGTGGCGCGACGAGGCCCGCCGCCTCCCCACGCAGCCCAGCGAGGGGATGCAGGTGCGCGCCCTGGGCCGCCTGACCATCTACGAGGGGCGCGGCGAGTTCCAGCTGGTCTGCGTGGAGCTGGAGGGGAAGGGCGAGGGGCTGTGGAAGCTGGCCTACGACCGGCTGCGGACGAAGCTGGACGCGGAGGGGCTGACCTCGCCCGCGCGCAAGCGCCCGATCCCGGCGCACCCGTCGTGCGTGGGCATCGTCACCTCCTCCGCCGGCGCGGCGCTCCGCGACGTGGTGACGGTGATCCGCCGCCGCGCGCCGTGGACGCGCATCGTCCTGGCCTCGGCGCGGGTGCAGGGCGAGGGCGCGGCGCAGGAGATCGCCGACGCCATCCGTCGGATGGGCCGCGCGGCGTGCGCGGACGTGCTGATCGTGGGGCGCGGCGGCGGGTCGGTGGAGGACCTGTGGGCGTTCAACGAGGAAGTGGTGGCGCGCGCCATCGCGGAGTCGCCGGTGCCGGTGATCTCCGCCGTGGGCCACGAGACCGACTTCACCATCGCCGACCTGGTGGCCGACCTCCGCGCGCCGACCCCCTCCGCCGCCGCCGAGGCCGCGGTCCCGGACGGCGCCCACGTGCGGCGCGAGCTGGACGAGCTTCGCCGCCGGATGGTGGACTGCACCCGCGGCCGCATCGAGAACGCCCGCGAGCGCATCTTCAGCTCGGGCCTGGACCTCAAGGACGCCGCCGCGCGCTCCGTCCGCGGCCGCCGCGAACGGATGGCCGGCCTCGCCGGGCGGATGCACGCGCTCTCCCCGCTCTCCGTCCTCTCGCGCGGCTACGCCGTCCCGCTCACGCCCGAAGGCCGCCTGCTGCGCCGCGCCGAGGACTTCGCGCCGGGCGAGGCGTTCTCGCTGCGCGTGGTGGACGGCGTGGTGGGGTGCAGGGTGGAAGAGGTCGAGCAGGAGGCGGGGGCGTAGGGTCGGCGCGCTTCGGACGCCCCGCGCCCCCTCCGGCGGCCCGAGTGCCGCCACCTCCCCCGTTCCGTGGGAGGTTGCCTGCGAAGTATCCCTCTCGCGCCGAAGTCCGCGAC
>Ga0247770_1000991_pt1 | contig 25163 bp, 24 predicted proteins | sample UWRJL136409B6_FD_179943 | JGI IMG/M metagenome (GOLD analysis project Ga0247770, IMG submission 179943) | Plant litter microbial communities from Arlington Agricultural Research Station in Wisconsin, United States - UWRJ-L136-409B-6 | ecosystem: Environmental > Terrestrial > Plant litter >... | reverse complement strand
AAAGCACCCAACGCCGCAAGCGTTGCCACCGCCGCCAAAGAGGCCGACAATGCTGCCACGGCCCTCGGCACCGCCTTTGCCAGCTCGTCCATCGCACTCGGCAGCGAGAACCCCCTCCTCTCGCTCTTCATCGTCGCCAGCGGCGGGACCGACCCAGCCACATGGGGCAAGACCTACGCAGGCATCTCCCATTTCTCCGCCAGCTTCGCTACCCAGATCCAGGGGTACATCCACGACATCGTTAAAACCAATAACGACACCCAAAAGCTCGAGTCCAAACTCATCACCCTTGCCGACCAGCAAGACCGTATGTTTCGCTGCGCCTTCATCCCTAACCTGCAAGTCCAAGCCAACAAGACCGAGCTCCTCCCCAACCCGTCCCTTGCAGGGAGCCTGCTTGCTCCGCTTGGCGCAACCACCCTCCGCATGGCCGCCATCCAAGTCGAGCTCGACCGTGCCAAGCGCCTCCAGACCCTCAAGAATTCCCTTGCCCCGCTGGGTATCATCCTCCCGCGAGACGACAAACTGATCTGGAACCCGCGCAACTGGGATGACGCACCCACCCTCCCCGGGCTGTCCACTAACCTCACCGAGCTCTCCCCCGCCGCCGGCGACGCAAATCCTCTCATCACCCTCTCCATCCCGTCCAAAGTCACACTGGCCATCCAGCTCCACGACCGCGACCACACCGCCTTCGACCCGCTCATGGCGCGCACCGCACTGCTCGATCCCGCATCGAACCCGTCCCTCCCCGTTCCAATGTCATGGAAGGTCAACAATCACAACCTCCAGCTCGTTGCGCCCATCGCGGCCATCTATCCTGCCCTGGGCGACCTCGCCATGTGGAACGCCACGCATGTTATCGCTAGCAACGTCTCCGCACAGCCTATTCTGTTCGAAGAGTACCTTACTAAGGGTCAAGGGCCGGGGCAGGCGACGACGAATGTGGATCGGTACACTATGTACAAGAAGGCGACGGTGAAGATGCAGTTGGCGAAGGACGTGCTCGACAAGTACCCCGCGAGGGATCTGGCGCTGTACGATTTGGTCAGTGGGGCGAAAATGGAAGCGCAGTTCAAAGAGACGGCCGAGGGAGGTGGGGAATGGAGCGTTGATGTTGCTGCTAATAAGGGGAGCCATGCTGGGCAATGGGGAGGCGGCGGGTGTTTTGGTGTGGGGTTGACGACTGAGGGGAAGTCGTTGGGTGTTAGGGGGAGGATGGCGGTAATGGGGAATGTCCTTGCTGCACTGAGTTTGGCAGTGGTTGTTGTCGTTGGGGACTGGGTGTAAGAGATGCCGGAGTAAGTAAATACTACTGGACGACAGTTCTCCGCGCCGTCTAGGTAGATACACACGTGTGGGTAGTCCAGTTGGCATTTTGTTATTTGGGAGCTATCCGAGAGGTGTTAATGGAGTTCTTGGTATGTAATTCAGGCCGAACAGGGCTATCTAAGTTTTTGTAAGCCTCTTTGGTGTAGCACTGCGCCTTGAACGACCAGCAACAAAACGAACCCGTCGAGATCGGAAAAGGGAGCTCTTAGGGTTAGGGTTGTCGTGGCGGGCATCTCGCTTACTCCTTTTCATGTGGCCTCCCTTAGACTTCTCACTAGTTAAGCTGTTGGAAAAAAAAGCGGACTTAATACCTTATAGGTACCTCGACGAAGGGCAGTTTTCCTACTATACTCTAGGTATCTTTTTGTACACGACTGTTTAAAACCCAGTTATCTGACCATTACTAGCTAACATAGCCTTTATTCGCACTATTATAGAATTAACTATTGACTCGGGGCGTTTGTTCAGGCTAACTCTGTCGTTCTTTTTAGGCTCTGTATGTAATATTACTGTCAGAAAGAAGGGGGTTTAAAGGCCCTAGGCATCTAGTCAGTGGAGCTGACTAGATACCTGGCACTGCCAGTACGCCAGTGAGCCTCAGCCACCAGAGTGACGAAGCCTGAATCCTGCAGAATAGTCTATAAAGAAGCCTCTGGCTTCCAGCCAGAACCAGAAGCACAGAGAGAGAACAGGAGCAATAGAATCACGCAGTTACAACCCCTACAATTCCAGAGAATCCAGAGTGCCGCGCTTCTAACAATTACTGTAAACGCTTATGTACATAGCGATGCGTTCTCTGGCGCGTGCCACTGTTAAAAAGGAGCCGCGCTGCGCGGTTCTTTAAACTGTGCTTCTTTTAACAATTATTAATTCAACGATTTTCACTACGAGGACCTTCTATTAAAAGCTCTGTAACATTTTAACCCTTCGATCAAAGGAAGATGACTTAATCTACGGTCGCGTTTCCTTTATTATTCTATGTTAGGCTCCGTTTTATGCTAGGCACCGTCGTATATTAGGTTTTATTTCATATTAGATACGTATCTGTTTTTCTACGTTAGTTATAGTTATGTCCCTCTGATTAAAGGACTAGTAATCTAGGAGTTAGCTTTCTAAGCTAACTGTAACATTCTATAAGTGTAGTTCTTTTTATGGTTTCTTCCCTATTATACTATTATACCAGTTTAAATAAAGGCTTTATTAGTGACTTAGGGTGTTTGTTCAGGCTAACCCTGTCGTTCTTTTTAGGCTCTGTGTGAAGTATTACTGTAGCCATTTATGTACATAGCGATGCGTCCTCTAGCGCGTGCTACCGTTAAAAAGGAGCCGCGTTATGCGGTTCTTTAAACTGTGCTTCTTTTAATCAATAATCAATCCGACGATGTTCACCACGAAGACCTCCCATTGAAAGCCCAGTGACATTCCAGCCCTTCGATTAAATGAAGATGACCTAATCCGCAGTCGCATTTCCTTTATTGTTCCATGCTAAGCTCCGTTCTATGCTAGCACCGTTATATATTAGGTTTTGTTCCATACTAAGTACGTATCTGTTTTTTTCTACGTTAGTTACATTTATGTCCTTCTAATTGGAGAACTAGTAGTTTAGAAGTCGGCCTTTCAGGCCGACAATAACGTTTTATGGGTATGGTTCTCTTTATAGTTTCTTCCCTGTTACGCTATCGCACTAGTTTATTAGGGAGCTGCTTAACAGCTAAGCTAAACTTGTCAGAAAGAAAGGAGTTCTGGCTAGAGGCTAGAACTGTTAGAAAGAATAGTCTAGAAACTATTAGAATAATGGATTTGTAACCATTACCATAAACGTGTAATTGTAGCTGCGTAGCTTTGATACACAGCTTACTACTATTCACAGCTATAAAGAAGGTTCTCTGGCTGAGCTAGAGAGCTAAAAAAAGAAAGACAATCACACAGTTATAACCCCTTCAATTCTACAGAATCCTAAATGCAGTGCTTCTAGTAAAACTGGTCTAAAAGCTCTTTAAATATAATAAAAATATTATTAATTAAAGTAAACATTAATATTAAGCGATGCTTAATATCTTAAAATTGCTAGCTTCGCTTTATTTATCATTACGCGACGGCCCTTCGCTACGCTACGAGGCGCTCCATTCCTTACTTTTTATTAATCTTATTTTATAAAGTTTAAAGAAATAATAAAAATAATAATAATTAAAAATAAATCTTACTTTTTAAAGCCTTTATTTCATAAGTTTTATAAGCTTTATTGTACAGGGTTTACAGGATTTATTCTATAGAGTTTACAGTCTTTATTTTACAATTTACAGTTTTTTTTTTCACTTTCACAAATGCAATTTAAACTGGGAGCCTCTTTAATTATATTACGCTGTTTACCACAATACTATTTCTATTTCTATCTGTGAAAAACTAAAGGTTTTTTTAACTTAATTAAGTGAATTATAGTAATAATTTAATAATTATTAATTATAAGCTTATATAATTAAATGATACGTTTCAATATGCATCACACGATGTAAAATCCGATTTTCACTCTATTTTCAGGGTTAGGGTTTAGTAAAAGGAGATATTCAGGTTTAAAGTGAAAAAACCATGACTTTTACAAGTATTATTTTAGTTTATAATATAGAATAAGGTAGTATCATACGTAGATTTTAACTGTAATTCTTAATCTAAAGCCCAATTTAGAATAGCTATTACAACCAGATAGATATTTAAGTTTATATTAATATTATTATTATTATTTAGGTTTAAACAGTATTAAAATGCAAAAGGAGTCAAGGCATTGGAAAGCAGTGTGTGTTAAAGGTAATTAATTATTTCTATCTTCGAGAGCGGAAGCCGTGTTATTATAGCCGTAAGGGTGGCCAGTGCACGGAGTGCATTAGCCACACTCGCTTCTGCGAAGCGAGGTTGGCTGACTGAATACGAGGTTAGCAGTGGAGTCTGGCGTTCTTGGCTGTGCAGATCCACAGATGCAGCTGCGGAGCGGCTGCGTGGATCCAGCCACACTGTTCCAGCCACACTGGCCGGGTTAGGGTTGTAAAAACCCAACAAACAGTAATATGTTTATTACTATAAGCCATACAGTTAAAATAATTCCAGTTCTGTATTCTACGTAATAAACTGTATAGGAAATGTAATTATTACCTCTTATTATGCTACTTATTAACTATTATTATCCAACTTTAAACCTTAATATCGTTCGTAATACTACTTATTACATTACTTATTAACAGGTTATTATTTAAATAATTACTATTATTGGACTTTAAACAGTAATATCTTTCTTATTATAAGCTTTATAATAAAGACAATTTCAGTTCTGAATTCTTCGTAAAAACCTACGTATTAAACTACCTCATTCGGTTAGATCTGTCTCTGTTCTGTATTTTAACTATCTATTTGTTCAATTTTTTCAAACGCGAATAACTCCTGAACCGTAACCCTAACCCTGAATCTGACTTCAGATTTGGACTCCTGGTCACGTGACGTATCTGAAAACATACTATATCACGTGATTTGGGGCCGAGTAGGGACCCGAATGGAGGGGCCCTCGCAGACCCACTTTTAATAGTGAACCGACCAGTCCTAGGTCGAGTTGAATTTCCTTATCAGTTTTAACTAAATTTCCTATAGTAATTTTTTTTAAACCACCCTTATAACAAATTATCCTCCGGACAGGATAACCCTGTAGGCTTATATTATGCCTGGCCTTACTACTGTAAGGGGTTTATCAGCCCTTATTTATTACCTCTAAGCTGGAAATAAAGTAATGTAATGATTTAAAAAGCTTAATAACGTGTGTGATAAGCAAACGAGCCAGACAAGCAAGCGAGCTACTTTAACAAATTTTAGTAAGCTGTGCGTGAAAAGACGCTAGTAAATTATTAGGGGCCTTAATAATTTTTATAATCTTTTTACGCACAGCTTACTAAAATTTATTAAAGTAGCTCGTTTGCTTATCACGCACGTTAAGTGTAACTATTATATGTAATATAAGTAGCTCATTAGGACTTATTATATACAGCCTGTATTGTCTTAAGGAAATTGTAAATTAATAATTATAAGTAAAGGAAGAAGAAAAAATAAAAGACGAGGAAAGAAAAATAGAAGCGCTAATACTAATTAACTATTAAACTGGTGCGATAGCGTAACAGGGAAGAAACCACAAAGAGAACCACACCCACAGAACGTTATTATCAGCCTGAAAGGCCGACACCCAGACTACTGGTCCTCCGATCGGAGGAACACAAATGTAACTGACGTAGAAAAACAGATATATACCTAGTATGGAACAAAACCTAGTATATGACGGTGCTTAGCATGGAACGGAGCCTAGCATGGAACAACAAAGGAAACGCAACCGTAGATCAGGTTATCTTCCTTTGATCGAAGGGCCAGAATGTCACTAGGCTTTCAATGGGAGGTCTTCGTAGTGAAAATCGTCGAATCGATTGTTGATTGAAAGAAGCACGGTTCAAAGAACCGCGCGGCGCGGCCCCTTTTTGACGGTGGCACGCGCCAGAGAACGCATCGCTATGTACATAAACGGCGACAGTAATATTACACACAGAGCCCAAAAAGAACGACAGGGTCGACCTGAACAAACGCCCCGAGTCACTACATAACGTCTGGAATAAAGCAGTTAAGGTAGTTTTACTGCACTTATCGTTCAGTCTGTGGGAAGGTGCGGCTTACGTAGCCCCCGGTATCCTATAAGCGCCAGAGCGCTGCCTAGGGGTTTTATGCGTTATACGTTTGCTTGGCTAACGTAGTAGGAGCTGCGTTTACATGCTTGGGAGGGTGTTGCGTTACGTCGCGAGGCTAGGGGAGGGGCGGGTAGCCTTACGGGTGTGTTAAGATAGAAGTGAGGTGGAGCTGAGGCCGAAGTGTATCAATGCCTTTCAGCTTTAAAGAGTAACAAGTTGTCGCGAGTGGCTTTACCTTACTAACAGGCTTATTAAAGACTAATCTATTATCATTTTTATTGATAATTATAAGAGAACCCTGCCAGACTGGATACTGTTACTTAGGAAGACCCTGTCTATTACTGGGAGGTATCTCGAGTTTGGATCACCGAGTTTCCGCCGCATTTAGGGTAATAAACAATGTTATCTGTGGATGAGGCAATTCTTGAATTCTTATAAAATGGGTTGGACATCCTAGTGAGTCCAAAAGCCTTTGCAGATAGCAATCTTTCCACAACCCTCTCCCACTAGACCATGTGATCCTCCTCTCTTAGGTGGTTAAAGAGCTGATTTCTGGAACTGAACGAAGACTCACAGACCTGGCAGGCCAGGGGGTTGGACAGAGAGGCATCCTCGCCATACGGCTTTGGGCTCCTCGTCTTCCTCGGTTGGCTGTAGTTGTAGTATGGATCTTCGTAGTACTCGGTCACGGCCTCCTCTGGTGGTGGTGGTGACGTCGCCGGCGAAGGGTACTTCGCGGTGTCCGAATAATCACCGTAGAATTTGGTCGCGAACGTTGTTTTGCTAGGCAGTTGTCGCTTAACCATCTTGTGCCGGCCGGGGCAGATCCTGCCCCGTTTTCTACACGCAAGGCAGAGGTCGTAATCTCCATCGCTGCAGATAATGCAGTGGAAGTGGACCTGATCCCCCGGGAAAGCTTCGTCGCAGTAGTCGCAGATGAGGGGTATATCGTTGTCGTCGCACTCGACGTTATCCGCGGTGGCTGAGTCACCCAGTCGTCTTTCGCGGAGCATGTGACCGCCAGGGCAGGACTTGCCCGACTTCTTGCAGGATCGGCAGACGTTGAAGTTTCCATTGTCGCAGATGTAGCAGTGGTGGTGTGTTTGGGTCTTGGGGAACAAGTCGGAACAGGCGTCACATAGCAGGTTGTCGTTGTCCCACTGCCCATCATCGTCTAGAGTTTGACTCTTCGATTCCGCCTCCGGTTCGTAATATGACGGTGTGGATGGTTGCCATTCCTCGACTGGTCGGGGTGCAGCTGCAAATTGCTCCGAGGCGCTCTTGAGGGCATCTTTGATGATGCGTAGGACGTTGGGGTAGACGCCTCCCTGGCCCCGCCGGAGTCGCGCCATCTCTTTGTGATCCGCGTCCACCTGCAACTGTGTCGCCTCCTCTTTTGTATTCAGCACGGCGGACGACTTCGGCACCATCCACTTTGGTGGGCCGCCGCGTGCCCATTTTCCGTCAGGACCCTAGTTGATCCAAGTTAGCTGGTATCAGGGTTTCCATGGGCCGCAGCAAAGCCAAGGATGAGGAGGCTATTTACCTGAATCACAGTGCTGGTAAGCCGGTTCTCGAAGTAGCTGTGGATACCCAGATCCTCGGCACAACGCCGGAACCGGCGGGAGAGCGCGCTCAGAGTCGGGGAATCGCGTTTCAGCTCGCTGATCAAAGTTTGAGTTGGGCATCCTTCGACAAGAGTCTCGAGTGCAGCAACTTCCAAGCCAAGGTGCGGCGCTCCGAAAAAGATGACAGTGCGGACAGGAAGACGCGAGCGGACGTCAGGTTCCAGATTGGCAATAGACTAATGAAACAGTTAGTTAGTGAATGCGTTTGATTGCAAACGGGAGATCTGACATGTTTGATGATTATCCCGCCCAGGCTGTGACCCTAACCAGTCACATCGTTAGTCTCCGGGAATTTAAGCTTGACTCGATGGAGGACACGAACGATCAAAATGAGTGGTCTGTCTCTGCACTAAAAGACGTCAGTGATTTCGCCAAGCGCTCCCTGCTAAGTGACCTAAAACATACCGATGCATGGTCTCTGAGGTCCATCAAGTCCTGCGTGAAACGGTCTGCAAAGTCTGCGATGCTGCTCGTAGCGGCCGTCGTACCGCGAAGTTGGGACTCGTAGCCGTAGATGAGAATCCTTGCTCGATTCTGTATGTCATTCGGAAGATAGTCCCGGAGCCACATCTTCTGGTCGCTGTGCGCCCAAGAACCGAAGGCATGTCCGGCGAGACCAGTAACGGCAATGATGCTGTCGAGGGTGTGTCAACAGAAGCAAGTCTCGTGGAACTATCTCAGCGTTACTCACTCGGCACTGACATCGTCTGCAGGGGTGTTGAGGGGAGTGAATCCCATGAAACCCTTGTCAACATCCAGGTCGCCGCCAGTTTGCCGAGGACTCCGTGGTTCAGGAGGGGAGAATACCATAGTTGCGGTCCACATGTCGTTGTCATGGTTAGTGACGTCTGGTGCCATCGACTTGATGTCAATGTATTTCCTGTCGTCGGTGTGAAAGTGCGATGTCAGATCTGGCTTGGATAATAAATCCGATGGGATGTTTTGGATCCGCCAGGTCAAATGACGTTGTGGAGCCATCGGAGCCATCTTGGATGCTGCCGTTGTCGGTCCTAGACAACTGGATGTCACGATGGAGATGTGGATTCAGTTAGACCACTGCCGGGGCAATGGGAAAGGGCACAAGATGTAGGTTCTCACTTCTCATGGGGCCGAGGGAAACTATCACACGATATGAATCAAGCCAATAGAAAAGCCAAGGGTCGCGAGCCACTCAATCAAAACAGGGCAACCAACAGTAACCAACGGAGGCAATCACTGGTCAGAAGATTCCTCCAATATTCATAGCTGAAGTGTTTGGAAACGGTGTGGCATCCGTGGAGCAACCGGGGACGGCACACTCTGCTCAAGGCTGCAGGCGAAGAATGGCAAAGGTCGGCCAGGTGCAGCTGCATCTGCACAGCCAGACGGCGTGCAAGCATCAACAGCCAATATAATTATTTGAGGCGTGTCGGCAGGCGAGAGATGACCCTTGAAGAAGTGTTCGGGGGGGGGGGGATATACACTCCATTGGCTGGCATGTATGTGATTGTTCAGGGTGTTGTCGTACACGGGGCAAGTCACAACCCTTCGGGAATCGCGGCTCTGGGGTCATCACCTTTCAGCCGCAATGTGACCGCAGCCTTGGTGCCCTCCGGAACACTCAGCGGCGACACCATCACCATCGTGGAAAGTCTGGTCTGAACTGCATGTTACTGAATGTTACTGAGAGGTGGGATGTGTGTGGCATGAGCGCCAAGTCCATTGGACAGGTATTTCATGTCGAAAGAGAGCGGGATTTCCAGGGCCAGCGTTCGTCAGCATTCACCAAAATCAGGTCTTCTTTTCGTTGTATCCTTACAAGTTCTCCTGTGTCTACCTTATGCATGCCGTTCCATTCACGTGCGTGTAGTTGGTGACACAGCACGAACGTCACGCAGCTGGATAGCCGGCCGGGTGAGTCTGCAGCGCCGCCGGATCTGCTCGCCGGCCGGAGATACAAGGATAGGCTCGTCGAGGCTCGCATGGTTGGCTGGTGGTGCAGGATCCCCCAATGCTGAATTTCCGCGCTTGGAGCGCGACGAGCTTAATATCACAGCCAACCACGTTTGCATAAGGCGAGTGGCTTCGGGTTGAAGGCCAAATCTGGTCAGTTGAAAAAAAAAAAAGATACGCTGTAGAGGGATCGACTTTTGGTTGAATGACAAAGTACAAAGGGCTATCTGGCAGCACTGCAGAGGTTTCCCGATTCCATGTGGGAGATGCGCTGGGAGACGGTCGTCAATTGCGAGTGCCATTTTGGGGGAAGGACCCCCGCCAATGAATTCAGCTCCTTTGCCTTCGGGCTGCTATTACTTGGGGGGTAGCCCCTCGAACAGTCATCTCCTTGGGCGCCATCGCCACGATTGCCAAACCGAACCAGCATCATCGCCAATTGGGCCCCCCGAGACTGTTTGTCGCGCAACCCAGCCTCACAGACACACTGACGCATGCACACCCGCATGTACACAGCCTCGTCACCCCTCCTGGAATTGCCAAAATCCGCGTCGCCCTACATCCTCGACAAGAAGGTTATTGTGTGCGGCAAGTACCAAGGGCTGGGCACCCGCTTAGGGCCTGATCTTCTCGGGACTGGTCAGTTTCGAACTGGGCCGGTTTGCGTGATTTCGGGACATCTGACCCCCTTGTAGGTAGTGGAGCCGCCAAGAAGTACTGCTTAAACCCCCGTCGGCTGAACTAGCCCCTTTTTGACTAGCGGAAGTCGCACACCGCCTTCCACACCACCTCTGGGGCCTTCGCACACCACTGATTTTGAGCATCGTGAAGGCGGGAATCGCTCCATCTTATGAGGCCCCCTCAGGACGCTCCTTGTCAGAAAGAAGAGTCTGGAAACCACCAGAACAATAGATTTGTAACCATTGCTACAGACGCGCAATTGTAGCCGCGCGGCTTTGCCAAACGGCTTGCCACTATTCACAGCTATAAAGAAGGTTCTCTGGCTGAGCCAGAGAGCCGAACAAGGAATACAATCACGCAGTTACAACCCTGTCAATTCTACCGAATCAAGAGTGCAGTGCTTCTGGGAGGAAGGGATGAAAATAGGCGCCCGCTGCTCAGCCGCAGCTGCTTCACCTTGTGTGGGTGTGCTTGGGTGAAATGGCACAGGTCCGGCGCCACATGTCTGACCACCACGGAATTTGCCGGGTTTAGTCCCAGTGAACATGAAGTTCAAGGAAGGCCGAGAATATCTTGGGCCTTCGTATAATTAGTATGGAAGTGATTGTTTTGAAACCAGGATGGTACAACCTTGTACTAGTATTCTCACTAAGATACGTAGGTGGGTGAATATAAATAGGTCAGATAGGTACCATCACGGCGGTAGTAGAGGAAAAGAAAAAGAAAGGTTGCCTCCAACCACCTTGATCGACCACTGTGATCAGCAACCTGCCAGAAAGAAGAATGCGTCGCAAAGCATCTGTCCTTCAACAACCAAGGTACGTATGACCGCCTCCCATCTCGAGGCTACAAACGCCGTAGAGGGTAGGTACCTAAGCACTCACTCCTCCTGCCACACTCTACCCCTTGAATCCGGCATGCTGTTTGGCGACAGCTCTCTCAACCGTTGCCGCAACGATTCAACATCCCAAATCTCCCCCTCCTGTGCCATCGTGTACATCATCTTGAACTTATGAAACCCCTCGATCATTCGATCCTCTCCTTCCGGGCAGTCTGCCAGGACCTTCTTCCCCTCCAGACTCAACTGCGCACGTGTGGAATATGTCGTCACTATTTTCTGCAGTGTCTCCTATCCCACCAGCGCCGCGCCGACTCCGGCCACCGCCTGACGCGACTCAATGACGAAATCGTTCCCAAAGCCCCCAAGACGCTTGATCTCATCAATGACAGTCTTCTTGTTTTCGGCAACAGCATTTCGGAAGATATCGCCGTGGTTGCGGTTAAAGTCGAGCTGGTCAACCTTGTTCAACAGGACACGAACCGGCCGCACATCCTCGCGCTTGTGGCGGCCACGCAGATACTGTGCAACCTCGTTGAGCGCGGCCTCGGTCGCTACGGCGCGTGATTGACCACAAGGAACGACAAAGAGAAGATGCCGAGCATCTCACGGACCAGTCGTGCCATTTCGCGGATGTAAGGATCTCTGTCGTCGGCGCTAGGGTAGTCGACAAAGGCAGCATCGAGGGCGACGGGCCGGCAGATCTAAATATCCATGGTGCGTGAGTCCATACCGCTACCGGAACGGAACAAGCTTTCGTCGGCTCCAATGAGCGTTGTCAGGAGCTCGCTCTTGCCAATTTCGGTTGGTCCTTCGACCCCAATGCGGATCTGACTGGCCATGGTCCCCCGCAGTTGGCCGACTCTGGCCAGAATGAAGAGCTGTTGCGCCCAATATATTGTTGGGTTGATGCTGAAACTGCCTTTGAGCATAGAGTTGCCCTCAAGTCCTCTTTTGAGCTTTCGTTGCCACTTTTGGAGTGTCTCTTTACTGCCCGACCTGTCCATGTCGTCTCGAACAAGATCGGTGATGGACGACTCGGCGATGGCGTAGGGAGACGGGTAGGTTGCCCCAAGAGCCTGCATTGACATTTCTAGCAATTGAGGATTGAACTCGTTGCGGTTTGAGTGCTTTCTGAAATAGATGCTGAAAACTGTCGCGAGCCCGGCGACAGAGGCGACCCCAAACACTCCCAGGGCGAGCATTCCGAGCATGGCCACTTCACTAGTAACAACCATTCCACCGCCCCCAACAACAGTAGCAGCAGTATTGACCACCAGCAGTATTGAGCCCAGAGGTCCGAGTTGTTCCACTTCGTAGTACCAGTTTGCAGGCGCGTCTAGCTGCGTGCTGATAATGAGGTGGCATAAACGCATGACCGTCAAGGCCTCTTTTCCTTCTTCTATTGCGTTCTTGATGCGATCTTCGCGGCCGCTTAGTCGGCGGTAGAGTTTTTGCCTAACTCGCGGAGCGTCTCGGCAAGCGATGGGAGTTCTAGGGTGACTACGGCCAACTTCAAACCCCCCTGCTTTTCCCAGTCCTTGACCGAGAGGCGAGAGAAAGATATTCCTTTCTCCTAGAGTCCGCTCAAGATTTTCGCGAGCCGAGCTTTGAGTTTCTCCGGACAGCCCGGGAGTGACAGTTCCTTGGGCCAAGCTCCTGCGTTGGAAACCGGTTCGTGATTTCCAGTAGCACGCTCGCATTCGTCTTGCATGTTGGGCCAGATCTCCTTAGTGGTCTCCCAAGCGTGAGAAAGCCGAGACACCATGAGGTGGGGGCATGCGGTTGATACGATAGTATCCACCAGACCTGCGATATGTTCCGCGCTGGATGAAAGCACGCCCGCGGCTTGCTCGGAAGCACCAGATCTGCGGACCAGAAACTGTTGAACCCTCGCGGTATGATCAGTCAGGGCAAAGAGCATAGTGAGACGGAGTAATTCAGAGGTTGTCGGCACATTTGCGTGTCGCAGGGATGTGCTTTCGATCTCGGCGACCAGCACGGGAATGTGCCGACCGAATGAGTCGTGGACATGCAGCTCACGCTCGATAGAGTGAACAATTTCCAGTGCCTGGCCGATCCCCTCTCAGTGCTGATGCCATAGCAAGCGTGAATCAACATCTAAATATCAGTGTGTCAGCCAGGACCCCAAAGTTAAAGGACACTTCGACAAAAACACGGACTTGGTCCTGGTTGTCGGGCCTCAGCGTGACCTGAACACCACCGATTGGTACTTCTTCTCCGCCCCTATCAAACGTCACTTTGTGTAGAAAGTACAGCATGAGTCGCGATTCGACCGTTATGGACACCTTTATATGGTTGTCACGGATGACGCCTCGACAGTCTTGAACGGCGGCGGGGAGCGGGAAGCAATGCTGTTGAAAGTCATCAACCGACATCGATGTGGACATCACACTTCCAGGCAGAGCGGTGATGGGGCGCATGGTCCTCTGCAAGTTGTGAGCGTAGTGTTCCACGCTGTGGAATCGCTTGATATTGTTGATGTCCCACTTAGAGGGAGCCGGGGTCTGGTTGAGGGTAGTTATCTGGCGGCAGTTGATTCCATGGTCGTTACATTCTAGCAAATACATGCGACCAAAGTGCGCAAAATCCCACTGGCTGTCGACCCAGTACTCAAGCAGATTGCATACCATGGTAAGTGGCGTTGACGAAGAACTCTGCGTCACGAATCTCAACAGCCTTTTGGCCCACTGTTTTTCTTGACCGCCGACAAAAGGTATGGCGTCCATTGGGTTGATGACGTGGTGGAAGTTTCTTGTCCATTCGCCCCGAAGCGCTGCTGTTGTCCAGGACTCCTCGGCGACTATAGAGGCAGGGGAACCGAATGTCACAACCGACAGTGCGCTACTAGTATTATCATTCCATACGTTGTTTTTAAAGCGCGTCTCGTATTCCTTTCCCAACAGCAGATACGTCGCCACCGTAGCTATAGCACCCCTGACAGGTCTCTGGTTAGTATACGTGAGTTCAACAGACAGCCCGATCTGGACCCATTGGAGTGTCGTCTTACCCCAAACTGTGACCACAAACGACAAGTTTGTACTTCATCGCGAGTTGCTCAATCAGTGCGACGTGCTCCGAAGCCCGACACAGAAACCCGGTATGGAAGCGCGATGCTTGACTCGGCTCCGCCCGTTACGCGATGTTGATGTTGCTCAAGACATCTGCGAAGCTGTCTGTGCCCCGGAAGCCCAAAAATAGCACCTGCAGTCGTGTCGACCAAGCGAGAAGCGGGGCGGGATATTTCCCCCGGTCGGGCTGCGCTAGAGTCGTAGAGTTTGCAACGGGCCAGATGGCTGAGATGATATCATGCCTCCTGGCTAGCGTGAAGCGGTCGTCAATTGAGGAACACAGTGGAGACCTTGTCATTAGATTCGTTGCAGAGAAGACTGACAGCTGCGGCACCAATGAAGACGAGAGATTTCATTGATCTCTCGTCGTCTTTCAGTCCGTCGTTATCACACCTCAGATCAAGGTGATCCGTCGGAAACTTCAGGACCTGTGGCATCGCGGATCTTGGTGTCCTGGTCTGACTTTGTCGAAAGGGCTAATGTCCAAGGTCATTTCTGAAGTGCAGTTGATTCGGAGCCCACAACTCACCCCAGGTGGTGGGGAGTCAGACACTTCCAGGTTCTTATCATCTTACAAACCTTTCTCCACCGCCAGACAAGGCCCCCGGCTCCGTTCTCGCCAAATCGTGTCGTGGCTTGCATTGGCGGCAACTGCGGCAAAACTGCGTGCGCTCGATTTGCTGAGACGGCGAGGGGTTGTCGGCCTCAAATGTGGCTTGCTGAGGTGGTTTGCATTCGTGTTGACCCGGCCCGTCCCTTCTTTTTCGTTGCCAGTTGGGCATGGTGCATCAGTTCTCTGTATGTCTCAGATCATGAAAGACGATGATACAATGTGATTGGACTGTCAAACCTACCTACCTACCTACTTCAGCAGGCTACCTTGGCAAAGACTCATCAGTCGATCATCACCAACGTAGGCGCTTAGTGCAAATGGGATCAATCAACCCGGTAGGTACCTAGGTATCCTGCAGACGACACAAACTCTTTTAAGAGACCGACCAGGTACCTAGGTAGTTACCTAGGTTAGTCAGCAAAACCCGTTGTTTCTGAGAAGCTTCACTGACCCTTTCAGTGACAAGAGAACTCTCAGTGAAAGCGTCAGCGAGCCGCAGCCTGCACCCACATATCATTTATGACGCACAACCCGAACGGAGACGTGACTCTCCACGGCCGCTCAGCAGGCCTCAGGAGAGCCCAGTCAAAATTTCGCAACAGCTATGGTCAGGTCAGCACAACAAGCACCCATCAAGTATGCTATCAAGTCCTCTGGAGCAACCACTCGACGCACTCACCTCAAATACAATTTTCGCAATCTCCACTTGAGCGATCTGTTTCCCCAAACACAACCAGGTACCCTGGCCCCACATGAGGTCACTTATCCGTACCATACGCTCTAGCCGTCCATCCTCGCTCTGCGCGAGCTAACGCTCCGGACGGAAGAGCTTCGCATCGTGGCCGAACACCTCTGTGCTGTGCAGGATGGCCTGGATGGAGACACCGATGTCGACTCCGCCCGGGACAGTGGCGGGCTTTCCGTGCACTGTGAAGGTGTCGCCTTAGGGTGGGACGGTGCCTGTGTCGTTTATCAGATACTATTGCGGGTTTGGTGGAAGTGAATCTGAGGAAAGTAACTTACGGGGGGTGAAAGTGACGGCGATAGGCCAAACTCGCATGACCTCGCGGATGACAGCTTCGAAGAGCCAACGCCGTTGTGTCTGCCCCAGCGATGATCTGCAATGCGAACTCGGTGCCTGGCATGTGTCGGAACCGCTGTAAGCTGCTGCTGTGACTGTGTTTCGTTAACTGTAAGAAGAAAAGAACCAAACTCACGCAAGTCCTGGTGCGTCAACCCCTGACGAATCCACTCGCCCAGCATATCCGAACCCTGTCTTCGCTTCTCAACAGGGGGTGCCCACCGCTCATCCACAATGCCAAACACCGAACCCAGAACCGGTCCGTATCCGCGTTTCTCCCCAGGCTTGGGGATCAACAACGGTCCAATGACAGGCACGCGAGTCAGTCAACCAAATCCAACAACCATGACAGCCGCGCCGACCAGTAGACCTTTCTGACTGGCACTGGCATACCCTTTTACGTCTTGATCGCTGGACAAGAGACCGAATGATTGGCCTAGACCCATGGTGCTGCTGATATCGAGGGCGAGGAACCGCAGTTTCTCGGCCATGTCTATCGGGGTTATCTGTCTGTTGGTGGACAAGTACTTGGAACGGATGGAATTGACCAGTTTGCGGATGTTAGTGTCTATCGCGTGCTCGAATTCGTCGGATTTTCCTCTGTCGCGGTACTTCTCGGATGCCATGTTAGCTACAGGGCGGGTTATCACAAGTGCATTCATATTGGGCTGAATGGTAGAACGGACGGTCGACTCACACCCGGGGCCACCAGCCTTCCTCGCTGCCCATGTTTCTCGTTGTCGGTCTGGGTGAAGAGGTTGTCCAGGCCGTACTGAGATCAAGACGGCTTATACCACCAGTCTGTTTTCTTGTAGCCCGCTCTGGAAGTAATGCGCGCCAAGATGTCCGGGTCTGAGACGAGCAGGATATTCGGACCAATCAGGGCAATGGGACCGTACTTCTCGGCCACATCCTCATACCATGAAAAGGGGCCGAGACCAGATAATTGCTTGCCTTGCAGGAGAAGAGTGAATCCGACGCCCCAGGGCCATTTGAAATATTGCAGTCTACTGTAGACATACAGCTTGTGCGAGAGGTAGGCGACAAGAAGGACGGCCAAAAGAACCCCCCAATCCTCGTAGAGTGTCTGGGAGAGTCTCATTTTCGCTGAGGTTGCCGTGGGTTCCTACTTCTAGACGAGTGAGGGGGCGCGAGGAACTCGCATCTTATCTGTGCGACTGTCCTCGAAAAGCCCTTTCAGAAGCTTGCCTTACATTCTGCAATCGCTATGATCGAAATATTCCGTACTGTACTCTCATGTTTATGCAACCTGGTTGGGCTGTGCCGTCTACCTCGATTCACACTACTGCAGTTTGTGTCAGCCCAATCATACGCGGCGTTCAACGCAGCTATTGTACGACGAGCAAACCTCGCGGACGAGGCACACGATCGAGAGCTCAATGCAAAGTTCTACCCACGTTGTGCAAACAGAACAGTCTGGCGTACAGTGTCCATCGAATTTATCTACAATTTCCCCCCCTCTGCACACATTAGTCATTATCACCGTCGGAAGATCTGCCCAGATCCCTCTTTAGAACCCAAGCCTCAATGAACACCCACTCGCCTCCCTATCCCGTAACATCAATACCTCTCCAAACCTAGGTATCCAGACAACCTCCCATCACCATCCACACAACCAACTTGTGGTATCTACCCACCTGCCCAAAACAACACCACACAAACCATCCCCAGCACAACCGCCAACACATTCCCCCCCCCCCCACCAAAAATCACCCCCAGCCCCAGCCCCAGCCTGAAATTCCACGGTGCCGGCACGGCCTTCCTCCCTCCCACATCCGGAACCCTCGTCGAAGCCACCCCCGGCGTCCCAGTCGACGATCCCCCTCCAGGAGTCGAACCCCCCCTCGAGCTCGTCGAATTTGTCGACGGAGGGGCGGTAGCCTTCGGCGGCTCAAGCTGAAACCCCGTCTGCGGAATCTCCTTCGGCGTTGGCGCACTGCTGCTACTACTCCCACTCTTACTCCCACTCCCAACCGAGCTCGAACTCGAAGAAGTCGTCGGTATCTTCTGCGGAGGCGGAGGAGGAGCCGGGGGCGCCACCCCCCTCGCATCCCTTCCCTCACCCGTCGCCAGATCCCTGTACCAATTCCCCGGGGGATCGCCGAGACAATCACCCACGGTCACGAGCTGGTACCCCAGATTCTTGGCGGTGTCGATCATGAACTGCGCGAGCTGGTGGACCGAGTACTCTTGGACGTCGTGCGCAAGCGACAGCCATTGCGAGGTGGCGGGGGAGGAGGACGAGAGGATGGTTTGGTAGATGGATTTGGAAGAGACACCGCCGTTTTCCCAGTCGCGGGTGTCGACGTCGTAGTTTACCTGGGAGGTCAGTTTGGCATTGATGTGGGAGGGAAATGCGGGAAAAGGGCCCGGGGAAATGGAGAAAGGGGCTTACAACGTGGTAGCCGAGGGATCGCAGGTCGTTGTAGCAGTCGGGTCCGCAGCGGGTGTATGGTGGCCTGAAGTAGGTCGGGACCACGCCGAGGATGCTAGCTAGGGCAATTTCGTTATTGATGATTTGGGCTCGTCGCTGCTGGGCTGTTATGGCGTTGAGGTCCTGGTGGCTCCAACTGTGGCTACCGACTTGGTGGCCGTCGGCAATCATACGCTGGATGATGGGCGTGTACCCCGAGTTGGGATCGCTGACCTGGCCTTTCCCGGCGTTATTTCCCACAATGAAGAATGTGGCTGGGACGTTGTTCCTCTTGAGCGTATCCAGCAGCTCAGGTGTGTAGATGTACGGCCCGTCGTCGAAAGTGAGTGCAACTTTCCCCCTTACCGTGCAGTGGCTGATATCGACCCCGTATGGAACACCGCCGAACTGAGGTCGAGGGAGGTTGGCCGTGCTGCTGCCGACTGGTATTTGGTTGCCATCACAGGCCGGGCCGTACGAGAGCTGGCAAGCCGGTCCGCTGCAAAACGCGCCGCCTGTGCCACAGGTCCCCTATGGTGAGTTCAAGTCAGCAAGTCGGGTTCCAAGAGATAAAAAAAATGCTCGTGGCGAGAGATAGACACCTACTCCCTCAGAACAGCAAAGTCCGGCATTGCATATTGCATTCCCGGCCGACGGACCGCATCCCGCCCCAGCGCCCGCCCTTTTTGCTAGTACCGGGCCCTGTTGGGGACTTATGCCTTCCGATGGGTGTCCTACTGCGAATGTACCAGGAGTCAAAGCCCCCACCAAAACAGCTGCGAACGATTGCCGTATCCTCATGGTGAATTTGGTGTGTTGTTCGAACAGATCTGTCACGAAGATTTCGACAGAACAATGACAGACGCGCCACAAGCAGTAGGTCGCACGCGATTGCTGGTTGATTTAAACCATCACATCATCCGGGATTGGACGTGGGGGAGGCGCTCATAATATTTACCCCCGTCGCAACGTGGGCTGGATGCTGCATTCTGACTCGGACGCAATGGCGACAGAAAAAGCCACACAGACCCAAGATTGCTGTGACCCAGCCGTGGCGGGCTGATATCAACGCAACATGGCTGAAAAAAAGACCCTTGACGGCGCTGGACCCCTTTCCGCAAAGGAACGTGGCCGCGTCGGCGCGGTGAGATTTGCGACCAGGAAGCGAATCACACGCCGTTATCTCCGCCACCCAACCTTCCCGCTGCTGCACGTTCTTCTCCCGCTGCACGTTGCCCCGATAGACTGCATCCGATGCACCGCTGGCACGGCAGATTGAAATGAAATGAACCGAACCACGCTGAACAGCCGAGAGGTCCAGGCCGCTCCCCAAAGATAACCAAAACTGCAACACTCCAAACTCCCAAATCCAAGACTCCAAAACTTCAAACCACCACTGCGACCACATACCAAGCCCACCCCCCATCACTCGAATCACTCGACCTGAAAATGCCTCCTCATCCACCCAACCGCCTGATCCTCACTCCTCTCCCTCCCCTCCCGCTGCACCTCATCATTCCAATCCCTCCGCACCCCAAACCCATGCTTCGCCCCCGGATACACCACCACCTCATGCACCTCCCTCCCTGCGACCTCATTCTTCCCCTCTAGCACCTCTCTCAACCCCACCATCGCCTTCCTCCCCATAAACTCATCATCATCCCCATTCGCGACGCTCAACGGCTTCACCACCCGCTCAATATCCCGCGGAATCCTCAGCAGGCTCGGATGCGCCGTGAACGCACAGTCAATCAGACTGACTTCCTCGGTCTCCCCTCCGTCCCTTTCAATCATGACCCGACTCCCTTCTTCATCCGCCGCAAGCTCAACGGCATAGAATCCTCCCCAGCAGAACCCCACCGCTCCAACTTTAGGAATCGTGCCTCCAGAAGAAGAAGGCGCGCCTGACGTGCGCACGGCGCGGAAAAAAGAAACGATCCTTTCCTGCGCAAGCGCGTGCCGACACGTGACCATAAAGCGCGCCAGGGCGGGGATTACCTGCGCGAGGGACCAGGCGCGTTTGAGCAGGCGGAGGGGGGGGAGGTCGGAGGCGGGGGGCTGGTAGTCTAGGAGGGCCATAGTGTGGACGGGGAGGGCGTTGTCTGTGTGGGATCAATGGGGTTAGTGGTTGGTAAGTGGGTGAGGTGAGGTGGGGAGATCGGGTTAGTGAAACCCGGAAGTGTGGTTTTGGGAAGGGCGCGATGGTCAGATGCAACGGAAAGGTGAGTGAAGTGAGTGAGGGCTTACTGTCCATGAAGTCGGGGATGTATACGGTGCAGGGGACGCGGCAGGCGTAGGCATCTGCTAGGGTGCGCGTGTTGGGGAATCGCCAGCCGAATGCGTCGGTGAGAATGACGACGGTGCCCAGGGGCGCGGTGTCGGGTCCGGGCGTCGCGACATAGGTGCGCCGCCCGTGGACGACCTGTTCGGTGCCCGTGGGAGCGACGTCGGTCTGGACCGTCCCAGTGAAGCAGTCTCTGCAGTAGCCTGCCATCGCGAGGACCTTTGTGACGGAAGTAGCTGAGCTGTGTAAGGTGGTCGGTCTGGTGTCCGTGGAGTGCCTCAGATTGACGCCCCTCGCGGGAGGAAATGGGAAATGGGAAGGTGCCGCGCCGTTTGCGACAGGCGCCAAGACTCCAAGGTGACACTTGCCCAGAGCAGGAAGACAGCCGAGCAAGCAAAGGTGGGCGGCAGGGCTAACCCTAACCCTCCCCGAGGTGAAACCTGAAAAACGTCACCAAGATCACCGCCGCATTTGCTCGAAGCAAATCACCAGAGAGGCGGACGAACGTCTCCCCGGTGGAGGCTCACCTGGGCACTGCTGCACTTCAGTGCTGGGCATGTAGGTGACGGCGTATGGGATGTACCGTGCACGGGCGATGGATCACGTCACAGTGTTTCCAAGCAACGCCCTAGCACTCAATCCAGGTCTTAGCTCGCTTCACACGTGGAGGGGCAGCTGCAAAACTCAGGAGCACAGGGCAATCTGAAACTCCAACGTTGGAGACATGCTGTGAATGGTCAAACATCGGTTGACCTCTGTGATGGCATGTGCCAGAGCCCATCACCGCGAAATGCATTCCTGGTTCCCATTGACAGCCTTGGAATCAATGTTTTGGTCCGTCACGAATCTTCGGATTGTTTTGTGCGCATGAATTGTGGCGAAGGACCTGTTAATTCCAGCTGCATTTCTCGAAGCCCTCGCACAATGCACTGGCCGCTGGCGAGATGCGCGCCGGCCCGCCAGCACCGACGACGATCCTGAAGCGCTCTAGTGACGAATCCTCCACACTCGCACCCCCAGGGCCCCTCCGCACGGTCAACCTGCGACAGCCACAACACCACCAGTTCGCAACCCCTTCGAACTCCCGACACATGCCCCCCGGCTCCACACCGATTCCCCGGATTTCCAGATTCGCCTCGACCAGATATTTGTAGCAACGCATTTCCGCCATGCGGTCGCTTATGTCGATCCTTCATGTCGAGCCTTTTCCGCCAAGGTCGACTCTTAAGATCCCGCCATTATCCGGGTCTTGTTTCCTCGGACCCAACAAAAGCCATCCATGGCGAGCCCAGTAGGAATCGGCGACAAGTCTGTCGAGACGAATGTCGCTATTTGGTTTTTGGTCAGCGGGTCGGCCATTTTCCTCACTCTCCGTTTGGTATTACGGCATCGCTCCGCGAAGCTGTGGTGGGATGATCTGTTGCTCACAGTCTCATGGGTATGTCCAGTCCAAGTTCGATCATCGGACATCTTGCTGACATGTCTCTTTGCAGTTGATATTATTCATCGCCGCCGCTCTCACAAGTCGCATCATCACCGTCGGATCCAAGACGGCCGACGACAAACGAGCCTTCTTCTCTCACCAAAACACCGCGGTGACCTTGACGACAATAGCAACAAGTTGGACAAAGGTCGCCTTCGCTGTCACGTTGACACGCATTGCTCGACACAGATACCAGCTCTTCTTCCTCTGGTTTATCATCGTCACAGCAAACATCGTTCTCATCCCGGGCATCATCTCGACATGGGTCCCGGCCTGCGGCGACCCGAGGGCCAGGTTCCGACCTGTCAACTACAGGTGTTACAACCTCAGTGTCCTCCAGTACCTGGGCGGTGCAACAATGGGTGCGTATCCCTTCCCTTCACTGCACCCCTACAATCAAAGGATGTCACGGCTAACCGACCCCAGTGTACGGCGGCGTCATCGACGTGCTGCTAGCATTGTTCCCGCTGCTCGTCATCCCGAAGCTGCAGCTCAAGACTCGGGAAAAGGTCGGGTTGACGGCGGCCATGAGTCTCGGCGCCGTAACCGGCGTCTTTGTCGTCCTCCGCGTCTTCTTCCAAGTCGTCCAGGGCGATTTCAACTTCGACTTCATGGTCTACATGATGATCTTCGCCTTCCTCGAGCCCTGCGTCTCCCTCATCCTGCAGGTGGTCCCTATTTTCCGCGTGTTTATCGTCCGCATCAAGCAGAGCACGCTCAACAAGTCGTTGAAACACCACACATCACCGCCGACATCACCGATGGCGTCGCGCGATACGTCGGTGGCGTCCAAGCCACGGTCGAGATTGGAGGTGGAGGTGTGGAACAGCAGTGCGCCTCGCGATTACACAGAGACGCGGGAGTGGAAGTACACGTTTGGCGATGACAGGCGGTTAAACGACTTGAGGAATAAGCCATTGCCGTTTATTCCTCAAGGTGTATAACCTTTTTTTCCTTTTTCTTTTCGCTGTATAACATTTGCATTGTGCTGTGTGTGGACACACCACTTCTTTTCATGATTTTCTATGTTAGCGTTTTGATGAAACACGACATCATGTACATTTTGTATAACAAACATATACCCACGGTACACATACACGGCCAATATACTATCCTTGACATTACTTACTTCCTAACCTTAGGTTCATCTTGCAACCTAACTCCGCGAAGCGAAATGACACATAGTTTCAGTGCCGAGGGTTTATTAATAGCATCAGGTGTCTTGAACAGGTCGCGACCCCGATCAGATCTCCGATGAGAGCTGTATCATTTTTGGATGAGATGGATGCACCAGATTTCGGGCTGACATGTTGCGCAGAGACGGAATTGACTTGGTTCGGGGAGAATAAACCAGTGTTCCAATGCCGTATCGTCCGAGACAGGTAGCACATCAGGGTTTACCATGTCGATGACTTTTTGACGTCAGAATAGGAGCCTACAGCGGGCAGTGACGCTATTCACACTTGCCCAATTCCTGTTCCATCAACAACCAGTGGGAAGCGAGAGGTGGCCCAGGAACAGATATTATCCGTTAATTGCCCGCTCGCCACATGGACGTCATTCCCCTAACCAAAACCAGGAACTTCGGCACCTGGCTAAATTAATCACCCGACTGACAGCATTGCCCTGCGCAAAGGGTCCATGAACCTTGATTCTTGTGCTACTACCTAAGTCTAGATCCCGCGTGGACGATGCACGTCACATTTGCGATCGATTCCAGCATTGGCTACCAAGATCGATCGCCTGTCAAGGCAGGCTTGCATCCTCGGGTCGGTCTTGTGAAACTAACCCTGTCCCTGTTACGGCCGTAATCTATTCCAACGAAATAAATTGCTGGGAGGGATGGCCCTGGGCGTCATCGCAGCCCCCAATCTTGGCATCGCGGGGAAGACAGTGTGTGGTGAAAACACCATGCTAACAGCCGGGCTGATCGCGATATTGGGTGCCAACCAGGTTGACATCACACGCCGAGCCTGAATAAGGTACGGGAACTAGGAGAATTTCAGCGCCAAAACCGGGAAGTGTCAGCCTCGAGCGGCTATAGTGACGAATGGCAGCCATCGAAGTGTAGAATTCGGTCTATAAATCTCACGATACTCTCCCTCCCAGATTTATCGCAGGTTCTCATTAGCATCGATCAGACAGTAATCCTCCAGCACTCGCCTCAAGCCACCACTCGCCTAAAAGCACCCACTCCTAGCACCAGAGCTACTTCACCTTATCCATCCCCTCCAGTCAACATGAAGCTCTCCACCTTCTTCATCACGGGCCTCGCCCTCGCGGTCCACGCCACCCCCGTGGCCCTCATCCCCCGCGCCGCCTCCGCCGCCGCAATCGACGACGCAGCAACCAAACTAGACGCTCTCTCCGCCAAAGTCCAATCCCTCTCCGCCTCAATCAGTACGCCCCCTTTTCATTTCCTGCCCCCCCCCCCCCCCCCTCCCCCCCCCACCCCCCCCCCTCCCTCCCCCCCCCCCTCGTCTCTTCCCATCAATCCCCTTCTTCTCTTCCACTCCCCCCCGCCGTCCACCTTTTTCACGTTCCTTCTCGCCTCACCTCCATCACAAACGCCCGGTCTATCCCCTCTATTGAGGATCACCCCTACTAATATACCCTCAGACCAAACAATCGCCACCTCCCCCTCCACCAACGCCGCCCAAAAAGACGCCCTCGCCGCCGCCGTCGCCCCACGCATGAAAGAGCTCGAAGCCGCTCTGACGGAAGCAACCGCTTTGATCCAAGTCCCCACCAAGCGCTCCACCTTTACTTTCACCCCCGAGTCTGAGTCTGATGCTGCCATCGAGTCACGCAGCTGCTCGGATAGCTGTCTTGTCGGGAAGGCGAATGGGCTGGTTACGATTATTACGGGGACGATTGGCGGGTTGGTTAATGTCTGTGGTGTTGGTGAGTGCTATTTTTTTTTACCAACCTGTCTGCATGCATGTGCCTTGTTGAAGGGGGATGGGTGGATTTTCTGCCAGGGGAAGATAGCTAATCCGAAATTACTGTAGAACGTGTGACGATTCTGATCAAGCCGATTCTGGGTGCGCTGAATGGGC
>Ga0247770_1000990_pt1 | contig 25165 bp, 18 predicted proteins | sample UWRJL136409B6_FD_179943 | JGI IMG/M metagenome (GOLD analysis project Ga0247770, IMG submission 179943) | Plant litter microbial communities from Arlington Agricultural Research Station in Wisconsin, United States - UWRJ-L136-409B-6 | ecosystem: Environmental > Terrestrial > Plant litter >... | reverse complement strand
CCGGAGGACAATTTGTTGTAAGGGTGGTCCAAAAAAAAATTACTATGGGAAATTCAGTCAAAACTGATAAGGAAATTCAACTCGACCTAGGACTGGTCGGTTCATTATCAAAAGTGGGTCTGCTCGGGCCCTTCCGCTCGGGCCCCTACTCGGGCCCCAAATCACGTGATATGATATGTTTTCAGATACGTCACGTGACCAGGATTCCAAATCTGAAGTCAGATTCAGGGTTAGGGTTATGGCTCAGGAGTTATTAGCGTTGAAAAAATTAAACAAATGGGTATTTGGAAATAAAAACAAGGCTAAATCTAATCAAAGAAGGTAGTTTTATATGTAGATTTTTACTTAGAATTCAGAACTGGAATTCGTTTTACTATAAAGCTTATAATAAGAAAGATATTACTGTGTAAAGTCTTATACAAATAATGATTTAATTAATAACTGGTTAATATGTAATATAATAAGTTCTATTACTTATGTTTATTATATGAATTATTACATAGAATCCAAAACTGGAATCAGTTTTACCATACTGCTTAAATTGTGAAAGATATTAATGTTTAAAGTTAGATAATAATAGTTATTATAATAATAACCTGTCAATAATTAGCATATTAAGAAGTAATAATTACGTTTTCTATACAATTCATTACATAAAATACAGAGCTGGAACTCTTTTTACTACACGGCTAATAATAACAAAGATATGACTGTTTAAACCTAAATAATAATAATAACATTAATATAAACTTAAATATCTCTCTGTTTTTAATAGGTATTCCAAATCAGGCTTTAGATTAAGAATCACAGTTAAAATATACGTATAATACTACCTTTTTCTATATTATAAACTAAAATAATAACTGTGAAAGTCATGGTTTTTTCACTTTAAACCTGAATATCTCCCTTTAATTAACCCTAACCCTGAAAATAATGTAAAAGTCGGATTCTACATCATATAATGCATATTAAAACATATCATTTGATTATGTAAGCTTATAATTAAAAATTATTAAATTATTACTCTCATTCACCTAGTTAGGTTAAAAAAAACCTTTAGTTTTTCACAGATAGAAATAGAAATAGTATAGTGGTAAATAGCGTAATATTAATTAAAGAGGTTCCCAGTTCGAATTGCATTTGTAAAAGTGAAAAAAAAACTGTAAATTGTAAATTGTAAAATTAAGCCTGTAAACTCTGTAAAAGAAAGCTTGTATACTGTATAAAATAAAGTCTTTAAATCTTAAAAAATAAAGTTTTAAAAAGTAGGATTTATTTTTAATTATTGTTTTATCTCTTTAAATAGATGTATTAGCCTCCGGACAGATTTCTGTCACTTTGTTCGCTGCACTTATTTAAATAAGCTTAATACCCCACGCCAAAATTGCCAGGAGCGAAAGTGAGGCATGGAGCGCTCCGTAGCGTAGCGAAGGGCCGTCGCGGAATGACGAACGAAGCGACGCCAGCAATTTTATATTACTAGTAATGCAAAAGCGTGGCTTTGATATGTATCTTTAGAATATAACAGTATGTTTTAGCAGTGTTAGATTAAAGTAGTAAGGTTACCTTCTGTTAGCTTAACATTAACTTTATCCTTACTATTGACTTAGGATAGTATCTTATAAACTAGATATAACTTGTGTTGTTTCGCTTCTTACTAATAATATAAGCAGAGGTTTTAAGTATAGAGACTGTTATTATAACGTCTTTAAGATGCTCTTTTCCATACCGGGCAGTTCTAAGATTAAAAAAGTAGTTTTTAAGTCCTTAGCTAAGAGCGACTCCTACTATCTTAAGATTTTAAAATAACCTAGTATAAAGACCATAAGAACCATTTCTGCAACGCTTATCCTAAAGCTAACAGCTAACAGCACGATACAGTATTTAATTAAAAAAGTTAAGTTAAGAGTGATAGTTAGTAAGGTAGTATTTATTCTTACTGACAGCGTTTACGCTTAGGACTAGGGCACTTGTTGAAAGATTATGCCCTGTTCCATAACGGACTAGTTTAACGGCGTCCAAGGCCAGACTTATATACTCGTAACAGTGACGTGGAAGGCTACCTGCCTTTTCCAGGACAATGGAGCCTCAAGGATAAGGCGATAATCTACATCCTGTCAACAGGATCGTCGTCTCCCTTGCAGCTTATAGCTATATTTACTAGCAGGACGAGAAGGCACACGTCTCCCCCTCTACGGCAGCTTATACAGTTATATGGTCTAATCACAGAGGCTGTTAACTTTCCAGTGGCAAAGTTGTATTTGTTATCATAAGACCAGTGACAAAAATAGAGTAATATAAATCAAACTGTGCTCCCAGGCGCTTCACTTGACTAACGATATTAAAAATATATTTAACATGCTTTTTCCTTTAATCAGAAGAGAAGTGTAGGGATGTCACTTGTCCAGACTTGTGGCTAAGAACCATCGTATGATCATATACCGATACGCATCATGCGCGGTGATTAGAAGGAAAGCCAGAGAAGCTTTATCCCATCTCGAATAATCCTATCGCCATTAGCAAAGAAGAGAGTCTTGCTAGAAGTGTCTGAAACACCTGAGCACCCAGAAGCGCCTGAAGCAACCAGGGCCGCCGACTCGTCCACGTCTGAGTTGATCTTGACGAGCCAATGACTTTCGGCAGCTCTTGTGTTCCCTATCGATTCGACAACCCTTCAATAACTCCACTCCTCCTTATTGCTGACAGGGTTTGGGCAGAAGACCAGCTATTCGGTACGGGCTCTGGCAACACAGCTCCACAGAGTGCATGGGCGGTACTTGGTCCTCAGGCGAGTAAAGACAATGCCGGCTTTGACTTTATTGACATTGACCGGGAGCCCCCGGAAGGAGATTTCGAACCTGGAGTTATGTGCCAGAGCTACAATGAGGGGCTACAAGCCCGAGCTACCTTCCCCACCATTCATATCCGAGGTTGGAAGTCGTTCGACATCACGACGTCATAGTCCACCCCGAGTCTACCAGACAGTCTCCCAGCTGATGCACCGTTCAAAAGGCGAGAGCTGGAAGATACTTCACCTGGCGTCACGCATCTCATCTCGTCCCGGAAAAATCCGTTGCCAACCGTGGATGCGAAAACTTAGTTCTGAGACCTCTACTGACAGCAGCCGCGACTTACGGAGGAAGTTTGTCGGTTGTGGCTTTCGTCTATCCTAGAATACCGAGGAAAAAATATTTCACACAAGAGTGATGTCCTCCCAGGTGTACCTCCTCGATTTATCGCGGTGCTCATTCATAAACGTTAACCCCGGGACGTATGCTGGCCCAACCACTACATGGCGTCCCTCTGCCTCGGTACGTGTTATCATAGCCATTGTCGGTCCATGAAGGACCACGATATTATCTCCCTTTACCGCATTCACGGGTCCAGTCCCTATATGTCCTTGAACTGAATAGAACAGACCTCTTTTTCCAGCAAGTTGATTGACGCAATCGAAAGCGAACCGGAGGGCTTTCTGCTGGCTCAGGAGTTCTCGTCGTAGAAATTTCGTGAAGGTATCCAGTGTATATAAAACGTCAAGGGCCGAGTACGACAATGAGTTCGAAGCCAGTCCCCCACCCTCTTCTTGGGTTTGCAAGTAGGCCAATTTCTGGGATTTAAGCATTGCCTGATACCACAGATTGAAAGCGTCTCGATAGGCCCCGTTTCCAGCTCCGTCTTTCAAGTGAAGAAGTTCGGTGCCCCCGGACAGTACAGCGGCAACGGCAGCTGGCATAGTTTCGTATGTCTCCAAAAGAGGCGCGGCCACCCTGACCCACATAAGCCACTGCGATATAACGTACATTTCATGCCACAGGGGGGTGTTGTCGACGCCAAAGTTCTGTAAGTCAGAGTCGCCGATGTTGATTTTTTCGAAGGCCCCAAAGACTTCCGTCACTTTCCCAACAACTGCCCCGCGGAGGGTTAGCCGCCTTTTGCATGGAGAAAGGACGGCCATTGGTGTTGGCGCGGGGATGAGTGTTCTCCCAAATGGTCTGTTATCAGTGATTGAGCCGTAGATGTATGTCCTCGGTATCCACGACCGCTCAGCGGCAGTTGTCCAGTCAGGCACCCAGGATGGAACCCCAGCAAGTTGTGTACCCAGGCCAGTGTCCAGTAACAGGACGCTCAGCGATGGGTTCCACTGGATTAGCGTCAGTAGGACTCGATGGTAGACATCTCCGACAGACTCAGAGTAGTCGGGTGTTGGAGGCTGAATTCCCATTCTCTTCATGACGCCGTATAGTGAAAATACCTTATCGTGGGCAACAGTTGCTCGGCGCTCCCGGAGTGCCTCCAAGACACCGGCCTGATATATCGATCCGAGCGGCGCTGTGTGACCCAGCTTTGGTGATAAGGATATACCCGTCTGACGCGCAGCCCTCCATTGTTCATAGATTTCGGCTGGAGTCAGTTCAATCGAACCGAGTTCAGGAATCCCGAAAGTCTCCTCCTCCTTTACCTTCCCACTGAAGAGTTTCTTGTGTGGTTTCCCACTGATATGTCTCCCCCAACGTCGCCACCAGATAACTCCCAATGGGGCCGAAACCAATGTCCCCCAAAGGAGAAAAAACAACCCCCAAATACTACCCCGGATGTCGGACCATACTCGCACCCAGAACATTAGCCATGCTTGGAACAGGATAAAGGCGACTTCGATAATGACCAGGGAAAAGGTGATGGCCCTAGCGTGAAAACAGCCCTTTCTCATGTAAGTTTGGGCTGTCCACATGCCGTCATCCCTGGAAGAAGGGCTGTTGCGAAGTTCCCTGTCGTTCCAACGAATTGGCCTCAATGTTGTGTCATAGAGTTTGAAAAGCCGCAGCCAGGGAACCGCCCTTGTCCCGATACGTTCAGAACCTGGAGGGATGGAATGAAAAGTGCAATAAGGAAGACCATTGTTGCGGCCCACCCAATTATGGATAGCTGAGCGTAGGTCAAACCACAGAAGATCGGTAGGATTCTGGCCGATAAGTAGGGAAAGGTGAACCCCTCTTTGCCAGGTAACCCAGTCAACTGCGTCCTGGCCGCAAACGATGACTGGATTTGATGCAAGAAGGATTTCTTGGAATGTCCACGCCCTCTCCATCCAGCTGCCACCCAAAAGAGAGGCCAAAATGTCGACGCGTTCCGCCAGTTGTGTCTTGAATCCTGGAGTTGAAAAGTACGATTTTGCCCATGAATCCACTTTAAATTGCCAGAAGTATGTCCATAGGATGTTGTCACGCAAAAACCGCCTTACTTCATTCCAGACAGGAAGTCGCTTGGCTCCCCGAAGCCAGGGGTACCCTGGAACCGAGGGTAGACCTGAAGCTAAATTGAATCGCCGAAAGCAGCTCAAGATACAGGATGTGTCGTCGCTTCCGCTGCCTAACCATATCCAGGTTGTTTCGGCGAAGGTGTATATCTCTTCCATAAGCGGGAGCTGCATCATCTTTTCCATGTCGTCTTGCTGGTTGATGCAGATGGCATCCACCCAGACGGTGAGCCCACGTTTCTTCCCTGAAATATGCCGGAGCGAAACCAGAGCCTCCCAACAATTGCGTGTGAGCAGGGTTTGAAGCCCTTCGTTGCAGAACAGAGTGTACATGCTCGAAGTCGGAGCGATGGCTGACGAAGTTGGCGAAGGTGCCCCATCTCCCCATACATACGACAGGGCGGTGAAACGTGGGCTGTTCGCGAGGTCGACCACCCTTAGTGTACCAGAGAGAGGCTCTGCACGGTTTTTTGTAGGTGATATATCCAACACTCTGATGTTCCGAGGTGTCAAGAGTGGCAGGGTGGCGTAGAGCTGGGCGGGCCGCAGTTGTGGTCCGGTTGTCGCTGTCTCTAGGGCCCGATCGACTTCAGCAAGCAGTGGGACCAAAGGTACCGTTATCGTCGTCATGTTCGCAGAAAAAATGTTTGCGGCAAAGTTCGTTTCCTAGCAAAAACGTTGCGCTGGGGCTTACGTGGATGGCAGCGATCGCGAAGCCGACGGGAGGAGGTTGGGAAGGGAAAGATTTTAGAGGTGGGTAGGGAGCAGCCAGCGAGTAGGAGATTGCCACGTTGGACTTTCCCCGCTTCTTGTCAGCCCTCATCTTGACGGCCTAATTGCTACTGTGTGGAAGATAGAGCGGTATCATCCAGCGCTCGCGCAATTCTGGCCCGGGGTTTTTACTGGTAAAACTAGCGCGTTATCAAGTTCTCTATTTGAGTAGCCGCAGGGTGACGATGCAGGCGCAGGTGATACCAAGATTCGCTTCCGTGATGCTGTAACCTCGAGCAGAGCTCCCTCAGGTGTAGCCAGAAACATATCACTAATATCTGATAATAGCAGCGCTCTAGTGTTATCACACCTAAGTTTGCCAAGGAACTCTGGGATAACGATTCCTTGTAAAAAGCGTAATCTCGGATAAGTAGCTTTTTCAATCTTAAATTCTTCCTCTTAACCTTTCTTTTCTTTCTTTAAGGCAACGTAAGAAGGAAGATTCCACTCTGGAAAGAAGTTAAACCACATACGTATTATATATAGAAGATAATTAACTAGTTTGTAGATTAATTACTGTATTTTACAGGGCTGTATATAAAGCTAGAGCATGTTTTAGTGTTTGTGATTAACGAGGCTAGTAATTACATAGAAGTTATATATCTGGAAAATAAGCTGCTATCCACTTTAGCATTTGTCTAGCAGGCAACCTGTGGTCAAAAAAATGCAGCCTCAATATTAGAGCAGATGGGGTGATATGGCTTGCCCACTAGCAATTTTATAACACTACTACCACCACTAACACTTTCTAACCTCTTCTCTTCTCAGGGCTTGAAAATTAAAGCCATTCACAATGCCTCTTCACTTTCTTACACCTTTTAAATGCTGGCTCCTTGGTATTATGGCTTATCTTAAGGACCATAAGGCTCCATTTTTTAAATCAGATTTATTTCAAGGCCTCTATATCGGAAAAACCAGAAGGTGGGTAATCCTTTACAACGGCTTTGATCAAAGGCACTCTATTATTGAGACGATGGTTAGAAAGCCTATTATATCTCTAGCCGACATATAAAGTGTAGAAGAAATCTTTTAAAAATATAGTTTTAGAGCCACATAGCTTAGCTAGCAAGCCCTTGCCTACGAAGCCGTTATTAAGGCTAGTCTTTAAACCGTTAAAAGAGTAACGTGTACCTTTCATTATAGGAAATGTATCGCCTGTGAGAAAAGTTGGGTTTTACCTTCTAATGCTAAAAGAAGGATATAAGATATGAAGCGCGTATTATCTTCCTGCTTAAACCTAGAGAATTGGCGTGATATTCTGGAGTCAGACGAATGCCATTTTACTATCTCTTACGAAGGTATGATTCGAATTATTCAGAAGCCAGGTAAAGGCTTTACCCTGACTGTATCTATTACTAAGAGCTAGATGATAAATTAGTTTCGGTTATGCGATATCCCGTCTGAGCTGCTGTTGGGTATAACTTCAAGTCCAAATTGTATTTCTATAAGGTCTCTATGAACATAAACGGTAAGATGAGTATGCAGATTTATCGCGATGAGATCCTCAAAGGGGTAGTTTAGCCTTGGCTTAATACAGGTTAACATTTTGTGTTTAAAGAAGATAGGGATTCGGGGTATGGAACAGGATAATATACTACTAATATTGCAAAGGCCTAGAAGGAAGAGCATGGTTTAAAGCATACTTTAACACCCGTGGCTCTCTAAACCTATTACCAATTGAGAATTGCTAGAGGGTAGTAAAGTAGTACGTTTGTATAAATGCTAGTATTATAGGCCTTGGTTTAAAGGAGCTTGTTTTAGCTGACTAGGCACGAATATCGCAATTGAATGGTGGATTTTTTAGTAGTGCGAATAAAAGCCGTGTTAGCTGACGAGGGTTAGATAACTGGATTTAATAAGGTGATACATGGGGAAACTTTGATTGAATAGAGAACTATGTCTGTAGCTATGTATTTTCAGGTACCGAGTTTTTTTTTTTCAGCAACAAGTTGGCAGGTAATGGAAATTATAAAAGAGACGGCTTACGATTGTCTCTGTTATAAGGTGAGTCTGGACGGAAAAGCTGGGCTTGAGTTTTAGCATACCTGAAGGCCGACGAGGTGGATGTAGCAGTGTGAGAGTAGAAAAAGCTAGCTAACATCGCATCTGTAGGTTAATGATTGTATTTACCTTATAGCTGTAGTTAACGTGCATGATAAGCGAGCGACGAAAATAAGCGAGTGACGAAATTTCTACGCGACGCAGCCCCTCTACCTTTAATCCTCAATTCTACTATAACAAGTATTAGCTACCCCCTCAAAACAAGCCCAGATGCTTTTAGCTCTTAGAGCAACTGAAAATAGCTAAGATCCCAATATCCTAACTATTTCTAAAGTATATGATGTTCCAGAAGCAACAGTTCGCTACTGACGTGCCAGTCGGCCTTTAAGATGTAATATACCGGCTAACTCACGTAAGCTTATTAGAAGAGAAAACGATTATTCAGTACATAATTAAGCTATATACACACGTATTCCACCTCCGGCTTTCTTACGTGGAAGATATAGCTAACCGATTGCTACGCGAACGCAATACGCCCCCTATTGGTGTACGATAGGCTTATAACTTCGTTAAGCGCTAGTTAGAACTTTAAACGCGTTTTATATGTAAATATAACTATTAGAGGGCTAAATGTGAAGATCTAATGATTATTCATAAGTAGTTTACCTTTATATATAATATTAAGGTTAAATACAATATCGTTAATGAAGATTTGTATAACTTTAATAAGACTAGCTTTATAATAAGCATTATTATTACTATTGTTAATTTTTCTAGCCACTGAGTACCCTGTAATGTAGTTGCGTACCCCGAAACCACCAGCCGAATCTTCTGGAACACCAGAGGGTTCCAGAAGATTCCAACCCACTCCAGGGCGCCTTGGGGCCCCTGGACTACTCCAAACCTTCTGGAATTCAAGGGGGTGGAACCCCCTGAATCCAGTAGGGCTACTGCCCCACAGAATCAACTACACCTCCGCCGGGGTTTGTTTTGTTAGCTCGAGTGACTTACAGGGGTGATAACAAGGGTTGGTCATCTGGGCTAGCTGCATACGGGAAAATATAACCCAAGTCATTCTTCTAGCAGTTTCTGTAGCAAGATACCTGCCAGTTAAATTTCGACATGCCACGCACCTATCCCACAGTGCAGCTAGTCGCCCACAGCGAAAAAATGCCCTTTACAATTGCAGATCTCCTCAATCCACTGCCAGAGGCACTGCCAAGCTGGGGGGTGGTACAATAAAATACTGATATTTGCCGGGCCCTTGTCAGAATGTGGAGCATGTACCAAGCTAACAAAACAAACCCCGGCGGAGGTGTAGAACATCACAGTAGCCACGTCAGCCACTACATCAACAGAACCACGTAGAATGGTTCAGAACAGTACTATTCCACTATTATATTAGTTAGTTCCACTTTACAGAATGCTCTGGAATTCTTCCAGAGCCTCCCACAGCTTATAACAGGCCCTCTCCTCTCCTGTACCTAATTCTAGCTAAGCAAGCAATTACACTCCATTCCAGTCATTATATAAGGCACTGCCTTTTGGATCCTCTTGTTTCCAGCGTTAATATTCGCTACAACACCCTTATTTACAGTGGCACTGCCCTGTAATTCAGGCCTTTGTTTGCTTCCTACAGTGCCGTAGGCACTGTAATACAGCTTAGACCAGTACTGCACTTCTTCCTCTGAGCCACAGCCGTTATACTACAGCCCTGTAGGTTCCTGAAGTTTAACAACTGTTATATCCTATTATAAATCAAATTGTTAGCTGGTTTAGAGATGATAGTAGAGAAACTACTCTCCCATTTCGATACCTATTTACAGGGCATTACTTAAAATATCGTTAGCAGTATTACCGATAAGGGTAACGTCCTGCGTAAGATATTAAAGTGGTATTACAGCAAGTCTCTTTAAAGATCTAGCACTCTAAACTTTAATAACTATACCGACTCTTGAGATAAAACTTACTTTAAATCGCTTTACAATCCTAACTTTAAAAGTAAGGAATATTATAAGAATAAGAATCGCCTGGAAGTTAATAACGCTTACGTCAATACTTTTCACTATAACTATAGACTTAAGGCTAAGAGAAAGGAGCAGGAACAGAAAAGAAGAAGGAGAACTAGATTGGCTTTTAGGTTAAAGTGCTTTAAAGATATTATAATAAGCTTACGTTATTCTATCCTCTAGTAAGTTATCTTTCTCAATACCGTTTAATAGACGTTACGCGATACCTTTTCCGAACCATTAACTAAGCGAGCTTTAGGCGGAGTAATGAAGATATTATTGCTTTTATAGAGAGCATTTCCAATAAATTGAACAGTAAAGTCGATATCCTTTTAAAGCTAACAGAAGTGTCTATAAGGATACTACATAGGCATTTAAATAAGTTATGTTTTAAAGGTGGAGATAAAAGCAATAACTTAATGTTATAAAGCAGCTCTCTATTATTTATCATCCAGTACGTTATCTAAAGATATTATTATCGTCTCTATAAGGAAGATAAGGTTAAGATCTACGTAGTCAATATAAGGAAATTTCCCCATAGCTAGTTTACTTACAATATAGTGTTACTACATACTTATTGCTAAACCGTAAAATATAATAAGGGAATGAATTTATTCTTTAACTTTTATCTTAATTATAAAGATTACAATAACGGAGAGTTTCTTTCACAGAGATAGGTATATTATAAGGGGCAGTCTATTATAGTTTCTCCTAACTAACTTATCAAAGCTAAGCTGTATAACCTGTATCCCGAGTTTAAGGAAGAATCTGAAAAGAGCTTATAGACAAACTGGATGCGAAGTCTTCGATCGAGGTGGTCCGCCAAGCAATTAATAACTAAGCTAGACATATAAGCAGCCTTTAGTGTCGCTAGAGTATACTTTAAGACATTTAAAGCACCCAATATAACGATACTGCTTTTGTTGTTTAAGAACTGTAAGCTCCAACTAATAACTATAACCACAACCACAACGTGCCCACTCCTATTTCACAGCGTTACGGAAAAGTGTCAGGGAGTCCTTAAGGACTACGGACCAGAGGAGGTACAGCGATATATGAAGATTTTGGAAACGATAACTTTTGGGGATCGAGACAACAAGGCCGGCGGTTCAGTCCGCAAGTTTCTCTCGTTTGCTCAAGACCCACAGCTCCTCAAAGACGTCTTTGACTGTAGTTGAACCGAGTTCGACATGAATCTATGCTTGGCTAGTTACGGGCGGCTTCTATGGCGGGCGTGAGGCCTGGAATGGGCTTGGAGGGGTCGCGCATAACAAGGACGACCTTGCTGGCGCCGTAGAGGTGGGCGGTCTGGGCGACGACCGAGCCGACATGGCCGGTGGGGCGAAAGCGATGACAGTGACCATGGTGAAAGTAACTAGGTAGCGAGGGCGACGGTTTGGGTCCGTGTCTGTGGTCTCTGATCTGTCTGAGACTTTGGGTTCTTGCTATATTTTGAAGTGATCGTTAAGAGTGTTAGTGATGGGAGTTATTGAGTTATACCCGACCTGCATCATTTGCAACGTATGTCACATTTCCTGCCTCCACCGCATCTTGCAGTTGGAAGATGTCCGAGATGTTCCTTTACGGAAGGAGCAGGCGCCGACGCACCGACACTTGCATTTCCGCACAAACGCGGTGCAGATCCTTCGCAGGATTCTGCGGTGCCGCTGGACGATTTTGGGATGGCGCTGGAACTCCGCGGGACGCGGACCACGGTAGTCAACGGGGAAGCGGTCGCCAGCCAATGCGATCCCGTACAGCCTGTATGTGCAACTGTCGCGGTGTTGGAAGTTGGATGGCATCATGCTCCTGTCCAGGGTGCGAGAGAGGGATTTCGTCAGCAATATTTGTGCCGGAGAACATGACAGCGGCGGAGAAACGGCTGGAGCAGCTGAGTGATGCGACCGTTGCAAACGCAGAAACCTGGGACTGGTGAAGAAAAAGGAAAGGAATGGAAGAGGAGTTTCGGCAGTTCGCGACAGGAATGAAACGCTTGTCGTCGTCAGCCAGCAGCGGGGCTGTCTGAGGGGCAGAAACAAGCATTGCCTCAATGTGGCGTTTTCCTGAAGCAGGCCAGGCTGTGATGACCGCACAAACGAGGCGGTGTTGCTCGAAAACGCCTAGCAGAATGCCTTAGAATGGAGGGGTGGTGTTATAATATACCAGTCTACCAATAGAATACGATTACTGTGTAGGTAGTTTATTGGGAGGATAAATGCCACAACAGCATTTGCTGGATCCCTTTGAGTACCACCTTAGGTACCTTGTCATGTTCAAAGCTCTGTAAATCATTCCAAATTAGGTGTGCACACCCTTCTGCAAGACATGCGATGTCGTTGGCTGCCTATTAGATGCCCCCATGCTGGGTGTCGGACCCAGACTTGGTGGGACGTTTAACCGCCCTGGTCCGCCCGACTGTCAGGACATGGCGAGACTCCGGTTGTTCTCAGTCCCCAGCTCCCACCAGAACACCTGTATTGGCAAACCCTTTCGCGCCTCCGCATATCCAGACACACGACAATGGCAGACCCGATTTCTGTTCTGGGAGCGGCCACCGCGGTCATCACCCTCGTCGAGTTAGTCGGCCACGCAATCTCATCGCTGAGCGAACTCCGCGACCAATGGAAAGATGCCGACATTCTGTTTGCGAGCTTGGTAGCACAGCTGACAGCGCTTAAGGCCGCGCTTTGCAAAATCCACAACTGGATCTCGGGCTCGGCTGACCTGGATTACCAATTTCGAATGGATTTGGAGGTCTCTCTCACTTGTTGTAAAATGCTCATCAACAGGTTGGGTTTGTTTCTCTCCGAGATACGGGGAAGGAACGATTCCCAGGACAACATAAGACTAGATACCCGGAGTAGAATAAAGCTTTTGGTGATGAAAGGAGGACCAATGGAGGAGATACTTGGGATGGTCGACAGGCAAATACCGGTTTTAAACTTGCTGTTAACAGCATGTAATTGGTTAGTAACAAAGACCCGGGACGACTCGTCTTTACGTCAATTAACCCGCGCTGATAACATCAATTCAGTCAGACTGTTTCCGACCAGCGAGCCCTCCTTGAGCAGCCAACCTCCCGAAGAGCATTTAATCGGATGCAAGATGACTATTCTTCCTTGAATGTTCTTCACGACACGGAATCCATCTGGAGCCAGTCCACCGAGGATTCGTCAAAGTTGTCAGTGGCATTCGAGTTCGACGGGGAACTGCTTAACACCAATGTATATGAACGAGCATTAAGGAGTTCTTTCAGAAGAGACCTCCAACAAGTCCGATCTAGTGACAAAACCGTCAAGTCTGGAAAAGACACCCATGTACCGACATCAGCTCCTGACCTTGAACACATCGATACTGAACGAATCCTTCCTTATCGTCCAAAATATCTACCAGAAGACAAACCCACCGATTCGACAGCGTCGGTAGAGCCGCAGAACACAGAAATCATCGATTCCAATAACATAGCCGATGGGCAGTCGCTGGGTAGCCATTGTGAGCCTCAAATCTTCGACTGGGCAGGTCATGGGACTTCCCATGTTGATTTCGGTAGCGATGAAACTCTACCGATACTCCAAGGGAGGCTTCTCGGCCACGGAGTCAATGGAAGGGTATACGAGGCCATCTGCCATGGGTCCAAGCTAGCATGGAAACAGCGATTTCTGCAGAGGCAAGTGGCTACGGCCGAGCTTCAAAGGCTGGAACAGCTCAGGGAACTCGACCATCCCCACATTACCAAGCTGGTTGGAACGTACACCCATGGAATATGCTTCGGGCTCCTGCTACTGCCCGTAGTAACCTGTGATCTAGCTTCCGTGTTGGAAGATTTGGACAGTCTACAGGATTTTACCGACGACGAGCGGACAACCATCCCTCCATTTCTTAAGCGGCTAGAACTGGACAACTCTAGGGGTTTCCGCTCTATGCATACCAGCCTCCTAACACGGTTAAGACAGAGCATCGGCTGCATTACCGGCGCAGTCTCATACCTACACCAGAACGGCATCCACCATGGAAATATAAAGCCATCTAACATACTGCTATCCCTCCATGGACTATGGCTTGCGGATTTCGAGATGGATCCCAGCTCGTATTACTCTTCTGACCCCACAGTCGCCCCGAGTGGGGAGCGCAGCACGCTCAAGTACCTTGCACCTGAAGCAAGACCCCCTTCTGGGCTGATGACCGATGGGTCTGCGGCAGATATCTTCTCCCTGGGATGCGTCTTCCTAGAGACGCTAGCTCTTTGCAACAAGTACAGGCTTAACTTTCTCAAGACCCTGCGCCCGGGGATGGACTTTTCTTTCCGCGCCAACTTGCGGACGATATATCACTGGTTCAACTTTAGCGGGAGTAGTGTCGACACGGAAGCCGACCAGCACATGATGGGGGTTATTCGTGAGATGCTCAGTGATGACCCTCGAGACCGCCCGACGGCGCTGGCAGTTAGGGAACGGCTTGCACTCATTGACGCATTGAGGTCCCCGTATCGGTCTGATTCTCTTTGGGCAGATTGTTGCCGTCCTCAAGGATTGATACCGGGCACAAAAGACAACAAAATCTCGCCACAGCCCGTGACAATTCTCATCGGCAACCACCACCGCCTCGACGGTCACCGAAATCGGTGGAAATTTTTCATCCAGTCGTCTCGTGTGGGAATCATAGACAAAATACACATATTTCTAGTACGTAAACTCCTCTGCCCTCTTAATTTTTCTATATCCCCGAGTTCGTATGATGAAAATCTAACTCCCAATATCATTCCAGCACCCAAGTTTTCGGCATCCCTACAAGGTCCTTGGCTCTCCACCATTTGAATTCAACGGCTCAGGGTGGGGATATTTCGAGCTTAGTGTGCTAATTGCTCTGAAACCCGGGTCTTTCTGGGTTCATCCGAATGCAACATGGACATCCGCTGGCCAGTCGTTGCTTCCACTTTCTTGGATGCTGAATTTTGATGAGCCCGTCAGTCAGAGGGAGGTTCAGGTTGAACTGGGGTGGGCGTGACTTTGGCACAAGGGTGGTAATTATACTGCTTTCCCCCACACACTGTCACTCGCATCGAGCATCAAATGGTCGGGTCAATGACCACGTACATAACCACTGAGCCTCAATTAGTCCAGAAGTGACTCGGAAACGCAGTGGCGGGTAGTTCTTTTTAAGTTGGAAACGCAATGCAGCAAGCCAGGACTCTATATTTTACAACGCCAAACCCGACGTTCGCTTAGTGCAGGACCTTGAAAGGCCTGGAAAAACAGGGTGGACCAGTGAGTTGCTTGGGGTGATTCGACTTTCGTGTCCGGAGGCGCGGACCACAATTGCAGCCGGCGCGGCGCAAGGTTCGGGCCAGCCCTACAACTCTACCACTCTTAACGCCGTCGACGTTAACAACCTCCGTTCGGCTGGAACTAACTTACGGCCTGTGAGCCGCGGCAATGTAAGACAGGCGTAGGTATAGAGGAAACCCAGGGCGACTTTCCGCGCGATCCCCCGGCACGTGTCTTCTGGAGGATCGTAACATACACAGCCATCAGGACACAGCAGGTTGTTGCTACAAAAGGCCGGATCGAGAAGAAAGCGCGGGACAGGCTTGACGAAGACTCTCCCTTTGTTGGACCGGAGCAAGTGGAGGTCCATCCGGTCGGCGATGGCGATCTGCCGGCCCATGGCGACATGTAAGTGCAGCGGGGTGGCGGGACGCTCTGCACCAGCAAACCATAGATGCTTCAGCATATCGGCCAGGCCGCCAAGAGACAGTTCCCTCCGTAAGAAGGCCGGTACGTCGTCGGCCGGGTTACCGACGACACGCTTCCGAGGGGCCTCGTAGTAGCGATAGGTTGCTGGTAAGACATCAGCGGTGTTTTTCTCGTCGTTTCCCAAACACCTCGGTTTCGAGCTATATATACAATTGTCAGAGAGTATGCACGCTTGCACGGCGGTGGTGCTGATGGCGTACCGGCCAGAGTGGGGGATGTGGCAGGGCCATGTGGGACGCGGGCGGGAGCGGCGGAAGGTAGTATCGGGACGGGACGGGTCGGCACGCCGTCTGCTTTCCGGAGCCGGAGGACACACGGAGACCGCTATGCGCACTCTGTTAGCCAACCCACCAGCCGTGACTGTGGGAGATGCTCAATCCTGTTACCGTACCTACGCCCTCCGTTTCAATATTCCGCCGTTCGTCTTAACCCGTTTGGGAGCGTCGAGAGACAAGGGTTCCTCGTTCGCAGACAAGACTCGACGCTTCGATCGTCTGCGGTTTGTTGGACGCTGTGAACGCTTGTCCAGCTGCGTCGCTTCTCTGGGGCACTGTTGGCTGCGATCGGTGTTGCTGTCTGAGCCGTGAGTTAAGGTGATTGGATGTGGTCGCTTTGTGGCGTTTCGGGCGCTAGAAGGATGGACCCAACTCTCGGACACACTCCACTTTCGGACATGATCGGCATCACCACCTCCGGGAGAACACCTCCAATCTACCCAACTTATCCATAGAATTTACTAGTAAAAAATAGGCTTCTACATCTCTTCGGCCTGCCGAAGACATGTCAGACCGACCACAATCATTTCCTCCGCCTGCTCAATGGCTGGCGCGGGGTCTTTTTGTCTGGCCCCCCTCCTCCGCTTGGGGGGCCTCTCGCTGGCCTCCCGCGCCTCAATTATTTCCTCAAGACCTGCAAACTTATCGTTGCCATCTATCTTGACCTTTCTCTTACTTCGAGGCTTTGCAGCGTCAATATCCTTCTCCATTTCGCTTATTTTGGCCTTCAAATATACGATCTCAGCGTTCTTGGCATCCAGAGACTTTCCTGTCTTGGTAAGGAGAGCTCTGTTGGCGTGGTTGGTTGGCGAAACGTACTCTTTGGCCTTCTTGAGACCCTCTCGGATACTCTGGGATCCTTGGGGTGTGTTGATCATGGTGTTTCTGACGATTGATCGTTGAATTCTTGGTGTTAAAGGGACTTGGGGGGTCTTTTCTTCATCGAGGATAGCTTCAGGGTCGTTAAGCACCATCTCTGGCCTTATAGGCCAGATACCAGTTTTTCTGAAGCCGGAGATAATGTTTCTGGCTCTCATCCCTTCTTTGGAGGTATCTCGATACGCTAAAAGAAACCGCCGCTTATTGACAGGCGCTGAGGCAACGTAAGCCGCCAACTCCCTGGTTTTCTGTTGAAAGTAGGTCTTTACCGGACCGAAAACACTCCGATCCAGTGGCTGGGTTTTATGTGATGTATGTGCAGGTAAATAGACTAACCGGACCTTGTTACTATAGGCGAGAAGTTGGAATTCGTCGGTTAAATGGCTTGAGTGTTTGTCAAGGATAACAAAGTCGCCATTAATTAGGATTTAAGGGCTAAGTTTCCGGTAAATATACCTCTCTTAGCCACTTTAAGGTAATCCTAATATTACTCCAGCCTGTAGGAGAATAATCGTACTTCCAACCAGGTAAATCGTCCTGATATCTGAACCCAGATGGATACCATTGCCCCTGAAGAGAGGTGTTACGGCCTGCACCCAAGGGGTTAAGACAGGTCGCCGGGTTGAGTCACAGCAGCGGAGCCGGAGGCAACACCGAGGGGGCTCGAGGATAAGGGTTGTTGTTGCACGCCATTGCGTCAGACTGGCCCACTTATCAGTGGCGTTTTCAATCTGAAGACGGTCCTGCGGAATACCGCCCAAGCTGTTTTGCCGTCCAAGGGCGGATGGTGACAAGCGACCGATTATACGGGTGGTTGGTGAGTCTTGGCAGGGTGTACACAAAGCAAGTCACTGAAGCCGGTGTTGATTGGAGGATGTTTCGTGATCGAACATGATGGAAGTGTCTGCCTCAGGCATTTTTAAAATACGGGGATAACTTCCCAGCCATTCCCATTCGCATTGCCAACGACCCAAGTTGCCCAAAAACCCTCCCCAGACAGCCTCATCAGATGAACTCTCCACCACACTTGGACCCCACACCTCTCATTCTAATATGCTTTGCGACCTGTGCAGATCCTTGCTGTTGAGAGAGCTTGTTGAAGGCGAGACATGGGAAACCCTCACGCATCATGCTACCCTCGAATCATTCATCCACGCTGCCGACAATGGATGCTACATTTGCCAGCCACTGTTGCGAACACTCTCCAGGAAATCCGAAGACAGACGCCACTGCTTGGCAAGACCACAGAAGTTTGGTTTCGGGTCCAACCTCTTCCGGAGCGCGTCCAACGTGTTGTCCATCCACTCGTGGTATACTGTGGAGGGTACAATTACCTACCATCAAGATCATACATGCTGCCTTGTCTTCGAGACCGCTTCCGGTAACTTTGAGCTCGTACTTGATGTCATGGCGAGGTCTCGCTCTGGAGTGCCGATGGATGCCATAACGCATGCGGCAATCCATTGGATCAGAACTTGCTTGGAGAAGCATCCCAAGTGCCCGAAGAATGAGTCGCCAGCATCCTATCCCACACGTCTACTCGTGATCGAGGAATCCATCATACGGCTCTCTCGGCCGTCCGACGAAGACACTGTCGGTCCGTATGCCGCACTAAGCTATTGCTGGGGCCCCGATCCTCAGTTCATCCGTCTCACGACATCCAACAGAGACGAGTTTCGTCGCGGTATCGCGTTCAGCGACCTACCCATCGCATTTCAAGAGGCTATCGATCTCCTTAAGAGCCTCTCCATTCGCCTGGTGTGGATTGATGCTTTGTGTATCATCCAGGACAGTGACGAGGATTGGCTTCGGGAGTCGGCTAAGATGTACCAGGTTTACACGGATTGTTACCTCGCACTCTCTTTGAGCCGCTCCGCAAGCCCCAGCGAGAGCTGTCTTGCACCTTGGGTCCCTGATGACACACACGTCTTCTCACTTGACACGGCCTCTCTCGACTCAGGCAGCAAGGAACCTGGCCTGAAGCTTGTGGTGTGTCCTGAAAATTACCACAACGCGCTTCATAAACAACCCTTCGAGCAACGCGCCTGGGCGTTCCAAGAAAGGATACTTGCACCTCGAGTGTTGAGTTTTGGACAAGGAGAGATGTTTTGGAGTTGCTCGCATCTTCCAATGGCGTCGGAGGCGTTCCTAGGCGGCTGTCCGCTGAATACTGGCGACTATGAAAGTGTTCAGAGCCCAGTAACAGAGGCGATAGCTCAACTGCGCCAGCCATCACTATCGGTCATGGATTCAATGACAGCGATGCCCCTGGGAGAGAAATTGGACGTGTGGGATATGGCTTTGGAAAGCTACAGAAAGCGCCGTCTCACATACCCCGAGCAAGACAACTTGGTGGCAATTGCGGCAATAGCAAGAGCATTGACGCCACCTGACGACCCATACATTGCCGGCCACTTCAAGAGCACTCTACCTCGCAGCCTAGCATGGGAGTCTACCAGCCTTGACATAGAGCCACGCCGGAAGCTTCCAGGTAGTTCGCCGACTTGGAGTTGGGCATCCGTCCACAATCATGCCGGTCTCTCATTCGGTCATGAGCTTGGGTCCAAGACGACTGATTTGGCAACACTTCAATCTTATCATCTAAAGCCCATGGATCACAACAATCCGTACGGTCAGATACCCTCTGCCACCTTGACGCTCCAATGCAATACCATCAGTTTATTCTGGACCGATGACTTCGTGGACTCGTGTTACTGGTTTGAAAATACATGGAGCCACATCTCTTCTAAAAGGAAAGACCTGTGGAACCAAACGATGATCGAGGGGGAATCTTGGATTCTCTGTGACGACGATATTCCTGACCATACCCTTACCGAAGGCACCGAATTACAGGTTATCCCGCTTCTGCAAATAAACCAGGATAGGAAGAACCCTCGCGAAATTTACGTACAGTGTTTGGCAGCACGAGAGGCGACACAAGAGGCCAAAGTCGTGTACAATCCCTGTCAAAAAGTCTGTGTGCACAGGCCACTTTCAAAACAAATTTCGCGACGCGTCGCGACCACCCCCCTTTTTTTACCACCCACCATTATTTGCCATGGCTCTCAATTCCAGAGCTTTTGGCACTGAAATAACCGGAAATCGCGGCCCTAACCAGGAGTTATCGAAAGAAGCCCGTTCTTCCATTGTCTCGGCCGTATTAGCTGGTACACCAAAGGGCCAAGTTACGCGCGATCATCACGTCCATCGTAACACTGTCAACACAACCTTTAAACGTTTACAGCACCATTAATCCTTAAATTCTTTGCTTAGAAGTGGCTGCCTTACGAAATTTAGCAATGTGGATAAGCGTAGGATCACTTGTTATATCCGTCAGGATCTGAAAATTAAGTGGAAAACACTTCGCTATCTAATACATTAAGATGGCATCGATATCTCTTTCAGCACACTCTAGCTTATTATTTAAGCTTTTAGGTTAAAGTATTAACGTTCTTTTAAAAGGCCGAAGCTTAATAAAGGTTCTACATACCGTTAATATACCTATTACCATACCTAGAGGCCGTGAGAGTAAGAGCTTATTAAGATAATTTATACTAACGAATACTTTATTTAAAATAATCTGAATAAAGGTTTTAAATAGGTTTTCCAATTCGGCCATAAGAAGTTTAATCGCTAATTCGTTAACTAGACCTAATAAGCTGCTTCTCTTTCATTTATAGTATAAACAGTTATCTAAAAGGGTGGGAAGTTTAAGCTTATCTTCATAGAGAAGGATAAGGACTCTTTAAGGTAGGGATATAGCTCTTTCAGCTATATCTAGGCACTAGAAGAAGGCCTACTCACTACGTTAAACTCTAACAGAGCTGATAAGAGGTTATTTCAACAGGATAATACATCTATCTATCATTCTGGGGACTTTTTAAGCTATCTGGTAAGCCATAGGATTGTGCCTATTAACTGGCCACCTTACAGCCCAGACCTGAACCCGATCGAGCATATTTGGAAGCGTTTAAAAGAGCTAGTGTATCAATTACATCCTGAATTTAAAGATCTGAAGGAGAATGAAGCAGATAGAGAGCTTATAAAAGCGTGGATTAAGGAGGCGTGGGATGCTATAGATCCGGACTTTATTGGGGGCCTTTTAGATTTGATTCCTCGTCGGCGGCTTGCGGTGCGCAGGGCTAGGGGCTGGTATACCAAATATTGAATGGCATCTTCTTGGCTTTATTTTGATACCACTTTCACTCTGATTGCTATAATAACGGCAGAGAAATGGATGTTTGAAGAATGTGTGTTTGGAGGGGGGAAGTTGGTGGGGTGGCCTGTGCACATAGACTTTTTAAGACCCACTGTACGAGAGGATTGGTTGTCTCGTTCTCAGCTTCAAGGTAGACCCGACACAATACCCACCCTCTGGGCAAAGAAAGACACCACTGCTGAGCGAGTTGCCTGGTTGGAAATGGGAAACCATCACCTTGGTATGAGGCCCGGTTTGGCCAACAACAGCCGTGACAGACAAAGCGCATGGATTGAATGGATGGGAATTTATGAATTTCAGAAATATCACTGACTTTTCATTCCACTGTTTCAATTTCTAGCTATCTCCTAAATTTCATCCTTTCCACAGCATATGGATTTGCAGGAGAAGTGGTGTTGATCATTGACGAAGTCAGTATGCTTGGGGCGCGGACATTATAATTATGCCGTAAACAAACAGCTGTGCAAGCTTCGGGGCTGCGCGCAAGATTTTGGCGGGATTCCTATCGTTTTCTTCTGCGGGGACTTGCACTAGTTCCGTCCAGTACAAGAACGGTCATTCTTTTCTCAAGCGAGGGCATTCCTTAGAACGAGGAAAATCGTTCCGAACGGAACAGAGATACCAGCATAACAAGGCGCACGGCCTGTGGAAGATATTCACGACGGTGACCCTGCTGAATGAGCAAGTCCGCGCCGCCGAAGACCCGCAGCTACAGCGGCTGCTAGTTAATAAACGCCCTGTAAATAAAAAGAGCAGTCACTTACTTTAAATAGGATAGTATTTATAATAATCTAAAAGGGAGTCTAGATAGGCATGGTTATTTAACGAATTAACACAGGTTAGGTAGGGTAATTTATTAATATTATTACTAATGACACGTTAATGATATAATAAAGAGGAGATAATATGGATAATTAACAGGGTGTTAATAGGGTAGTTATAAGTAGTAGTAGTAAGAAGGTTATAATTAAAACCATCAGAGTTACACTTATAAGGGCTTAGGATAGATATAATAATAGTAGAAGTAAGTAAGTAAGGGTATAAAGAGGTAATTACAGAGTGTGTAAGGTTTGAAACTTAAGAGGATAAAGTTAGTAGTTAAAGGAAGAAAAGTTTTAAAAAAAGGTTAAAAAGGAAGGAAGAATTTATAAAAGTTAAAGAGTAGAGCTGTAAGAACTGTAAAGGTTAGCTAACCTTAATAAAAAGGTTAAATAAAAGCTATAAAGCCACTAAAGGAGGCACACAGAGGTTAGCTAGCCACGCTAGCAACCCTAGACAGAAGGAATAAAGTGATAACGGCCTAAAGGAAGCGGGCCAGTAGAGTGTAAAACTGAAAGTTATGATAAATAAAGAATAATAAACTAGTGATAACTAAAGTAGTGTAAAGAAGACTAAACTAAAAGGAGGAGATATTATAAAGTTACTCTTAAGCTGTTAGCGCCTCGGTCCTGGTTAAACCCTAAGGAGCTGCCCTAAGTTAAAGGGGTTTTCCTTTCTACCCCAGATGAAAAAGGAGGTAATATAAGACCTCTAAGCTATTACAGCTAAGGGGCGTAAGCGTAGCAAAACCGAGAACGACCCGCTTACACCCCCGTCTCACTTATAACTATTACGACCTGCACCCGACACAGGCCTCGAGAGGACTGGTGCGGGTTAAGACAGAACGTATAGCAGGACGCCAACAGCTGAGGAGCGTTCCGAAGACGGCTTGTTGGGCTAGCACTCCTAGACGGGGGGGGTTCAATGTCACTGTAGGTCGTTGTCACTATAATGCACAGAGGTAAGTCTGAACAGTAGGACACAAATGAACAATTGAATACTAGCGTGAGGAACCAGGAGTCCCTCACAGCCATCGTGGTTACGATGATGACTATCTATACTAGCTTTCAGAAGAGGTACCTTGTACCTGTCTCTGTGAGCCGTGTCTCTGTGGTCCTCAGGGAGAGGCACCACAGAGACCTCTTTCTCTGTGACCCCGCGGGTCTCTGTCAACAGAGGCGGGTCTTGGCACAGAGATTCTTCTTACTGGTCGTAGGGGCTTCGGGTCTTTGCACCCCTGGCCCAGTGTGCAGTACCGTGCGTACTCTCCTCCTGCACTGCTTTTCCTGCGGGGGATTCGTCGGGCCGCCCCGGCCCAGGGCGACGGCCTGCAGGGTCGTCACAATAACACACACTAATATAAGATATTAACCTTATAACCTATCACTGCGTTTAGTAATCGAGACTAAACCACATGTATTTCAGTAAGATAAACAGAAGAGTGGGCAGGGTGGAAACGCCCCAACCACGCCCCAACAGTAGATAGTTAGCAGTAGAGGGACCGCTTGCCCTCACGGGCGGAGCTTTCAGCTCCTATAGTGTAAGACAAATAATAATATTTCTTTGATTTTATTACTTTTTAAAGATCTTTTAAATACTCGCGTTAATAATACTGCTAATAGTGGTAGTTAGATTAATAAGCATCTTTAGGGCGTTGGTGACGTGTTTGCGTATCTGTTCCGTCCTAAAGACAGCTTTAAAGTAAGCCTTTATTGCTTTAAGGACTGCTTTAAACGTACACTTTTCAGCTCCCTTACTTATTATAACGTTTAAAAAGTTTTTATAAAGATTTTCCTTCTAATTATTCTTCTACTTCACCTTTGTAATCGGTTTGTAAGCATGCTGTGAGCGTTACAACTTGCTTAACCCACTTTTCTGCTGAAAATTTTCTTATCGGTTCAGATAAACGTTTTCGCTCTTAAAAGAGAGTTCATCGTTATCGATAGCTGCACCTTTAGTGCGCGATCGGTACATTATTACTGCGCGAGGCAGTTCAGGTCGCTGATTCCAAATCCGTTGTCCAAACGGTTTTTAGAGATGTTATTGTTTTTAATATAAGTTTTTTTTTAATTAGTTATTAAGGCGTTTATTTAAGCTAACCCTATCGTTCTTTTTAAGCTCTATATGTAATATTACTATAACTGTTTTTATATATAGTAATACATTCTTTAATATATGCTACTGTTAACAAGAGGCCATACTATGCAGTTCTTTAAACTATACTTCTTTTTCACAATTATTAATCTAACAATTTTCACTATAAAGACCTCTCATTAAAAGCCCAGTAACATTCTAGCCCTTTAATCAAAGAAAGATAACTTAATTTACAGTTACGTTTCTTTCATTATTTTATACTAAGCTCCGTTCTATATTAAGTAAGTATCTGTTTTTCTACGTCAGTTGCATTTATATCCCTCCGATTAGAGGACCAGTAGTGTAGGAGTCGGCCTTTCAGGCTAACTGCGACGTTCTATAAGTGTAGTTCTCTTTATAGTTTCTTCCCTGTTACGTCACTATACCAGTTCATTATATTCGTCTATATTAGTGATATTTTAAAAAAGAATATTTTTAGCATCTAACTAAGTCTTTAAACATAAGTAGAAATCCTTATATACAGCCTTTGTAAATCCACTTATATAAGCCGTATCTAACGGCGCTCATAGCTTTAATTTTTATATAATTATAACGGTGTTGAAAGCGGTCTACCCAGCGGTAGTTAACTAGCTTTTAATCGTCTCCCTTAGCTAGTACTAATAAAGCCATTCTGGAGAGTTAGGCTTTGCTTAGCGCGCGCTTAGCAGCTTCTTCTTAAAGGCTCTAGTCGACTAGGAATCTCTCCTATACTGGGGATAGCCTTATACGGCCTACTTTACTAGCTTCAGTGGAGGTAGTGCCACATAGGTGCCGACTCAGGGTTAAGAGATGGACTTAGTATAACGCCGCTGCAGCGTGCTGCGTTCCGCCATTTGTAACAACTTCAATTACAGACGTAATATTGGCTTTATTAACACTAGCTATCCTGAAAGTTTGGTGTGGTTTAAGGCAAAACTGGGGGAATGGTAGTGGTTGGAAATGAAGGGGTTGTCGCTTAGAAGTGCCGATCCCAATATTGCAAAGTCAAGTCGTTACATGATTAGGTAAGCCTTTCTACAAAAAAGTAAATTTCATGTGCCCAGATTCGTCCC
>Ga0247770_1000988_pt1 | contig 25190 bp, 25 predicted proteins | sample UWRJL136409B6_FD_179943 | JGI IMG/M metagenome (GOLD analysis project Ga0247770, IMG submission 179943) | Plant litter microbial communities from Arlington Agricultural Research Station in Wisconsin, United States - UWRJ-L136-409B-6 | ecosystem: Environmental > Terrestrial > Plant litter >... | reverse complement strand
CCCTCCCTGGCACCCGTCCTGCACCTCCGCAACGCGAAATGACGACAACCTGACGCGGAGATGCGGGTGATGAAGGTTCTGGTGACGGGCGGCACCGGGCTGGTGGGGAAGGCGGCCGTGGACCGCCTGCTGGAGATGGGCCACACGGCGCGCCTCCTCTCGCGCCACGCGGACGACGACGTGCGCCAGTGGGCGGAGGGCGTGGAGGCGCGCACCGGCGACGTCTCCAGCGAGGAAGGGGTGCGCGGCGCGGCCGACGGGTGCGACGCGGTGCTGCACGTGGCGGGGATCGTGGCCGAGAGCCCGCCGGAGGTGACCTTCGAGAAGGTGAACGTGGAGGGGACGCGCCTCCTGGTCCGCGAGGCGAAGCGGGCGGGGGTGCGGCGCTTCGTCTACGTGTCGTCGCTGGGGGCCGGCGAGGGGGCCTCGGACTACCACCGCTCCAAGAAGGCGGCCGAGGAGGTGGTGCGGGCGGAGTCGGCGCCGGGGTGGCTGATCGTGCGCCCGGGGAACGTGTACGGGCCCGGCGACGAGGTGATCTCGCTGCTGCTCAAGCTGGTGCGCGCCTCTCCCGTGGTGCCGGTGATCGGCGCGGGGAACCAGCCCTTCCAGCCCGTCTGGCACGAGGACCTGGGGCTGGCGCTGGCCCGCGCGGTGGAGCGCGAGGAGCCGCGCGAGACGGTGCTGGACCTGGCCGGCCCGGAGCTGACCACCACCAACGAGGTGATCGAGCTCCTGGAGAAGCTCACCGGCAAGCGCACGCTCCGCATCCCCATCCCCGAGTTCCTGGCCCGCCTGGGAACGAACGCGGCGGAGACGCTGGGGATCGACGTGCGGGTGACGGAGGACCAGATCACCATGCTCACCGAGGAGAACGTCATCCCCACGGGGCGGGAGAACGCGCTCACCGAGGTGTTCGGGGTGACGCCGATGACGCTGGCGGAGGGGCTGGGGAAGCTGGTGGACTGCATGCCGGAGCGGCTCCCGCACGAGGGGACGGGCTCGCTGGAGCGGCAGCGCTACTGGGCCGACATCCGCGGGTGCAGCCTGACGGCCGACGAGCTGTTCGAGACCTTCCGCCGCGAGTTCTACAAGCTCCCGCCTCCGGGCCTCATGGATGTGGGGGTGGAGCCGGGGACGCCGCAGGAGCTGGCGGTGGGGAACACCATGACCATGGCGCTCCCGCTGCGCGGCAACATCCAGGTGCGGGTGGTGGACATCACCGACCGGGCGGTCACCTGCGTGACGCTGCGCGGGCACCCGCTCTCGGGCGCCATCCGCTTCCTGGTGGAGGAGCGGCCGGGGGAGGTGCTGCGCTTCGAGGTCCGCTCGTTCACGCGGCCGTCGGACCTGGTGGACTTCATCGGGATGCGCACCTTCGGCCGATTCGCGCAGAAGGCGGCCTGGAACAGCGTGGTGCAGGCGCTGGTGGAGCGCAGCGGCGGCGAGGCCCCCGACGGCGTGCAGGAGGAGACCTCCGCGCTGGAGGGGAAGGACGCGGAGGACGTGGAGAAGTGGGTGGAGGAGCTGGTGATGGCCAAGAAGCGCGAGGAGGCGCCGAAGCCGAGCGACGCCTCCCCGTCGGCCGGCGGATCGTCGGGTGGAGGATCGCCGGGCCGGCCCGCGGCCTGATCGGGATCGAGAAGATCGCGGGGCGACGAGGACGAGGGGCGGCCGATGAGCCGCCCCTCGCCATTTTTGCATACTTGTCACGAAACATGGGCGCGCGGGAGATTCGATCCAACCGTTACACCGTGATAGCTGGCAATATCATCTTTGTATCATTATCATTACTGTCCCAACCAGCGCGATCCCCCGCTCGCGCCGTCCCCCCTCGTCATCCTTCACGGAGAGCATTCCATGCGAGCATCAACCCGGATCGCCGTCCTCGGCCGGCTCCTGGTACCGGCGCTCCTCGGCGCCGCGGCGCTGGCGGCCTGCGCCGACGACCAGCCCGTCGCGCCGGAGCGCGAGCAGCCCGTCGTCAGGCCGGTCCGGACCCTCCAGGCGTTCACCTGCTCCGGCAGCCGGACGGGCGGCGTCCGGTGCGTGCCGGGTGCCGCCGGCGGCCAGGGGTCGGCGGTGGTCATCGGCGGACAGGGGGTGTACGTGCAGCTCGCCTCCAGCAACGTGAGCTACAACTCCACGACCGAGATCTTCCAGTTCGACGTCACCGTCAAGAACCTGATGAACGAGGCCATGGGGACGCCCGACGGCACCACGGCCGATCCCGGCGGGATCCAGGTGTTCTTCCGCACCGGCCCGACCGTGACCTCGGGCACGGGCACCGTCTCCGTCGCCAACGAGGACGGGACCGCGACCTTCACGGCGGCGAACCAGCCGTACTTCGCCTACCACGAGATCCTGGCCAGGAACCAGACCTCCGCGGCGCACACCTGGCAGCTCAGCATGCCCCCCACGGTTGACGTGTTCACCCTCGATCTCTTCGTGGAGACCGACGTGCAGTACCTGCTGGTGATCAACGAGGTGCTGGTGAACCCGGGCGGAACCATCCTCGACGCGAACGGCGAGTGGTTCGAGGTCTACAACGCCGGCACGCGCCCGGTGCAGATGCAGAACCTGCTGATCTCCGACTCGGTGACGGCGGGGCGGCGGCCGTACCAGCAGATCACCTCGTCGCTCACGGTGCCGGCGGGCGGATACGTGGTGTTCGGCATCAACGCCGACACCACGCTGAACGGCGGTGTCCCGGTGGACTACGACTACGCCAACATCTCGCTGCCGAACTCGGTGGCCGCGCTGAAGATCTCCCGCGTGTACGGCTCCGACACGCTCACCGTCGACCGCACGGCGTACGCGAGCGGGACGATCTCGGCCAGGAACGGATTCAGCCGCGAGCTGATCAACCCGTCGCTCGACAACTCCAACATGGACGGCGCCAACTGGGCGGACGTGAACACCGCCGCCATCTACGGCTCCGGCGGCCGCGGCACGCCCAGGGCGCAGAACTCCACGTTCGTTCCGTAGCGCAGGCCCCGCGCGATCCGATCGATCGAGATTCGGGATCCACGACGGGGGACGGCGCACTCGCCGTCCCCCGTCCGTTATCCGGCACGAAAAGACTTGGATATTCTTATCTCCTGTATCAATTCGTCCACGTGCACTATCATTAATCCGCACGCTTGATATACCTTGATGGCCCGAGCGGGACGGTATCCCGCGCTTCCCCTTCCAACGTCCCTCCCCACGCACGGCGGCGCGCGGCACGAAGCCGCGCCGGGCGCCGGATGGACCCGAGCCGATCCACCGGCCCGGTCGCAGGCCCCCGATGCACCTTCTCCCCCACTCACGGAGAGCTTCCCATGCACGGATCCAACCGGAGGACCGCTCGTCTCGCCCGGCTCCTGCTCCCCGCGCTCCTCGGCGGCGGGGCGCTGGCCGCCTGCTCCGACCAGCAGCCGGTCGGCGTGCGCGAAATCGCGAAGCTGCCGCCCGCCGCGCGGACGCTCCAGGCGTTCACCTGCACCGGGAGCAAGGCGGGGACGCTGAGCTGCGCGCCCGTGTCCCGCGGCGCGGGCGGGGCGTCCGCCGTGGTCATCCCCGCCGCCCCGTTCGTGCAGCTGGCCACCAGCAACGTGAGCTACAACGGCGGGACGGGGATCTTCCAGTTCGACGTGACCGTCAAGAACCTGATGAACGAGGCCATCGGCACGCCGGACGGCGTCGTGGCCGACCCGCAGGGGATCCAGGCGTTCTTCCACGCCGGGCCCACCGCCACCGGGGGCTCGGGAACGATCACCGTGGCCAACGCGGACGGGACCGGCACCTTCACGGCGGCCAACCAGCCGTACTTCACGTACAGCCAGGTCCTGGCGAAGAACGACGTCTCGTCGCCGCGCACCTGGCAGCTGAACGTCCCCGGCACCGTCACCACCTTCTCCTTCACCATCTACGTGGAGACGGACGTGCAGTACCTGCTGGTGATCAACGAGGTGCTGGTCAACCCGGGCGGAACCATCACCGACGCCAACGGCGAATGGTTCGAGGTCCACAACGCCGGCACCCTCGACGTGGACCTGCAGAACCTGTTCATCGCCGACTCGGCGGCGTCGGGTCGGCGGCCGTACCACCTGATCGCCTCGTCGGTGGTGGTGCCGTCGGGCGGCTACGCAACGCTGGGGAACACCACCAACACCACCCTCAACGGCGGCGCCACGGTCGACTATGCCTACGGCTCGGCCCTGTCGCTCGCCAACTCCCTGGACGCCGTCAAAATTGCTCGCGTCTACGGCACCGACACGCTCACCATCGACCGCACCAGCTATCTGTCCGCGGCGATCTCCGCGCAGAACGGGGTCAGCCGCGAGCTGCTGAACCCGTCGCTCGACAACTCCAACATGGACGGCGCCAGCTGGGCCCACGCGGATGTCTCCGCCGTCTACGGCAACGGCGGCCGCGGAACGCCGAAGGCGCAGAACTCGACGTACGTGCCCTGAAGAAAAAGAAGTCCTGAGTCCTGAGTCCTGAGTCCTGAGTCCTAAGTGCTTGGTCCTCGGTGCTTGGTCCTTGGTCCCTGGTCCTGAGTGCGAGATCCTGCGTCCTGAGGTGCCGAGAGTGGATTTCTCGTGCAGTTCAGGACTCAGGACTCAGCACTCAGGACTTCCTTTCTTCGCTCCGGCACGGGACTGGCTGAGCACGGCGGCCGATCGAGCTTCCATCCGTTTCCCCGAGCCGGAGAACGCGAAGATGAAGAAGATCCGCCTGGACGTCGATGCGCTGCGCGTGGAGACGTTCGAGACCGCCCGCGCCGGGGCCGATCGCGGCACGGTGCGCGCGCACGACGCCAGCGGGCAGTCGTGCCCGTACGAGTGCACGCGCGCCGAGCCCACCTGCAACGGCCCGCTCTGCGCCGCGACCTTCCCCGTGGTCACCTGCGTCTGCTGATCCGGCTCGACCCGCGTGGACGGCGGCACGGGACTGGCCTGTGTGCGCTGCGCTACGCCGGATGCGGTCACCTTCATGGAGGGATGACGATGATGGAGAAGCTCCGCCTGGAAGTCGACGACCTGCGCGTCGATTCGTTCGCCACCGGCCGCCCCGCCGAGATCCGCGGGACCGTGCGCGCCAACGAAGCCACGCCGGGATGCACGGGCCAGACGTACGACGATACGCTCTGCGGCCTCTCCCGCGGCTGCACGCAGATCCCCTCCGTCTGCTGATCTCCACCAGGCCGAACGAGGAAGCCCGCCGGCGCGCGATGCCCCGGCGGGCTTCCTCGTTCCGGGCGATGGAGGAAAACGGCCGTTAGGGGACTTCGGGGTGGTAACGGGAGCGACGATTCGCTACCTTCCGACAATCGCACTTGCAGCCGTTTCCCGCGCAAGGAGATCTCATGGCGAAGCTCCGCCTGGACCTGGACGGGCTGTCCGTCGAGTCGTTCGACACCGGACGCGGCGATCGCATGCGCGGCACGGTGAACGCCCACGCGTACACCAACACGCGGCCCACCTGCGTCTACCACTGTACGTACCTGGGCCCCACCTGCGAAGCGTGCATCGCGCGCTGACGCGGAGAATCGATCGACCGGGCGATGGTCTTCCGCGTGAAGGCCATCGCCCTTTTCCGTCATCCCGCGTGGCGATCGGCCGCGCGCCGGCGGATGGCGGTGTCCGCATCCCACTTCCACGAAGGAGCCACTCTGATGAAGAAGCTGAAGCTGGACGTCGACGCGCTGAGCATCGAGTCGTTCGCGACCGACAGGCTGCCCGAGGAGCGCGGGACGGTCGCGGCCAACGCCATCACCCAGACCGCCAACACGTGCTACCAGTGCACGCGCTTCGGCTGTCCCCCGCTGACCTCGCTCTGCTAACCGATTCGGCACGCGCGCGGCACGGTCGGGCGCACCGCGGCGCCGGGACCGTCCGCGCGGAATCTCCACACCGGAGGAGCACATGAAGCGCATCGCCACGCTCTGGAAGTCCGCCCTGCTCGCCGCCGCCACGGTGACGGCGCTGGGGTTCGGCGCCGCGCAGGCGTTCGCGGCGCCGCCGTCCGCCGAGGCCGGCAAGGCGTGCAGCACCTGGTCGTGCCCCGAGTGCGGATCGTTCGGTGGCCAGTGGGTGCCGGCGAAGGGCGTCTGCTACTGCTGCGGCTGAGGAGTGACGACCATGAAGAAGATCCGCCTGGAGCTGGAGCGGCTGGAGGTCTCGTCCTTCGAGACCCAGCGGACGCCCGAGGAGCGGGGGACCGTGCGCGGCCACAACCGCGTCACCGCGGACGGCGCCTACACCTGCTTCTACCACTGCACCTGGAACCACAACACCTGCAACGAAGAGGCGACCTGCGCCCAGCCGGGCACCGACCAGTGCACCCTCCTCGCCACCTGCCGCTGCTGACCTGATCGGCGGCGTCGGCGGACGGAAGACGAGACGGCCCCGCACCGCGCGGGGGCCGTCTCGTCTTCCATCCACCGAATCCGATCCGCCGAAGCTGATCGTCCGCCGAGGAATGGTCAGTCCTTCGGGTACATCCGGTACTTCTCGCGGATGGGCATCCAGGCGGCCAGCTCCTGCTGCCAGCGCTGGTTGATGACGCGCGGGTCCTCGCCGCGGTCGAAGGCGGCGCGCGCCCACTTGGAGCCCAGCATCTGCGTGAAGCCCTCGTTCTCCACCTTGAGCTGCGTGGGGTGCAGCCGCTTGGTCTCGGTGAGCAGCACCAGCGCGGTGTAGGCCGGGTCCCACTTCTCGCGGTCGGTGACCGTCAGGCGCAGCGCGCGGACCTGCTCGCCGCGGTAGGGGATGTACCCGGTCCCTTGCGGCACCAGGCGCACCGTGTCGATCCGCACCCCCTCCAGGTTGTACGGCCGCACCGCCGCCAGCACCCGCGGCGCATCCATCCACGGCGCGCCCACGTAGGTGAACGGCGCCTCCGTCCCGCGGCCCACGGTGAGGTTGGTCCCCTCGATCAGCACCATCCCGGCGTACTTGAGCGCGGCGTCCAGCGAGCGGATGTTGGGCGAGGGGTTGATCCACCGCAGCCCCGTGTCGTCGAACCACTCGTCGCCCTCCCACCCGGCGGCGGGGACCACGTGCAGGTCGGCGCCCACCCGGAACTCGCCGTTGACGTACCGGGCCACCTCGCCCGACGTCATCCCGTGGCGGAGCGGGACCGGGTAGTAGCCGGTGATGGGCTGCCCGATGCGCTCCGTCTTGATCTCCATCTGCATCAGCGGCCCGTCCGCCTCGTCGGTGATGGGGTTGGGACGGTCGAGGACGACGAAGGGGATGCGCTGCGCCGCCGCCACCTCCATCGCCATCGCCATGGTCCAGACGAAGGTGTAGGGGCGCGCGCCGATGTCCTGGATGTCGAAGACGAGGACGTCCACCCCCCGCAGCATCTGCGCGGTGGGCTTCTGCGTGTCGCCGTAGAGCGAGAAGACGGTGACGCCCGTGCGCTCGTCGCGCTGGGTGCCGATGTGCTCGCCCGCCTCCACGGTCCCGCGCACCCCGTGCTCGGGGCCGTAGAGCGCCACCAGCCGCACCCCCGGCGCGCGCGCCAGCACGTCCACCGCGTGCTCGCCGGTGGAGGTGACGGCCGTCTGGTTGGTGATCAGCCCCACCCGCTTCCCCCGCACCAGATGCAGCGAGTCGCGGATCAGCACCTCCAGCCCGGTGAGGACGCCGGCGGAGGCCCGCGGCGCGGCCGGCGCGGCCGGGGCCGCGGTGCTCTGCCCGGTGGGCGCGGGGACCGAGTCGGAGCCCCCGTCCGCCTGCGGGGGGGCGCCGGTGCGGCAGGCGCCGCTCGCGGCCGCCAGGGCCAGGAGCGGGGCGGCGAGACGGAGGCGGGCGAGATGGCGACGCATCATGGCGGCTGGTAAGTTCGGGCGAATCGGGACCGTGGCGGCGCGCTCCCGGCGCGTGGCACGGTACACGCAACGCGCTGGGCGCGCCGGGCGGCGGACCTGCGAAAGCCGGGCCACGGCGAGGGTTGGGGGCGGCGCCGCGAGGGCTCACATCATCTGGGGCGGGGAGGCGGGTTTCCTTTGAGCGAGACGTTCCGTCCGGCGCGGCTGGACGAAGTGGATGAGGTGGCGCGGCTGGAGGCGCACAGCTTTCCGTCGCCGGGGCGCACCCCACGCTGGTGGGAGGAGTTTCTGCTCGGGGGCCCGCACGGCGGGCTGGAGGCGCTCTGGGTGGCCGAGGAAAAGGGCCGCCTGGTGGGCGCCTGCCAGCTCCTCTGGCTCCGGCAGTGGATCGGCGGCGTGGCCATGCCGGTGATGGGGCTGGCGGCCGTGGCCACCTCGCCCACGCACCGCAAGCGCGGGATGGCGGGGCGGATGCTGACCGCCGGCTTCGAGCACGCCCGCGAGCGCGGCGACGTGGGGTCGGCGCTCTATCCCTTCCGCGCGTCGTTCTACGAGAACCTGGGGTACGGGCTGGCCGGCGAGGCGCACCAGTACCAGGTGCCCCCCGGCTACCTCCCCGACGACAAGGCGGAGCGCGCCCGCGTGCGGCTGGTGGACAACCCCGACGACGAGGCCGCCATGCACGAGGTGTACGCCCGCGCGGCCGAGCGGGTGACCACCGGGCAGCTGGACCGCACCCCGCGCGTGTGGAAGAAGGCGTGGGGGATGGACGACCAGGCGGCCGTCGTCTACTACAACGACGACGGCGAGGCGGAAGGGTACTGCATCGTCCGCTACCGCGCCGACCTCCCGGTGAACACGCGCTTCCTGGAGGTGGAGGAGCGCACCTGGCTCACCATCGGGGCGCAGCGGGGGATCTACGCCTGGCTCAGCACCCTGGGCGACCAGTGGCGCGAGATCGTCTACCGCGCCCACCCCGAGGAGGGCTTCGGCGACCGCATCGCCGAGCCGCGCCTTCCCCTGCTCTCCAATCCCGGGTGGCGGCTCTGGTTCCCCTCCGCCACGCTGCTGCGGGGGCCCATGTTCCGGGTGCTGGACGTGGCCGACGCCCTGCGGATGCGCACCCTGGCCACCGACGCCGAGCTGACGCTGCGGCTGGACGTCGACGACGCGCAGGTGCCGGAGAACCGCGGCCCCTTCACGGTGCGCTTCGAGGGGGGCACCGTCCAGGTGGAGCCCTACCACGGCGGCCACGTGGACGCCACCATGGCCATGAGCATGAAGACCTTTTCGCGGATCTTCATCGGCGCCATCGCTCCCTGGCAGGCGGTGCTGGGCGGCCTGGCGACCATCGAGGGGGCGGACGTGCTGAAGACGCTGGACCGGGCGCTGGAGGTGCCGAAGCCGTGGACGTTCGATCAGTTCTAGGAAAAAGAAGTGCTTAGTGCTTAGTGCTTAGTCCTAAGTGGGTTTGTCGCGAGAGATGGATTCGCCGGGGATGCGGCGACGGGGCGCGGGAGATGCGGATCGGGCGATGGGTGATCGTCGTCCGCGTGGGCGTGGAGATGGAGATGATGGTCCGGGGAATGGGGAGATGGGAGGGCCCGCGGGTCCGGGGGCCGAAATCCAACGTGGAGGAGGCGATGGGGACTGCTGACCGATCCGCACGTTCGCACGTTCGCACGTTCGCGCTCGTCCTCGCGGCGGCGGCCGTCGCCGGCTGCGGCGGCGGCGGCGACGCGGGCGGAGGTGGCGCGGCGAAGGGAAAGGGCGACGACGTGCCGCCGGGGAACTTCAACACCTTCGGCGGCGGGCCTCCGGGGGGGACGCTGGTGGTGCTGTCCGAGGGGGAGCCGGACAACCTCAACCCCATCACCTACGACTCCAACCCGGCGTATCAGCTGGTGCACCTGATGTTCCGGGCGCTGGCCCGGCGCGACACCACGCTGGTGAGCTACGAGCCGGACTTCCTGGAGCGCTGGGAGCAGCCCGATCCGAAGACGGTGATCCTGCACGTGCGCCCCGGCATCAAGTGGCACGACGGGACGCCCACCAGCGCGCGCGACATCCTCTTCACCATCGAGCGGCAGAAGGACAAGAACGTGGCCTCCACCCGCCAGGGCGACGTGGAGGCGGTGGAGAGCGCGCGCGCCGTCGACAGCATGACGGTGGAGGTCAAGCTCTCGCGCACCGGCCCGGCCACGCTCAACTCGCTGCTGGAGGTGGTCCCCGCGCCTGCGCACCTGCTGGAGAAGGTGGAGGCGGGGCGGCTGCGCTTCGATCCCTTCAACAACAAGCCGGTGGGGAACGGCCTCTACCGCTTCGAGAGCTGGAACAAGGGGCAGCAGGTAAGCGTCGTCGCCAACACGGACGCTCCGAAGCCGCCGTCCATCCAGCGCATCATCGTCCGCGTGGTGCCCGACGCCAGCGCGCGGCTCACGGGGCTGCTGAACAACGAGGGCGACCTGCTGAAGGCCACCTCCGAGCAGGTGGACCGCATCCGCTCGGGAAGCAACGTGCAGCTGCAGAGCGCGGCCAAGGTGCGCCCGGGGTGGATCGTCTGGAACGTGGACCGCGAGCCCATGAACGACCAGCGCGTGCGGCAGGCGTTCCTGATGGCCATCAACCGCCCGCAGCTGGCGCAGGCCATGTTCGGCTCGCCCGACGCGGCGGCCCTGTCGCCCCTGGCGCCGGTGCTGAAGGAGCACAGCCAGTCGGTGCGGCCGCTGGCGTACAACATGGCGCAGGCGCAGCAGCTCCTGCAGGCGGCCGGGTGGGTGGACACCAACGGCGACGGCATCCGCGAAAAGGGCGGGAAGCCGCTGCGGGTGGAGGTGGAGTACAGCTCGGCGGACCCGGTGCGGGCGGACGCGCTGGTGTTCATCCAGCAGGAGGTCCGCAAGGTGGGGATCGACATGGCGCCCCGCCCGTACGAGCGCACCACCTGGGTGTCGCGGCTGCGCGCCCGCGAGTTCGCCGGCTCGTTCTGGGGATGGGGATGGGGCCCGGGCGTGGTGGGGCCCAACGCCAAGATGGTCTTCCACTCGGCCAGCGTGCCCCCGGGCGGACCCAACTTCGCCGGCTACAAGAACCCCAAGCTCGACGCCATGCTCGACTCGGCGATCGTGGAGGTGGACCCGGCGCGCTACCAGCGGCTCTGGCAGGGGATCGAGCAGATGCTGATCGACGACGCGGTGTACGCGCCCATCTTCCTGGATCCCGAGTACTACGGCGTCAACGCGCGCTTCCGCAACGTGAAGATGCGCGGGCCGGAGTGGTGGGAGGACGTGATCTACTGGTGGATCCCGGAGAACCGCCAGCTCCCCCGCGACCGCCAGCAGGGCGCGGCCCAGGCGGCGCGGTAGGGGATCGGCCGAAGACCGGGATCGACGCAGATCGCCCCCTCTCCCGCCAGTCGGGAGAGGGGGCGATCCGTTCACGCGGCACGGCCGGTCCGCCCGCCGATCATATCGGCTCGCCGAAGCTCCCGAACTCGGCGGCGTTCTCGGCCTCGTGCAGGTGGTACAGCTTGCAGGCGGACACGTTGCAGTAGGTCTGGTTGGGGCACGACGCCGTCCAGCACTCCGGGCTGTTGACGGTCTTGCGGCACGCGGTGCCGCAGGAGGCGCCGCAGGTGGCGTCGCCCGCGTCGCAGGTGGCGGCGCACGTATCGCAGCCGGACAGCGTCAGCGTCCAGTCGTCGTGGCCGTGGACCGTGCCGGCGTCGGGGAGATCGCTCTGTGGGGAGAACGTCTCCACGGCGAGGCTTTCCAGGTCCAGGCGCAGCTTCTTCATCGTCTTCCCCTGCTGTGAGAATGATGGCGGTGGGATCGGCTTCAAAACGGCCGACGGCTCACATAATGAGACATCATTCGCAAAAATTCAAGAACTTTCGATCGACCGTCACAAAGAGGCCGCGACGAATGCGGAACGGGAGCGGATGTACTTTTCGAGATCGCTCGCCCCAATGAGATCACCGATGAGGTGGTGAGGTTCGGCAGGCTCGATCGCATCCTTCGGCGGCCTCTCTCCCGCCCTTCTCCCAAAACCCTGGGGTAGAGGAGAACGCCACGACACGCCGCACGAAGCCTCGCCGCCCGACCCCTGACGCCGCGGAGATCGGTGGCGAGGCTTCCCGTGGTTTTAGCGGGTGTGTTCACGCACCCGCGCGGGGGCGGCGCCTGGTCCGACGGCAGATCGGGGCGGTTCGACGGGCCGTCTACAATGCCGCGGCGGCCCCCCTCCCCCCGCCAGCGGTGGGAGGGAGCTTTTTCTACCGCGCCGTCAGCTTCGGCGCGCACGAAATCCTTTCGCCCACCCACCTCTCCCGGAACGGGGGAGGACAGACCGCCCCAGCGGTCAGGAGGGGGCGCCGCAGCCGCCGAAGCGCGCCGCCGCCCGCCCTCGCGACGTCGTTCTCGCCGCATTGTCCAAATACGAGATCGCCCGGCCACGCGGGTGCGCGTGGCCGGGCGATCCTCATCTCCGAATCTCGCCGTCTCCTACCGCCGGCGGCGGGCGCTGTCCCTGGCGACGGTGTCGACGCGCAGGGGTAGGACGCTGGCCTCGCGGGCCAGCATGGCGGCGCGGGCGGACTCCGGCGGCGGAAGGGGGGGCGTGGGGTGGCCGTGCTTGTGGTTCAGGTAGTAGTCGGCCAGCTGCGCCGCGATCGGCGCGGCCGCGCCGGAGCCCGACTCGCCGAACTCCACGATCACCGCCACCACCACCTCGGGCGCGCCGCCGCGCGGTCCCGCGAAGCCGGTGAACCAGGCGTGCGGCTTCTTGGGGTCGGCGGTGTTCTGCGAGGTGCCGGTCTTTCCGTACAGCTTCCAGCGGCGCAGCTCCACGGCGTGCGCGGTGCCGCCCTCCTCGATCACCCGCGCCATCCCCTCGCGCACCGCGTCCAGCGTGGCGCGGCTCACCCGCAGGTCCGTCTCCACCGCCGGCACGATCCCGGCCTGGAAGTGCGGCGCCCGCGACGTCCCGTCGCCCGCCAGCGCCGAGAAGAACTGCGCCATCCGCAGCGGCGTCTGGTCGTTGGGCCCCTGGCCGATGGAGAGGCTCATCACCTCGCTGGGGGTGGGGCGCCACCCGAAGCGGCGGACGTACCAGTCCTTCCCGCCGGGGAAGGTCCCCGTCTTCTCGCCGGGAAGATCGACCCCGGTCTTCCGCGAGAACCCCAGCCGCGTCCCCTCGCGCGCCAGCCCGTCCAGCGTCAGCCGGATCCCCAGCTGGTAGAAGTAGACGTTGCAGGAGTTGGCGATGGCGCGGATCAGGTCCTGCGGCCCGTGCCCCTCGCGCTTCCAGCAGCGCGAGTACCGCCCGGCGTACGTCATCCCCCCGCTGCAGGCGATGGGCATCACCTCGGTGGGGGTGATGACGCCGCGCTCCAGCCCCACCAGCGCCGTCGCCAGCTTCCAGGTGGAGCCCGGCGGATAGGTGCCGCTGGTGGCGCGGTTGAGGAGCGGGCGGTTGGCGTTGGTGTTCAGCTCGCGCCAGACCTCGCGCGGGATCCCGCCCACCAGCAGGTTGGGGTCGTAGGTGGGCGCCGAGTACATGGCCAGGATCTCCCCCGTGCTGGGGACCATGGCCACCACCGCGCCCCGCTTGTCCTTGGGCCAGATCTCGTGCGCGTACCGCTGCAGGTTGATGTCCAGCGTGAGCCGCACGTCGGCCCCGGCCTCGGGCGCCTCGTTCAGCGGATCGCCGAAACGGCGCACCACGCGGCCGCGGGCGTCCACCTCCATGTAGCGCGCCCCCAGCTTGCCCCCCAGCGTCCGCTCGAACTGCCGCTCGATCCCCGACTTGCCGATGTTCTGCCCGCTGCGGTACCCCTTCCAGTCGGGGTTCTCCAGCTCACGGTCGTCGATCTCGGCCACGTACCCCACCAGGTGCGCCACGGCGGGGCCCGCCGGGTAGTGCCGCACCGGGTGCGTCTCCAGCAGCAGCCCCGGGAGGCGGCCGCGGCGCTCCTCCACCCACGACACCTGCTCGAAGGTCAGGTTCTGCGCCACGGAGACGGGCTCGCCCTTGTTGCGGAGCGACCACTCCACGATCTCCTCCACCCGCCCCGAGTCCAGCGCCATCTGCTCCGCCGCCAGGGCCAGGCGCGCGCGCAGGGAGTCGGGGGTGGTCGGCTCGGCCACCAGCGTGTAGCCGATGACGGTCTCGGCCACGATCTGGCCGTTGCGGTCCAGGACGGCGCCGCGGGGGGCGGGAAGGGGCTGCACGCGGAAGCGGTTGTCCTCCGAGCGCAGGACGAACTCGCTGTTGCGGATGATCTGCGTGCGGAAGAACGCCGCGCCCAGCGAGCCCAGCGTGAGCGCGATGGCCACCGCCGCCTGCAGCGCGCGGTGGCGCCGGGCGTGCGGGTGGAACGGGTTGTACGGGCTCAGCGAGCGCTCGATGAACGGTGGCATGGCGCGGGAGGGGGTACGACGCTGTGGAGTGAGCCGTAAAAGTATACGCCCGAACGTCTTCGCGCCAGCGTTCCGTGCGACGCCCGGTTTGGGGGCCTCCGGCGCGATTGCCCGTTCAAACAAAGACTTGCGTTTCTTTGTCTCCGCGCTATCTTCGTGAGCTTCCGCGTCACGCGTCTCCTTTGCATCTCCCGCCGCCCTCTTCGCGGCACGCAACTTGACGTGCTCCGGCGCCGAAGCCTCTCCCAAGCCAGACCCGGAGGCGGTCCTTTCATTCGCCGGCAATCCGCCGGTGGCGCCTTCGCGCTGGAAACAATCTCTGGAACCATCTGCATGAGTATTTCCGCACAACCCACCGCCGTGGAGCCGGTGCGCTCCGCGACCGCGCCGGACGCGTCCGGCCTTCTCGAGATCCTTCCCAGCGGCAGCGGCTTTCTGCGCAGCGCGGTCAACGGCTACCAGGCGGCGGACGGCGACATCTTCGTCTCGCAGTCGCTCATCCGCCGCTACGGCCTGCGCACGGGCGACCGGGTGGCGGGAGTGCCGGGAACGGCCCCGGGGCGCGGGAAGAGCGCGCCGCTGGCCGAGGTGACCGCGGTGAACGGGCTGGACCCGGCGCACGCCCGCGAGCGGGTGGAGTTCGGGTCGCTCCCCGCCACCTACCCCGACGAGCAGCTGATCCTCGAGGCCGACTCTCCCCGCTTCCGCAGCCGCCGCGACCATACCAACCGCATCATCGACCTGGTGGCGCCGCTGGGGAAGGGGCAGCGCGCGCTGATCGTGGCCCCGGCCAAGGCGGGGAAGACGACGGTCCTCCAGAACATCCTGGAGGGGATCGCCGTCAACTATCCCGAGGCGGTGCTCCTGGTGCTCCTGGTGGACGAGCGCCCGGAGGAGGTCACGGAGATGGAGATGCAGGGGCGCGGCGAGGTGATCGCCTCCTCCTTCGACTGCCCGGCCGAGCGGCACGTGGCGGTGGCGGAGATGGTGCTGGAGCACGCGCGGCGGATGGTGGAGAGCGGGCGCGACGTGGTGATCGTGCTGGACTCGCTGACGCGCCTGGCGCGGGCCTACAACACCAGCGAGCGCGGGACGGGGCGGATGCTCTCGGGCGGCATCGACAGCGGCGCGCTGGAGAAGCCCAAGCGCTTCTTCGGGAGCGCGCGCAAGGTGCGCGGGGGCACGGGGAGCCTCACCATCATCGCCACGGCGCTCATCGAGACGGGGAGCCGCGGCGACGAGGTGATCTTCGAGGAGTTCAAGGGCACCGGCAACAGCGAGATCGTCCTGGACCGCGAGATCGCCGACAAGCGCATCTTCCCGGCGATCAACATCGACAAGAGCGCCACGCGCCGCGAGGAGCTGCTCTTTCCGGCCGACCAGCTGGAGAAGGCGCACCAGCTCCGCCGCGCGCTGCACTCCCTGTCGCCGTCGGACGCCGTCGAGCTGATCATCAAGCAGATGAACGACACCCGCACCAACGCCGACCTCCTCGCCAAGCTGCGGTAGGACGCGGGGCGGATCGGGACGGACATCAGGAAAACGACGAGGGACGGGGCCCGCACGGGGCGCCGTCCCTTTCTCGTTCGTCGGTTTCGCCCTTCCCGGCGGTTCGCGTTCCCGGCGGGCTTTCGAACCTCCCGGTTGAAACCGGGGGCTACGACACCACGAAGTCCGCCTTCGCGGACTGCGGCCTGGAGATCCCCGCGAGATGCCGATCTCGCTCTTCGCCGAAATGGATCCGAGGATCCGCGGCGGAATCTCCCGCGCAGTCCGCGAAGGCGGACCCTGTGCTTTCGTAGCGGCGGGTTTCAACCCGCCGTTCAAGCGGACGCGCCCCGATCCATCGCCGGTTCGCGGACGTCCTGGATCAACCGCCGTCCGGATCAACCCGCCGTTCGGATCAACCCGCGTTCGGATCAACCCGCCGGTCGAGCCGGTCCCGATCGATCGTTCCCGATCACCCCGCCGTGGGCGCGGCGATGACGGCGCAGGCGATGCGGGCGCCGGAGTTGCCGGCGGGGTCCGTCATCTGGTCGTCGGCGGTGGCGTGGATCACCAGCGCGGTGCCGTCGGCGTCGAAGACCGGCGCCGTCCCGGGCGTCAGCGACCCGGCGAAGGTCCACTCGCTGCGGCCGGTGCCGCCGGCGGCCACGGTCAGGTTGGGCATGTCGCCCAGGTGCGGGCCCTGCGGGTTGCGCAGGCCGTGCTGCCGGTTGGTGGGGTTCAGGTGCGGGCCCGCCGTCTGGAAGCCCGGCCCCTCGCACCGCCCCACCGAGTGCAGGTGGATGCCGTGCTGCCCCGCCGGCATCCGCGTGGCGTTCGCCACCAGCCGCACCGAGTCGCGCCCCATCTGCGTGAAGGTGGCCGTCCCCACCTCGGCCCCCTGCGCGTCGTAGATCGGCGCGCTGAAGGTGCGCGGCCGCGCCGACGCCGCCGCCGTCCCCTCCGCCGCCGGTCCGCACGCCGCCAGCACGGCCGCCGCCGCGCCCATCGCCATCACCGCCTTCAACCCCTTCATCGCTTCTCCTCCTCGTCGTCGATCACCGAACTGCTCCGAAACCGCCGCTCCCGCGCAAGGATCGTGCGTCGCCCGCCGACACGCCCCGTAGCAGCGTGATTCGACCGGCCGGAGCGCATGCGCAGTTCTCCCCCCTTCCGATCATCGAGCTGCGCAGCGGGGAGGGAGAACAGCATCCGGATACAAAGCTTCGGCGCGAGCGAGAACCGCACCAACGCCACGCACGAAGCCTCGCCGCTCCACCCCCGTCGTCGCGGGGATTTCTGGCGAGGCTTCCCGTCGTTCTAGCGGGTGTGTTCACGCACCCGCCACGGCCGGCGGACCGCACGAAATCCCGCCCCGCGCAGGCAGCTCTCCTCCCGCCCGTTGCCGGCCCCTGTCCGAAATCCCACCCGTGGACGTTCTCCTACTAACTTTATAGTTGACAGCCGGCCGGCGGGTGATTACCATCTACTAGAAGTTTAGTAGAACACCCGACGCGGTGCCGGGCAATCGCGAGGAGAGACCGATGACCGACGAGCCGGAGGAACGGGTGGAGATCGCATTCACCGACCGCGAGCTGGACGTGATGGGGGTGCTGTGGGACCTGGGGAGCGCCACGGTGGCCGAGGTGCGCGACGGCCTCTCGGACGACCTGGCCTACACCACGGTGCTCACCGTCCTGCGCACGCTGGAGGAGAAGGGGTACGTCAGCCACACGGAAGAGGGGAAGGCGCACCGCTTCCGCCCGGTGGTGGCGCGCCAGGACGCGGGAACCAGCGTGCTGCGGCGCATCACCCGCAAGCTGTTCAAGGACTCGCCCGAGCTGCTGCTGACGCACCTGGTCTCCGACCGCGGCCTCACGCCGCAGGAGCTGGAGCGGATGCGGCGCCTCCTGGACGAGCGGCTCAAGGAGGACGAGCGATGATCGCGCACTGGATGCTCTACTGCGCCGCCGTCGGGCTCATCCTGGCGCTGGGCGCCGCCGCCACCGAGCGGGCGCTCGCCGTCTCCGGCCGCCCCGTGCGCGGCGCCTGGGCCGCCGCGCTCCTGCTGACGCTCGCCTTCCCCCTGGGCGTGCGCCTCCTCCCCCGCCCCGCCCCCCGGCCCGACGCGCCCATGCGCGTCGTGGCCCCGGACGACGGGGCCATCGACCTCGCGCCGGCCGCCGCGCTGGCGCGGAAGCGGATGGACCTGCGGGCGCTCGACCGGCCGCTGCTGGTGGGGTGGGGGGCGTCGTCGGCGCTGGCGCTGGCGGTGCTCGCGGGGCTGGGGCTGGTTCTGAAGGGGCGCCGGCGGCGGTGGCGCCCGGCCACGGTGGACGGCGTCCCCGTCCTGGTCTCGCCCGACACGGGGCCGGCGGTGGTCGGGGTGATCCGCAGCCGCATCGTCCTCCCCGAGTGGGCGTGCGCGGCGGAAGAGGAGGTGCGCGCGCTGATGCTGGAGCACGAGAGCGAGCACCTCCGCGCGGGCGACGCGCGGCTGCTGGCCGGCGCCCTCCTGGTGGTCGCCCTGATGCCCTGGAACCCGGCCGTCTGGTGGCAGCTGCGGCGGCTGCGGCTGGCCGTGGAGGTCGACTGCGATTCTCGCGTCCTGCGCCGCCGCGGGGACGTGCGGGCCTACGGTGCCCTGCTGCTGGAGATGGGACGGCGCGCCGGCGGAAGCCGCCTGGCCGTGGCCGCCTTCTCCGAACCCACTTCGTTCCTCGAAAGGAGGATCCGCTCCATGACCGCTCCCAAGCTTCGCCATCCCGGACTCCGCGCCGCCGGCTTCGGCGTGCTGGCCGCCGCGCTGGTGGCCGCCGCCTGCGAGACCCCCGGCCCCATGCAGGTAGCGCCCACCACGCCCAGCCTGGTCTACACCGCCCCGGGCGGGCCCGAGCACGGGCCGTCCAGGATCGACTCCCGCGCCATGGTCGCCCGGTATTATCCGGACGTGCTGACCCGGGGCGCGGGCGCGGGCGCCACCATCACCTTCATCGTGTCTCCCGACGGCGAGGTGACCCGCCACGAGCTGGAGCGGAGCGAGCCCGCGGACGGGATCACCGCCGGCAGCCGGGTGCGCGTCAGCCCGCTGGACGCGGCGGGCGACCTGAACCCCGACGACATCGCCAGCGTGGACGTCTTCCGCTTCACCGCCGGGCAGATGGGGCCCGACCCGGTGGGGGTGGTCTGGGTGCGGATGGGCGAGCCCGGCTCGCGCGCCGAGCGCGGAAGCCAGATCCGCATCAGCGACATGGCCGCCGGGACCGCGGAGGGCAGCTTCCGCGCCCGCGTCCAGCCCGGTGACCGGGAGACGATCACCATCACCCGCGGCGAGGGCGAGCAGGCCGCGCCACTCCTGCAGCGGCTGATGGAGAAGCACCGGCCGCGGGGGCTGCCGGCGGGGACCAGCCAGCTGGTCCGCGTGAACTTCTCCCTGGACGCGGCCGGGAAGCCGCGGGAGATCGAGATCCAGGGCCAGCCGCAACCCGCCGTGGCCGAGGCCGCGCGCAGGGTGCTGGAGGAGATCGTCTTCGAGCCCGCGGAGGGCCACGTCATGCGCCTGGGCCTCGACTTCGAGCACATCGGCCGGCGGACGCGCTCGGACGGGGAGACGGACGCGGCTCTCCGGACGCGCGAGGCCATCACCGCCGCGCTCCTCGAGCGGCACCCGGAAGCGGAATCCGGCGGCACGGGCGAGTACTGGATGGTGGCCGACGCCAGCGGCCGCGTGATCCGGAGCGGGAGCAGCCTCCGCAACGGCGCCCTGGACGAGATCGCCCCCGACCGCATCGAGCAGATGCAGGTGGAAACCCTCGAGATCGGCGGCCGGACGCAGAAGGTGATCTGGATCCAGCTCAAGGGCTGATCTCCCTCCCGGTCCGTGGATGGACAACGGGCGGCGCTCCGCGAGGGGCGCCGCCCGTTCTTCAGTGCTCCGAGCCGTCAGGATCACTCCCGGCGAGACGAATACCAGGTCCGGATGATCCGTGACCCTTACGCTGTCATTCCGAGGCCCGGCCGAGCAGAGCCTCGGCTTTCATGAGTGACGGGCAGGGCCGTGAGAATCCAACCGACGCGGCAGCAACGCACGGGCGCGGCAGCGACGACACCGCCGCGTCCACAACAGCCTCGGTTCAAGCGGATTCGGTATCAGCGCTGCCGCCCGCCGCCACCACGGGCGGTCACCGGGACCCGGCCTGCCAGTCGATGGGCAGCCGGATCCGGACGTTCACCGCGCGCCGCGCGATCTTGCCGGGCCTCCAGCGGAGGATGGCGACGGCGCGGGTCGTGGGTTCGTTCAGCTGTTCGTGAGCGCTGGAGACGATGGTGATGCTCTCGGGGTCCACGCTGCCGTCCCGCAGGATCCGGAAGTCCACCACGACCCTGCCTCCCACGCCGGCCTGACGAAGCTCCGGCGGATAGCTGCTCTCGAGGAGCCGCCCGAACTCCGGCCGGTTGAGAAGGTTCGGATACTCCTCCAGCGCGGAGACTTCGTAGGTTTCCTCGTCCGAAAGACGGGAGCGCGCCTCGAGCAAGGAATCCAGGTTTCTGACGCATTCCAGGCGGTCCAGGGCGGCGGAGGCTCCCGAAAGGTCGTATTCGTGCCTGGCGTCCTCGCCAGAGCCACCGGGGACATGGATCTGCAGCCGCGCGGAGCTCTTCGCGCGCCGGGTGAGCTCGATGGCGTCCTCCTCCGCCACCCCCCACGACCGGCTGACGCTGAAGCGGCGAAGGACGAGCGTGTCGGGCGGCTGGGAGTCGAAGGTCGAGATCATGTGCTGCCTCCCTTCGTGGCTGCTCGCGCTCTGCGGCCGGCGAATGGTGAGGTCCAGCGCATCGGTCCCGAGGCACACCCACGTCAGCAGCCCGACGGAATCCGGCTGCGCGGGCGCCGGCGAGAGCAGCACCAGGGTCCAATCCTTTCCCGTGGCGCGATTCATCGTGATCCGCTCGATAAAGCTTCCGACCGGCACGTCCCGCTGCCCATGCGCCGTCCCGGCGGCCGTGAACGCGGCCCCGAGGACGAGCACGACGAGGAATGGAGATCTCTTCATCGTGGCATCGTGGCATCGTGGATTGAGGTGCGGGAGAGGTGGGGGGATGAAACGCGATGCCGTCCTTGGATCGAACCTCGCGGCAATCTAGCCGCCGTCCGGACCGGCTGCTACTCCCGCGTCGGGCGCGGCGGCGGCTGACCGCCAACCCCCTGTCACGGGTGCAGTTGGTTCTGTCGAAACGATCGGGGGATTTGTCGTTTTGGCCGAAAGAAAGTGGTCCGCCGGTTGCCTAAACGCGGGCCAGCGGGCGCCCGGATGGACGACGACGGAGCGGGCGCCGTCTACCAACCCAACTCTTACTCGAACCGGAGGAGACTACCATGGCGATGTATCCGACTCGCTACGCCGACCCCTTCGACCGGCTCGTCGATTCGGTCTTCGGCGGACGCGCCGCCAACGGCAACAGCAACCTGATGCGCGCCCCCGAGACCGACGTGGTCGAGACCGAGCGCGAGATCCGCGTGGTGACCGAGATGCCCGGGCTGAAGCGGGAGAACATCGAGATCGACGTGGAGAACAACGTGCTCACCATCCGCGGCGAGAAGCGCGGCGAGCGCACCGAGGGCGAGCAGGGCAAGTGGCACCTGGCCGAGCGCCGCTGGGGCACCTTCGCGCGCTCGTTCGTCCTTCCGCGCGACGTGGACGCGGAGGGAATCCAGGCCTCGTTCGAGGACGGCGTGCTGACGGTCAGCGTGCCCAAGAGCGAGAAGGCCCGCCGCCGCCGCATCGAGGTGGGCGCCGGCACCGGCGTCATGAACGGCAACGGCACCCAGCCGCAGGTCGGCACCGGCGCCGAGAGCGGCGAAATCGGCAACGGCTGATGCCCATCGACCGCCGATCCCCATCGGCGGCTGATCGACGAAACGGCCGGCGGAGCGATCCGCCGGCCTTTTCGTTTGCGCGCGAGCATCGATCGGCAACCGTCGCGGGCCGCGCGGCATCTGCACGGTGCGCAACGCTCCGCCGGCTCCGACGATTGCGGCGGTGACGGGGCGAGACGTACCATCCGTCGTCGCTCGCGTCCATCGTAGCGGCTGCGCGGTGGCGCGATCGACCCTCTCCCGGACCGGAACCTCGAACCACTACGATCCATGGTGCTCAGATCGGCGGTGTGCCTCGCGGTCGCGGCGCTGCTCTCCGCCTGCGGCGGACCGATGCGGCGCTCGCCCGCGCCGGCGGCGGCCAGGATCATCCAGGTCCCCACGGCGCCGGGCGTCTCCATCGAGGTGCTGGACTGGGGCGGGAGCGGGCGGGCGCTGGTGTTCCTGGGCGGAGGCGGGCACACGGCCCGCGAGTTCGAGGAGTTCGCGCCCCGCTTCGCCGGGAGGTACCGCGTCATCGGCATCTCGCGGCGCGGAAGCGGGGGATCGTCCGACGCGCCGCCGGACTCGCTGGACCCGCTGGTCGACGACATCGTGGCCGTGCTGGACGCGATGAAGCTGGATTCGGTGGTGCTGGTGGGGCACTCGTTCGCGGGCTTCGAGATGGCGCTCTTCGGCGAGAAGCACGGCGACCGGTGCGCGGGCCTGGTCTACCTGGATTCGGCGTACGACTACACCGATCCGGAGATCGCCACCATCTTCGAGACCTCGTACCCGCCGCCGCCCCCCGACATGACGGCGGCCGATTCGGCCTCCGTGGCCGCCGTGCGCGCGTACGCCGAGCGGACCAACGGCTTCCGGCTCCCGGAATCGGAGGTCCGCGCCACCCGCCGGTTCGGCCCCGACGGCAGGCTGATCGGCCAGGCGCCCAGCCAGACGCAGCGGCGGATGGGATCGCTGGCGCGGGCTCCGCGCTGGGACGCCATCCAGTGCCCGTCGCTGGGCCTCTACCCCGTCGTGGCGCCGCTGGAGACCTGGCTCCCCTGGTATCCGCAGCTGGACGCCGAGGGCCGGGCGCAGGGAGAGAAGTACGTCCGGGCGTACGGCGCGTGGACGGCCGCGCAGCGGGCCAAGTTCGGGCAGCTCCCCCGGAACCGCGTGGTCGAGTTCCCCGGCACCGGCCACTACTTCTTCCTGTCGAACCCCGAAGAGGCGTCGCGCGCCATCTTCGCCTTCCTCGCCGAGCTCCGCTGAGTCGCCGTTCCGCTCCGGTGTAGCCATCGAGCGGAAACACGGGCCCTCGATCCGACGGAGATCCGACAGCGGCTGATCGCGATCCATCGACCGACAGAAACCGAAGGGCCGGCGGAGCGATCCGCCGGCCTTTTTCGTTCTGTCACCCTCGACCGCCCGAATTCGTCCGCCCTGGCCAGCCCACGTCCGGCGCGGTCTGCAGATAATGTCTCTTCAGCCAGCTACCAATAGAAGCCGTTCCATGGTAGGATAGAAGCGCCGCAACGTCGCGGCCCATGTCTCTCCCGCTCCAAGGACCCGGCCCATGAAGAAGCTGAAGCTCGACCTCGACAACATCCAGGTGAACTCCTTCGACGTGGCGGGGGCGAAGGGCCGCGCGGGAACCGTGCACGCCCACACCTACACCTACCAGAGCGGCGTCGAGTGCGAGCCCACGGGGATCCAGTACACCTGCTACTCGCACGAGGGCCCGCGGTGCGACCTCCAGCCGATCTCGTCCTACTGCTGAGGCACGGCGCGATCGCCGTCGGATGATGCAAGGGGCGCTCCGAACGGGGCGCCCCTTGCACGTTTTCGGGATTTCACGCCAGCGGATGCCAGGTGGGTGCGAACGGGATGCCGTACTTTTCTCACCCGGGCGATCCTCGCGAGCGGTCATTGGGTTGCGGACAATACCTCCCGCGATTGGCACTGTCGTCAAAAGCCCATCGAGGGTAGCATAAACACACGCCGCAACGCCGCGGCCCATCTCTCCCCCGCTCCACGGAAACAACCCATGAAGAAGCTCAAGCTCGACCTCGACAACATCCAGGTGAACTCCTTCGACGTGGCGGGGGCGAAGGGCCGCGCGGGGACCGTGCACGCCCACACCTACACCTACCAGAGCGGCCAGGAGTGCGAGCCCACGGGGATCCAGTACACCTGCTACTCGCACGACGGCCCGCGGTGCGATCTCGCGCCGTTCACCTCCGTCTGCGGGGTCGGATGAAGCGAGGGGGCGCTCCGGACGGGGCGCCCCCTGCACGTTCTGGGGGTTCCACGCCCACGGGCGCCAGGTGGGTGCGAACGGGATGCCGTAAACGTTCGCGTCCGGGCGGTCTTCCCGAGCGGTCATTGGATTGCGGACAATATCCCCCTCGATTGGCACTGTCGTCGAAATCCGATCTTCGGTAGGATAAACACACGCCGCAACGCCGCGGCTCATCTCAATCCCGCTCCAAGGAGACGGCCAATGAAGCAGCTGAAGCTCGACCTCGAAAAGATCCAGGTGCACTCCTTCGACGTGGAGGGTGAGAAGGGCCGCGCGGGGACCGTGCACGCCCACACCTACACGTACGAGAGCGGCGATCAGTGTGAGCCCACGGGCATCCAGTACTCCTGCTACTCGTGCCCCGCCCCGCCGCGGTGCATCGTCCAGCCGTACACGAACGTCTGCTGAGGCACGGCACGACCACGGCCGGATGAGGCAAGGGGCGCTCCGTACGGGGCGCCCCTTGCACACGTTCGCCGCGATCACCCGGCCTCGGGCCTCCGGACCTGGACCGATCCGGGGATGAACGGCGAGGGGCCGGCGGATGCGAATCCGCCGGCCCCTCGCCTCGTTCGGCCGCCCCGCCGATCAGCGGGCGTTCCAGGGAAGCTGCTCCCCGCCGTGCGCGCAGCGCTCCTCGCAGCTGTCGCAGCTAGCGAGCGGCGTGTCCTCGCACCTGGGGCTGGTGCCCGCCCCGTCCTCGCCGGACGCCCGCCCGCGCACGGTTCCGTGCGCGGCCTCGATTGCGGCCGGGGTGGCGGCGAAGGCCTCGACGGCGAGATCTTCCAAATGCAGCTTCAGCTTGCGCATGTCTCCCCTCCTCAGCCCATGCCGACGGCGCCGTCGACGCCATGGGCGTAATCGTCGGGCGGCCGGCAGAAGCCGCAGGTGGCCTGGCAGGTGTCCGCGCAGCTGTTGCACGACACACAGCTGTTGCAGGTGCCGTTGCAGCTGGCGCCGCAGGTGTAGGCGCAGCTTCCGTCGCAGCTGGCCAGCGGCGTGTCCACGCAGAGCGGGCTGGGGCAGTTGGGGTAGCTCCCGCACTGCGGCGCCGAATACGGCACCGGCTCCCCGATGGCGCCGCCGATGGCCTGCCCGTGCACCGTCCCGAGCCCGCGCGGCTCGCGCGGCGTGGTGTCGAACGAATCGACCGAGAGATCTTCCAGGACCAGCCACTAGTGTCCGGTCATAAGTCGAAGAGCCGCAATTGGTTGCATGTTGACTCCTCCGGTATTGCGGACTTTGCACGAGAAAATGCCTGGGAAAGCTCGATTTTCTCGAAGAGGCTGACACTCAGGA
>Ga0247770_1000986_pt1 | contig 25219 bp, 43 predicted proteins | sample UWRJL136409B6_FD_179943 | JGI IMG/M metagenome (GOLD analysis project Ga0247770, IMG submission 179943) | Plant litter microbial communities from Arlington Agricultural Research Station in Wisconsin, United States - UWRJ-L136-409B-6 | ecosystem: Environmental > Terrestrial > Plant litter >... | reverse complement strand
GGGGTGTGGTGGGGGGTGGGGGGGGGAGGGGCGGGGGGAGGGGGAGGGGGGGGGGGGTGGGGGGGGGGGGGGGAAAGGGAAAGAGGGAAAGGGTGCGGAAGGGGGAGGGGCGGGAATGGTTGTTGTGTCGAGGTGGAAGTGGATGCCGGAGAAGGACAAGGACAAGGGGGGTGCAGTGCAGGGGAAGGAAGGAGGGGGGTGGCTGAGCTTTGGGAAGACGGAGTTGATTTGTGATGTGCAATGTGAGTACACACCTACCTTCCCTCGGGCTGCTGTGATTATTATTGTTTTAGTTGCTATGATGCTAACGGTAACCGGCAGCTGCACATGCGGACTCGTGGTGCTGGTCTGGGACGAATCGACAGGGGAAAACGGGCTTGTTTCCGAAATCGCATGTTGACCTCCGCACACTCGCGAAGCAGAATAAGTCAGCTGGGAAGGAGAAACGCAAGGGCATGGGGTTTTTCAGTCGGAGGTAGTGGGCAGGTGCAAATTCTGGATGTTCTATATGTAGATGTTAGATTCGTCAATGCTAGATACATTGACATGTCGAGTGTTTCTCGGATAATAACCACTCATCCCAAGATCGCTATGCTCCGACCAGCTCCCAAACCGTCTGAGAATCCCCCAAAATCCCTCCCCTTACGCCAGCCGCACTCGTGCAGCCAAATGCATGTCGTTCTCTTGTACCAGCCTCCCTCCTTCGCCGTGCACAATTATCATCACATGCTCTCCCTGTTCTCTGCTAACCATTGTGTTCCTCGGCCGCGCTGAGAAGATCCGCAAAAGCTGTGAGAACCTCCGCCAGAAGGTGAGGCTACTCGTGCCCCGGATCGGTGCATGCAAGGTATGCGCTTAGAAGACAAAGCGGAACCATCAGGCGGCTTACCAGCGTCTCTCACCGCCCATTCAGCAGCATTAAATAAGAGAACGGAACCACCAGACTCCCTCTCTCCTCTCACCACCCACCAACCGTCATAGTAACAGAACCTCACTCCTCCCTCCAGCCTCCCTTGAACAAATGCTTCACCAAAGCCTGCTCCGGCACCGTCCCATCATTCGTGCTATTACTGTGCATCTGCCCCATCCCAAACCCATCCACCGGCAAAACCAGTATATCCCCTATCAGCCTCGGCTCCGTCATGAACGCCAGGTCCTTCGTATCCTTCAACGACTCATCATACCCCCTCAACATCTCAAAGACAACGTCCGTCCAGGCTGCCGGCCCAGTACTATTCATGACTTCGTAACTGGTCGGTTTCAAGTCTGATACAGGGAGGCGATACGCCTCACTCAGCTCTGCAATGGATTGCTGCACGCGCTGGGCCATCTTGGTAAACACGGGGTGCCCCGGCGCAGCGGCGATGGTCCACTGGCAGAGCTGCACCCAGTGCGTGATGTCGACCCAGCCGCCGCCGTCGCGGCGGTCGAATTCGATTCCGACGATGAGGTTGACGCGCGGCTGGAGGGAGGGGGGCACCCAGGACGGGATGGGCTTGAGGGCGAGGGTGTCGGTGTCTGAGTAGATTCCGCCGTGGATGGAGAGGAGGAGGTACCGGAGGAGGTCGGATTTCATGCCGACGTTTGGGAGGGAGGAGTACAGCTCGACGAGGGCGGGGTTGGTGTGGGAGAAGTGTGAGCGGACGAAGGCGTCGGCGGCGCTTTGGCCGATAAGGGTGCTGTGGGTTGAGGGTTAGTGGACTGCTGCGAAAGGTGGGGAAAGAGCTGTGGTGGAGGTTTGTGCCTAGGTTTGGGAAGGGGTGTGGATTGGATGAAGGGCATTTTGGGATGGGATACACCGTGTTCTGTGGTGAAATGAGAGAGAAGTTGAAAGACAAGTGGTTGAATGCAACAAACACTGCGGGCAGGGGAGAATACTATTCGTGGTCTGGATTCATCGTCATCCAGGAGCGCGCTTCCTCGAGGTCCTCGGGCTTCTGAGCTGGAGTGTCTCCTTTTTGCTTTGGAAGTAATATTTGCCAGATCTTGGGCGGGATGTGCGAGCCGCTGCTCGGTGTGGGATGCGCTGCTTTCACGGCCGAAGTCTTGGTCGCTGCGGTTGCGGACTCGGAGGCGTGTGTTGTAGTCGCGGTGTGTGCTGGGGTCTGTATCAAAACGTGCGCTGAAGACTGCCCTGTTTTTGATGGCACCGAGGAGCGTATCACCGTCTGCGTTGCTTTCGTCAAGCTCGGCGCGTGTGTTTTCCCGTTGAAGCCGAGCTTGTCGGGCGATGGAAGATGTCCCTGCGGTTGCGGCCCCGGTCTGAACCCGTCAACGGCAATGCCAGCGCCGCCATGGATCCAAATCGTTGTGACGACAAACAGAATCACACCTGCAATGACGTAGTTCCGGCCATGCCGTCGCCACGAAACATGCTGCAAAACTTGGGCCGGCAAGGATGCGGAGGTCGTCCGTTGATGTTGCCGCATCGTGTGCTAGTGCGCCTTTTTCCGCCGGGAGCCCACTACAAACCCAGCCGATTGACAGAAAGAGGGAGTCGCGATGCGCCGACATTGGGCTTGAAGAGGAGAGGACTGGCCACAAAGAACGAATGGAGGGGCATGCGGGTTTTCTTCGGGCCCATTCTCGACATGGAACCCTGGAGGAAGGAGCGAATCATGTTGTCGTGCAACCATCCGATCCACCATTCGAGCCTGGAATGCGGTTTGCTGCGCTGCGCTTTTTTGGTCGCAAAAGCACTTTACGTCCCGCCCACACCAGGTTCCAGGCTCTGGCGAGGACCCTTTACGATGGACGGGTTGGTTGGAGGCTGAAACCCTGTAATGACCTCGTGCGACAATTTCGCAGGATGCAAATTGCATCGGGTGAAGCTTGGCGCCTGATTGGCCGCAGAACACACCAGATGAGTCCCTCGCACTGTCCATGTCACCCCACGGGATGATGAAATACGACATCACGGGCTTTGCATCAACGGGCAAAATGCTGACATACTGCACAGTGCAAATAAACCCACCGGACCCTATCCCAGCCCTACATCATGGATGAACTGTACTGGGTTCAACAAGAGACACAGCAGAACGGTGTCACAATACTCACACCTCGGGGGGATCGCACGAAAGTTCTGCTTTCCCCTCTGGTTTCGTGAACTGTGCCCTCCGCAACTTTCTACATGCCATCCTGTCTCAGAGAACTTTGTGCCATGAGATTTGCAGTCTGTTTATTTTTCTTTCCTTTTCTTCGCTCTCTTTTTCGTCTTTTTTTCTTTTTCTTCTTCTTCTCCCGTCCTTTCCGTCATGTCGGCGTCCCTGCCGCCCTTCTCGTCAACATGGGCGGCACCGACGTCATGTTTCGCAAGCATCAACCATTTCTACGTCTTCTTGGGCTCCGGCTACTTCAGCAACCTACCCCACAGGCGACTGCTGGCCGCCGTCTTCAACCCCGGGCGTGCCGTACCTCACCGACGGGGGCTGTCCGCGTGGATTCACGCGTGGTTGTGCCACTGCCGGCCCTGAGAGCAGAGGGAAGCCAATGAGCACTGTGAAGTGTTGTCCAACCGTGACGGGGAATGCCTTCTCGTTCATGTGCAGGGATAATGAGTACGGGGGCCATGCCACGGCGACGCCGGGTGCGGTGTGGACGGGGTTAATCACAGGTATTGGCATTCCGACGCCGACCGAGGAGTCGGTGACGACGAGGACGCCGTCGACGGACGAGGGGATTGAGGCATGGGGGACCAAGCTGATTTCGGTGAGTCCAGACTCCCAGACCTATGTCTTTCGAGAAGTCTTCATGCTGACGGGAATAATGCAGGTCGTCCCTTTATCAACAAGCACCTCCACCCCTTCCTCTCGGCAACCTTCGACCTCCTCGACCTTCTCGAACACCCCTACCCCCGGGCCCGCGCCAGCACCCCTCTCAACCGGCGCAACAGCTGGAATAGCCATCGGCGCTGCTGCCCTTCTGGTAGCAATCCTGGGAACAGGGGCCTTCCTGATGTGGAAAAGGAAACGCGCCTCGAAAAAGACGACCCCAGAAGCGGGCGGCGACGCGGTCGCAGAAATGGGTGTGCGAAGAGAGGAAGATAAGGAAATCGAACCGAATCAAGAACCAAAGTCGGAGCTGGGCACGCACAATGAAGCGCCGATGCTGGAGATGGATGCGCAGAACAGAGTCCAAATGTTAGACTCGCGGGATTTGAGGCCAGGAGGGACTGAGGCTTCAGAGTTGCAGGGCTGATATCATGTTCAAGATACCGCCCATCAGGGGTAGAAATACTGAGAATTGTTGTTTGCATCAGGTATCTACCTAACTGGCGTCGACTTTTGCAGGCCAGGTGGACAGCAGATCCAACAGAAACAAAACTGACAAAATTCTGCGCAACGTTCTAACACCCTTGCCATCCGTTCCTTCAACCGTGATGAATCCTTCTCTGCCGACATCTGTCTTTCTGAACGGCTCGCCTGGGAGAGTCACAGCTCAAGTCGCGGCGGCAAAAGTGGCGATGGTCGCAAAGGTGCGGGCAAGCGTTGATAGGGATGGTTGTTGAGGGCGATGGTTTCGGTTGTTATGGCATAAGAAAGGATGGTCGCTTATGGGAGCTGGTTGCAGTGATTGATGGTGCAAAGCGCTACCTCAGCCTGTTTAGGTTTTCAAGTCGAGGGTTGTTAGTTTGAAAGACGAAGTTTGATGGGAGATAGATATTAAGAGAAAAGAGGGTATGATCAAGTGCTCGGAGGAATTATTGCCCGATTGTCAGTCAGAGATCTCCAACCTTTATCTTCCAATTGGTACCGAAGCGCTACCCCTCAGTGGCTGAGCTCGGGGTATCCCTTGCCGGCGTACCCAAGAAACCTGTTCCGGTTACCAGCTAACCTCATTGGCCTAGGCAATCTTGGCGGTATGTGGTTAGGCAACATGATTTTCCATGTGATCTTGGCGGTTTGTTCACGACATACCCAGAACAGTGACGTCTGCTAATTTCAATAAAAACGCATATCTCTGAAGACCTCGCGAATCACATCAAGCACGTATCTTAGCATTTCACTTCAAATTTAAGTCCCTAGCATTTTGATCTTTAACCTTTTTCTTGGATTTTTCGCTGCGCCCCTTTATCGTAATCTCTTGATCACCTCACCGCTATCTATGATCCCGACCATGAGAAACCAGCTCTCACGTCATTTTAGTCTCAAAAGACCACGACCCCGAATAAATAGAAAGGTAGGTAGGTTGTAGAGAGGTGTTAAACCATCCCTGCAACCCCCTCCCTCCGGAGCCTCCGCTCCCTATTCCTCTCATAGTTCCCCGTAGTGACCTGCACCACTCGCCTGACCTCTGCCTTCTGCCGGGCCTTTCGCCGGCGCTTGTCCAGCTTGCTAGACACAACGAAAAGTCCCAAAATACAGAACCAGGCTACGAATATTCCAACCCCGATTAGGGCGAGAATCCCGAAGACTGCTCCGGCGCACTTCCCCGTGTGTCCTGACTCACGGTTGCAGTACTCGTTGACACGCCCGAGGCGGGGGAGACCCTGCTCATCCCTGATGCTGGGGTCCATCCTGCTCGTTTCATTGCCCATGGCTGTGGTTGCTGCCTAGTGTAGGGGCTTGAGTTTTCGAGTAGAAGGGTGGCTAGTGGTATTGGGGAAGAAAGGGTGGAGACTGACAGAATCAGGGGTTAGTTCTGAGGTTACCTTAGTGCTGGAGAGCTTTCTCAGGCTCTTGAGTCTGTAAGGCTGATGGGCGAAGCGGGCTCGAGAGCGTGCTGGTGAAGAATTAGTTTCGTTTACACGGGAAGTTCCAACCTTTTTATGTCTATCCCGGCGGTATTCCACCCGTATCTGTTCGAGAATAGGGATTCTGAGATTGCGATGAATACTTCTCTATTATCTCTGTATAATGACATGGTCCAAAATCAATGGTGGACAATTCCGTTGTACGAGAACAAAGGGGGGATTCTTTCGATATCGGCCCGCAGGGCTCAAGCAAGACACGGAGATGGAAGAGCGAGGGTAGCATTTGAAATGCGGGACAAAGAGGTTGTAAATCCGCCGGCACGCCAAGGTGGTCGTGACAATCTAACCTCGACAATCTGTAGCTATTGAGATTTCACACACAAACGATGCTATTCCAGCAACGGCTAACACCCGACGAAGATAGGGACAAAGACACGGACAGAGTTCATCCACGCCTAACAAAAACACAGGCAGCTTACATATTATGAGGAATAAGAGTTTGATTCTGGAGCGAAATGTTTTCAATTAAGGTTAATACATTGAATTTGTATGAAATAAATCAGCTCAGCCATATACAGTCAATTTCAGGACTTTTGGGAGAGCTGGGTGGGACCGTCAACGCGCAAAGGGTTAAAGTTCCCCATGGAAAGGGGGTAGGTTGGGCTCTAGGTATACGGGGACAGTTGGGTATCATTAAGTGGCCGCACGCTTTGGTTCAACTAACCAAGGTCAATACAGAATATTCACGGCAGTAATAAAAGACAGTCAAGTTTTGATATTTTACAATTTATTCATGTTTTATCTCTCAGCATCCAGACACCTGGTCTCGATGCTTCTCGATCTACAACTCGCGTTGTCTCTCTAGAATCCCAAGCTCGCTCCAGGCAAGCCTTTTCTGAACAACTATTCACCAGCTCACACCTAACCTAGAAGTTGCCCTCTAGGGAGGTAATGGCCATCTGGATGGGTAGATTTATCGACTGGTAGGTTCCCCAGTGCCACAGAAAGCCCTCGCCCCCGCCGCCGAAGTCTCACCAACTTGCGGACCAGAAGTAGCCACCCCTGTAAACGGGGCTGTAAAAGGCGGCAGCGTCTCCTGGCGCTTAATGTGGTCCTGAAGCTCGACCTCCTCCTTCGCCAGGCGCCGCGCCCGGAGGCTGAAGCGCTTGGAGAAGCCTGTCAGCCGCGCCACTGCAAAGAAGACGAATAGGCTGAATAGGACGATGCAGAGGATGATGAAGCCGGAGAGGATGCATTTGCCGGGGTGCCCCCCGGGCTGACAGTACTCGGGCATGCGAGCGAGCGAGAGGCCCGTCTCCTGACCGATTTCGGTTTGCTCAAGCATCTTTTTGATGTCGAGGGTTGTGTGTTTATTTGGGTTGTTTGGGTTGGAAGGATTCGAGGGATAGCTCACCAAACCAGTGGTTGAACTTACCGGGCTTCAAAAACTAGTGGTGCTTTGGAAGAGGCGAGAAGAGGGGCTGGATGAGGGGTGATCGAATGGATGAAGAGAGAAATGCAGCTTTTTATCCGGTTTTGAAGCCGACAATCTGACCATATCTGTTCGCAAACAGGAGGGATACTTGAAGATCATCAATTCTGCGTTCTTCATACACAAGGATATTGTCTCATACCAACTGCTACGAGACACTGTTGTTTCCTGAACAAAGACTTAGATATGGCACAGTATCAACTGCTCACATGACATATAGAATACGCCCGAGCCGCCCCATTTGTCGGCAAATTCCGGTGTAAAAACGATGTTAACCGAATAATTCAGGGCGACAGGTTCTTTGTCTAGGTTGTCAAGTGTCATTTCTTAGGCCACCCTCGAGGCTCTTAGGGTGGACCGGGCGCATGGATGGGTACCACAGGGCTTTGAGTCTGAAGGATTCTTGCTCTCGAATCTTGTATGGAATGAAGAAGCTTGGGGTATCAGTTGGAATTGGCGTCAGGGGGCTTAAGGTTGCTTGCTTATTTCACATTCATAATGGGAAGGGGTCCGGGTTCGTATTTGATAAAGGTTTCATGGGATTTAGTTGCATGTATCTCAACTCGTTGAGACTATTCTGGGCATATTGCGCAAATCCTGGTTCCAAACGGAGGCGCAAAGACCGCCATTTCCGTTCTTACTGTCGCAATACTCGGGGAGACGGCTGAAGTCCAGCCCAGGCGAGACTTGGACCTCAACGTGGTCACGGGGAGTGAACTCCATCGTATTTACTCAGAGACCTTTCAATCAAACTCTATCACTTGATGAGTCGGCGTGAAAGACAAGACGTGGAGGTGGTAGCAAGTCCGAGGTATATAGGAATTGGGTAGCTTGGTATTTATCTCGGTCTGCTTCGACGACTGTCCAACCCAATCGAGCTTGGACACGAATAACCGAGTTCAACAAACTTGTTTTGACATTGATACACTGTAGTTAGCCAAAGTGCCCACAAAGACATTGTCCGGATGCGTGTCTGTAGAATAGAGGCGTCTAACCTAGTGCACCATCTCCAACATGGTCAGTTAGGTACGGGACGAGTATATTGCTCGGCGACGTGGGGGTATCTTTACGTCCAGTTGGCAATATCATCGGGTCTTCGCCGTCATTTTCTAGCGTCCTTGAGAATTGTGGCTGTTGGCCGAGTCAGTGGTCCCCGACGAAGGAAAGGGGTTAACGCTCCGTCATGCTGTAGTAAGTGGAAACTTTGAACGGAAAGCATATCAATAACCAGTCGCTTTAGCCAAGTGGTTACGGCGTTGCCCTGCTATATCCTCGGATTAGCAGCTCAGGCAATCCCTTCGGGGGCGTAGGTTCGAATCCTGCAGGCGACGATTTTTTGCCCCGCATTTTGCCCCTTTCCTCGTCCAGCGAGACAAATCCATAGGATTTCTTTTGGCGAGATGGAATGACAGAAGTGCTTCCTGTCATGTCATTTCCGGAACGGGTGCCCTTGGAATCGGGAGACGGTGTGTTGCTGCCCAACATTATGACAGATCATCGCTAGTTCTGTTTTGAACTTGGATGATGCTTGGCCTAGAGAGGGCACATGACAATTCACAAGGTCAGATGTGTCTTTTGTTCAACTAGACTATGTGTCTTGGGTCAATGGAAAAGTGTGTCGGTCTTTTCGTCTAAGGGACCAAAGAAGTCGCCAACGGTTCATCCCATTCAAAGCTCAACCCTAGGCAGGGCGTGCCAACTTGAACTACCAATCAGCTATGTGTCCCATATTCTCTTGACGATGAAACTGAACATTCCCATCTTTACCGTTTCCAGGTGCCTTCAAGACCCCTCCAAACTGTAGAAAAGTTTAAGGCTAAAGTGAATCTTCCCATTCGTCATCCAACTGCACAAACAAGAAACAACGCCTCAGATATTAGTTCTCGCCCAGTTATCCAGTCAACATCGTATCCAGTGTGAAAACTCCCCAACCTGAGCATTTCATCCAATGTTCAAGTGACCTGCAATGCGATGTCTGACTGAAGATGGGTTCGCAGGCGCCTGGTGTTGTCACCGAACACCCAGAAACTGCCAACCTTGAAGCAATGAGCCTGTCCCAAACACCTATGCTGGCAACACCCCTAGTGCACTAGAAATTGCATGAAAATCCGTGCTTTCCCGGTTTGGTGCATTTTCACTGCAAGAAAACTGATATCCGCACCCTCTTTGCCATTCCTCGTTAGCTGGAAACATCTAGTAGCTATGCCATTTGAGTCAGATTCAGTGGTCGCCGTGTCCTTAGCCTTTTGCATTTAGAATAGCGTCTTGCCGTTGCGCACATCTTGATCTCGCAGCTCGTCCCCCAAACATCACGTCCGTGTGACATTCTGCACGGTACTCAGCATCAGCATCAGACTTGTTCGCTTTTTCAACCAACTGTAACTCTCTTGCAAGTGATGGTATTATCCATGCCATCTTTGTTTGGGCTTGTTTTTAATCCGTGGCTACCTCTTCCCTTGCCCAAATCCCGGTCACTTGCTCTCAAACATTGAGGATGTTCTGCCTTGTGTCTTCTGAACCTCAAGTGCTGGGTTCATAATTCAAGTTGCGTGGGTGGCCGCCCTTGCCCTAGCCCCGATGACATCGTTGAATCTTGGTCTTTCTATGCAACTTCCGGGGCTTTCTGCTTGACGCCTGAATTTCGAATGTCGGTCATAATTTGCGTAGCGTGGGTGCTTGCCCTCGTCCCAACCCTGATGATATTGACCCGATGACATCGTCGAGTCTCCGCGCCCCGGTCTGCCTCCCACTAAACACATTTTCTTCTCTGCCGCTGCCACTGCCATCCATTTACTTCTACTTCTTCTGGCACCACACCTTTACCCAATTTCTTCTTCCTCCCACATCCACTGCAACCACCAACTTGCAAACTCCCAACCTTCACCGCCACAACCACTCGCTTTTGAGCCTCTCTACTCTCGTTGTGAGATATTCTGGTACAGTCCCCTTCACTTCAAGTTTTTGGATCTTCTGCCCAAAACCTTCTGGCACCTACCTCCTTCATCACGCTCTTCCTCGCCCCAGCACCCTCTGGTATTTGCCTCCTGCATCTGCCTCGCCGGTGTGCCTCCTGCATCCTGCAACTTCATCTGCTCGAGCGCTTTGGTACCTCTTCCTCCTTCATCCTGCATCTTCTCCTCCAAGACTCAAACATTTTTTCCCCCAAACTCGAACTTTATGGTACTGCCTACTCTCGCTCTCACATCTCACCTCCAAGAACCTGAAACTGACCGTTTCGCTCCTCAGACCAGCAACACTCATCAGCAAAACCCATCACAATGGCTCCCAAGAAGGATGCTAGCGCCAAGGATGGCAACGGCGCTGCCTCGATCTTCACTGCTCGTGAGCAGGAGATCCTGATCAATGCGTTCCTCTGCATGAACACCAAGCCTGAGGTCAGTTTTTTCCCAATTCCGACATTCATCTGCCCTCGCGGGGTTCCCTTCGGTCCCGCGAGTTGATCCCGCCTATTTTGGTTCTCATTCAATCGGAATGGAATGATGGCATTCATATCATGTCCCGCTGCTCGGTCGCATGTCGCTAACCCGCCCTCCAGATCGACATGGAGGCTCTTGCCAATCGGGTCGGCATGGGCAACCCCCGCAGCGCCGGAAATGCCTGGCTCAACATCCGCAAGAAAATCGAGAAGTTTGCTCACGAGACCGGCGACGACGCCAACGACAACGGCGAGGGCAGCTCCACCCCCGCCGGCGGCAAGCGCAAGGTTTCCGATGATGACGATGAGCTCGCCGGAGGCGACACCATCACACCCAAGAAGACCCCCGCCAAGCGCGCCCGCGCCACCCCCAAGAAGAAGGCCGCCATCGCCGACGAGGACGGCCTCGAGCAGCCCGCCACGCCGGCCAAGACTCCCGCCAAAACCCCTCGCAAGCGCGGCCCTGCCAAGAAAACCCCTGGTAAGGTCAACACCGAGGACGAGCACGAGCACGAGCAGGTCTTCATCAAGCAGGAGCAGATCACTTCCTCCAAGAACTTGACCTTCACGACTGAGCAAACCACGCCGATCAAGGAGGAGCCCGAGGAGGATGACTCCGGTATTAAGGTAATTGGCGGCCCGGGCGCCTCGCAGACCACGGCGGAACATATCGATCATATCATGGCCAAGGCTAGCGCGAAGGCCAAGGCCAAGGGCAAGGGAAAGAGCGAGGACAAGGACATGATGAGCGGCGGTGGTGGTCCCAAGGGAACGCGCAAGCGTGGCGCTTCTGCGGAGGATGAGTACGGATATGGATATGATGAGCGTACGGCACTGCGCTCGATCTCGCCTGAGTATGAAGTTGAGGTTGACGGTGAGGTCTAGTCTGGTCGCCGTGCAAGAGTGCGGAGGTATTTCTGGTTGGCTTGGATACGGTGAGGTTCGGGGGATATCTTCTGGGCGTTGCTGGGTTCAACTCGATGGGTATCTGCATGTGCATGGGTCGGATGGATCGGATCATGGGATTGGGAATCGCGTTGCTTGCTTTTGAAGGGTGAGAATGGATTGTCCCCGGCTTGGCTTCGGATTGAGGCTGGCTGCCAATGGGTGCGGTTGGGACTGGTTTGGGTGGACCTAGATATTTTTCTTCAGGAAATTTACTCCGCCGTCGTAGATATTCAGAAGCGATTCCTATATGACGAAGTGCTCTCTTGTGGTTGCCATATCGTGAAGCTATTTTGAAGCCGGTGTCCGGGTAAATCGGGCAGTCAGTCATCCGCACTCTGCCTTCCGTCCCATGCCACCTCGCCACCATCACCAACTCTCCTCTCGTTTTTGCTCCATCTGCAATCTATCCTAAGGAATGTCGCAGTTTCCAGCAGACAAAGCCTTCTCTGCCCAGCACTCCAACAACCACACACCTCCCCCAACTGGCACAGCAACGACAGCACAAAACAACTTCTTTGTTCCACAACCATGCATGAACCCGCGCACTTGAAACATGAAACAAAGGCATTATGCGCGAACATGAGACACCCGAAAGAGATTCCCTAGCATTTAAACATGGAACCCAACCGAACTCATCCGGGCCCAGCCAACCAACCCAACCTGAGCAAACCGATTCGTTTGCACCAGCACCAGCACCAACACCCAGCTAGGCCACACTACCACCGATTTGAACACCATCTCAGCTCTCAGCAGCACAAAAGAGGCTGAGAATGTGCCACACAATCACCCGGAATGTCTGCGAGGGCTGCAACGCCCAGATTGGCGACGCTGTGATCCGGGAGGTTGCTTGCTTCGCTGCGGTGTTTCGACCTGCCTGGGGCTCTGGCGTGTCGCAGATCGAGCAGCATCGCGCGAAGCGGTACCGGCGGACCAAAGGACTTTGCGAGGCTTGTGAGGCTGCTGCTGCCGCTTCCGCGGAGGTAGATGCCGAAGCGGAAGTGGAAGCAGAAGTGGGCAAGGGTGACGAGAGGGCTGAGGCAGTGAGCAGTGATGCCGCTAAGGCTGTCCCGGCCGAGGCGAAGCCCGCCCCGAAACAAGGTACTGCCTCCGAGACAAAAGAGTGAGTGATGCGCTGAGCTGGGCTGACTTCTTCGGGCAGACGATGCGAACCGACGGGTGAGTCCGCCGCCGCAGCAACGGCAACGTGCCACCAATAAACACGAGAATATTTCACGCCGATATGAACGACTTTGACAAACAGACAAGTGTGCTTCCATTTTCCATTGACTCTATTCGTGATAAAAACTAAAAATCATGACAGGACCTTCTCAACCCGGCCCTGCGTGCTCCATCCCATCATCAAAACAAGTCGACTTCAAGCAGTCTCATTCCGTCTCAAGCTCCCCCCTTTCCTAGCCCCTATCGAAGCCATCATGTTCCGATCAGAAAACAACCTCGCATCCAAACTCGACTCGGGAAACTTAAACTGCCCCCGATTCCTATCCCCTCTCCTCCAGCCCCGGGGAACAATCGCCTGCACCCTCCCCAGCGACGAAGTCCTCTGTGGAACACAAGGCCTGACATCCCGCTGTATGACGACCCTCCGGCCCGTCACCGCGGCAGACCTAACGCCACCCCCGTCCGATCGTCGAACGCCAATAGCCGCCTTTGCCTCAACGAATGACACACCCCGAGAAACAACCCCCATATCCCGCCTCGCCAACCCCACTGGCACAGACAGGGCTGAACCCGACCGAGACACAGACGGGGAAGCGAAGGGGGAGGAAGACGAAAACCCAAACCCAATCCCACCCCTTCTCACAAACCCCAGCAACTGCCTCCGTAGCGTGATGAACAGCTTCGTCACATACCCGCATCCATCACCCTCGGTGCTACCGGATAATACCACCACGACGCAGAGCACATGCGATATTAGTCCGATGCTGCTAGAGAGGATCAGATAATCCATCTCGGCTGATCTTGGCGCCCAGTCCGAAGCTTTCGGGTTATTGGTTGAGCGCGTCGAGGGGCTGCGGCCGCATGCTGCGATCCACATTGTGGAGAAGAGGGATGTAAGGGCGGAGAATGCGTGAGATACAGCGTTGAGGAGGGCGTTGGCGAGGGAGAGCAAATCGGGGGTGCTGCTTTGTTTGAGGCGGGGGATGTTGAGGAAGACGATGAAAGAGAGGAGGGAGAATCCCAGGAAGAGGGCGTCTTGGGTGGAGATGAAGATATGAGAGGGCATGTTGGTTTATTGTTGTTTGTTGTTGTCTGATGGGGGATGCTGTCTTGGATCTCTTTCTGCATAAGGGTAGGGTAGATATCTGCATTTATGTCTCATCCAAATAATATTGTCGAAGGAGTCAGAAAGTCAGTGGTTAGCAGCATTCAAGCCCAGCCCAGCCCAGCCGGCCGTAGTAGCTGGCCTTCAATGTCAGACCCCAGCCTGACAGTCATCACACGACCGACAAGTGCAACGGAAGTGAGGTTGGACAGTGATCGACATGAGGTTGGCCGACACGATGACCAAGTCAATTCTTAGGACCAGCCACTGGAGGAGCTAGCTGGGAGGAGTAGCGGCTTCGAAACGCTCCAGACTTCATGACCGGCGCGAACTTTGTTCCTTTGCTAGAGGGGGCGGGAGGTCTAGCCCAGATGCTAGCTCGCGAACTCCAACGCCTTTTGAGTTCACGTACTGACTAACACTAGCATCGCGCTAATTAACACTTGGGATTCGGGGTGGTTGGGATACATCTGTGGCAGGCAACGCGCGTTATTACTCTTCATGTGAGTGCCAAGATGGGCTTCCGAACGAAGAGATGGCAGTTTTCGCTCGGAATCTTGGCTCCAGAGACATCGAGTCGTAGTCTAAGGATGAATACGATACTCGAAAACCCAAATAACGGCAACACAAAACAGATTTCACAGTAGGACAGGAGAATGATGAGAATGAAGACCGAATTTGTAATGTATGTCCAAGAAGTGTAATGTATGTACGTAAACCCCCAACGGCTCTTCTTCACGTCCCAGAAGAAACCCTCACATCCCCGCTAACATTTCACAAGCACTGGCTATACCAGTTGTTCGAGAACTGGCACGTATACGGAGCCTGGCACCTCGTCGGGCCGGACCATCCCTGCCCGCCGCACTGGCCGTACCTCGTCTGCTCAGGGCCATTGCCCTGCGTCGGCTGGGGCGTCGCACTCGTGCTCGTAGTAGGCTGCGGCGCGGGCGTCGCAGTGGTAGTAGGCCTGACGGTGGTAGCGAGCGTCGTCCCAGGAGCCTTGGTCGCAGCCGCGGCAAGCAGACTGCTGACCGAGGTCCAAGCGGCCTTCTTGCCCAAGTTGGAGTTGTACAGAAGCGCGTCGCCCGTACCGGGGAATGTGCCGGGCACCCAGGAGTACTTGTCGGTGTAGCCCCAGACGGTGACGCCTACGCAGCGATCGACATCGAGGCAGGAGCCGACAACGTTGGCGTAGTCGTTTCCTTGGTTGGTGAGCGCGGAAGACGAGGGGGGCATGGAGGAGTGGCGGATGTCGAGCTCGGTGTAGGCAACATCGACGCCCATTGAGGTGAAGCGGCGGAGGGTGGTGGCGAGGTTGGACCGCGACGGGGTCGAGCCGACGATGAGATGGGCCTGGAAGCCGACACCGTCGATGGGAGCGCCGGCCTTTTGGATGATCTGGACGAGCTCAACGGTCTTGGAGGTCTTGGCGTTGTTGTACTCAAGATTGTAGTCGTTGTAGTAGCTTGAGGGCAACGTTAGCAGATATTTGTGAGGGAGGATAGAAAAGGGGGCTTACAGCTTGGTGTTGGGGTCGGCCTTCTTCGCAAGGCTGAAGGCGATGGGGAAGTAGTCTGTCCCAAAAGTGCGCAGGAAGACACTGTCGCGCCACACGCCACTATCGTCAACGGCCTCGTTCAGCACGTCCCAGGCGTAGCACTGGCCCTTGTAGTGGCCCATGACGTTGTTGATGTGTGTCTCCATGACGGCCTGCAGCGACTGTCTGTTCCACGACCCGCTGGTGACCCAGCCGGGGAGCTGGCTGTGCCATACCAGGGTGTGGCAGCGCAGGTACTGGCCGTTCTTCTTGGCGATGTTGGCGGTGATGTCGCCCTGGCTGTATGAGAAGCGTCCCTGCTGGGGCTCGGTGGCATCCCACTTCTGTCCGTTCTCGGGCACCACCTGGCCGAACTCGGCCTTGTTGTTGATGATGGCCGCATACGCCGAGTCACTGCCCGAGGCGCCCTCGCCGACGGCAGTACCGAAGTACAGCAGACCGGCGCGTACTGCGAGGTCGTGCAACTGCGCCGACACAGCAGCCGGCGCAAGAAGCGCGGCTAGCAAGGAAGAGGTATGCATGGCGATGGAGATGCGAGTCCAAGCTTGGAAAGTTAGAAACGAATGCTGAGGATGAGAGACTGCCTGCCTTGACCTTGCCACCCTTCTCTGACACGACTGGGCATGCCGCTGCTTTTGTACCGCGGCCATCTCCCCTCTCCCATGCTGTCGACTTGTGGAAGGTCCCATCTGAGCTCGAGCATCGGTCCGGACGCTGCGGATTGCCAGGCCTTGCATCCGTGCAATGAAACCTCAAACGGCGCGCGTGGTGTTGGTGTGGTTCGGGGCACCAGTCAAATTGCGCTTCCTGCGGTGGGGTGTTGCATCCCGCCCCGTTTTCCTCGGAGCAGCCTCCGAGGTGTCAAAACCGGGGAAGCGCCAGGGAGCCTGACCCGACACCCGGGGCCAAGTGCTGCTGCCCGCACGGGTGCCCGCAAGCATAGCTAAAAACAGGCAATCTATACTCCCGAGTAGGTCGGGACGTTGGAAGGCTGCCACGCGATGATTTAACCGGCGGTGGCGGAGGTAACACTGAGAGAGGAAGATGAGCAGCGCTGCCGACGACCGAGCGACAGCGCCCAGGCACTGACGTATGCGCCCTGATGGAATTTAGCCACAAGTGTTGGATGCAACACTGATGCGGCTCACATGCCACCTTGTGTCGACAAAGAGATTGCAAGATCAGAATGACAGGCGAGCGACTGCGGGATCTCGAGCCGATCGTTGTGCTCTATGCTCAGGGCAGCGGAGATGAATGGTTCATGCACACAATTTGGGGTTCTCGTCATGCCGTTACTGGACTGGACTTCCCCACAATGCTCGATTGCGCTAAATAGATGCCAAGGGAAGGGCAAATGCTGGAAGGAGCAAAGATGCGGCGTGGACATGATGATGGAACGCGCCTGCCCAATTGAGAGTGATCATGTTCAGTTATGTGGAAGCAAAAAGATGCGCAAAGTCTCGTTCGCATGCCTCAAGTTCTTTTAGATGTTGGATGGCCAGGAATCTCCTTGCCTGGAATACCAAGCATTGGAGATTCTGATCTTAGCGTGTTGTTTCGGTGGTGCCGTGGTTCTGGTTCTGGCAATTTCCAGAAGATCGGCTGTCTCCACCTTGGTCAATCTGCCCAAAGCGTTGGACAACTTGAAAACCAAGCAGATTCCCACCGTGAAGCTTTGGTATATTTACTGAGACCTTCCAGTTCAGGTGGTCGTAGCTAGGCAGTCTGCTAGATTCAGTTCTCAGGTACAGCTTTGGCTCCGGTTCAAGTTGGGTCACTGAACTGTGTCAGGAGCGGCAACACGACGGGAACAGAGGATGGTAAATGTAAGGCCCATGGTAAATTTCGTATCACTTACCATTTCGGCCATTGTGCATGAGAAGCAAAGGCGGAGAGAGAGGAGTCTGAGATTAAAGACCCGGACGGCGAATCGGGCGGTTTGGTCTTCGGGATCGGACAATCCCACCACCATCAGACCTGATATGGGCAGATTTCGTGCCCAGAGATGTTCTGGTTGCATATCAGGCACTAGCTTTGCCGCTGTGTTAAAGATTGTGGGAGTTATGATCATATGATGCATGATGCTGCACATTCCGCACTCCGTGGTCCAATACGAGGCGCATGCTCCAACTGCCAAGAATGGATGATAGGCTAGAGGATTACCCGTTGCTGCCCGTCTATGCAAATGGGATTTCTTTAACTGAGTATCACGGCTGTGATGGAGAGAAGGAATGCCTTGCATTTGATGAACATGCCTGATGCCGCGCTTGTCGCCACGAACGTTGTTCAAAGAATTTAACCGTGTTTTGAGAGCGCCAGTGCAAAGATGAATAATGAATAGAGCTCGACTGACTGCCCGGTGATGCATTTGACGGCCGCCATGTTTGGCGCTCCTTATTGCCCGGGGCCGTTGCTGGTAGCCGTGTTTGCTTCCTGCCAACAAAAGACTGCAGCTGAAACACAACAGCCTGCGATTGACGTACCCGTCAGCTTGGGATCCCTCTGTTCAAGACAACAGAGTTACGCTGCAGCTCAGAGACAACATTTTCCTAGAACAGGTGTTCTCATAACCTCGTAGCCAAGTACTCTCGAGTCGACTAGTGGTTTCATCTGATCTCTCTGGCAAGATTGGGTTGCAGATGTCACCGACCGAAGTCCGCGAAAATTTCTCCCCCGAGAATTGCTTCCGCAGTTGGATCTTCGGCCAAACACCAACAGTTTGATGCTAAACGGAAATCCCATCCGAGAAATCGGAGTGCGACGCATTCCGCGCATCTGGAGCTGGGATGCCAACGGCTTCCGATACCGCCGTGACCCACAATTCCTCTCTTGCGGCCCGATCGATTCATGCAGGACGACTCGCCGTCGCCACCGCCACCTGTTCTCTTGCCGCATTTTGTTTCCGGTCAGCCCTAACCCCCGCACGGCGCAGCATGAAGACCTCATCGCCGCTTCCGAGACAGGGAATCCCCACCGCCGACCCGCTGCTGTCTCTGGAGATCGCGGGAGCTACTGCACGACGCGTGACACACGCGCTACATCGATGCTTCATCACGAGATAGCCAAGAAACACAGCCCACACCTTGACACAGCGCGCGACTCGCCGTCGTATCTGACGCAGGCATCATGTCCACCAGCCAATACCGCCACGAGAGTGACGAGACGAAGGCGAGAGAGCTTCGTCTCTTGGCGAGCCAAGAACACACATAAATCCCACAGCCGCCCAGTCCTCTCGAACCTTCCCTCCCTCTCATCATCACACCACTCTCACCAACACTCCTCCGCGCTCTCATCTTCTCCGGTCATCGAGTCTGGGACTCCACCATTCTTGCGCCTGCTGCTGGTCAGCCCTTTCTCTCAGCTTCTTCAACACCTGCTCCACCACCATATCAACTCCGACATCCCATCATCTTCAACAACACCGCCAAGATGAAGCTGTCTACTATGTTGATCGTGTTCTTCGCGGCGCTGGACGCCTATGGAGCTCCGGCCGCTGGATCCGCCGGCATGGATGTAAGCAGCCCCTGAACCAACTCTCACCCTCAGCCTACCAGTAGCTTTACAACAGCAGACACTGACCCGCCCTGCCACAGGGAGCCATTGAAGCCCGTGATGCCCAAGATGGCGGAATATCGGGTAGTTCGAACCTGATACAGCGCGATCCCCGCGAGGATGCCCAGTTCCCGCGAGGATTCCCAGCCGATGCCGAGCTCGGCAGCGGCCAGCTCGAAGCGCGCCAAGCCAAGGGCAAAGGCAAAGGCAAGGGAGGAGGAAAAGGAAAAGGCGGCAAGGGGAAGGGTAAGGGTAAAGGCAAGGGCAAAGGCAAAGGCAAAGCTGCCGGCGCGGCTGGTGGCGCAGCGGCTAGTGGTGTAGGTGGTGCAGCAGCTGCCCCCGCAGCTACCTCTACCCCTGCTCCTACTCCAGCTCCTGTTATTGGCTCCGGTGCGCCTGCGGCTACGACTAGAGCAACTGCTGCTGCTACTGCGAGGCGTCAGCGTCGCGACCTCGAAGACGAGGAAGACGAATTCCATGCGGCCGTCGTAGCCCGGCAGAACCGGCCGCCGCCGCCGCCTCCTCGTGGCGGCGCTCGCCCTCCGCCTCCGCCGCCTGCTCGGGCACCTGCTCGGGCTCCCCCGCGGCCTGTGGCAAGGCCCGCTACTGCTAGGGCTCCTCCTCCCCGAGCCCCTGCTAGAGCTCCTGCGAGAGCCCCTCCGCGGCCTGTTGCACGACCGGTTACTCGGCCTGCACCGCCCCCGCCGCGTGGAGCGGCCCCGAGACCTCCGCCGCCCCGCCAATTTCGCCGTGATCTCGAGGACGCCGTGGAGTGGGAGGATATCGAGCCCGAAGTCTTCGGCCGTGACGTTGGGGACTTGGACGATATCGACGATTTCGTGTCGGAAGTGTTCCGCCGTGACGTCGAGGATGTCGAGCCAGGATCCGTCGAGGGCTTCGCTGCGGATATCGACGATCTCGATGCTCAAGGCCTAGAACCTCGTGACGAGGTCGACGATGCTGACTTGGCTGATGCTGAGTTCATTGAGGCGAGGGGTGATGGGAACCAGCCTCCCGCTACGGGCGCGCAGTGTGGAGATACGGATGGCATGCCGCCACCTCCTCCTCCCAACGGTGGTGGTAGTGGTGCTCGTCAACCCCAGAACGGAAACACCGCGGCACGACCCCCTCCTCCTCCTCCTGCTGGCGGTGCTCGTCAATCTCAGAACGGCAACACCGGAGCACGACCTCCGCCTCCCGCTGGTGGTGCCGGTGGTGCCGCCCTGCCCCCGAACGTGAGACGACCCGTCGCCAATCCCGCTCCCCCACCCAACGGCAATGCTCGTCAGCCCGCCAACGGCAACGCCGGACAGCCCCCTAAAGGTGCTCCGGGTACCGCCGGTCAGCCTCCCAAAGGTGGTGCTCCTGGTACTCCCGCCCCCGGACAGCCTCCCAAGGGCAATGCCGGACAGCCTCCCAAAGGTGCTACTGGTGCTCCTGGCCAACCTCCCAACGGCAGTGCCGGGCAACCTCCTAAAGGTGGCGCTCCTGGTGCCCCCGCCAGTGGCCAACCTCCAAACGGCAATGGCGGCCAACCCCCTAATGGCATCCCCAAAGGCGGCGCCGGTCAGGCCCCTCCGCCGCCCGTGAACAACGGCGGTAACAACGGCGGTAACAACGGCGGTAATGGCGGACTCACCAACGGGCAGTGCCCCCCCGGTTGTGCCCCCATTCGCTAGGTACTAAGGTAGGCAGTTCCCCGCTTGGGACTTGTGCCCGCATTAGGCACCTAAGGTAGCTCGCCTGGAGATGCAGGAAACGGGTGAGGCCAGCCTAAACAACAAAATGGATGGAAATGTAGTTGGAGTTGGTGGGCAGGTGATGAATTGAGACGGAAGATGGCGAAATGGATCTTCGATCCTTCCTCAAGAAAAATCTGTATGTAGATAATTGCGCGAGATGTGCTGGATCATGTCCATCATAATGGAAAGCGGTCTTATCTGCGACACTCAATTGCTGCCGGTGCCGGCGCCAGTGCGTTGCCCAATGGCCGGGAGATGAGGTGAGAAGGTTTGCGCGATGTAACCGTGCGATTCGACGAATTCTGAAAACCGACGTGGTGCAGGAGAGGTCTGGCCAGATAGCGGCCCAACCACACGGGCCCACGTTTGCTCATCATTGCACTGCACGGAGGAATGAAGGGCCCGGGCTACTGGCCCGCTTTGGCACCACCAAGGCACTGTGGTCTAGCTAGCGCGCTAAAACCATTTCTTTCTTTCTTCAAGGTTGGGGGGTTTCAGATGCTTTTGCTCCGTCACACTTTCCCGCTGCGTATCCATCCGAGCCAAAATATCTGCTGGTGGTAACCAGAGCTGTGCGCCGTTACACCAATCGACAGCCCCCGTCTCCCTCCTTTGTCGCGAGTGCCACAATTCCGCTTTTCCATTTTCCATTTTCCACTCCCCATTTTCTCATCCCTTGGCTCCAGACTCCCAGGCCTGCCAAGCTCCGGGAAGCCAGGAAGGGGCAATTCCTGCGGCCGCTGCGCATCCCCGCTCCGCCGTGCCCGAACGATCGATCAAACAACCTCCACACCACGACTGCCTACAGCGAGCGACTATTTTGCTCCTTCTGTCACAGACTCGGAGTTCGCTCTCTTCGACTCCAGCCTCCCAAGTCCTTCGATTTCCGAGTTCAACTTTCGATCGGACGTTAGTGGGGTGATCCTAACCTTACCTAAACAACCAGGCCCGACCCTGCATTACAGCACCGTGCCAATTTTCTCCTCCATTCATCAATCAATCACTCATCGCAGTTTGCGTCGCCGTGAGACTACCCCGGTTTGGCTGCAAGCACCCGCGATCCGTGCGGCGGAGCGTCCGCCGTCGAATGATCGCAGCGCGGAGAGCGCAGTACTTTCCGTCGCCCAACCCGGGCCGCGCTCATTACTAGTATCTGTCGCCAGCGTCTCCGACTCACCAGCACCATGCATTCGGCAAGTAAGGACTCCGAGGCTGGGAGCTGCATAGAGGTCAAGGAGAACCCAAAGATGGCGCCCAAGCCGGCGCCCAAATCTACGGGAACCAAGGTGCGGGGCGGATCGGTGAGTCAAATTTTAAATTAATATTCTCATCGCGTCCGCACTTGACATCATGGCTAACGATCCACCTCACCGCGCAGAAAATGCGAAATGCCAGATCGGATCCCCCGGCTCCGGCGGCACCGGTCCCAACCAAGCGTCGCGGTCGGCCTCCTCGCAGGAGCGAGGCTAATGCTCAACCCGAGAGGCAGGTCATCGATGATAGCGATGATGAGGGGGTATCAGATACTTCACCCCGGCCTCCTCCGACGAGCAAACCGAAAGCTGTTAAGGCTGAGCCGTCTAATACCGTGTCGCCGTACAACGTGGGCAAGTTCCTCACTAGTAAGCCGAATGCTGGCAAACGAAGTGTCGACGAGGTGGACGCGCCTAGCAATCCGCCACTCGCAAAAAGACAGGCCGCCGCACCGAAACCCGCCGCACCAACGCCATTCGGCGTTTCAAGCGGTCCCATCGTCAAGCCTGTCACCAAGCCCCCGCCGCCGCAAGCCAGACCACTGTCCACTGGACAGAGTAAGCCGTCGGCATCTCACCCCCGGGCCGAGGATGAGATCGCATCTCTCAAGAAAATAATTTCGCAACTCCAGGATGATAAGCGGCATCAAGAAAACCAGAATGCCAGCAGTGATCTGAGTCTGTTCCCCAAGCAGATTCAGTTATACAAAACAAGAGTAGATGAACTCGCAAGTGAGAACAAGATCTTGAAAACAGAAAATGAGACCGCGCGACAAGATATCGTCACTCTCAAAGCGCAGATTCACCAACGCGACGAGATTAGCCGTCTTCCATTAAAAGCCGACACAGCCACAGCCACGGCAGTCGTCGCCAACCTCACGGCGCATAAGATCCGCCTTGAGAACGAGAAGAAGGCGCTTCAGCGACACCATGACGAGGCCCAGGACAAGGTTGCAGCCGCGCAGCTGAAGACAGAATCTGCTAACAAGGAATTGAGCTGGCTCAAGGAGCGCTATGAAGAACGGTGCCAAGATATTCAAGAGCTCACAAAGCAGGCCAAGGAGAACGCCAAAGAGATTGCCGAGTTGAAAGTTCAAGCCGCCCAGGCCGAGCAACAAGGCAACAAGATTCTCGAGCTAGCCAAAACGGCCGAGTCTCAAAAGAAGACACTCGAGAAGGAGCGTGCCGAGTCGAAAGTTCAAGCCGCCCAGGTTGAGCAACAAAGCAAGCACATCCTCGAGTTGGCCAAATCGCTCGAGGCACAGAAGAAGACCCTTGAGAAGGAGCGTGCCGAGTCGAAAGTTCAAGCCGTTCAGGCCCAGCAACAAGGCAAGAGGATCCTCGAGCTGACCAAATCGGCTGAGGCCCAGAAGGAAACACTTCAGAAGGAGCGCGCCGAGTCGAAGATTAACATGAAGGCAAAAGACGAAGAGATCTCAGCACTCAAGAAGCGAGCTGAGAAGGATTTTGAGAAGGTTAAACAGATTGACGCAGCCTTGAAAACGAAAGATTCGGCCATTCAAAGCTTAAGGGAACAACTACTTGGGCGTCCGGACGTTTCGCACCAACTCTCTGAAGCTAAGTCAAGCCTCAGAAAGGTGACCGAGGCTTATAACAAATGCGCGGGGGAGAACAAGACTTTGCAGGCCGACCTCGCTGCGGAAAGAAAACGCATGGCGAAACTAGAGACGGATCATGCAAAGGCGACGGAGGCACTCGACATCCTCCGGAAGAAGTCCGAAGATCTGGCCAGCCAGCTTACAACGAAGAATTCGGAGTTGCAGTTGCAGCTGAAGCAAAGCTTTAATGAGGAGATGGCGACGGTCCAAATGAAACTCCAAAAGCTGGGCGAGCTGGTGAAAGCACTTGAACAGGAACGTGACAAGGCGCTAGAGGAACTCATAAAGGAAGAGGACGAGCATCACCAAACCCACGTCATGATTCGGACGGTTATCGAGGCGTGGTCTGACGTCCCTGGAAAGAAGGAACCCGGACAGTCGTCATCCGAGTCTCGGGCAATTAGGCAGTTGTCGGAATCTCGAGCGGTTAGGCAGTCATCAGTGGCTCGATCAGAAACTGTAGCGGCTGTCCTTGCTGCACCGGCGGCTGGCTCTGTGGTTCTCCCTACACTCCCCGCGGTGGCTTCTCCTGCGATTCAGACTCACGCAACGAATAATACCAATGGTGTGCCTCAGAGCAGCCTTACCGGTCAGACCCAGAAACTCGCTGCCTTGGCCGCCGCGGCTGCCAAAAGAGCCCCCGGCCCGGCAGCTCAGAGCAAGATTAACGGACAGAGTCAGAGACCGGTCATCACGGCGCCCAGGAACTCCGGCACAGCCGGCAACGATGCTTCGGCTTCGAAGGGCTCTACCGCGACTACCACCTTAAAGGGCAAAGGCCATGCACCACCGTCACGAGACGGCTCCTCATTGCCGTCACCTACCGTCACGGACCCCAGCAGCGAGGCGGTCGCCCCTCGCCAGGGACTTCAGGCTCCTCAGGCTGAGATGTGAAGGACGGAAGGCGGACGGAAGGATGGACGGACGCATGGAAACCATACCGGAACTAAGAGCGAGAGAGGATATTGCATCGACATTGGCACTGGGGATACTTGCATTGAGGCGCGCGTGATTTCCCTACCAAGGGGCGAAGTTACCTTGCATTGCGGGAGGGCAGTCTGAATTGCTTGACTTATCCTACCTACATGGTGGGGGAGGGGCGATTGGCCTAGAGTGGACACCGCGGCATGGTTATACCAGTAGCATTGAGGGGTTTTGTAGATACTAGAGACCTGGAAATACAGGGGTTTTTGTCTTTCATGTTAACGTGTTGTGCTGTGTTGCCGTAGGGATGTGTTGTGATGTGATGTGTCGTCTCGTGTGACATGTTGTCTACTGTCTGCTGTGTGTTGTGCGTTGTGATGTCGTGTCGCAGTTGGAGTTGCATGCTCGCCAACTCGCCAACCCAGTCCGAGTCCCAAATATGTCCGTTCTGTCTCAGGTACATATCCTCTTGTCCCTCCATCCCGTTCCTCGTCCATAACTCCTCTCCTCTTTAGAGTGCATGACAATCATCAGCCAGCACAGGCCGAATTATCCATCCCATCTTAGTACCCATCCTCTTGCTCCTCCACCCGCTTCCTCCAAACGCCCTCTCGCCAAACCGTCATCGACTGCCCCACCTCAAATCAGGTAGGTACCCAGAGATATTGGGAATCCTTCCCCCGCTTAGCACGATACACTCCGGTCTCAGAAAAAAACCT